>Ga0082212_10009869_pt1 | contig 12275 bp, 9 predicted proteins | sample TergutNt197P3_FD_71548 | JGI IMG/M metagenome (GOLD analysis project Ga0082212, IMG submission 71548) | Neocapritermes taracua P3 segment gut microbial communities from Petit-Saut dam, French Guiana - Nt197 P3 | ecosystem: Host-associated > Arthropoda: Insects > Digestive system > Gut ... | reverse complement strand
TCCATTGATTTTGATCAAAACGTCCTGACCGGGATCGGATACATCTATTTTGTCTGCGCGCCGGGGTCCGTTTTTTCCAGTAACCGAAAGCGTCTGATTGCTGCCGACTTCAAGCGTCTCGAAAAAAATCCTTGTTCCATTCTTCCAAGCACGTACGCCGGTTCTGTCCGTTTCGTCATTGATCGTGTCGAGAATATCTTCCGTAGTGTATCCTGTCGAAAATTGAATTGCGACCGTTTCTCCCGTTACACCCGTTAAGACGATATCAAGGTCTTTTCCCCAGTCAATATCAACTTCCAACATTCCCCGCCGAGCCTGTTCGAGAACGGCAATGTCAACGGTTTGCCCCTTTGCCGTGTCGAACATGGCATTGGATACGGAGACGTTGCCCAGTTTGCTGCCATCGACACCGGAGGTGCGGTAACTCATCGAACCGTCGAAAATTTGCTTGCCGTTGTAGGACGTTGCTCGAATCGTGCCGTCGATCATATTCAGAATATCGTTGATCTGCTGTTTTTTCATGTCCGTAGGCAGCGTCGTATCGTAAATCAAGCCGATCAAGCCGTTGTCGTCTCGATTGTTGATGTCGCCGATCAGCATTCGGGAAATGTTTGCCAACCCGCTTTCCGCCGTCGAGAGGAACTCATTTGCCGCCGAGGTATTTTTTTGGGCGGCTTGGATTCCCCGAATGTCGGTACGCATCAGTTCTCGCGCAAAGAGACCGGAGGGGTCGTCTTTGCCGGAAAGGATTCGCTGTCCTGTTTCCATACGGCGGAGAGTTTCCGCAATGTCGATGCTGATGCGGTTGAAGTTGTAGATCGACCGCAGTTCGGGAATGCCAGTGAAAGTGATGCCGTAGATGCTCATGCCGGTTATACCGATTATTTCGGGGGAAATGATTATATCAAATATACCGACAATTTAGATAAAATGGGTTGTATTGTCAATATGGGCAATAGCGAAAATGCCGATTTTTCCCGAAATTAGGGAAATACCGCCGGAATAACCGGCAAAATCCGCAAAATCGGTATAAAAAGTAGAATCGGTCAGCGGAAATGCCGATAAGTGTAGGTGTGGTGCGAAATTGCCATAATGTAATCGTAAAAATGTGGCAACAATAGCGATAACCTAATTTTTACCTCATTTTTCTAAACACAATAACCTTAGTAGCCGGTAGGTACCAATAATCCTAACCTCATTACCTTATTGGGATAATGAGGAATAAGGTAATAAGGTTGGACTTTTTTGGACTTCATTGCTACTGAGGTTGTTTCGTAAGAAAAATAAGATGAAAATAAGGTTTTGCATACACACAGATTTTAAGGAGAAAATCATGCAAGTAAAAGTTTACACCCCCCATGTAGTTGAGATTGCCAGCGAGTATATTCCGGCATTGGCGAAGCGAGCGGCGGACAGTCTAGGCGAGCGAGCGGAGGAGATTCCGGCAACGCGCGGGCATCTCGTCCGTCAAGCGGTCAAGGATGGTCTGATTCGGGAGTTCGATCACCTCATTGCTGAAGACGGTACGGTGGACATGGTCTGCGATCCCGGCGACGAGATTCCATTGGACTTGGACGGACAAACGCTCACGCTCCGTGAATTGCTTGCCGCCTTGCAACTCAAGCAGAATTGGGGAGATGTGTCACCTACTCAAAAAGAAGCGGCATAGAGCCGAAAGACCGAAGCGCCCTAAGGGAATCGAACCCTCAATTACAGCTTGGGAAGCTATCGTGTTACCACTACACTAAGGGCGCATCAAAAAACCAGCCCGATTATATCCGAAATAAAAGGAGAATAAAGGCACCCTCTGTTACGAGAGATAAATCTCGCCGCGCCTACTTTTCCGCTAACTTCTCAATCATCTCCGCAACTGCCGCTCGCCGCTGCAAAACCGGTCGAGGATCAATCGTAAACTCCGTCATCGACTTCGTAATCGACTCCGGTACGTTCAACAATTCCGTCGCCGACTTACGATCCGCTTCCGAAAGTTTATCCCCCTTCTGCTGCACCAGTTCCCGAAGCAGATAGAGCATTTCGTAATCCTCGATGCCTTCGCGGATCATTTCCCAGCGGATGCTCGACACAGGCTTGTCGAAAATCGGTTGACCATCGTTCTTTCCCGGCACGGCAGCGGAAAGCGGCGGATAAATGAAACGACCGTCGCCGTTTCCCCAATTCTGTTTCGAACCGGCAGGAGTCGAATAGCCGCTCACATAACCCATTGGGTCTTCATAAGGATTCTGGAAATTGTTCGGAAACGCCGTCCCGCTGTGCCAGTAGGTCGATTCCCAAACCAATCCGCCGACTACGTTGCGCTGCCACGCTTGCCAATGCCAAACACGCAGTTCCGTCGCCGGATGATCGATGAACAACGTGCAATACGGTGCCTTCGGACCGGTACAAACGTACCACCAAAACCGCTCCCCCAGTGCCATCCGCTGTTTTGCCAAGTCATCACGGAAACTGTACGACACCGGACACCAGATATTGATTGATGTATTCTTTGCCTCCAACGCTTTCATAAAACCTTCGTTGTCCATCATCAACGTCATGAACCGCTGAATTTTCGGAGCGTTTTGTTCGATTCTTGCCGTACCGGCGGCGACGAACTCGTAATCGTGTTCTCCCGGCTCGTCAAACCAATAGACATACGCCTTGTCGATCCAACCCTTTTCGATGAAATGCGTTTGCAACTTGGCGTAAAAGTCGGCAAGCATCGCCTTGTACTGCGGAGTGTCCGCCGCAAAACCGGCAATGCTCGGCTCTGTTCTCGCATGAAATGTACCGCTGCCGAGTCCGTGTCCCGAGAGACGGAAGTTCGTGAAATGATATTTTTTCATGACACGTTCCATTTCGGCATCGAACCGGGTGAAGTCAATTTCGCAGCGCGGCGGATTCTCGTTCGGCAACCACTGAACGGTGAAATCGTCAAACGGTGCCGGTTGATAAATGCTGATTCGGTGATCGGAAAAACATTGCAGATACATTTCGTGAACCCGTCGGCGATCTGCGTCGCTCTTGGCGTTGTGATACCGCGCCGCCTGATTCGGATTGTAACCGTAAGCCGTTTCAAAATGATTCTCCACAGGCAACGCAAAGTTCCAAACGTGCAACGTGTAAGGCACAGTAACGTCGAACGTTCCATCGGCAGATTGGAGCCGGAAGGTTCCCTGATAATCTCCCGCAATGGCATCGCTCGGCACTTTGACGTTCACCCAGATCGGCTGGTTCTTGCCCGCTTCGACATCAATCGGTTGAGTCAGCGGCGGTAGTGCGTCGGGCCAATCGCCAACTAGACCGGTCTCGTCGGTTCGCGAATGGACGAAATGATAATACACATAGAGCAATTCGACGTTTTCCGCCGGGATGATTTTGCCGTTCGGTCCTTTCAATTCGGTAACGGTGCCGGTCAATCCCGTGATGGGCGAGTCGTTGCCCGCCCTGACGACGAATTGAAAACCTTCGACATCGTTCTTCGCCGCTTGGATGGTAATCGGCTTCGGCGTTTCGGTCTTCTCCGGCGGTTGTCGATCACGCGAAACCTTCCAATCGGCTTCGCACCACCAGCACTCTCCGCCCGCCGCATACCCATAATCGCTCCGCTCCAACGGATGCGTTTGTGTCGTGAGGGAATACTTTCGCCCATCGTATTCAAATGTCATTTCTTTTGTTTCGGGCGACCGCGACTTTTCGATGGGGAAAACTTTCGCATCTCTCGAAGAAAATGCCTCTCCTTGTCGGGAAAATTCGATAATTTTGATTTCGTTGTTTTGCGTCAGCACTAATACGTGACTGGACGGCGTTGCCTGATCGACTGTTGCAAACAATGTTTCGCCTCTCAAATTTAACGAGTGTAACTCGTTGTCGTTCAACGTTTTCGGCAAAGAGGTCTCAAAGTCAACTCTGTCAACCTGAAAATAACAGCCGCCCAGACCGCGAATTCGCACAAAAACGACATCGGCAGGAAAAACACCTTGCGGCAGAGCAACCGTTTGCGTTCCAACTTTGGTGATGCGGGCAAGTTCCGTCCAGTTGAGATTGTCGATAGAGGTCTCGATAACGCCTTCTCCCTGCGTATGATAGCAGACGTTCACCTCGATTTTTCCATCGGTCAACGGAATGGTCGAAGTCGGCTCCCTTGTCTCCAGCCCAAAAAAGTAGGATACCTGCGAATTGGCACTGAAATTCCAGCGGTTAGAATTGAACGACGCACTCGCACTCAAAAAACGACGTTGCGTATTCGTTCCTTTCCCGCCGAAGTTGCTACGAAATTGATACTTACCGTCACTGATGGTCTCTCCATCACCGAGGTACATTTTACCAAAGGGGAGGTCGAATTCCCTGTAAATCGGCACGACCGGTTCGAGTTTGATGTCACGAAACTGGAACGTCCCTTTCGATTCCCAGTGTCCCACCCTCAACGAAACAGGCGCAGGGTCCCGCTGTCCTCTACTTTCACGCAAATAGAACGACTCATGTGTCCATTGATTCGACACGGTACTGTAATCGCGGGAAAAACCTTCGATTCCACAGGGGAGACAACCGCCGTTGGTATCCACTCCGCGATGCGAGACGCTGAACCGATAAAATCCACTCCGTTCCAACTCAACGGGTTCGCTTCGCCAGACGGCGGTGCCGGTGCCGTCGCCGGTAACTTGCAGAATGTTCGGCGGTATCTGTTCTCCTTTGCCGTTCGCCAGTTTCCAAGTCGGTTCCTCGGCAGCAATGGATCCGCAGAACAGGGTGAAGATGCACAAATGTATTAGTGTTGTTTTCATGGGAATCTCTTCGAAAAGTTTACGTCCAGTGTAACCGTTGTACGGCGGGAGTCAACGTTATACTCACCACGAAATGCGCAAGAATAATTTTTGTATTTTTTCCGAACAATCCTCAGTGAAAGACGTATAGAGGAATCACGTTTTTCATTCACGATGGTTTGCCATGCAAGGAGCCGTTGACGGCGGTATCGGTACTGGTAAGGAACAAGCCAAAAATATTCCTAAAACGCCTAGGACTCCTAAATTGAAAGCAACGGCAATTCTTGCACATCCCGTGGTGGTTGGACTCCGTTCAGTGAAAAAAAGAGTATAATGGAGAGCATTACAGGTTCCGACCTCATCCCGCGTATGCGTAGTGTTATTCCTCTTTTTCTGATCCTATGCCTTGCATCGGCAACGCCCTGTTTTGCCAGTGAAGAAACGATCCAATCGCAAATTCGACAGTGGGTGCAACAACTTGGCGATCCTAATTTTCTCGTGCGGCAGCGTGCTGAATCACTCCTGATTCAGGCGGGCATCCAAGCCTATCCTGAACTGCGACGCGCGAAACAAAGTCATGACATTGAAATCGTTCGACGTGCCGAATACATATTGAATCAAATTGAGCAGGTCTTCCTCAATATGGAAAATCAGATCGTCGCCAACTGGATCAAAGGCTACATGATCGCTTCCGACCCGATTACCAAAGCCCGAATCATTTGGGGACTTGCCGACCCCGCGACCGTTCCAAACTTCGAAACGAATTTGGACAGAGGCGAAGGTCTTCAAACGCTTTGCCGACTCGTTCGATTTGAAGAGAATAATACGCTCCGACACGAAGCCGCCAAAAGTTTGATCGCCTCTCCCCCCATTTCGCGGAAGTTCCAGCAAAAATGGTATCGGTACATTCAAGAGGACTTCCTCGAACCCGGTGACGATGAACTGCTCCAATGTCTCGCTCATTATGCAAAACTTTGGTGCGATCTGAACGATACCGATACAAAGAAGACTCCTGCTTTTCAGGATCGGGTGCGACAAATCGGAGCGGAAACGTTACGACTCTTGGAAAAACCTGAAAACAGCGTTCAGGTCGGCGGTAAAATGAATATCTTGCTTCATTATGCCGTAGTGGAATTGCAAGATGCGGCAGGTCTGACCGAAGATCGCGATAAAACCATTGCGTTGGCTCTTGCCCTTCAATCGGAACCACTGCCCGATGGAAACGAGCCCATCGGCTGGATGGAAGAGTATGAAATGTTTGAACACTGGTACGTCGGTTGGTGGCTACATCATCGGTTTCGTTTGCATTGGGCACTACCGCATTATCGAAAGGTGATCGAGACCGGTCATCCTTTTCTCCGCTTTCAGGCGAGTAACGAGGCAGCCGAGATTGCCATTTTTTTGGCGGATTATGCAGCGGCTGCCGCTTTTTTCGACAAAACGGTTGAAATGCTCGAAAGTGCGGAATACAAGGAACAATACAGCAACTCCGCACTGGAAATTGTCCGAGCGCAAAGACAAAAGGCTTATTGTTTGGGACTGATTGCGGCGGACGAAGAAGACTGGGTGAAGGTTCGGGAAATCCTCATAAAAGCCTGGGCAATTCCCAATCCCAAGCCGGCGGATATAAAAAATATGGATTTGGTCATTCTTTCGCATCGTTTTTCCAAACAACATCCTGATGACAATGAATTCCGAAATCGGTATGAGCATGAACTCAGACAGGTATGGCAAGCCATTATGGACAATTACGGCAACATTCCTGAACTCATTCCGAACATATGTAATTCGGCGGCGTGGTTGCTTGTGAACACGGATGGTGACTACTCGGTTGCGTCGACGTTTATAGAGGTAGCACTGAAAGCGGAGCCGGACAATGTACATTATTTGGACACGCAGGCATACGTCCATTTTCTTGGCGGCAAGTTCGAAGAGGCGGTGAACGTACAGGAACGAGTTGTTCGTATGGTTCCTGAAGCGGTCATTTTCCGGCAGGCTCTCGAACGATTCAAAAAGCAATAAGCGCAAGAGCGGCACACGCAAGAGTGCCGGTGAGTTACCGGCATACTTGCGTATGCCGCTCTTTGTACCGTCATTGCGCTGCGATCCATCCCGGCTTTTGTTCCTTGCGCTGTCGTATTAATGAAACGCTCTATTTCGTCAGAGCGGCAACGTGAAGTTCGAGGTCTTGCTGTTGTGGATAGGCTTGGAGCGAACGCTGATATTCAATGACCGCACCGGCAACGTCGCCGTTTTCTTCCTTCAAATACCCCAATGCCCGAAGAGCGCGGTAATTCGCCGGATCCGCCGCCAAAACTTGTTGCAATAACGTCTCGGCAGAATTGCGACAATTCTGGGCAATATCAGTATGTCCCTGAATCAAGCAGATTCGTGCATACTCTTGATTGAGTCGTGCTAATTCAAGTTTCGGTTCAACAGAGACAGGATTTGCCCTGTACCAATCGTCGAGAAGTTGGAAGGCGGCTTTCGCATTGTGACAATCCATATACAGGGCTGCCAAACCGCGATACGCATCAACATGATTGGCATCTTTGATAAGGCAGTCTTGATAATGCTGGGCGGCTTGCTCGTAATGGTGCTGTGCGGTCGCGGTCTGACCGGACATGAGCGAAACCTTTGCCGACTGATGGAACGTGGCGGCGATGTTATACAGCGTATTCGGATCGTTCGGATTCGTTTTGAGTGCCGACTGAAAGGCGGTCATGGCGGCATCATATTGGGCTTGTCCGTAGTAGCGGATTCCGTCAGCGGTATGATTTTGCGAAGCGCAGCCCAAAAGGAGCAGTATTAACACAGGGGCGGTGGAAAATCCTCTCATCATGCGAGTTAATGGGGTCCGTTTTCAGAATCGTAATGATTTTCCGAAAATGGGACAAGTGCAAAAGAGCGGCGAAGTTTTCGGATTCTGTGGTAGAATAACGGTAGCAGAGAGTCGGCGATGGTGTTGCCGAAAGACCCTTATGAAAATCATCGGCATAATCGGCGGTATCGGCAGCGGAAAAAGTACCGCCTCGACACTGTTCCGGCAGTTGGGAGCCGCTGTCATTGATGCGGATGCCATCGGACATCAAACGTTATTACTGCCGCTGGTCAAGGAAGCCGTTCGAGAACGTTGGGGATCGGCAGTGTTCGGAACCGACGGCGAAATTGACCGACGAAAATTGGCTGCCGTCGTCTTTGCCGACGAAAATGAACTTGCATATCTAAAATCGTTGACACATCCGTTGATTGCCGATGAGGTTCATCGGCAACGGACGGAATATGAACGGAGCGGCACACAATTTTGTTTGCTGGATGCGCCGTTGTTATTGGAATCGGGTTGGGATCATCTTGTTGATTTGATTATCTTTGTATCGGCACCGTCGGATGTGCGTTGGGATCGGGTCAAGAGTCGAGGTTGGTCGGAGACCGAGTGGCGACAGCGTGAGTCGGCACAATTTTCGGTGGACGAAAAATCACGTCGGGCAAATGTCGTGTTCGATAATTCCGGGAATGCCGAACAGTTACGAACGCAAGTGGAGGAGTTTGTTCGCAACACGCTACAATTCAAGGACTCGGAGAAAACGCCCAATTAGCCGAGGCGGGACTCGAACCCGCACTACCTTACGGTAAAGGGATTTTAAATCCCTAGCGTCTGCCATTCCGCCACTCGGCCAACCAACATGAAAACATCATACAAAATAATGCTTGTTTTGCAAGACATAGGAGGTCAAAAACGCTACAAACGGCTGAATAGTTACCATTTTGTACACCTTACGACTGCGTTTTATTTGAATCTATTAATTTCTGGCAGAATAGACAATTTGGGTAATTTTTGTGGAATGAAAGGGTAAATCAGATTCTGTGGAAGACGTTTATTGTGCCGGGTTTTGCGTGCCGATACCTCCAGTAGGTCTTCATACAAAAGAAGCGGTACAATGAATAACGTGGCGGAGAAATTGTTAGAATTAGACGTTCGGCACGGCGAACTGCTGGACAAATTGACATTGCTCGACCAACAAATTGACGACGTTTTGAAGGAATGGACGGCGACGAAAGAAGTTCCCGTCGAACTTTCAGTCTCCGTTCTCCATGCAAGTTGAACATTCCTACTCGCTGGGCGCAAGATGGATTCACTCCATGCTTGACGCTCCCGTTGAAAATCATTGGATCAATATCGCGGACAATACGGTCGAGTCGATCTCTGCGAGACCGGCTTACGAGGCGGCGCAACATCTTGGAGAACAGAGCGTTCTCTTGCCGGCAACGATCAACGCTCACGCTCATTTGGAATTGAGTCAATTAGAAGCACCGCTCGATGTACCGAGTCGTTCCATGTCCGATTGGGTTGCCGCACTGCTCGCCTTTCGCCGAAGCGCGGAATACGATGCCGAAAAGGGGATTCGATTGGCATTTCGGCGACCGGAATTTTTGGAATCGACCGCTGTCGTTGCCGATGTGGTTCCGATGCGACCGGGGGACTTGTGTCCCCCGCTCTTGCGCTCTTTGCGTTGGTTGCCCTTTACCGAATTGATTGGCTGGAATGAAAGCCGGGAGCGCAACGAAGTGGAGCGACTGGATAAAGCCGGAGTACCGGCTAAATGTTTCGGTTTATCCCCTCACGCACCACACACCGTTTGTCTGGCACTGTTAGACTGGACAGTCCGCCAAAACGTCCCACTGGCGATGCACCTTGCCGAAACGTTGGAAGAACTCCAACTCTTGCGGCACCATACCGGTCCGCTACTCGAAATGATGCGGCGTGCCGATGCTGATTACGAACCGAAAACCGTGTTGCTCGGCAAACGTCCGATGGATTATCTGCAACTGCTCTCTGCTGCTCCGAAGGCGTTTATCATTCACGGCAATTATCTGGACGACGAGGAGTTGCAATTTCTCGCGGCGCATCGAGAAACGATGTCGGTCATTTATTGTCCGCGCTCTCACGCCTATTTTCGGCACACGGCTTATCCGCTGAAAAAAATGTTGGACTATGGCGTTCGGGTTTTGCTCGGAACGGACAGTTTGGCATCGACACCGGATTTGAGTCTCGCCGAAGAAATGCGATTCGTCTTGAAACAGCATCCATCGGTCTCGGCGGAAAGTGTTTATCGGATGGCAACGTCGGAAGGAGCATTAGCATTCGATTTGCATCGAGAGGGATTGGGAACGATTCAAACCGGCAATCCTGCTCGGTTTGCCGTGCTGAAACGCAGTTGACCGTTGCACTCAAATCTCCTAAAATGATAGCAACTTTTGGTATAATATGGTTTCAATAGTGATGATGAAACCAATCGCTGTTCGTGATATTTTCGGACGACGATACACAGGAGAACTACGATGAACCGACGACATTTTTTGAAAGCGTCTGCAACCATTTGGGCGGCTTACACGTTTACCGCTACGGCGGCAAAAGCACAGGAATCGAAAAACGACCGACCACGCATCGGAGTCATCGGACTCGGCGGCATGGGACAGACCGATGCCGGTTTCGCCGCTGATTACGGCGACATCGTTGCCCTCTGCGATGTCAACACGGCTAAAATTGATGCCGCCCGAAAACGACTCGGCAACAAGGTCAAAGAAAACGTAGCAACGTATCAAGATTACCGTCAACTGCTCGACCGGAACGACATCGACGTGATCGTCCAAGCGACGACCGACCACTGGCACACGAAAATCAATCTCGATGCTCTGCGGTCAGGACGTGATGTGTACGGCGAAAAACCTTTTTCGCTGACCATCGAGGAAGGAAAATTATTACGAAGAGTCGTCAAAGAGTCCGGTCGAGTATTCCAACTCGGTACGCAACAGCGCAGTGCAAAGCAGTTCTACGACGGTGGTCCGCATCCGAGACCGTTTCAGGAAGCGGTCGAATTAGTCCGCAACGGTCGCGTCGGTAAACTGAAACAAGTTTGGGTGGCGATTCCTTATCTCAGCATGAAGGGGGGACCTTTTCCGCAGGAGCCAATTCCCGAAGGATTGGATTGGGACATGTTCCAAGGGCAATCGCCGATGCGTCCGTATTCATCGAAGCGTTACAATCCGTTTCGCGGTTGGTTCGATTACTGCGGAAGTATGGCTGCCGATTGGGGGAACCATCACATGGACATCGCCCACTGGGGAATGGATACGGAACTCACGGGACCGATTTCCGTCGAAGGGCGTGGTATCTTTCCCAATGAGGGAAAGCCGGACTGCTTTGACGTTCCCGACCGGTTTTTTGCCCGGTTGCAGTACGCCAACGGAATCGAAATTCTTTTCTTCGCATCGCTTGCCGCTCGGTACAATTACGGTTGGCCCACGGAGCCGCACGCCGCAATGTCGCCGGAGCAACTCGATTGGCTCTTCGGCAAAGACGTTCCCGATGAGGTGAAAACCACCGACCGTAATGGCGTGATGTTCATCGGCGACAAAGGGCGAATTTTCGTGAACCGCGCTAACGTGTATGGAAAAGCGGCGGAAGAACTTGCGGACAATCCGTTGCCTGCCGATGCTTGGCGGGTGCGTCCCAGCGAGATTCACATGCAGAACTTTTTCGACTGTGTGAAATCTCGTGAAACTCCCGTTGCTCCGGCAGAGATTGGGCACCGCAGTCTGACTCCGTGTCAACAGACGGTGATTTCGATGCGGCTCGGTGGTCGCAAACTTCAATGGGATCCCGAAAAAGAAGAAATCGTCGGCGATTCCGAAGCCAAGGCGATGCAAGCCCGCGAACAGCGGAAACCGTACACGATAGTGTAACCGACCGCTTTTGCCAACCATCATAAAAAGACCTGACGCTTTCTACCACGTCGTCTGCTATGCTATAAGTGGTATGGAAATAGATCATTTTTTGTGTTTCCCTTGTGTCCTTTGTGTCTTCGTGGTTAAGAAAATTTTACCACTAAGGCACAAATGGCACAAAGATTCACAAGGTGGGAAAACAGCCAATTCGTCCTCGTTTACAGTATAATGGTTGGCGACGTAGTACATCATTTCCCAAATGATATTCCTTTTGTTTCGCACAAAGACACGCAGTTCACAAAGAAATTTTTGGATATTTCAGCCCCTTCGTGCCTTTGTGAGAGGAAAATAATAAGGAATGGTATTGGGGAAAACGTGTAGTAGTACCCTCAACTTCCGAAATACTCATGAGCAAAAGAATTCTGTTTGTATCATTGTTTATTCTCTTCGGCATGCCGCTGTTTGCCGAAGAGGTTGTTTGCGTTGACCGTCCCGATGCAGGAGACGGCAAAACGTTTTACACCGCCAACCGCGAACCGCTCACGCCGTCGCCGTTTCTGAAACTGCCCACTGGTGCCGTCAAAGCCGAAGGCTGGATCGGTCGCTATCTCGAACTCCAACGGGATGGATTAACCGGTCATCTCGGTGAAATCAGCCGCTGGCTCGATAAAAAAGACAACGCCTGGCTCAGTGATGGCGGCAAACACGGCTGGGAGGAAGTTCCCTACTGGCTCAAAGGCTTTGGCAATCTCGGATACCTGCTCGAAGATGAAAAAATCATTGCCGAAACGA
>Ga0082212_10009868_pt1 | contig 12276 bp, 9 predicted proteins | sample TergutNt197P3_FD_71548 | JGI IMG/M metagenome (GOLD analysis project Ga0082212, IMG submission 71548) | Neocapritermes taracua P3 segment gut microbial communities from Petit-Saut dam, French Guiana - Nt197 P3 | ecosystem: Host-associated > Arthropoda: Insects > Digestive system > Gut ... | reverse complement strand
GCGCGTAATATCAGGCGGAACCAGCAATACTTTTTTCAGGTTCCTGTTATGAAGCGACTGCGCCAATTTTTCTTTTATTTGCCCGGTACGTAAGCCGTCCGTAGCGTTTTCCGCAAATATCACCGGCTGCTTTCCCATCTGACGTTTTTTTCAACAGATAATCTCAATCGCCTGCCTCACATTCCGAATGGTCACTTCCGTATGCCTTCCTCCATATTCACCATCTAATGCCCACGGCATTTCTTCCGGGCTGATGAAATCGATTTTTTCTGTTTTAAAACTGTACATCAGCTCGGTATTATAATTGCGCTTTAGTAGGGCGGTCATCAGATTATTTAGCTCAAGTGGATTTTTGGGTTTTTTTATCAAGGTTACTTCGAAAAGACCATCGTCTAATTTAACATGCCGACCGGCAAGATGTTTAAATCCCCCCACAGAAATAGAGTTCGTTACCATTCCATAAATGAACTCATCTTCGAAATCAATGCCCGCGGATAGTACCCGCAGCCGATAAATCTTCAAATCGGGCAAACGCCTGATTCCTTCAATTATATATGCCGTCTGTCCGAGATAATTTTTGATATCCTGGCTGGTCTCGTAAGATACGTCCGTAAAAAGGCCAAAGGCGGCAATATAAACGAAATTTTCCGCATTGAAATAACCAATATCACAAGCAAAAGTCTGGCGGCAGCAAATTCGCTCGGCAGCTTTAATCATATTCGATGATATCCGTAAGTTGCGGGCGAAATCATTGGTCGTTCCCGCCGGGATATAACCCAATGGCAGGCTCAGTTTACGCCTCATCATGCCACTGACGACTTCATCAAGGGTACCGTCCCCGCCACTACAGACAATTAAATCATAGTTGTTCGGTTTGATACGCTCTACTACGTTCGTGGCATCACCGGCCGCTTGGGTCGGATAAGCTGTCACTACGAATCCTGCCTTCGTGAAAACGTCAATAATATCCAGAAGGTTACTGCGAATCTTCGCCTTTCCGGCTCGAGGGTTATAGATAAACAGTAACTTCACGATTGAACCTCACGCTTACTCTAAGCCTTCAAATAATTAATAATTTCCGCTGCGGCTTCCGCCTCATCAATCCCTTCGGTCATGACGGTTACGCTTTCGCCGCTTTTCATACCCATTCCCATCATACCCATGATACTTTTTGCATTTACTTTTTTGTTTCCGGAAATTAGGTAAACACTGCTTTCATACTTACTGGCCATTTGCACCAGGACGGCAATCGGCCGCTCTTCCAAACCGCTGGCAAGTCCGATTACAATCTGTTTCTCAACCATTTTTTAAACCATGCCTTTCCAATACCCGCAGTTTTATTAGGAACGAGGCTCCCTTTCCGCAGGCACAACATTTACAAACGGAACCAAAGATTCCGTTGTTGAAAGAATCAATTCTTTCAACCCTCCAAACATGTCCGACACAAACAATTTCTGAATGTTTCCGTTCTATTCCATATCGTTTGCTATCTCGCTTAACTTACGCAACCGATGATTCACACCGGATTTACCTATCGGCGGGTTAAGCAACGCCCCTAACTCATGTAACGTTATGTCCGGGTAATCTAGCCGTAATTCGGCGATTTGCCGCAAATGAACCGGCAAACCGGCAAAACCAATTTTGTCTCTAATATTCATGATCTCTTCGATTTGCCGAGCCGCCGCTGTTACGGTCTTACTGATATTCGCCGCTTCACAATTTACCTTACGGTTAACCAAATTACGGAATTCTTTTTCGACCCGTAAGCTCTCCAGCTTCAGCAAACTATGGTGCGCACCCATGATATTTAGTAGGTCAACAATGGAAGCACCTTCTTTTACATAGACAACAAAATTTTTTTTCCGCTTCGTTATTCTCGCTTCAAGTGAAAAGCCATTCATAATCTCATTTAGCTGTTCTGCTTGCTTTTCACTGCCTAATACGAACTCAAGGTGATATCCGCCCTGCGGATTACTCATCGAGCCGGTGCAAACAAAAACAGTACGCAAGTATGCCCGGCGGCAACAGGTATTTTTAATCAGCAAGGAGCTAATCCCTTCACTCATATCATGAAGCTTTTCGCCGTCACGATAAAGCCGTAATGCTTGCAGTATGAAAACTTCATCCTTCGCGCCTTTAGAATGATTCTTCATACTACCCGCATCTATATTAAATGCTTTCTTCAATAAAGTAAAGTATTTTCTTTTAATCGCTTCATTTTCAGTAACGATGGTAATCTGCGGCCGGCCATCTTCATTTATGGATATCGTCCCCCAAAAGTATATAATCGCCGCGATTTCTGCCAACTGGCAATGGCGGCCATTAGGAATTATCGTAACTAATTCGGATTTTATTTCGGCAGAAAATGACATTCTATAAACCATGCCTTTCCAATACTTTTCCTTCATTTTTCCATAATGTCACGATGCGAAAGCTTAATTCGGTAATTCTCTTTATCTTTTAATAAGTTATCATATAGTTCATTTGCGAGCGTCACACTGCGATGTTTGCCGCCAGTACAGCCAACACCGATGATGAGCTGATGTTTTCCCTCTTTGATGAAAGCAGGTATGAGGAAATTGACCATATCAGTCAATTTTTCGAGGAAAGCGCGCGCACCCTCTTGCGCCATGACAAACTCACGAACTTCCTGATCTTGTCCCGATTTATATTTTAGCCCATCAACATAAAAAGGATTCGGTAAAAACCGAATATCAAATACTAAATCAGCATCCATTAAAATACCATTTTTAAAGCCAAATGAAACAATATTTACAAGCAAACTGCTTTGCGCTTTGTTATGAACGAAAATACGGTCGATTTCCATTTTTAAATCACGAATCAGCAAGCTTGATGTATCAATGATATAATTAGAAATCGCCTTTATATTAACAAGCATCTCTTTTTCTAAGCGAATTCCGTCTTCAATACGTCCTTCCGGAGCAAAGGGATGAATCCGCCGTGATTCTTTATAACGATTCATCAAAACGCTCTCATTGGCGTCCATAAAAAGGATATCAAAATTATAACCATTTATCCGCAGCGCCTCCAGTTGTTTTTGCACGTTGCCGAAAGGATGGCTGGAATGGGCAGTAGCACCAATCGCCACCTTTTTTATTTCATGGTTTTCAATACAAAGATCGATAAACTTCTCAATCAGAGGCGTCGGCAGATTATCAACGCAGTAATAGCCACTGTCTTCCAGTATCTTTATCGCGGCACTTTTACCGCCGCCACTCATACCGGTGACGATTACTAATCTCATTCGTACATCTCCTTATATTATGAGCAAAACTCATGAACTAAAAATCACCCAGGCAAATTACTTCCGATTCCAAACGTATATCAAAACGGTCATAAACCCGCTCTTTAACTTCATTAATCACTTCAAGAATATCAGCTGCCGTGGCAGTGCCGCGATTAATAATAAAGCCGCAATGTTTTTCTGACACACAGGCTCCGCCGATGGAATATCCTCTTAAACCGGCATCCATAATTAGTTTTCCGGCGAATTTTCCAGGTGGCCGCTTGAATGTGCTACCGGCGCTGGCATACTCCAAAGGCTGTTTTTCCTTACGCTGATTCGAAAAATCAGTCATTTTTTTATGAATTTCCACGCTATCACCTGCAAAAAGACGTAAAGTAACAGCATGAACCACATAAGGCCGGTTTTTAATCGCACTAGAGCGATAGGTAAACTCCATGGAATCGTTGCTTAAAACCATTTCTTCACCCGCCCCATTGATGATCAGGACCGATTCGGTAATCATCGACATATCACCGTCATAAGCACCGGCATTCATCACCACCGCACCGCCGATCGTGCCGGGAATGCCGGAAGCGAATTCCATTCCGCTAAGGCCATGTAAAGCGGCATATTCCGAAATAGCCGAAAGTAAAGCGCCGGCTTCGGCCGTGATTTGGTTTTCATTAATTTGCATCGCGTTTAAGCCATCGCCAATGGATAAAATCACGCCGCGATAGCCTCTGTCCCCAATCAGGACGTTGCTCCCATTCCCAAGCACAAAATAATCAATTTCGAGCTTACGCAAAAAAGGAATCAAACGGTTTAGCTGTTCTTTCGCAGTAATACGAATAAAAAGCGATGCCTCTCCGCCGACTTTAAAGGTCGTATGATGGCACATTGGTTCATTTTTAAATACATTTTCTTCCGGTACGATTTTTTTAATGTGTTCTAAGACTGATTGATTGATCATGAATGCCCTCTTACTAAATAAATACGATCAGATAACCTAAAATATTCCCGCACGCCTACTCTTCTTCCTCATTCCGTTTCATCGACTCTTGAAACCGGCGGTATAACTCCTGTGTCGCATTATAACCCATTTTTTTCTGCCGGTGGTTTACCGCCGCCGATTCACAAATTAAAGCAACGTTCCGCCCCGGGCGCACCGGAATCCGGTGGCTGACAATTTTATTCCCCAGATATTCCGTATATTCCTCTTCTAAGCCAAGGCGGTCATACTGTTTTTCTTTGTTCCAGTCTTCTAGATTCACCACCAGGTCAATCGACTGCGTATCCTTAACACTTGACACCCCAAACAGTGTTTTAATGTCAATAATGCCAATCCCTCGCAGCTCAATAAAATGCTTGGTGACATCCGGCGCCGAGCCAATCAGCGTATCATCACTGACCTTGCGGATTTCGACCGCGTCATCTGTAACCAACCGATGCCCACGCTTAATCAATTCCAGCGCCGCCTCCGATTTCCCGATTCCGCTTTCGCCGATAATCAGAACCCCTTCCCCAAAGACATCCACCAAAACCCCATGAATTCGGATACAAGGAGCTAATTTCACATTCAGCCAGCGAATAATCTCCGCCATAAACGAAGAGGTCGATTTCTTCGTCATCATAATCGGAATTCGCCTTTCCAAGGCAATCTTCATAAACAAATCATCCGGACGAAGCTCACGGCTAAAAACAATCACCGGAATGTCGCAAGAAAGAAGCTGACCGTAAATATCCTCTTTCCGCTCCTCCGTAAAAGACTGCATATACGTATATTCAACAAACCCGATAATCTGCAACCGCTGCGCTTCATAATGCTCAAAATACCCGGCAAGCTGCAAAGCCGGACGGTTCACGTCCGGGACGGTGATTTTCGTTTTGCTAATATCAATCTCCGGCGTCAGGTTTACCAGCTTCATTTTTTCGATAATTCGGTTTAGGCTTACACTTTGCATGACTAGTTACCTTTCATTTTTTGCTCTTTAAATACTCTTTTGCTGCTTTAGGTTCTCGCCGCGTGTGAGAATCTTATACATCTACTGCAAACGCGCTTTCGCTCGATGTAAAACGTTGCGTTACGTAAGCCAGCAAAGGACGCTGGCTGAGTAACGACGTTTTCCAACGGTTTGCTGTAGGTGTATAAATTCTCACTCACGATGAAGGTTTATTAAAGCAATTTAGATAACGTAAATTCGTGAGGGCTGAGCATTTATATCAAAAGACCGACCCTTGAGAAACGTCGTTACTTAGCTCCTGTCCTTTAGGAGCTTACGTAACGCAACGTTTCTCACGGAGCGCAAGCGGGTCGGACGTTGATATATATGCTCAGTCCACGCGGCCACACCTTACATTATATACACATTAACCAACAAAGTAAAGCTACCTAAAAAACCCATAAATAACCTCCGCCGTAGACAGCGGAATCTCCGGCACCCCCGCCAGCATCTCCACCGAAGCCCCCTTTATCTCCTCAATCGACTTAAAATGCCGCATCAAGGCCTTTCGTCGCGCTGGCCCAACCCCCGGAATCCCATCCAGCACCGACTTAACCTGCGCCTTACCCCGAAGTGACCGATGAAACTCAATCGCAAATCGATGCGCCTCATCCTGAATCCGCGTCAGTAACTTAAACCCCTCACTATTCCTATCAATCACGATCTCTTCATTCGCATAAAACAAACCCCGCGTCCGATGATTATCATCCTTCACCATCCCACAAACAGGAATCTCAATCTTAAGCTCCTTTAACACCTGCAAAGCAATATTAACCTGCCCCTTACCCCCATCCATCAAAATAAGGTCAGGAAACTTCGTAAAACTTCCAAACTCGGCTCCAATCCCCTTTTCACGAAGCTCAGCCTGCTCCAACGTCCCATGCATAAGCCTTCTCGTTAAAACCTCTTTCATGCAAGCATAATCATCCGGCCCACTCACCGACTTAATTTTAAATTTCCGGTAATCACTGCGCTTCGGCTTCCCTTTTTCATAAACCACCATCGAGCCGACATTCGCGAATCCACTGATATTAGAAATGTCAAATGCCTCCATCCGGACAATTCCCGGCAAATCAAGCCAAGCCGCGATTTCTTTCACCGCGCCAAACGTCCGCCCTTCCTCCCGCCGGATCCGCTCTTTGTCCTGGCTTAAAATCAATGCCGCGTTTTTGGTGGCAAGCTCGACCATTTTTTCTTTATCACCGATTTTAGGAATTTTAATGTAAACACGATTACCGCGTTTTTTACTCAGCCATTGTTCAATAATTTCAATATCGTCAATTTCCTCCGGCAACACCAATTCGCGCGGAATATAAGGAGTCCCGGCGTAAAATTGCTTAATGAAATCAAGCAGAATCTGCCGCGCCAGAATACCCGAAGTATGTTCCATATAAAAATGCTCACGCCCGATCAGCTTGCCGTCACGGATAAAAAATACCTGCACAACCGCATCATTTTCATCGGCCGCCAGAGCGATAATATCTTTATCCTCACCATCGCTGTCGCTGACCTTCTGACGCAGGGCGACCTTTTCAACACTTTGATATAAATCACGAAAACGGATTGCCTCTTCAAAATCCATGTTTTCTGACGCTTCTGTCATTTTTATATGCAAATCTTTCAGCGTCGTCTGATAACTGCCATTCAGAAAGTCAAGGGCTTCGCGGACGCGGAGCGCATAATCCTCTCTTCCGGCATATTTTTGACAGGGGGCGCAACATTGCTTGATATGATAATTCAGACAAGCGCGCCCATTGCCAATATCGCGCGGTAAGCTGCGGTTACAACTGCGGAGCTGATATAAGCGATTAATTAAATCAATGCTTTCCCTGACCGCGGCCGCACTGGCATAAGGCCCAAAATAGCGAGAGCGGTCTTTTTTCATTTCCCGCGAAAAAAGTACCCGCGGATATTCTTCGCCCAAGGTGACTTTAATGTAAGGATAAGTTTTATCATCTTTTAAGAGCGTATTATAGCGAGGGGAATATTCTTTGATGAGATTATTTTCCAGAACCAATGCTTCCAGTTCCGAGTCCGTCATAATATATTCAAAACGACTCACCAGCGAGACCATTTTTTCGATTTGCGGCCCACGTCCGGTTAGACCACGAAAATAAGATCTGACCCTGCTGCGCAGATTCTTCGCTTTTCCCACATAAAGGATGGTATCTTTTTCATCGTGCATGATATAGACGCCGGGATTTTGGGGAAGCTTTTTTAGTTCATTTTCAAAATCAAACATAGATTTCTCATACATTAATCATCAGAAGGCCGTCGGGAAAAACGTCCAACCGGACCAGTAGACTCACGCTTTTCAGCCTGCTCTTCTGCGTTCGGTTCAAGTATTTCCTCGCTATTGGCAGCTTCTTTTTGCAAAGGCGCTTCACTGGCTGATTCAGCTTCTTTTTGCAAAGGCACTTCACTAGCTGATTCAGCTTCTTCTGGCAGAGAGGCTTCACTGGATCGATCTGCTGATTCCTCGCCAACCGCTGCAGCTTTTTCTGCCGCCGCCGGATTAGACGGTTCTTCCGACTCATCACCCATGTAGCTGTCGTCAATCGTCACATCTAAAACGGAACCGAGTTCCTTAAGTTTTTCTTCTTTCGTCGCGAGGCTAGGACGCTTTTCAGCATGTTCGTCACCTTCTTTTTTCGGTTCCGGCTCCGGCAGGCCTTTTGCCTCACGATAAATTTTCATAAACTCTTTGCCGCTGATGGTTTCCTTTTCAATCAGATGCTCGGCTAACTGATCCATTAGTTCACGGTTACCGGATAGAAGCTCTTTCGCCTCATCATAACAGGCTTTCATCAGCGCCATAATCTCCGCATCGACGTCAGCCGCCGTCACATCGGCACAAGTAAGGTGCGCCCCGCCCCCTAAATATTCACTCTCAATCGTAGCAAGCCCCATCAAGCCGAATTTTTTGCTCATGCCAAAGCGGGTAATCATATTACGGACGATATTCGTAGCTTGCTCGATATCATTCGCCGCTCCGGTCGTCACGGTATCGAACACCAGTTCTTCGGCGGCGCGTCCGGCTAACAATGAAACCAGGCGGTCATGCAGTTCGGCTTCGGTCTGCAAATATTTTTCTTCCTCGGGCATATGCATGACAAAACCCAGCGCCCCCATCGTCCGGGGAACGATGGTGATTTTTTGCACCGGCTCGGTATTTTTTTGTAAAGCACTAACGAGCGCATGACCGACTTCATGATAGGAAACGATTTTCCGCTCTTCTTTGCTCATGATCCGATCTTTCTTTTCTTTTCCGACCAGCACCTGTTCAACCGCATCAAATAAATCCTTTTGCGTGACATAATCACGGCTGCGCTGGACGGCATTAATCGCCGCCTCGTTAATCATGTTCGCCAGATCAGCGCCAACCGCGCCGCTGGTAGCTAAAGCGATTTCATCCAAATCAACCGTTTCATCCATCGCCACATCTTTCGCATGAACTTTCAATATCTCAACTCGCCCGCGTAAGTCTGGCTTATCGACAATAATCCGGCGGTCAAAGCGGCCCGGCCGCAGCAAAGCTTTATCCAAAATCTCCGGGCGGTTCGTCGCCCCGAGAATCAAAACGCCTTTCGATGTGTCGAAACCATCCATTTCTGATAATAATTGATTCAACGTTTGTTCCCGCTCTTCATGTCCGCCGCCGTACTTGTTATCACGACTGCGGCCAATTGCGTCGATTTCATCAATGAAAATAATGCAAGGCGCACTTTTCCCGGCATCTTTGAACAAATCACGGACACGAGACGCCCCAACACCAACATACATCTCAATAAAATCAGAACCGGAAAGGGAGAAAAAGGGAACATGCGCTTCACCGGCAACCGCTTTCGCCAGCAAAGTCTTACCGGTTCCGGGCGGGCCGACTAAGAGCGCACCTTTCGGCAGTTTCGCGCCGATTTTCGCGTAGCGGCCAGGATTATGAAGAAAATCAACGACCTCCTGCAAGGATTCTTTGGCTTCGTCCTCACCGGCGACATCGGCAAAGGTGATGCCGGTTTCTTTCTGGACATAAACTTTCGCATTGCTTTTTCCGACATTAAAGGGGCCGCCGCCTTTTGACATTCGCCGGAACAGGAAACTTAATAAGGCCCACATCATCAAAATCGGGAGGACATAACTTAATACTAAGCTAAGAAACCATTGCGAATTATCGGTTACCTGGCCTTTGATTTCGACTTTCGGATATTGCAAAAGCCGCGCTGTTAAGGTATCATCATCTTCGATTTTCCCGGTATAATAGGTGATTTGACTGGCTTGCCCATATCCATAAGAAAACTGCTGCTGTGCCATCGGCGCACTAACCGGCGTGATCGTAATCCGGTCACTGCCAATCACCACCGAAACGACTTCACCGGAACTAAGCATTCTTAAAAATTCATTATAAGGAATTTCCAAAACCGTCGAGCCGCTTAACATCTTCATAAAGGAGCTGACTAATACCAGCGTAATCAGCGATGCAATCAAAAATAGGATGATGCTTTGCTTTTTAGGGTCATTCCCGCCGGACCCGGGGGTTGGGTTCTGATTGTTACCGCCGCTGTTATTTCCCGAACCGGAGCTGGGGTCAAATTCGTTTACATTTTTATCCAAAATTTATTTCCTCGCTTGTTTACTGCTACACATCAGATACTACGGATTGCTCCGACTGCGCTCCCCACAATCTTCATTATAGAGTTAGAATTTTTGAAAAGCAATGTTTTAATTGTGAAATAACAATAAACTTTTGCAAAATTGGCAGCTTTTTGCTATAATAGTTAACATGGAAAAATTAATGAACGGTTTTGATAATAATAAGTATGTGACCTTGCAATCTGATAAAATAGCTAAACGGATCGCCCAGTTTAATAATAAGCTGTATTTGGAGTTCGGCGGAAAGCTTTTCGATGATAATCATGCGGCGCGGGTTTTACCGGGCTTTTTACCGGACAGTAAATTGAAAATGCTCTTAAAACTAAAAGAGCAACTGGAAATTGTCATTGTGATTAGTGCGGATTCCATTGAAAAAAATAAAGTCCGTGGCGATTTAGGAATCACATATGATCAGGAAGTACTGCGCTTAATTGACGCTTTCCGTAATTTAGATTTTTATGTCAGCAATGTGGTTATCACCCGCTATAGCGGACAGTCAGAGGCGGAAAAATTCCGTCAGAAATTATCCTCCCTTAGCATCAAATCCTACCTTCATTATACGATCGAAGCTTATCCAAGCAATGCCCCGCGTATTGTTAGCGACGAAGGTTTCGGAAAAAATGATTATGTCGAAACATCGAAACCGCTGGTCGTCATTACCGGGCCCGGCGGCGGCAGCGGCAAGATGGCGACCTGCCTTTCCCAATTATACCATGAACATAAGCGGGGGATGTCTGCCGGTTACGCGAAGTTTGAAACTTTTCCTATTTGGAACAAACCGTTACGGCATCCGCTCAACTTAGCATATGAGGCAGCTACCGCTGATTTGGATGATATCAACATGATTGATTCCTTCCATTTAGAAGCCTATGGGGTTCAGGCGGTTACTTATAACCGTGATGCTGAGGTTTTCCCGGTTTTGAAAGCGATCTTTGAAAAGATTTTAGGTAATTGCCCATATCAATCACCAACCGATATGGGTGTTAATATGGTAGGCCATTGTATCATCGATGATGAATTATGCCAAAAGGCTGCGAAGCAGGAAATTTTACGGCGTTTCTATCAAGCGCAATATGATCTTAAAATCGGTCGGGCCGGTAAGGATGTCATCCAAAAAATGGAATTGCTGATGCAACAAGCGGCAGTCACGAAAGAGGAACGGCGGGTGGTATCGGACTCCTTAATCCGCCAAGAGGTAACCGGGCATCCGGCAGCGGCAATCGAGCTAAAAACCGGTGAAATCATTACCGGAAAAACATCCGATTTGCTGGGGGCAATGGCGGCCGCTTTACTTAACTCCCTAAAAGTTTTAGCCCGAATCGACCACGAACAGCACTTGATATCACCGGAGGCAATCCAACCTATCCAAATGCTCAAAACCAATTATTTAGGTAGCATGAATCCACGCCTGCATACCGATGAAATCCTAATCGCTCTCTCGGCCAGTGCTTCTGATGACCCGGCGGCGCGGCGGGCCTTGGAGCAACTTCCAAAGTTAAATGGCTGTGAGGCGCATTCGACAGTAATCATGTCGCCGGTCGATGAAAATATCATTCGCCGCCTTGGACTTAATTTGACCAGTGAGCCGGTGTATGAAACCAAGCGGCTTTTTCATAGAAGTTAGTATTTCCCGTTCTTCCGCTCGCACGGGAACCGGCTGTCAGACTCGATTCCAAAGCACAAATACAATGTTTAACATAATGATGAGCCTTTATTCCATGCCTTTTATAGCATGGATTTATAAAAAATTGCTTTTTTTAGTTGACGAAATTAATTTAACTATTTATACTAGTATTAATATACGGCAAAGTTGCGAAAGGAAATAGGTTAATAAAATGAAGTATCGCTATGACCGCAAAGGAGTAAAACTCTCGATTCTTGGTTACGGATGTATGCGCTTTTCGAAAAGCGGCCTCGTGATCAACATGGAAAAAGCCGAAAGGGAACTGATGTTCGCCATTGCGAATGGCGTTAATTATATCGATACGGCGTACATATACAACGGAAGTGAAATGGCTTTAGGTGAAATCCTCAAACGCCAAGGTTGCCGTGATAGAATTTATCTCACCACGAAACTACCGCATTATATGATTAAGTCGCTGGCGGGAATTGAAAAAATATTCGAACAACAGCTTATGAGACTGAGAACCGATTATCTTGATTTTTATCTCATCCATATGTTAAACGATGTCGCGACATGGGAAAAGCTCGTCAAATTAGGCATCACAAAGTGGCTTGCGGAAAAGAAAAAAAGTGGTCAAATTTCGCAGGTTGGCTTTTCCTATCATGGCAACAGCGAAAATTTTTCCCGCCTCCTTGATGCCTATGATTGGGATATATGCCAGATCCAATATAATTATCTGGACGAAAATTCACAAGCCG
>Ga0082212_10009867_pt1 | contig 12277 bp, 11 predicted proteins | sample TergutNt197P3_FD_71548 | JGI IMG/M metagenome (GOLD analysis project Ga0082212, IMG submission 71548) | Neocapritermes taracua P3 segment gut microbial communities from Petit-Saut dam, French Guiana - Nt197 P3 | ecosystem: Host-associated > Arthropoda: Insects > Digestive system > Gut ... | reverse complement strand
AACCGACGTAGTGGTGGGCGAAAACCCGATAGATTTGTTTGCGGAGGTGCCGGTGGAGATAACAGATATTGAAGGATTGAAGGGGTTATAAATAAACCTCAATCAACCCCTCCGGCGCCACAATGCTAATCGTTTTATTTTCCCTGTCCACCGTTTCAAAAATCTCATCCACTGCCGGTATTAAAATCTCTTTGCCGTTAAAATCTATTTGCATAATGGGCTGGCGGCTCATTTCCAAAAAATCAACGCATTTGCCGATGTGCCCTTTCTCCTTGTCTATCACTTCAAAACCAATAACTTCGTGAAAATAGAACTTGTTTCCGGTTAGGGGCGGCAAAAAACTTAAGGGCAAATAAAGTTCGGCTTTAACCAAATTTTTCGCCTCTTCTCCGTTCACATCGGCAAATTTCACGATGGCTTGGTTGGCGCCTTTATAGGTCAATTCTTCAATCATATAGGGCAACATCTCGGCGCCGTCGTTCACAAACACTGCCTCTAAGGTTTTGTATTTTTCCGGCTCGTCGGTGTCTAAATAAATCACCACTTGCCCTTTGTAACCGAAGGTTTTGGTTACTACGCCCAAATAAAAAAAATCGTTCATCATTATTCCGGTTTATTAAATCGTTCTATAACATTCACATTCATATCTTTAGAAAGCATTATCAACGTTCTTTCCGGAACGTTCTTTAAATCCAGCAAAATCAATCCGTCTAAACAGTCGTTAAAATCCACATCAATATTAAACGCCAACACTTTGGCTCTCAACTGCAAATAGCGTTTCACCAACACAGGCAGCCCACGCTGTTTGTTTTCCAAATCAATAATCAGTTTATCCAACAACTCCAAACTGTTCACATCTTTTAAATAACTCTTCACAAAAGGAAATTTTTGTTTGGGCAATTCTTTGATGGGTTTCACAAATTTAGAGTAATAATAATCAAAATGATTCTTTCTAATATATCTTTCAATCAATGTTTTAGAAATATCGGAATAATCATTGGAAATAGAAACGGGACCCAGCAGGTAGCGGTACTCTTCGTTTTGAATTAAGATTTGCAAAATGCCTTTCCAGAGCAACATCAGCGCCACCGAGTTTCCTTGATAAGGTTTAATAATGAACGACCGCCCTAATTCAATGGTTTTATGCAAAATAGCATTAAGCGGTTTTCCTAATTGAAAAATGCAATCGGTGTAAAATCCTTTTCTGCCGTAGGTTGAAATAATCTCATCGCCCATCCCGATGCGATACGCGCCCACAACGGTTTCGTGCTCGTTATCCCAAATAAAAAGTTGGTGGTAATAGGTGTCGTATTTGTCAATATCCAGCGCTTTGTTGGTGCCCTCCCCTACTTCTCTAAACGTTATTTCGCGCAGTCGCCCAATCTCTTCCATCACGTAGTTGAGTTCTCGCGGATGGGCAAACAGCAGCGTAAATGCGCCCTGCTGAAACAGCGTAAACTTTTCTTTTAAACGATTGATTTCCTCTACAATTAGCGCTTTGTTTTGCGATGGCGCGATGGGCGAAATCACCATATTGGTGGCTTTCTGCGTTGTGGTTTTGCGTGTTAATGTTTTACGAAGCAAATCCACGTTCATTCGCACAAAATCGGCATATTCTTTTTCATTTAAAGAGGAAGTGCGAATGGGCAAAATGGGAGCGCCAATTGCAATTTTCACCGTACTGTTGTCTTTCCGGTTCACTTGGCGCACCAACTGCATGGTGCGAAAAAACGGATGAAAGAAGCCCCAAAAATGAAACGAGAAAGAATTTTTTCCCGACATAAACATCGGCACAATCGGCACATTTACTTTGCGAATAAACTTCATCATCGAGTTGGGCCATTTCTTATCCTGTATTCTAAACCCGTGAACGGTGGACACTTCGCCGGCAGGAAACAAGGCGAGGCAATTCCCGTCTTTCACGTGTTGCAACGCCGCCTTTATCCCTTTGAGGTTCTGCGTATTTTTAGAATCAAACGGATCCACTTCAATAAAAAACTTACTGAGCACGTCCATTCTACCCAAAAGAAAATTGCCCAAAAACTTCACATCGGGGCGAATGCGCGAGATGAGGTCAATGAGCACCACGCCGTCCAACATTCCGGTGGGGTGGTTGCAGATGAACACGCACGCGCCTTTTTCCGGAATATTCTTCAAATGGGTTTCATCTACCAAATATTTAATATTGTGTTGAAACAGGTAATGCGCGGTAACATCGTTGCCCAAATACTCTGCCGTAGCCGCATAATTATCGTTTAATTTGTTAAACCCCAACACATTCATCATCAATTTAGAAAACGACCTTCTAAATTTGGTGGTTTGGCGGATGATGTCTTGTGGGGAAATTAGGGGCATTTTAAATAATTTATTCCTCTGTGTTACTTTGTGTTCTCTTTGTCTCTGTGCTGAATTTTTCTCAACACAAAGACACAAAACTCACAGAGGTTCACAGAGTTTTATGCGGACAAAAATAGAATTTTTATGATTTCTGAATATAATTCCAAATTTTATCCGTTGCGCCAAGATTTTGGGCAATATAGTTTTTACAAATTTCGCAAGTGTTGTGATAATATTCCGGATTATCTTCAAAATCAATGAGGTTGTTATTCAAATCATCTGAATCTAAAACTGAAAATGCCGCGCCGTTTTGCACTAATTCTATCGCCTCATTAAATTTTTGGTAATGAGGTCCGAAGAAGATCGGTTTTTCAAAAACGGCGGCTTCCAAAATATTGTGCAATCCGGTTTTAAAGGCGCCACCGATATACGAAATATCTGCATATTTATATATTTTACTCAATAAACCAATCGTATCCATAATAAAAACATCAGCATTAAAAAAATCTTTATTTTCTTTTTCTGAATAACAAACCACTGAAAATGAGTTAAAAATCTTTTTTATTTTTTCTATATGATTTGGAGTAACCTCGTGGGGCGCGATGACAAGTTTGTATTTGAAATACATATTTTCAAACCATTCCGACAATAAATTTTCATCGGGCAGCCACGTACTTCCGGCAACCAGCAATTTTTTATCATTTTTAAATGAAGTAATAAAATCTAATGAATAAGGTTGTTGCGCAATTTCATACACTCTATCGAAACGGGTATCGCCTGTAACTTCCACATTTTGAATATGATGTTTTAATAAAATATGTTTAGAATTTTCATTTTGCACAAAAAAATAACTGCATTTTTTCAATTGTTTTAAAAACCATTTTCCATAACTTTTAAAGAAATATTGATTTTCTCTAAAAACTGCTGAAATATAATAAAATGGGATATTCTTTTTTGAAAGTTCAACCATATAATTATACCAGAACTCATATTTAACAAAAAAAACTTGCTGTGGTTTTACAATGTTGATGAATTGTTTAGCATTTTTTTTTGTATCCACCGGCAAATAGGCAACAATATCTGCAATCGGATCATTTTTTTTAACTTCAAAACCGGAAGGTGAAAAAAAAGTAACCAAAATTGTAACATTTTTTTCTTGCTTCATTTTTTGCATTAGCGGTTTTCCCTGTTCAAATTCTCCCAGAGAGGCACAGTGAAACCATACTATATTTTTTTTCTCTTGACATTTTTCTTCTAAAAGATGCAACCAATTTATTCTACCGGCACTCCACAATTTTGCTTTTTTTGAAAAAGGAGCAGCCCATTTAATCAAGCAAGTAGAAACCCAAACCGCAATCGAATACAGCAACTGCATAAATTAGTAGGTATAAAATGTCGTTACACGTTTTTTCTCATAGAAGGGCAAATTCCATCCAAATTTCACTCCAAATAATCCGCTAAATAAGCGAGGTTTTTCATCGGTTGGACCTTTCAAATCGCCAACAAAAATATAGCCTCTATCTGGTTTTGAAAATATTTCCCACACTTCAATGCCCACATAAAAGCTGAGTACTCTTCTTTTTTGTAAAAATAGATATCCAAAAAATTGATTGAGTGCTATTCCGGAAGAGCGTTGGTCGTAGCCCTTACGATAATCTTGGTCAATTTGTGGAAACCAGTGATTATCGTCCCTGAAATGGATTTTATGCCCAAAATAGCCTACGCCGAATTTGAGCCATAGCCCGGAATTTTTCCAACGATCTACAGGAAATATTTTACCAACAGTAGTGCCAAAATACCAATATCTGCCTTCATATTGAAGGGTAACACTATTATTGCCTTCTCCATTAAATACAATGGGAATGGTATCCATTTTTTTAGTAGTTGTATTGTAATTTGTACGATAAGACCAAATATCCCCTAAAATATCATGAGGATGTTTACTGATTTTGCTTCCAAACATATAGTCAAATCCCAGTTCAATAGTCCAATTTGATTTTGTTTTAATGGTAATATCAAGTCCGCAATCGAAGTTACAATTGAATTTTGTCGCCTTAACATCGAATGTAGAAGGCAAATAACCTTTTCCAAAAGGAACTTGCACAGCAAACTTCGGGCTTGCCCAAACCATAAATGTGGCGGTATCCACATAGTTAGGATCGCGCCTCTTAAATTCCTGCGAAAAAACAGAGGTTATAGCAATAATACAAACAAAAATTAAGAGTATGTTTTTTTTCATAATATTATAATTGTTTCATTTCAAAATATTTATTTAATAATATTAGCATTTTTGAAGATAATTGTTTATAAAAAAATGTTATTTGAGAAATATCTTCAAAAAAATGTTGCGAAACGTTGGCAAGATGATATAAAATATCTTCATTTACAACATAATTAAAATATCCAACAAATGCCACATTGCTATTTTTCATTACCAGTACATTAAAACTGTTTTCATAAACCTCTAACCCCATGGCATCTGTTTCTTCTCTCATATTTTGATACATCTGCGTAATTGTGTGTATGGTATCTTCTTCTTTAGGCTTTGGGTAAAGAAGAACAGAATCTCTTAATTCATCAGCGCCAATAGTTTCGTTAGTAAAATTTGGGTATAAAATACTCCAATACTCCTGTATTTTTTCTGCATTAAATAATTCTTGCGGAACTAATTCCGTAGGAGTATTACGAATAACGGTAGGCATAAGTGAAAAAGATTACTCCCAACTGCCCGATGTGCCTGAATCGGTGAGCGAGCCTAACCACATGGGTTTATATTGAGATTTGTATTGCGTTTCTTGCGCCAATCCATTGTAAAACAATTTGTTCATAAGTTTTGTAAACACACCGGCTTCTTTAGGCGATATGGTTTTATCCAAATCAAATAAAATGTCATCAATTGGCACATCAATTCTATAAACAGGAATTTCGTAAGTTTTACTGGTTAATTTACCTAATTGAATTTCAAACTTTTTGCCATTAGTATTAGGAATAAATTCAAAGTTTTTCAAAGTTTCCTCATTCACATTGGGGTCAGACTCAAGGATTTTGTCTTTAGCAGGGAGTTTTTCCACAATTTTTTGAATTAAGCCGGCTTTAAAAGCAGCTTCCTCAGACATATTTTCGGGAATTTCGCCGGTAGTTTTGATAATTTGCACCACGCCGTTGTTCACAAAATCAACCAAAGTATCAATATCGCCGGCATATTTTTTAAACTCATTACGATAAACAGCCTGAACGGCACGAACGGTCATCAACCGAACCTTTACTTCTTCGGCACGCTGATTATAAGCAGTTTTGTATTTTTCAGGACGTAAAATACTACGAGTAGCAAGAAGCGCCAATACTAACGCAACCACAGCTAATAAAATGTTGAATAAAGTTTTAACTTTCATACTATTGTTTATTAAATTTAATTTTCGATAACCTTTTTTTACAGCGAGCAAAAATAGAAAAAAAACGACTGAATAAAAAAAAAATATTTTTGCCGTCTCAAAACATAAAAAATATGCTATTTAAAACAACGAAATTTTATTGCTTGCTCTGTTTGATATTGTTATCATACCCAACTTTTGCTCAAGAAACCCAAAAAAATAACCAACTTATTTTCAACGAAAGTGATACGCTTTCTTTTAATGAAACCTTATTTGAAGGGGAAGAAGATATTGATGATTTTGATGACGAGATAGTCGCCGATCAATCTATGCTGTTCATCTATTTTAAGTGGATGCCCGGCTATGGCAGTTATTCCAATTTCGATATTTTGAAAATTCATTATGTGCACGACCGAACCATAAATCCTGATACCGTGCTCCTTGGAAATTACGTGCATCCTGCTAAATTTAAGGCTACTTCTTTTTACGGCGTAAAAAGGCGCAGAGGCAGAATTCATTACGGGGTGGATATTCCGTTTCCGGAAGGCACGCCCGTGGTGGCAGCCTTCGATGGCGTTGTGCGCGTTTCTACCTACAACAACGGCGGCTACGGAAATTTGGTAATTCTGCGCCACAACAATAAGTTGGAAACTTACTACGCCCATTTAATCAAACGGTTGGTCAACCCCGGACAAATGGTGCACGCCGGTGATACCATCGGCTTAGGCGGCAACACCGGACGCTCGTATGGAAACCATTTGCATTTTGAAACAAGATATTTGGGCACCAAGTTTAACCCCGCCTCCATCATTGATTTTCAAAACTATAAACTTGCGGCAGATACGCTTTATGTGGGTGGAAAAGTGATAAAAACCAACAACGACCCGGTGGCACGGGAAGCCGCGCTAAACGGCGAACCTGAACCTTTGTACATTACCGTACGCAAAGGCGACACTTTGGGCGGATTAGCTAAAAAGTACAAAACCACCGTTAATACGCTTAAAAAATTGAATAAAATGAAGAGCGATTTTTTGCGCGAAGGACAAAAATTGAGGGTGAGGTAATATTTTATTTCGGCAACAAATTAACAAACTCCAAATACCTTTCCTCAAAATACTCCCCTTGTATGCTTCCTAATGTTTCCCATTCTTTTTCAACGGCGGCAATTCTGTCTTTATCAGCAGGGTGCGTACTAAGGAAAACAGGGGTTGGCGTCTGCTTATCCAATTTTTTGAAAAAATTGGCTACGCCGCGTGCATCCCAAGCGGTTGGGTAATTATAAATTACGGCATACTTATCTGCTTCAAATTCATCGTTTCTTGAAAATTTTAACTCTGCTAAACCGGTGGCTAAATTGGCAGCAATGTCTATCCATTGATTGTTGTTTCGTCCTAACAACATGGAAAGCAGCAAATCAATGCCATAAGCCTTAGTAAGCTGCGCGGTTGAGTGTCGGCGGGCTACGTGCGCCATTTCATGCGCCATAACACCGGTAAACTCGGCTTCATTCTCCAACGTTTTTATCAAACCCGTATAGAAATAAAGATAGCCGCCCGGCACCGCAAAAGCATTCACAACATCTTCGTGAATAATTCTAACTTTCCACACAAATCGGTCGGCATAATCCACCTTTCCCGTAGCTAACAGCGTGTTTTTGTATTGGTTAATTATTTGGTATGCTTCCTTATAGGTTGTTTCGTCAAGAATAACAAACTCCGGATTTGCCAAAATCTCCGCATCAAACTGAGCGCCAAACTGAATATCGTCTTCCACAGAAAAAAGGTTTAACGGTTTTTTACAGGATGTGCCAAAAAAACTAATTATTAGCACAAAAACTAAGATAAAATTGCATTTTTTCATAAGCTTATAATTTTTTTGAAATTTTTGGTAATATTTCTGACTTCCATGCAGAAAAAGTTCCTTCTGTTATTTTTTTTCTGGCTGTTGTTACTAAATCCAAATAGAAGTGCAAATTGTGGATACTGCCGATCATCGGTCCCAACATCTCTTCCGAAACATACAAATGGCGCAGATATGCTCTTGTATATTCTTGATCTGCAAACAAATTGCTGTTACTGTCAATCGGGGTGAAATCATATTTCCATTTTTCGTTTCTCATATTTAGAATGCCGTCCCAAGTAAAAATCATTCCGTTGCGTCCGTTTCGTGTAGGCATCACACAATCAAACATATCAATGCCCATAGCGATGCACTCCAAGATATTTGCGGGGGTGCCTACGCCCATCAAATAGCGCGGTTTCTCTTTCGGCAAGATGTTGCAACAAATCTCTGTCATTTCGTACATTAATTCCGTAGGTTCTCCCACAGAAACACCGCCAATGGCATTGCCTTCGCGGTTTTGAGCCGCGATGAACTCGGCAGATTGCACGCGCAAATCTTTATACACACTGCCCTGCACAATGGGAAACAGCGTTTGCGCGTGTCCGTAAAGCGGCTCGGTATTATCAAAATGTGTGCAACAGCGCGCCAACCATTGATGCGTAATTTGCATAGATTTTTTGGCGTAATCATACTCACAAGGATAGGGCGGACATTCATCAAAAGCCATCATCATATCGGCGCCTATAATACGCTGAATATCCATCACTTTTTCGGGGCTGAAGAGATGCCGCGAGCCGTCAATGTGCGACTGAAACCACACTCCTTCCTCCGGTTTTATCTTTCGTTTAGCGCTTAATGAAAACACTTGATAACCTCCACTATCGGTTAAAATCGGCTTGTCCCAACCATTAAATTGGTGCAAACCGCCCGCCTGTTGCAACACTTCCAACCCCGGACGTAAATATAGATGGTAGGTATTTCCCAAAATAATTTGGGCTTTCACATCTTCTCTTACATTTTTGATATGCAACGCTTTCACGGCGCCTGCCGTACCCACCGGCATAAAAATGGGGGTTTCAATGGCGCCGTGCGCAGTTTCAATTACTCCGGCGCGGGCGTTAGATTTTGTATCAAGATGTTGAAGAATAAAGTTCAAGTATATGTTTTAGGTTCGTTTATAAAAAAATCAATTTGTGCCATTAGCATAACGAACATTTGCCCAGTCAATAACTTTTCTTGCCTGGTCAAGGCTATCCTGTATCGCTCTATAACTCGTAATACCATCATATCCAATTGATTTATGCAACAATTCGTAAGCATTTAACACCACCCGTGTCATCTTACCGTCACTTTTTGCAATAGCCGCCTGATAATCCTGAAATTCGGGGCGTTGCCCTTTTTTCAATGTAGCGCGCACGGGTAAAACAGCATCCAAAGCTAACAAAACGCCGTTCCATGCCGTATTTCCTGCCATACGCACATATTTTCTATCATTGTAATAGTCGCCGTCCTTCTCTGCTTTATCAGACAATATTTGCCGCGCATTTTGAAGATAACGCTCAGCCTCTTGAATTGGGTGTTTAATCTCTGCCATAGTATTTTTTTAGATAAAAAATTGATGCCGCGAAAATATAAAAGTTTTATTATGAAAATCATTTTTAGTAAATTATTTTTCTAATAATCAATATGTTGAAATCTAATAAAAAATTACATTTTTCCTAAAAATGACAAAATTTACGATAAAAATGTACAAAAAAGTTAAAAAAAATCACATTAATCAAATAAATCATTCTATAATCACAGTTCAGACTACCTCCCAAACCGCCCCCTCTTTGGTATCCTTTATTGTAATGCCCAACGCCGCCAAGTGATTACGAATAGCATCGGCAACTGCCCAATTTTTGTTCAGTTTTGCCTCTTGGCGCATTTCAATAATCATATTCATCAAACCTTCGGTAATTTCACTGTTGCCATCGCTATTTTCTTCGGAAAGCATTCCCAAAATATCGAAAAAGAAAACGCGGAAGTTGGTTTTTAGCAGTTCAATATCTTCTTGATTTAATGAAAGATGATTTTCTTTAACGCTGTTAATAATCCGCACGGCGTCAAACAGTTCTGCAATCAGTTTGGGAGTGTTCATATCGTCGTTCATCGCATCGTAGCAACGTTGCAACCAAGCATTTATGTTTTCGTCCGATTTTTCTTTTGCAGGTAATTTATCTAACAATTTTTCGGCTGCATATAGTTTTTGCATTCCTTTTTCGGCGGCAATCAGCGCCTCGTTCGAGAAATCCACAGTGCCGCGATAGTGCGCCTGCAAAATGAAATACCGAATAGTCATCGGCGAATACGATCTTTCTAACAATGGATGGTCGCCGGTAAAGAATTGATTCAGCGTAATAAAGTTGCCCAATGACTTGCCCATTTTCTGTCCGTTAATGGTAATCATATTGTTGTGCATCCAATACTTCACCGATTCTTTGCCATTCACCACATTTGCCTGACACACTTCCGATTCGTGGTGTGGGAACAGCAAGTCCATTCCGCCGCCGTGAATATCAAAATGTTCGCCCAAATATTTCGTACTCATTGCGGTACATTCGATATGCCAGCCCGGAAAACCGTCGCTCCACTGTGAGCGCCAGCGCATAATGTGTTCGGGTGCGGCTTTCTTCCAAAGCGCAAAATCGGCAGGGTTGTGTTTTTCGTCTTGTCCGTCCAAAGCGCGAGTATTGGCAATCATCTCTTCCAGCACTCTGCCCGAAAGTTTACCATAGCCAAAATCATTATGATATTTAGGCACATCAAAATAAACAGAACCGTTTGAGATATAGGCATATCCTTTATCTAAAATCTTCTCTATCATCTCAATTTGCTCAATAATATGTCCGGACGCGCGCGGCTCAATGGAAGGACGCAGCACATTCAATCTATCCATTGCCTTATGATAACTATCAATGTTATATTGTGCAACTTCCATAGGTTCAAGTTGTTCTAAACGTGCTTTTTTGGCAATTTTGTCTTCTCCTTCGTCGGCATCGTTTTCCAAGTGCCCCACATCGGTAATATTGCGCACGTAGCGCACTTTATAACCGATATGCGTTAAATATCGAAACAAAATGTCGAAAGTAATGGCGGGGCGTGCGTGTCCCAGATGTGGCTCGCCGTAAACAGTGGGTCCGCAAACGTACAGCCCTACCCTGCCGGACACCAAAGGTTCAAAGATTTCTTTTTGTTTGGTAAGAGTGTTGTAAATGAGCATAAATCTATATTTTTGCGCGGCAAAAAAATAAAAAAAATTGTATTTCGTAATTGCTAATTTGTAATTTGTAATACTTTTTTTTTGTTTTTTGTAATTTTATCAAAAAAATATTTACATTCGCCGCGATTATTATGAATATGACAAATTATTTATTACATATAACCTTTTACTTTCATTTTTTAACAATTTAATTTTTTAAACATGGTAAAATTTTTACAAAATTCTTTTTGCATAGCGCTTATTTTTATGCTATGCGTTGGGGTAACCGCTCAAAACGCACCCCAATTTAGTTCTTCTAAAAGCAATGTTTCTGCTACGGCAGACCATTGCGGTATCACCACTCCCGGCGTTGCACCGGCTCCGAGCAGAGAAATGTGGGACATTGAATATAGTTTCGATGCCATAGAAGGCGCTCAACCTGCGATAGCTACCGATGGAGAAAGTTGGTACACAGGAAGTTGGAATCCCAGTGATTTTCCGCCTATGTTTTGCAGGTATAACATGGACGGATCAAATCCTGTGGGATTTTCAATTTCCGGAGTTGCCTTAATGCGCTCTTTAACGTATGATGGCACCTATTTCTATGCAGGACATGGTGGTAATTCAACCATTTATAAGTTGGATTTAGCAAACCAAAGCCTTATCGGAACCATTACCTCCGGCGCAGGCAACACCAGACACCTGACCTATGACCCCACCTTGGACGGCGGTAACGGCGGCTTTTGGACAGGCGACTGGGCTACCTTTGCCGCAATTTCCATGACAGGATCGGTATTAATACCGAATAGCTCTACGCCAACTGTGGAAAGTATATATGGCTCCGCCTATGACAAAGTAAATCATTGTGTGTGGTTATTTAGCCAAGCGCCCGGTAGCGACGCATGGATTTATAAATATGACATTGCATCAAATACTTTAACCCCTAACGTTTATAGACCATTCAACGATGCTGCAGGTATCGCCGGAGGACTGTTTACCTATGAAACTGAAGAAAAACTGCTTTTAGCGGCTAATGTACAAGTAAATCCCAATAAAATTATTGTTTATGAATTAGCCCTGTTAGGCGACCCCTGCCCGGTAGTTACCAATTTAGAAACCGAAGTACAAGGCACCGATGTAAAACTGACATGGACGGCAGCTACCGGCGACCCCACCGGTTATGAAGTATTTCAAGAAAATACATCGTTAGCAGTCGTTACGGAAACCGAATACTTTGTTAGAAATTTGCCTAAGGGCACATATACTTTCAGCGTAATAGCGCTCTACGACGAAGACTGTATTCCTATAAAAGTTATTTCAGATGAAGTAAAAATCAAACCAGGCAATCCCATTACCAACTTAGACGGCAACTGCGAAGACGCTACCCTTACCCTCACTTGGGACGCCCCCGAAGCAAAAGGAGGAACAAAAGATGAGATTACTTTGCAATTTAGCGGAGAACCGGATGATGGTATCGGCACCAACA
>Ga0082212_10009866_pt1 | contig 12278 bp, 9 predicted proteins | sample TergutNt197P3_FD_71548 | JGI IMG/M metagenome (GOLD analysis project Ga0082212, IMG submission 71548) | Neocapritermes taracua P3 segment gut microbial communities from Petit-Saut dam, French Guiana - Nt197 P3 | ecosystem: Host-associated > Arthropoda: Insects > Digestive system > Gut ... | reverse complement strand
TTTGTTAAATCCTGTTACCTGGAACGAATTTTTCAAACCGCGATACGCACAACTTTGTAAAGAAATAAAACAGATCAACAAAGATATCAAAATAGCCTTTCACTCAGATGGTTGTGTATATGACATCATTCCCGGCCTGATAGAAGCAGGCGTCGATGTGCTCAATCCGATACAAACAGAATGTATGGATCCGCTAATCCTGAAAGACAAGTATGGCGACCTGCTGTCGTTTTTTGGCGGAATGGCTGTTCAGACTACTTTACCGTTGGGTTCACCTGCTGATATACATCACGAATTTGAGTGGTTGAAGTCAACGCTCGGCAGGAATAACGGCTGGCTTTGCGCTCCTACGCATCATGTGCAACAGGATACGCCTGTGGAGAATTTCTTAGAATTAGTCAAATGTATTCAAACAAACTGATACACAAAATGAATATACATTCGTGGATAAAGGACGTCATTGCGAATCAAAAAAGGATAACCATACCGATTATGACACATCCGGGTATTGAATTAATCGGTAAAACGGTATTGGAAGCTGTTTCGGACGGGAATGTTCACTATGAAGCGATCAAGGCTTTGGATCAAAAATATCCGTCAGCGGCTTGTACAGTCATCATGGATTTGACGGTAGAAGCCGAAGCATTCGGGGCTACGGTAAATTTTCAGGAAAATGAAGTACCTACAGTTGTTGGCCGTTTGGTTTCGGATATGGAAACGGTGGAAAAATTACAAATACCGGATTTGACGGCAGGACGCGTTCCTCAATACATGCTGGCCAACAAACTAACTGCCGGATATGCAAACAATAAACCTGTTTTCGGAGGAATCATTGGACCGTTTTCGCTTGCCGGAAGATTATTTGACATGTCGGAATTTATGATTGCCTGTTACTGCGAACCTGATGTCGCCGTATTATTATTGCAAAAATGTACGGAATTTCTGAAATCATATTGCCTTGCCTTGAAAAAAAACGGCGTAAATGGGGTCATCATAGCAGAACCCGCAGCCGGATTAATATCGAACGACGGATGCAGCGAATTTTCCTCACAATACATCAAAACGATAGTGGAAGCTGTTCAGGACGATAGTTTTATGGTCACACTTCATAATTGTGGAAACACAGGACATTGTACAACTGCCATGCTCGAAACGGGAGCCTGGGCTTACCATTTCGGTAATAAAATCGATATGGTGAAGGCATTAAATGACTGTCCGCAAGATGTGTTGGTGATGGGAAATCTGGATCCGGTGGCCATTTTAAAATCTGCAACCCCTGAAATGGTCAGAGAAGCCACATTAACATTGTTGAATGACACATCCCGCTATCCGAACTTTGTCTTATCTTCAGGCTGTGATGTACCTCCACATATACCCCATGCAAATATTGAAGCATTTTACAGTGCATTGATGGATTATAATAATTTACTTTAGGGACGCCGCACTCCATATCCCAACATTTCTATCACCGATTCATTGATTTTTTATTTCATATACTTGAAGTTATTGAAATTTAATGTAAATTTGTTGCGGAAAAATTCACAAGTAATCACCCAAATAAAAGTCATGAAAAAAAGTATCCTTATTACAATCCTTCTCTTTATCATCGGTTGTTCTGTTTTTGCCGCCATTCCGCTGGAATGGAAAGTGGGCTACTCGACGGAGAAATCAATAGCGCCCACAAAATATGTTCCTGCCCGGGTGCCGGGCGCCGTTCAATTGGATATTGCAAGGTCTGAAAACTATCCGCCCTACGAATTTGCAGACAATTACAAGATGTTCACATGGATGGAAGACCTATTCTACACCTATCTTTCATCGTTTAAAAAACCTGTGTTGAAAGCATCCGAACGACTGTTTTTTGTCTCAAAGGGAATTGATTACCGATTCGATATCTTTCTCAATGAAACGTTGATCCATCAGCAGGAAGGCATGTTTACTTATGTGGAGATTGATCTCACAGCACATCTGAAAGAAGATAATGAATTGAAAATCATCGTATATCCGGTTCCCAAGATGATGGAGCGGGCAAGTCGTTCACAGGCAGCCAATGTGGTAAAGCCTGCCGTAAGTTACGAATGGGACTTTCATCCCCGCTTGGTTCCGCTGGGAATCTGGGATGAAACGGGATTGGAAATGCGAAACCATGCTCATTTGACTGATATACACATATCTTACGAACTTAATGATGCTTTTGATAAAGCCTTTATCAACATACAGGGAGAAGGACGCAACGTCGAAGGATTGGTTTATTCATGGACGCTGAAAGACCAAAGCGGAAAAACGGTATTGACGCAAAAAGGAGAAATATCCTCAGATAGCTTTGCAGGTGAACCGTTGATTTTCAACAACCCTACGTTGTGGTTTCCGCACGACCATGGAACGCCCTATCTGTATGCCTCAACCTTCGAACTGCATGATCTGTCAGGCAATGTTTTAAGTGCGAAAACGCACAAAATCGGATTTAGGAGGGTACGGTTGGTCATGAATACAGGCGCATGGGTTGAGCCTGTCGATTTTCCGAAATCGCGCTCGGTACCTCCTGCCCAGTTTGAAGTCAACGGAAAAAGGATATTTGCGAAAGGCTCCAACTGGGTACCTCCCGAAATTTTCTACGGCACCCTCACGCACGAACGATATGCCGGACTGATCGATTTAGCCGTAGAAATGAATTTCAATATGTTCCGTATATGGGGCGGCGGTATCATCAATAAAGAGTCGTTTTTCGAATTGTGCGACGAACGCGGCATCATGGTCTGGGAAGAATTTCCGCTGGCATGCAACAATTATCCCGACGACCCGCATTACCTGAAAATATTAAGACAGGAAGCAACATCGATCATCAAACGGTTACGGAAACACCCATGTATAACACTATGGTGCGGAGGGAATGAATTATACAACAATTGGTCGGGCATGACCGAGCAGTCTTTGGCATTGCGTTTGCTGAACAGTCTGTGTCTTGAATTAGACCCTACAATACCGTATAATCCTACCTCACCGCTGATGGGAATGGGGCACGGAAATTATATGTTTAGATACGCTGACGGTACCGAAGTGTTTGAAAATATGAATAATGCCCGTTTCACTGCTTATACGGAATTTGGCGTGGCGGGGATTGCGCCCATAGATGTGTTGAAAAGAATTATCCCGGCCGACGATTTATTTCCGCCCCGCGACCAAACGGTTTGGCGCGTCCATCATGCGTTTGGCGCCTGGATGACCGATTCCCACCTTTATCTGAGTACGCTCGAAAGTTATTTCGGAAAAGCGCCCAACCTCGAAACGCTTGTACAGCAAAGCCATTTATTGCAAAGTGAAGGTTATAAGGCAATTTACGAGGAAGCACGCCGTCAGAAACCCTATTGTGCGATGGCGTTAAACTGGTGTTTCAACGAACCATGGCCTACCGCGGCAAATAATTCGATTTTGGCCTATCCAAACATTAAAAAGCCTGCTTACGACGCTATTGCAGCCTCGTGCCGTCCTGTACTTGCCAGTGCGCGTCTTAGCAAATTCCAGTGGAACGAAGGAGAGGATTTTTTCGCAGACATCTATATGTTGAATGATACATTCAGTGAAATCACTTCCCAAAAAATCACCATTAAGTTGAAATCAACACAAGGAGAAGTGGTGATACTGAGATGGGAAAGTCCGGTTGCCGCGTCCAATACAAATGTGGAAGGACCCACCGTACGGTTTCGCTTGCCTCGTTGGGAAAATACGGATCGTTTCGAAGTGGTACTCGAAGTAGAAGGTCATCCCGAATACAGTTCATCGTATACACTTCTCTATAAAGCCCGAAACAGACCAACACAGGGAGGTACACGAACCATGAATATGTGACCGGAAATAAAACAAGGATTTGCGTAGATCTTTGTTTTTCCGTGTTATGTGCGTTCAACAAATCTATTTTCCCAAATCCCTTTAATATTCGGATTGTAAGTTTTTCCAATCAGCAGGATAAGTAATTCTTCCAAAGCGCTCAATATGGAAATGTATAGTCCGATTTCGACGACGACTGTATTCCGGATCAACACAAAAATACATATTCCGGTAATAATTACCGTATTGGCAATTTTGTTGCCAATGGTATGTAAAAAACCCGGTTGTCTGAATCTGATTAAGCCGGTTATACCTGACAACAGTTTGAGTATGATTATTATACCGACAATATATTGCAGCTTGACAATGGTTTCCGATTCAAACATAACGACAAAAACAATAAACGTAATAAAAAACACGAAATCGGCTATTGAATCCAACCATGCGCCGAAAAGCGTTTGTTTGTTCATTTTTCTGGCAAAATATCCGTCAAAAACGTCGGTAAAACCAATGATAACCAACAATAATAAAAGCTGCACTTTATTCCCCCAAAGAAAATACATCAATGGGGATAATAGAATCCTTGAAATGGATATGATATTGGGGATTGTTATTAATTTTGATTTTGCCATTAATTATTTTATGGGCGTAAGCCTTACGCCCCTACAGATAAATAATCAACCACTAATATACTGCTTTCAGGCTCATATCCAAACTTTTAATCGAATGGGTAAGCGCTCCGACCGAAATATAATCAACCCCACATTCGGCATAATCGCGTAGCGTGTCGAATGTAATGCCGCCGGACGATTCGGTTTCAAAACGGCCGGCAATACGTCGTACAGCTTCCAGTGTATCGGTAATATTAAAATTGTCAAGCATGATACGGTCAACGCCGCCAATGCGCAAAACTTCTTCCAGTTCGTCGAAATTACGGACTTCAATTTCGATTTTGAGGTCTTTGCCGTTTGTTTTCAAGTATTGGCGTGCGCAGGTAATCGCCTGTTCGATGCCTCCGGCAAAGTCTGTATGATTGTCTTTCAACAAAATCATATCGAACAATCCGATACGGTGATTCACTCCCCCTCCTATCCGCACAGCCTCTTTTTCCAACATACGCATACCGGGTGTTGTTTTTCTTGTATCAAGCACTTTCGTCCGGGTGCCTTCTAATTGCTTTGTATACAGGCGGGTGGTGGTGGCAATCCCGCTCATCCGTTGCAATACGTTCAGCACAAGCCGTTCGGTCTGCAGGAGCGACCGGACTTTTCCTTCGACCGTAAAAGCGACGTCACCCTCTTTGACCTCTGCACCATCCATGATAAATACTGCGATTTTTAAAGTAGGGTCGAAATAATGAAAAATCCGTTTAGCCGCTTCGACTCCCGCCAAAACACCGGTTTCCTTTATAATCAACCTGCTTTTACCTATGGCATCAGATGGAATACAACATAAAGTAGTATGGTCGCCATCGCCGATATCTTCGGCAAAAGACAGCTCTATCAGGCTGTCTATCAGTTCGTCTACTGTCTTCATTCGATGCGGATAGACTGTATCAAAACCTTATTATCTTTTGTGCCATACGTAATATTTACGCGAAACTCTCCGGTGCCGGTAACCAATTTGCCTACTACAAATCCGGTTTCATTTCTATCGGCATGATGAAGCACCGAAAAACCTGTCGGCTTTACGGTCTCAAAAAATCGGGTAAGGATAGCTGCCGCATCTGTGGCGCTTCCTTTTTGCTTTGTTCCCGGCACGGCCATGTCTACTTCCGTATCCATATTCCCGGCGCTACCGGCCGCATTTCCTTCTGTAAAGATATTGACAATCTTTGTAATATCACCGGCTTCCATACTCAAAACCGAGAGCATAAAAGCAAACGTGCAAAAAAATCTTTTCATCGCTTTTTCCTCCTTTTTATTGATTATCCGAATACAAAGATAACACTTTTTTTATTTCTTCATCAGGTTCAACAATGGAAAACTTACAACAATACCTACACTTTCGTACTTCATCTCTCTGAAACCGACCGCAACGCCAATACGTCCGAGATCGCTGATACCTATGGAATAACCGGCTTCGTTGTGATTCAGGGCAGGCGTCCAAAGCGTTCTGAGATGTATGGCTTCGTCGAAAAGATACCCCTGCAGGAAAGGTATTTGTTTTAACAATATGTACTGTGAATAATAGGTTACATGCGCCTGTATCCATTTATCATTGGTTGCATACCGGTAGTTCTCCAACATAAAACTTGTAAAAAGCGGATTCTCTGTAAAAACTATTTCATTCGTTTGGAAATGTTTGAAATCGGGCAGGTATGTTTGTTTTGCCGACAGGAATGTCCCGGCATTGACAGCATAGATTAACCGGTCAAACAGCCCAAGATGCAAATCCTGAGTGATAGAAGTTTCGATTTTTTCAAACGACGCATTTTGAGTGTTACCCATCTGAAAGCCTTTGCTATAACGTAGCCGGATAGTCGGAAAAGCCGAATTAAGATAGCGTTTTTGCCCTTTCCAAATGGTATAATGATGTCGTGGGGTATATGCTATTTCAATATTGGCTATATAGGCCTCGTGTTCAGACATTTGCTCGGTTTGTCCGTGCGGACGGTTAGAGGTAGGTTCTTTTTTCAATAAATTGTAGGAGGCGGCATTTTCAAGGTCGTTTCTTTTTTCGTAATTTATGTGGGTTGTCAACCTGATGCCGTTGGCAATATCTATTTCATTCGAAACATCCACATATCGTTTTTGATAAAATTTGATCAAATTTCTGCCGGCTATAAAAGAAGAAAGCGTGTTTATGAAACGCCCCGGCGAGTTCGCACCGGCAAAATCGGATATGGTCCGGCCTGCTGAAACAGACAGTTTTCCGAGATGCAAAGGAGCATAGTGAAGCGTACCGTCTATCATGTAATCAACTTGCTTGCGCCCTGTTGTATAGTGTACTGCCGGCGCTATTGATAATGAGCGATTTTGGTTTGGATCGAAGTAAATGCCTGTCTCTATGCGTTGCCCGATACGAAAACCGTCCACAAAATTATAATCGGCCAATGCGCCCAACAAGCCGTCATATTGCAAATAATATTTCTTCTTGAAATTGATTTTTTCGCCCATCAACAAATGGGACATCCATTTTTCGATTGTGCGATTTTTCAGTGAATCAGCGCTTTTCAGTGAATCGGTAACAAGGCGCAGGCTGTCGAATTGCACATAACTCTTTATTTCTTCTTCGCGCAACGGCTGGATACGCACATTATCCCAGAATGACGAATCGCGCAGTAATGCAAGCGTGTCGCGGGTAACTACAATCGTCGAATCAGCCGGTTTGTGTTCGAGTTGCCGCTTTTCGGCCTTTATTTCCGGCGTTTCAAGCGATTTTTCTACTAATTGCGCCATTCGGTATGCTTCACGATTGGTCAAATTATCTTTTGCGGCGAGTTCTTCGATTTGTTGTAAAGTCTTTTGTTCTTGCCGGCTTGGTGGTTTTTGCGGTTTTTGTTCTGTAATTGCTTGTGTATCTGTCGTTATGGCATTTGTTGTTGCAATGGTGATTTGATCGCTCGTTTCAAGTTTATCGTATTTGACAGAAGCGAAAAATCGTCCGTTTCCTTTGATCCCCATCACACTCAATCCCATATTGATTTCGCTTGCCGAAACAAGGAATGCACCCGGTTTGATTTCGTGAAAATTCAAATTGTACTGAACAGATGACGCAAAGTCCGAAATGTTGAGCTGCGCTTGTTTGACTGTCCATGTATCATCGACAATATGCAGCCATCCATTGACTAACTGTGCGTTCTTCTTTCGTGGGATGATACGTATTTTGTAAATCGTATGTTCGTTTTCGTAGAAAGCTTCTTCCAACTTAAAATTGTACACGGCAAATGATCCCGGCCCCATCAATCCTCCATTCGCTTTCGGGTTATAGATGTTCATTGTAATCATATTTACCGGCAAACGGTCTGTGATACCGGCGCTTTCGGGAATAGTTGTCGACAAGGCAATCACACGCTGTTCGTAGTTGTTTGGTGCAACAAATTTGACTTCGTTTTGCGACTCATAAACCAAAACCTTTCCGATTATTTGCTTAAAATCAATCTCTTTTATCTGCGACAGTATAAGCGCCGGTATCTTTTCAATGATAAATGTTCCTTTAAAATAAATGTTTGATTCGTAGCTTTTTACCTGATGAAGATGATAGGGAGCGCGGGCAATAACATTGCGCATAATGCGAAGCGCGGGGTCTTCTTTGCCGGGCGTAACGGTCACTTCGGGAAGTGAAAATATCTTTTCCGACAACTGAATCTGAAGCGTTAGTCCCTCCGGCGGAACAGATATGCTCATTGTCTTCGATTCATATCCAAGCGATGATATATCTAAGGTATAATCGCCTGTGTTTATTTTAGTTTGAAACTCACCCCGGTCGTCAGCCATCATCCCATGCGCCGTTTCACGTATAAAAACGGTGGTGTTCGGGATGGCTTGTCCATGATTATTCACAATACTTACATGCAAGGTCTGTGCCGACATCGAAAAAACAACGAAGCCATTGACCAGCAGTAAAAGAATAAATCTAATAGATAACTTTGAGGTAAAAAAAAATCTAATCCATTTCATCGTTATTTACTCTTGGCTCAATAAAGCACAAAAATACATTTTTTTGATGATAAGAGATTGATTTATAACAATGTTTAACTTATTATTCTTTCAGGTTAAGGCTGAAAGCCTTGTAATCAATAGCGTAGGGTGCAGCCCTACAGATTGAAACGCCTCCACCGGAATAGCCCTGCAAGGGTGATATCCTGATTACGCCCTTTCAGGGCAATCCAATAATGAGAGAATGTTATGTGACAATTGAAATGCTCCTAACCATAGAAGATACTCGTTAAGATAAACTTTTTTTGTATTTTTGCAGTGAATGTACAACTTCAAAAAAATGCTTTTATTCGATCAAATAGTATATGGGCCGGTGCATAGCCGCAGGTTGGGTGTTTCTTTAGGAGTCAATATTTCGCCGCCTGACGGAAAGCGCTGTTCGTTCAATTGCATTTATTGTGAATGTGGACTGAACGAAGATCGCCCTGCCAACCGGCAAGCCCCCCGTCGCGACGATGTGCAAAACGCGCTGGAAATAAAATTATTGCAAATGGCCGCCGAAGAGGCATATCCCGATGTAATTACTTTTTCAGGAAATGGCGAACCTACGTTACATCCCGCATTTGCCGGTATCATTGATGACACAATAGCGTTGCGAAACCGCTTTTGTCCCCGGGCACGTGTAGCCGTATTGTCCAATGCAACCATGCTGCATAAAGAACATGTTTTTCAGGCTTTATGCAAGGTCGATGACAATATCATGAAACTTGATTCGGCTGTGGATATGCGTATCCGGCAAATCGATGATCCTGAAAATAAACATTTTGCCTCCACCGAATTAATTCGTCAATTATGCCGGTTCAATGGCCGGCTAATTATTCAAACCATGTTTTTACGAGGGATACGCAATGAAACAGTTATTGATAATACCGGCAATGAAGAGATAACTGCCTGGATTGAAGCATTAAAGAAGATCAATCCGCGCAAAGTAATGATCTACACCATCAATCGTGAAACGCCTGTAAAAACGCTGCATAAAATTCCCCAATCCGAACTGGATGCCATTGCCGAACGGATACGAAAAGAAGGATTTGAAGTGTCAGTATCTTATTAGTTCTATCCCCCTTCGGATGGGGCAAGGGGAGGTTCTCAATTCTTATCCCCCTTCGGAGGGGGCAGGGGGAGGTTCTCAATTCTTATCCACCTTCAGAGGGGGCAGGGGGAGGTCCCTTTCTCAATTTTCAATTTTCAAAAAACTCATCATGATAAATTCTTAAATCTTTAAATCTTTAAATTTATGTACCGTAAATAATACTCCTTTTACTACTAAAAAGAACACAATCAATATAATAATAATAAAAGCCCCCGACGGCGCCTGCAAAAAATAGGATAAAAACAACCCGGCTACACAAGCTAAAAAGCCTACGAAGATGCTTCCCCAAATTATTTGTTTAAAATTGGATGTTAATAAATTGACAGTCATCTGCGGAACAGTCAACAGACTCATTAATAACATAATACCTACTAAACGAATAGAAAGAACAATCGTAACGGCAATAAAAACCATCATTACATATTCAATCATCCTTACAGGGATTCCTTGTGTCAAAGCAAAATCCCTGTCGAACGCCGTAAAAACAATTGGACGATAAAAAACAAACAGCATCGTGCATAAGATGGCAACAATAACAGCAGCAAAAATGATGTCATAAACGGAAACAGTCAGGATATTTCCAAACAGATAGGATGATAAATTGGGCGCATACCCGGGTGTTAAAACAATAAATACCGCTCCGATAGCCATCCCCAGCGACCATACTGCCGCAATAGCCGAATCTTCTCGTACCTGATGCGTCCGGCTTATCCATTCAATACCAAAGGCAGATAATACGGCAAACCCAAGTGCCGTCAAAAAAGGATTAATACCCAAATAAAACCCGAACCCCAGCCCTCCGAATGAAGCATGCGTAATACCACCACTGATAAATACCATGCGGCGGGTAACAATATAAGTCCCCACAATACCACAGGCTATCGAAATCAGCAGACTTCCCCACAGCGCATTTTGAAAAAAAGTGTATTGTAAAATATCCATATCCGGTTAGTCTTCCATTCTTATCCCCCTCCAGAGGAGCCAGGGGGAGGTTCCCATTCTTATCCCCCTTCGGAGGGGGCAGGGGGAGGTCCCAGTTTTTAAACACCCAATCATTTACCTCATCTACCAACTTTTCTTTACCTGACTTTGTGCTTTCTGCCGTATTTCTTCCAGATTCACCGCAATTCCGTTGCGTCGTTTACTTTCATCGGCCGCTTCCATAAAAGTGAATATTTCGATGGTCTCTTCCGGCGATACCGGCGAAATACCTGTCTGAAAAAATTTCGCAACCACCTTTAACAAAGGAGCATAACCCGGATCACCTCCCAAAGACTTGATCCCTCTTTCACCATAAGCCTCACCTCCAAATCCTGTTCGCCCGCTTCGCAGCCCTCTGAAAGTCCCGATCCGGTCATTATCCCAAACCCCAACAGCAATTTCCGTATTTTCGGTCTGCACCCGCGAAACCCGACGACACCCTGTTCCCATCACAGTGAACAACATCTCAACGCCATGCACACCATACCAGTAAAAGTCGGGATGCGTCTGCTCCAGCGTACAGGGACTATATGTGCTTGCTCCTAAGATATTTCCAATACTTTTTTGTGCAACGATATCATCCATATTGGTCATATAACGCATTGACGACGTTGTAAATACAGGAACCTGAAAATCCTTTGCTGCCTGAAAGATACTGATAGCATCCGTTAGCGAAGCAGCTATCGGTTTATCAATAAAGAGCGTTTTTCGTGCTTTAAAAACTTCGATAGCCTGCTCAAGATGAAGCCTGCCATCGTTCGTTTCCAACATGATTACATCCGTTTTTTTGAGTAATTCTGCGATGGAATCAACGATTTCAACACCCATTTCCCGCATCTGTGTTGTGTATGCAGGTATCCTGCTCACACTCGATTCAATATCCTTACTCCCATGCGGATAAGCCGCCACAATCCGATACCCTCCAAAATCTGATGCTGCATCCGGATTATTCATGATTTTTGTAAACTCAATCGAATGAGAAGTATCCAATCCAATCATCCCTACACGGCGGCCATCAGCCACCTTGTTATCCTGTTTTCCAAATGACAGCCCCGAAGTCAATAAACCCGCACCTGCCAATGCCCCTGTTTTTAAAAAAGTACGACGAACCATAATTTATTCTTTATTAATTGTTTATATAATATGCAAAATCGAATTTTAAATATCGTTATCCTTTTGAAATTAAATAATTCGACCTCACAAAAATACAAAATAACAAGATAAGCCCTCCTGTTTTATGGAGAAAAAATACTATTCAAGTAAAAAAAATCATAATTTTTCATTATTGCCCTACAGAAAATGACACATTTTTCATTTTTTTACCAATGATAGTTTATAAATCAAAATTATTTTATATCTTTGCCCCGCTTTTCAAAGGAAAAGCCCAAAACTACAAAATTCAGGGCGTTTAGCTCAGCTGGTTCAGAGCATCTGCCTTACAAGCAGAGGGTCGGCGGTTCGAATCCGTCAACGCCCACAAACGGAGAATCAAGGACTTATGGTATAATGTAAGTCCTTTTTGATTGATGGGGATACACGATTTGCAATAAACTATTCCAAACATTGCTCGTCATTTGCTTCTTTTGCTTTTTTGTAGAAGAATTCTTCTAACTCTTTCCATGTTTCCGGGTCGGGATTAATGGCTATTTTTCGCATTGTACCGGGTGTTTTACTGAACAAAAGAGACATGTTATATTCTGTCCGATCACGGACTTCCA
>Ga0082212_10009865_pt1 | contig 12279 bp, 10 predicted proteins | sample TergutNt197P3_FD_71548 | JGI IMG/M metagenome (GOLD analysis project Ga0082212, IMG submission 71548) | Neocapritermes taracua P3 segment gut microbial communities from Petit-Saut dam, French Guiana - Nt197 P3 | ecosystem: Host-associated > Arthropoda: Insects > Digestive system > Gut ... | reverse complement strand
TTTTCAGTGCCATTCAAAATATAGGCGACATCCCGTATACTGAAATAGTTGTTTTCGTCGAGAAAATAAGACTGCATAATGCAGCTTTTTCCATCCACATTGACCGCTACAAGCGAAGGTTGTATCATCCGGGCCTTTTCCATTTTTGCAATTACTCCGGGCGCGAGATACCTACCATAGTATTCTTCAAGCGACGTAATACTCTCGTCGCGCATCCTCGTCGCAATCTCAACTCCAACGTATCGCCAATGCCACGGTTCATATATAAATCCGTGGATATTTGATAAGCCATTTTGATACCGAAGTATAAATCCGTACTCATGTCCATGCTCAAGTAGCCAATAAAATGCCTGTGAGGTCGAAAAGCCCGTAGCGCCTAACGGCCCTGTTGTGCCTGCCTTGTGCGCTAAATCAACCGCAAGGCCCAACTGGTGCTCGGAGTGTCCGGGCCTTGCCGACTGCCTGTCGGCGGACTCTCTGCCGCTTCTTTCTAAAAACACGTTATATGAGGCGACTTGCGACCAGTGATTGCGATATGCCGATCTGATGACAAGTGTAAACCCGTTATCCCGGGCGGCCGCTTTCATCGCTTCAAACGCCTCCGCCGCTTCAGCGCGCAGTTGCTTACCGTCACTTGTTGTTGTCACGAGATCGGGAGGCGAGTGGCCAGACGGCAAGATAAAATTCTTATTAAGCAATACGCTGATGTCATTGGGATCCTCAACAACCTCAATCTCTTTATAAAAGCCTATGTCAACATTTGCGTTAACATAAGCGACGACTTTTTCATAGGGTATGTTTGGATTTTTCGCCTGATAAGCCTTGTATCTTAAGCTGTTTTCATCCAAATAATAGGCAAGCTGGCTTTCCGCATCTGATGGCAGGGCGTTTTCCGCCAAGACCGACATGGGCAACAGCCCAAGATAGAGCACAAACGTCAGCGCGAAAGATATAATTCGATTTCTAATAAGCGCCTTGTTTTCATCGGTCGGATCATATCTTTCCGGTTTTCGCCTCGCCCACTTGGAGTTTGGTATCCATAGCATATTTTGAAAATTCTCCCCGTTTTCTATGCGATTTTTGTATAGTGAATTACAAAAGCGCAGCTTTTGTCAGCATCCTGTACAGCATCTCGGCTATCTCGCAGCGCTTGATGGCGGCTCCCGGCCCTATGTCAAACTCCGTATCGTCAAGGATTCCGGCGTCATAGCAGAACGCGACTGCGGCTGACGCCCATGCCGCCACCGAGCGGTAGTCCCCGAACGGAGCCAGCGTGTCGCGTATGGCCGCTTCGCCCATTTCGGCGTCAATACCGCACAGCCTCGCGGCCCGGGCGACCATCACGGCGGCTTCCTGCCTCGTTATCGTGCCGCTTGGGTTGAACGTCTCGGCGTCGATCCCGGTAACTATCTCGTAGAAATACGCCGTGGCGATCGGAGTGGCGTACCATTGAGTCGCGGGAACGTCGGTGAACGGCAGGTAAGCCTTTTCCGGCAATCCCAAGCCTCGCGTGACTATCGCCGCGAACTCGGCGCGGGTCATCGTCGCGTCGGGGTCGAACGACGTGTCTGTTTTTCCGTTGATTATCCCGCGCTCCGCGAGAGCTTCGATAGCGGGCCTGTTCGCATGGGCTGCGACGTCGGGGAATGTCCTGCCCGCGCTTGTCACGGGCATTGCGCTCACATCTGCGTGTTTTCCCGGTAAACCCTGCTCTGCGGGAAGCGGGGCGAACTCGCCTCGTTGGACTGCGTCGCCCATCCTGTACAGGCTGTTTCTGCCGTCAAGCGCCCTCTGAGCCGCCACAAGAGCGTAAAACGCCTGCTCTGTCGCCATCTGGTCGTTCCCGCCGCTTTCGTGCGTATTGCGGAAGCTGCCGTCCGAGTTTGCGTAGCTCAGCACACTGTCAATCAGCGTTTTTCCGTTCTTTACGAAACGGGCGTCGTCAAACGGTATGTCAAGCTCGCACAGGGCTACAAGGACTTGCACGCTGCTCTCTACCGCCGAAGAGCCCGCCGACATGCTGCCCGTGTATCCGCCTTGACTGTCCTGCGACTGCGACAGCCTGATAAGCGCTCTGTCGATCGCCGCACTGACAACCGGGTCGTCCCGGTATTTTGCCAACGCCTGTAAAGCCATTCCTGTCAGGTCAGCGTCGCCCGGTTGACCCATAGTGTCGTTTGATGCGCCGCCAGTCAGGTTCCAGCCTCCGTCGTTGAGCTGTCTGCGTAGTATCTCGTCAATATACATTTCGCGCGTCGCCTGCGTCACGGCGTCAGGATTCGTCGGTACGGGGTAGCCATAACTGTCCAGGGCGATCAGCGCGAAAATCGGGCCGTTTATACCCTGCCATATCGTCTTTTCAAAGTCACCGAGTGCTATAGTCAGATCGTAGCCTGCCACATCGCGCGGGTCAAAGCCCGCCGCCGTCAGGCCGAGGATGACCCGGCTGTACTCCGTGTACTTGACGCCGTGCAACACGCCGCTACATTCCCGTACATACCGCTCGACTGTCCTATAATAACCCTCGTAGTAGGAATCAGGCACGATATGCTTGCTACGCGCAAGCCCGATCACCGCCCATTCCCCGCCTACGGAGTCAACTTCCGGGTTTTTGACCGCGCCCAGCATGAATGTCGCTGTCCGTGTTACCGTAGTGTCGATTTCTGCTTTTGTCGCCGCCAGAGCGGGCATGGCAAGCCCAAAAAGCAGAGCCGAAATAATGATAAGTGAAAGTGTTCTACGCATATTTTCCTCCGTAATATTACTTCATCTGCCTATATATTCGCATAATAAGAGTTCGTCTTGTCTATATGAATGGAAAAGCGGGCAGACCGATTCCTGCGCTGTCTGCGCAGATAAGAACGATACACGATAGTATTTTAGCACAGGCGGCACGAAAGGGCAATTTTTTTGAGCAAGGAAATATAACATAACGGCATACGGCGGGCGTGAACTATCGCTCGCCGTTCATATTGTTCAAATAACTAAGGCACGACATCAAAGCAAAAGTGAAAGCTACTACGCTGACAAGCTTGTTATGCAGTAATTGTACTGTTGTTTTTCATAAACACGAGTAGAACAATAGCGGCTAACAACGATAAGGAGGCTCCAAAGATAAAAGGCACTCCTGCACCGAAAGCGTTCCATAAAACACCTGCAATCAAACTCGCAGGAAGTAATGCAACTCCTGCTACCGTGGAATGCAACCCTAACATAGTACCTTTCAGTTCGCGTGGTGATATTTCTGCTATAAACGCCCTTTCAACTCCGGCAATCATAGCGGTATATACGCCATACATAAAGAATACAATGATCAGCATCCATTGATTTGACGCAAAAGCAAAACCAAGATAACAAAGTGAAAACGCAATATATCCGGGAACTAACAGTTTTTTTCTCCCAATGCGGTCAGATAATTTTCCGCAAGGAATTGACAGCACGGAAGCGGTTACATTGTAAAAAAAGTAAAGAAGAATAACCTTTGCCGCGTCAAAGCCAATAGCGTTAGCCTTCAATATGATGAAAGCATTTGACGAGTTGCCAAGCGTAAACAGGAAAACGACAACCAGGTATAGCCTTAGTTGGGCATCAATCGAACGGATATTTTTCCAAAATGGCTCCCTGTGTTTCTGTATGCGTTTTTCTCTTTTCTCTCTGATGAAAAAGAACATACACAACCCAACTATTGCGGGTATTATTGAAAACATGAACATTTTTTTGTAATCGAAATTCTCCCTCATTCCCTGTAAAGCGAAATAAGTTATAAGTATGCCAAGTGCCGCACCGGACATATCCAACGCTTTGTGTATTCCAAATGCTTTCCCCATACCGGCATTCTCCGCGTTTTCGCTTATAAGCACATCACGCGGGACGGTGCGGATTCCTTTACCGATGCGATCAAGTACACGAGCGCCTAATACCCCAATCCACGATGCAGCAAATAATAGCGCTAATTTGTACAAAACGCCCGGTGCGTATCCGATAAACGCTGTCGCTTTTTTCTTTTGAAAACGGTCAGTAATATGGCCGCTGAAAACTTTAAGCAAACTGGCAACGCTCTCTGCAATGCCCTCTATCACACCTACAAGTGCAGGTGTTGCGCCAAATACTGATGTAAGGTAAAGAGGAACGATAGGATAAACCATTTCTGTGCTTATGTCAGTAAAGAAGCTGACCAGTCCAAGGAAAACAATGTTTAGCATAAATCACCATATAAAAGTAACGATTTTCGTCGTTTCAAATTTCAAGCAAGCGTATCGCCTGAAAACCCTTTGCATGGATTATACCATCACGGGTATAACCTTTTTTTAGATATGTAGCTAGAGCCCGTCTATGGTAAGCTCCGGGTCTATTGTTTCGTTGATTCGTTCACGTCCAACTGTCGCAAGCCACATTTTAAATGGCTCCGCTTTCGGAGATGGAATAGATTGAATAAGGCGTAAAAGCTGTTCGGTATCAACTACATCGGTCAATCGTTTTTTTCCATCTGCCGCCGTCATTTTCAAAGCGTTACAATTTGAAACGCTTTCATTCCCCTCATCTTTTAAGCGTTTTTTCATTACGCGCCAATACGTTTGAGGATTAGTGCTTTCAGTCAAAACAGCAATAACGTCAACGATGGCAAGAAGCCACTCACTCCGTTCTTCATCCCATGCCATACGTATACGCTGATCTTCAAACAGTTGGATTTTAATATCGTCCATATAAAACGCTCCTCTAATTAATAACCCGGAAGTTATGGACAGACAGGGCATGGAGTGATTATTTGTTCTGACAGGGGCAAGACAAAAAGACTCTGAACAAAATCAACCCTCCAATTCCTCCGGCAGGGGTATCTCATCGTCATACGTCTCCTGATCGAGCTCGCCCGCCGTTATTCTGCCGGCGTCTCCGTATTGATACAACTGATCCAGATACTCGATTGCTGACCGGATCCTGGTGCGCAAAAGATGCCCGCGCGACCATGACATTTCACATAGTTCCTCCGCGCTGACGGCCGGTTGCCATGCATACGCGCGGGCGTGGAAGTCTACGATATTGACTAGAACCTTCATAAACTCATCACGATCCAGCGGGGGTAGTTCAGGCGCTTTTTCTATTCTTGAAAGCGTATCCTCGATTGCCTCGTTGTCGTAACCTTCAGTATCCGCCAGATGTTTCCTTTCATCCTTGCCGTTAATGACCTCTGTTCCGTAGTTTGTAGTCATTGTGAAAAGCGAAAGGGAATCGTTTGTTTCAGGACGCAGGAATTTCGCCATGTTCGAGTAAGCCGTAAACCGTGTTTTGCGCCCCAGTTTCCCAATGTATTCCGCTTCGTCAAAAAGGATGACCCAGCCTTTGAGGCCGGAAAAGGCAAATAGCTTGCTCAAAAACATGAAATAGTCCCAAACGTGGCGGCTCTTTGCGAAGTTTGCCGAAAAGACTATTTTCTCGGCAAAAAGATCCTTGTAGATTTTTTTGAGTTGCGGATTTCCAATGAAATCGCCCTGCAAATCTGCCAGCAGGGAAAACCGTATCTCAACGTTGTCAGTGCTGGCAAAAGCCTTGAGCAGATAATAAAGCTTGTCCGTCAGGAGCCCCTTGGCGGCATACAACTGCAATTCGGTCATGCTCCCCGGGCTGAGTTGTTCGACCAGGTGTGCGAACCCCGGCTGTTCCCGGTTTGGCAAATAGGTGCTTTGCGCGATTTTTTGGTACAACTGGTGCAGATTGTTGAATGGAGTTTCCTTTGAGAGCGATACCATAGAAACAGCCATGTTTTTTTTCTGCGCCATGCGGAACACAGTGTTGAGCAGATGCGTCTTGCCTTCCCCGTAGTTTGCCGTAAGTATTCTCCCGCCGCCTTTTTCCGGCGAGCCCGGCATGGGCGCACTGTCCAGCCACCCCGACAGTTCCGCAAGCAGCTCAGTCCGGGCGCCTCCGAAATACCCGCCGATCGTCCTTGAAGGTATGCCTGACCGCAGCGCTTCTATGACTTTCCTGGCCTCATAATCCATAAGTACCGCCCTCCAATTGCCCCGCTGTCGCCAGAACGACCCGTCGCGGCAGCGATAGTTCCCCGAGGTCTTCCTTCGACAGTAATGCCCTGGCTTCGTTTTCGCTGAGCGGCTGCACGTGCCGCCCGTCGGCGCTGCTGAATAGCGCGGCAGCGCGCCGGGAGATTTCCATTATGGCTTGGGCGTCATAAACCGGTAGCCGGTCCAGATCGATCATGTTTGAGAAACGGTTCAGCCGGTCGCTCTTTATTTCGTTTTGAATGCGGAACCACAGCGCCTGATATGATTTTATCCCGCAGGAAACATCGTCGATCAGCTTGCGGCCAAAGGCGAAAAGGAAGAAAACATTCCTGAGCGTGTCAATCTCGTCGATCAGCTCGCGGATGCTTTCATACACATCCTCACGCTTCTGCTTTGTATATCTGATCTCCTCCAGGCTATCAAGCGAAACCAGGATATCCAGATCGTCGATGGCGATGATAAGCCCGTCATACCCGGCCATCTTTATTACTTCGATCAGGGAGCGGAGCATGTGACGGGCGTTATGCTTTGCAATGCGGACAGGCGACAGACCAAGATTTCTGAGTGTGGAGAGCTTGACGTCTTTGCGCCCCTCAAGCCACCCCAGCAGCGCCTCTCGCGACGGTTCCTCTAAAAGCGGGTGCCCGAGCTGACCTCCGGCAAGTAATGCGCATGCACATGCGAAGTTGTTGTCCATGAGCGGGTTTTGCATGAATATCCTGTTGAGCTGCATCCGGATTTCCCTTTTGGTGATCGGGTCGTTCAAGCCTTGTTCGGCAAGGTGGTCCATAAATCTGCCGCTGAACCCGTCTGGAGAGAAGCCGAGTTCGGTCACCACTGATTCGCCGCAGAGGCGCAGGCAGCCCTCAAGGTCGCACTGCCGCATGGCTTCGAAATATATCTCCTTGAAATCGTTTATCCATATCTTGCGGCCTGAAAACGAGACGGTTTTGTAGTTTCCCGCCCGGCTTAGGAAGTACTCGACCATGTGGGTTTTTCCGCTTCCTTTTTTGCCTGTGATGAACTGTATCCGGCTTCCGCCTTTCGGGATGTATTCCCGCAGATAATTCTCTTCCCAAAATCCGGTAAGCCAGTCGATCCCGACCGTGATATTCCCGGTTATGTCGGCATGGCCCGGGGCGATCCCGTTTCTAAGGCGCGAAACCGCAGCTTGAACAGTATTATCCAAAACACATCACCTCCGCGTCACTTGCTGAACCGTATCGTCGTTACAAACTGCTCCGTGCCGTATTTGTCCAGGATGCGGATCGATTTCTTGGCGTCCCGGACCGTGTCGAATCGCAGTATCCGCCCGTCATCCAACACATGCGCATCCCCTCCTGAGTACAGCCGGGCGATATCGAAGGCGAATGCGCGTTTCGTATATTCTTTTTTATGGCGTTTCATAGGCGTAAGGACTTCATACAGATCGAGCGCATACATCGGGGCGTCTGCGGCGCAGGCTTTTTTCTTTGAAGCCTTGATTATCGCCAGATCGTATGCGGCGGCAAGCTCTTTAGCGAACTGCTGCGTATTGAACGCAGCTTTCGACAATGTGTCCAGCTCTTTCTTGATATCGCTGACAAGCCTTGAAGGGCGCAGGAATGGGAAGCGTTTCCGATCCACGGTGACGTCCTGCGTCTCGGGGTTTACTGTCACGCTGCACGGGAACATCTCATAGACCGGGAAACTCCCCCGGACGTCGATGCCGAGTTCGCGGCAGCACTCTATCATATGTGTGGAATAATCGCCGCTTGACATGTATTCACGGCCGTCAAAACCCGCTGTCATCGATTCCAGCCGCTCCAGCGCTTCCTCGCGCGCCTTGGACGCTTCCCTCAGAGCGGCAAAGAGTTTGGGGAGGGCGCCGATGTCCCCGTCTTCAATGCATTTTTGGATTTTATTCACAGCTTTCGTCTGTGCGGCGGTTTTTTCTTTCAGTTCCCTGGTGAAAGCTTGGGAGTCAGCATAGTATTGTTCGTAATCCAAGATGTGTTCCTCCTAGATCTTAGTTAATGGTGGACAGCCACATTCTATACTGCTATACTCTTTATGTCAAGGAATGAAAGAGGGATTGATTTGATTCTGCACGGCTGGCAATCGGAATGCCTTAACATGTGGGCGCGCAACGGTTTCCGGGGCATTGTCAACGCTGTCACAGGTTCCGGCAAGACCGTTCTGGCGCTGTCCGCCGTACGTCGCCTTGAAAAAAAATCAGACCGGGACCTGCGTATTAAAATAGTCGTGCCGCAGACGTTTCTGGCCTCCCAGTGGATGGATGAGATAAAGCGGCTGCTCGGCGCCAATGCCTCTGATATAGGCGTTTATTCCGGCAATCGAAAGGATGTGGGGCGGAAATATACTATCTATGTCGTGAATTCCGCGAGGTACAGCCTTGCAAGGCATATACTGTCAGATGTCAATGAGGGGAACGCGGTATTCTTGATAGCCGACGAGTGCCACCATTACGGCAGCGCGGAAAACGGCCGCATATTTGATTTTCACAAGCGGCTCGAAGACTCGGACGACCGGTATTATGCGCTAGGCCTGTCGGCGACTCCTGAAATCGTCAACTTCAAGGCGATTTCCGTTCCGCTCGGCCCGGAAATATACTGTTATGACCTGGGCCGTGCGTTAAAGGATCAAATAATCAGCCGCTTTATACTTTTCAGCGTGCGGCTGGGGTTCACCCCGGAAGAGGGGGAGGAATACGACAATCTGAGCGATGGGCTTAAAAAGTGCCTGGCTGTGCTTTACAGCAGGCACCGGGATCTCAAAGGGATGACTTCAAGCGGGTTCTTTGCACGGCTCCAAATACTTGCGCAAGCGGACGACGACGACGCCCGGGCGGCCTTGTTCTTTATGTACAAAAGGAGGGCACTGTGCCACATGGCGGAGGAGCGCCCGTTGTGCGCCATTATGATCGTTAAAGCCATTTCAGCGGACTCGAAGGTGATACTGTTCTGCGAGCGCATTCAAACAGCCGAGCTGCTGCACCGGCGCCTGGCTGATGAACTGCCCGGCCAGGCTGGGCTGTATCACTCAAAAATGGCGGACAATGAGCGCCGGGATATGTTGGAACGCTTCAGGCATGGCGGGCATAGGTTGCTCGTTTGCTGCAAGGCGCTGGATGAGGGGCTGAACATTCCGTCGGCCGATGCAGGGATAATCGTCTCCTCGACTTCCAGCGCCCGCCAAAGGGTGCAGCGGCTCGGCCGCATATTGAGGCGCTCAAAGGAAATCAAGCGGATATACTATCTCTATATCGGCGAGTCGAACGAGGAGAGCGAACTGGTGCTTGGGCTGCGGGCAATGGAGAATTCTATCCCGTTGATTACGCTGCGCTTTCACGGAGGGGAGTTTATTCATTCTGAATACGAAAAACTGCGCAACAATGTGCTTGAGTATGTTCTGGAGCGCAGAAATGACGCGAAGCTTTTAGGAGCTTTGGACAAAAACCTTGACCGGGCGCTGCTTTGCGGCGACTTCCTTTTATCGGAAAAGGCGTGCAGGGATAACCTGCACGCAAGCCGCTCAGTCGCTGAGCGCAATTATTGGGCGTCTGTACTGTATGCAATATACGCGAGGCAGAACAAGCTGAATTGATTGATAATCAAGAGAGGTACGTGATTTCGTGAAAAACCCGTTGCCGGCGTTTATCGCCGGCCTGGTTATGCTTACTGCCGGACTGTTTTTGCTGACCTCTATCGTTCAGGTATCGAGCTATTGGGGCGCCGGCTGGCATATCGGCGGCGTCAATATAGCCGGAGGGTTTACACAAAACCGTCTGCGTGCGCCGATGCGTCGAAAAGCGGGAGTCCGCATTTATTGCGATTATTTCTGGTGGAGGAGTCTGCTATTCTGCTGCTATGTTTGAATCAGATGCGGCGGCTTCAGACAGATTTGCGCCGGAGGCGGCGCCGGCCGCTAAGGGTATGCCCAATGATTCGCACTCATCGTCGAATGCTCTTTCGTTTTCTTCAGAATCAATGTCGGGTTGCCTCAATAGGATCGCTATAAAATACAAACCAGGCTCGTTCGCAAGGAGAAAGCGCATTTCCTCAGCGGTGACCTTTTTGCCGTGCATGATTCTCCGGGCGATGTCCAGGCATTTTAAATAAGCGTCATATGGCTTTTCGTCATCTTCTTTTTTCTGCAGCAGCGCCGTAATTAGTTGAAGCCTCGTAGATGCGGAATCGACCCGCATCCTATCAAAAAGCTGAGGCGTTGATAGCGGCGCCGTTTTCGCCGGTACCTTTGCGCCAGCCACGGATTCTTCCGTGACTGACAGGTATTTTGCCAAGGTGCTGCCAAACACTGTGCTTCTGCCGCCGTGCTGAATCGCCGACTTTGCCGTCTTATTATTTATTGCCTTAGCGTTGAAATTGATATTGATATTGTCCAATCCATACCCGTTTTGGTTCATTTACCCCGCCCTCCCGGATGAGAATAATGTCTCATACAGTATTATCGGCTAGAAATGAAAGTAGTTTAGCCATCGGCTAAAACGCCAGTATACGCGGCGTACATCTCTACGTCCCCCTGTGTTCCAATCACAAAAGTAAAATACCCCAAATCACTAAAATGAAATGCCCCAAAAAGCAAAAATACTGTTGACAACGCCCCGAAATGCTGGTAGGATTTCATATACCTGATTGGGGGGTGGCTGAAGTGACCTCGCGTTATATGCCGAGAATTATTGACAGCGTACTGGAAGAACGCCTGGACGCTGTAGGAGCGGTGTTGATAGCGGGCCCTAAATGGTGCGGGAAAACGACCACAGCGGAGCAGCAGGCGAAAAGTGTACTCAAGCTCCAGGACCCCGACAAGACAAAAGGCTATCTGGCTACTGCAGAAACAAAACCATCGCTTTTACTCAGAGGCGAGAACCCAAGGCTTATTGATGAATGGCAGATGGCGCCGGTTCTTTGGGATGCCGTCCGCAACGCTGTGGATGAACGCGGTGAGGCAGGCTTGTTCATTTTGACCGGTTCAACTACAGTCGACGAAACAGGAATCATGCATTCCGGCACGGGGCGGATATCGCGGCTGGTCATGTATCCAATGAGCTTGTTTGAATCCAACGAGTCAAACGGTAAAATATCATTGGAGGCGCTGTTCCGTGAACCGGGGCTTGAAATCGATGGCGTTACATCAACGTTGACCATCGAAAACCTTGTTTTCGCGGCCTGCCGGGGCGGTTGGCCGTCAAGCCTGCGCAAGAAGACCGACAAAGCGATGCTTTTTGAAGCTGAGAATTATGTTGCCAATATTTGTGACAGCGACGCTTCGACAGTTGACGGTGTGAAAAGGAGCCGCGCGCGAGTGAAAGCGGTGCTCCAGTCATATGCGCGCAATATCTCCACTCTTGCGGCAAGTAAGACTATATTAGGTGATGTCACATCAAACTACATGGATATGTCTGAGCCGACGCTGCTGTCATACCTGAATGCGCTGGAAAGGCTCTATGTGATCGAGGATATACCCGCCTGGTGCCCGTCGATACGCTCAGCGACTACTATCCGATCAGGCAAAAAAAGGGGGTTTACGGATCCATCGATCGCGACTGCGTCTCTTTCCATGCTGCCGGAAGCGCTGCTGCAGGATATGAACACGTTTGGGTTTATCTTCGAGTGTTTATGCGTCAGGGATTTGAAAGTGTACTCATCCGCAATGGGCGGCAGCGTTTCTTATTACCGCGACAGGTACGGGCTGGAAGCAGATTGCGTTTTGCATCTTGCCGATGGGCGGTATGCACTGATCGAGTTCAAGCTCGGAGGTAGAGGAATCGCTGAAGGCGCCGCTCATTTGGTTGAGTTGAGGAAGCTGATTCAAAATGCAAACGCGGGGAATAGTACAAGACTGCGCGAACCCGAAATACTTATCGTAATAACAGGCGGCGAAATGGCATATACAGATAAGGATGGAGTGAAAATCATACCAATCGGGGCGCTGAGAAATTAGGGTATCTGGTCAGGGGGTGTCCGGGAAACTGGTTTTTGGAGCGGGTCTTGCAGCAGGAGGCGGTAGCCACTGCACATATAACCTACTAAACATTTGTAGACGCTTCAAAAACCAGTTTTTCGGACACCCCCTGACCAGACAATCAATTCAGATATGTCCTCAGCAGGCTCATCACATCTTCCAGATGTATCGGTTTACCGACGTGCGCGTTCATGCCGGCGCTCATGCAGCGCTCTATGTCTTCGGAGAATACGTTGGCGGTCATTGCGACGATCGGGATGCTTCCGGCGCGCCGGAC
>Ga0082212_10009864_pt1 | contig 12279 bp, 8 predicted proteins | sample TergutNt197P3_FD_71548 | JGI IMG/M metagenome (GOLD analysis project Ga0082212, IMG submission 71548) | Neocapritermes taracua P3 segment gut microbial communities from Petit-Saut dam, French Guiana - Nt197 P3 | ecosystem: Host-associated > Arthropoda: Insects > Digestive system > Gut ... | reverse complement strand
TCAACTCGTCCCTCTTAGGTCCAAATACTCTCCTCAACACCCTATTCTCAAACACCCTCAGCCTGCGTTCCTCCCTCAATGTCAGCGACCAGGTTTCACACCCATACAAAACCACAATTCATCAAAACTGGACAATGTAATAATTTTGTAGTATTTGGTAGCATGACATTTGCTATTTTCACAGCTGTGAGTGTTCTCATTATTCTTCTGGGATGTGATAAGATATTGCCAGGTAGAAAAGTATTACATTTCACAAGGATGAGCTGCCTTCATCCTCAGCATCAACTTGGAAGATTTGGACAGTAGGAACATTAAGGAAAACTATAAACACATTCAGCTGGGCCAGTTAGTTGGAACTAGCCTCCATCTCTGTTCTGGAAAGATAAAAAGGGAGACAATATCTAATATATGTCAGTGTAACTGTTATTGTCCAGAAATATTTGTACTTAGACCTACAAGTAACCATTTGGATCAAATCAGACGCACAAGAATACAGATATATTCAGTGGAGGAATCCTTTGATACAAGACAGCATGTTACATGATACATCAGATCGGTTGTGTTTTTTAAAAGGATTCTCTGACCTGGTACCCATTTTCATAAAACTTCAACTGGATCAATTACAGTAGAACTTCCATTTATGGTTCAGTCTGGGGGACAAATTTTTATACCTTAAAATTGAGAAATACCTTAAATGGTGGTTGTATCCATATCGAACAAATAATTACTACTCTGGTTACAAACACATCATTTGCACTCTAACTTTAAACTTAATGTTTTTTCAATCCATTTTATATTTATATTTTTACACTAATATTTTAGGACATGAAAGAGAAGACTTCAAAATAAACTATTACTGTACAAGAATAAATCATTTCTTTCGATCAACCAGTACCAGTGTCGAGTTACAAGCACTGTTATGTGTAAATGGCTCCGTTATGGTCTTTTCAAACAATCACACACACATTCAATCTTCAGAACTAAAGTACACTGCTGCATTAGTTAAAAATCAGTTCCGACATCACTCTCCTTTCATTGTACGTAATTATGGTGTCATTTATGCAACCAGAACTTCATAATGTAAACACAAACCTTAAATTGAGGTTCCAATGCAATGTAGGTAACAAATGTTCACCTATTAAATTTGGGAAAACCCAAACATTGAGAAAAAATATACACTTATTTGTAAGGGGTTTTGGCTGGGACAAGAAAAATGAACTTAAAATGTGAGGAGATCTTAAACTGAGGTTCTACTGAATCTGGGTTTGGGGCTGTTTCAAGATTGTTGCCTAAAGTGTATTTGAAGCACTTGTGGTTTCATGTGTGGGATGTAACAGAGTTTGTCACTCTGTCAGCTGTGATCAGAGCATTTATACTGACATTCTGTTAAGTTAAACAACTGTTGTAAAATCAACGAAGTTTTAAAGTCATTATTCACAGTGGTCTTTTCTTATGCAGCTTATGAGGTGGGTGTCACTTTGGTTTCACCCTTTTTACGGGCCACGAAGGCCCTTAGGGAGAGCAGAGGTATAGCTCTACTCTGTTTTTAGACCTCGGCACTAGAAGGGGGTGAGGGCTCAGTGTCACGCCCCGGCCGCTTTGTACCCCCGGCAAAGACCTGGTACCCATTGTACAGGAGGGTGGGTGGGCCCCAGGGCCGGTCTGGACGGCGGAAAATCTCGCCCCATCGGGATTCGATCCCCGGACCTTCCGGTCCGTAGTCAGTCGCTATATCGGATGAGCTACCCGCCCCATGCAAATATTTTATACTTTCCTCTTTTATTTAGTCTGGCATAAAATGATGGTTATCTAAAAGCAAAATATTTGATATTTGCTTGACCCTGCATCATTGATATTAATAATATAGACAACCAACCAGATGCTACAACAACGGCCCATCAATAATCCAAACAGGCTCAACATGTTTCAGGCAATCACTCCGCCCAACTTCAGGAGCACCAGACTGCGTGTCACAGCCCGTGGCACAATGCACCCACGATGCCGCCAGCCGGAAGCCCCCACACAACATAGGCACATGCCACACAGGCCCGCTGACATCCTGTGAGCTGTAGCAAATGCTCCTGCTCGCAAGCTGCCAGCAAACCTGCATGACACATACCACTGCCGTGTGGGAGCCCCCAGGCCACCGGCAGGCAACATCGTGGGTGCACTGCACCACAATCCGCAACACGCAGTCCAGTACTTCCGAAGATGGGCCAGAACATGCTGAGCCAATTGGAATTACCAACAAACCGCTACTGTTGCATCCAGGGGTGTTACTTTACCAGCAACAATTTCAGGAAATTAAGAATTTATTAGCCAGTTTGGAACATACCCAAGTCACTCATGAAAAATGTACATAAATCAGAGGTATACTGATTATTTCTAATTACAAATTTACATTTTCTTTAATTGTAGAATCATAGGCTAGATTTTCCCAAAGACCAAGGAATTCAGCAGAGGGAAGCATCCAATGACTGGCAGCAGGCAATTCTTCCCCATCACATTCCATTATATCAGTCTGCTGTCCCTCTAAATCCAATCGATAGACATGATACTGCAAATCTACAGTTTTTAAATCAATGACCTGCAACAGTTGTTAGAGAATTTAGTTTGTATTTTTAAGCTTATTTTCAATAACACCTATCATATCTAACCTGGGAATGATAATGACAAAAATAGCACTGTTCACAAAATTAATAGCATAATAATTCCAACAAACGCATATGAGAAATCAATTCAGAACTTTTCACTCTTTCCTGAAAATTAAGAATTCATGTGTATCTGTCTGAATGGAGGCTGCACTTTTCTTGAAGGGCCTTACTGTCTTACTTTGGCTCCTGTAGGCTGAAAAGGCAAAGGAGAGCTGTACATACGGGCTAATCAAGCTTATGCCAGTTATCAACAAACCAGAAATTTTGGCCAAAGATATTCATTTGTAAGACAAGTAATTTAAAACACAGAACTGCTGTTTCTTGGCTACAAAAACATGTTCTCTTACTCTAACTTAGATAGGAAAGTTACATGTAAACTGGTAGCACATAATAATGTTTGACCTGAAACAAATTAAACAGACATACTTATCTTGCATTATTTTCTTTACATTTAAGCAACAGTGCTGCTAATACCAATGTTATGATACCACACAAGTCTTTCTCCCTTGCAAGTAGGCCTACGGGCAGCCAAGCCTGCTGCACCTTTGGTGGTTAAGGTATGATAACAGTGACTTTATAAAGTGTGTAAGATTGGTTTTATATATATCAGGAATAAACAGTTGGCCATAATTTGGAGTGAGGCCAAAACATACTTTCCACTAATGGAATATATTCAACTGGAAATGGTTTCCGTGGCACTTAGTAATGAACTAGTTTTTTAATGTCGCGTTGCATAGCATGTAACACCATACAATTAAGTATTTGACAGAGTCGTTAAATAACAAACATAGTAAAAACACAAATCAGGCCATCTTCTTTTATCCATTCTTGTTACCTTTCCCTCATCTTCATTGTTTAATTCGCAAAACGTAATGGATTCTATATGTTCATTTAGCACGGAATCGTTCAAACTTCTCACAGTCATTCATGATGTAATAAAGACATCGCAGGCCACTCTTCTGACGTGCCGCATCAATTCATTTCTATCCAGACTAGTAAGGAAAGAACAAAAATAACTTTGAGCACATTCAAGGTGGAGAAGCGCAAAAACGTCTTACAGATTCACACAAACCCGTGTCGTCGCTGTACAATCTCAGTATGTAATATATCACTCATTTTATGAAGGAATAAATATAACCCTACTCTGCGACAGTAAATTTCCTGGTTTTTTTAGATTACAGCTATGGCCACTGAGTCGTCTAGCTGTGACAGCGCCCAACTGATGGTATGACAGTCAGTGCATATTGGGTGCACTATGAAAGGCAAAAGTTAGTCTTGGAAAACAAATTTCTCTTGTTTAAAATATACTTTCCGTATAACTGAATGGCCTTATGAATATTTTAAGAAGAACGTTATAAATAAGTTACAAATGTGTGATTTTAACGTATTTAATTTACATCACTGAATTAAGAGGTAGAAATCGTAGTGGTAGGTGGAGGACATTTCCCTTGACGCTTTTGGCAGTACGTTAATGGCCGCAGTTGCTTGAATTCTGTTATATGCGATACCACTCACATAGCAATTACATGCAAGTTTTCATTCCATTTGCACGTTCCATTTAAGGTGGCCAGTATTGCTTTTCGTAATTAATGAAGATATAGATCATTTTCTCAATTACTATGAAATTATGTTATGCTAAATCAGTCCATTTCACAGAAAAATAAATGCGTAACTACACGTCACCAATCCTCTCGGTTTCATGCTATTGGACCACTCACTCAGCTTTGTATGATCCATACAGGATACGCGATTCACAGTGATTTCTAATGACAGCGAATATAACCACAGGTCGAAATGCCCCAGATTTTTTTGCTTGTTTTTACAAGACCTGCATAATAAAAATATATAAGCCTATGTATCTTTACAGAGCGTGGCATAAACGAATTATTCAAATTTACACATTTTCGCAGACAAGTAGGAAGAACAGAAAATGTCTTAATTCTCACTCTTACCATTCTGTAGTTCTTATCGTTGAGTTGAGCCGTGGTTTTTATTCTCTACATTCAGCTCTGCACAAATTGTCTGCTGTGCACGTCATTTAAATCTGCTGTCTGGCAGAATATGTAATAATTACGTTGTTGTAAAAATGGTGCTCAATTAACAACTAAGAAATTGCATGCGAAAATATCTGTAGTTAGAATTAATTGATCAGTGTTATATTTTAACAATAAAAGAGGACAGATGAAAGTGCAAAATACATTGGCCATGAATATTCACTATGTAAGTCGAAAATAAGACATATTCTTTCGGGCGTCTAGTGGCTCACTCGGTAGCGTGCTGGACTCCCACGCCGGCGGCCCGGGTTCGATCCCAGACGACGGCGATGAAGGTGGTGGTTGCAAATGTGGAAAAGGTAAAGAGTGCAGTGAAGTGTTGTGTTTGATGTTGTATGTGTGTTAAGTGTAGTGAGTGCGAGGAAGCCGTGCAGTTGTGCGAAGGATAGACATGGGAGTCCTAACGCGAGGAGTGAGCCACGGACGTTTTTTGCTACGTTAAACATTTTATAAATATAATTGTTGATAATTTTTAATCCTCCCAATCTGATAGATGCTCAAACAAATATACTTTTCTGCCATATTAATCACTGAATATTGAATTACTACTTTTTAAATGTGAGAAATTCTGGGCGAGTTAAGAAAGAAACACGTTCAGTAACCACTTACGCACTTATGTAAACGTTAAAATTATTAGTAGTCCAAAAACACGAACCCCCATATACATTTCACAGATAAAATCGCCATCCTCAGGGAGACTTAAGAAGAAAAATGTAAAATAAATAAATCAATTTTATATTACCAGTGTTAAAATACATAAAATATGACTTATAAATATAAAATTATATTATCATATTTTTCTCCATATTATTATATTTATAGGTGTTATTGTGTATATTTTAACACTGTGCACGAAAAATTGATGTTTTAATGTTGAATGTTCATTTGTCTTATGTCTCCCTGAGGATGGCGATTTATCACTGAAACATGTAGTTGAGTTCATGTTGACGGATAACTTATAATTTTATCGTGTGCATATGTTGGTGTCAATACACGACGCACGGAATGCATAATATTAAATTTGTAAATGTAGCAGTAAAATCTGAAACGAAGAAACAAATGAAATAAACAAAAATGGGAGATGATAACTGTTATTATGTCGGTGCATACTCACAGCGAAGTGGGTACTGTTCAGAAGGTAATCAAGTTACAACTGAAAATAGGTACCGCTTCCATAACAGGAGTGAGATCATGAGAGCAGGCACTATTTGTGGACGTGGCAGATTTGTTATACCGTATGAAGAAATCCAAGCATGCATTCTGCCATCTTTTAGGTATTTGCGGTACTATTGCCAGATGGCGGTTTCGCTTGTTCGGTAGTATAGCCATCTTTTAGGTAACGCAGGTACTACAAACGAATATCGGTTCCGACTGCTCAGTCGTCGTGTTCGTAATCTACAATTACGTACTATGTGTCTTGCGGGGTTAGGCAAAAAGTTCGTTTGACAGTAACTAAATATTACAGTTATATCTGCAATGTTAATTTATGACACATTAAAGTTTAGAATGATAGCATTAAGATCGTGCAATACACTGCATATGCTTGGAAGATATTCTCTTCTTGCTGGAATTATTTATAAATCGAAGCTAAATGTCTTCGTGTTTTATAACCTAAAACCTGCGAAACTTCACGTGGCTTGTATTGCGGAACAGAATGTGACGGAAGGTAGAACATTGGATAATGGAAGCAAGGATAAGTTTAATAATAAACTAAGGTATTAGACACAAATTCGAAGGAGTAACAAAACGAGCAATGTACTTGAAATCCGCTCTTGTCTGGGATTTCACGTGGCGTTGCGTGGTAATTTCGTACCGCCGTTTCGGGACAACCTATAAGTCCCATCTCCACCGATAGGTTCCGACACCTTGGCATGGAATTACCACTCGACGCTGACCCTTGATGATGGTCCGATCGGTTGGTCCGAAACGTCGATATGGGATCCACTACTCGACGCTGCGTAAAATCCCAGATGATCGCAGATCTCATGTACATCGCGGCCGAAGCCTGAAATTACGCACATCACTTAAATGCCCTACCCACCTCCACATTAATGAAAATTTCTAATCCGCTTGGATGAAAAGTTGTGGAATTTAACGACATTGTCAGTTGTTAGGATTATATACACCTGGTGACAGATGAATAAATGAGTATGGATCATTGATAGAATGATACTGGCAATGGAAAATCTGCCCCAGTGCCACTTTGTCCACCACAAATCCCATGCAGACTGAAGTGCAAATGAACTTGTGCTTATGGGAAATTCTAACTATATTACACACTTTATTTCTTTTGCTTTTACTTATGTAGTATTTGAGAATCTTTTCTTTTATGTGCCTGTTTTGTGTTAGAATGTTTATTCGTGTAAATTTTTAACAAATCAAGTATGGATTTTATAGGTATCAGTTTATTTCAGATTTACCAAAAACGAGGTAGTCTGTGGCAATAGTAGACATGTAAAAAGAGCACTGTTACTTTTTAATTCAGCTGTTCAGAAATCAAGTAGAATACATGTGTGATCTGGAGAGAAGCTTGCTAGATCTCAAGAAAGAAGGTTAGTATAATTTACGTATGTATGTAGTTGGCTGACAATAGATGTCTTTTGAGCTCTAAATGTTCTTCCCTTATTGAAGAAAATTCCATTTGATGTGTATCTCATTTTCAATGCATAGATATTATTATGTTGATAATTTCTTGTATTAGTCAGTTACTCAGAAGTTGAACGAAATACACTTACAGTAGGTTGTTTACATATTATTATAGTCTGCTAATGTTCAGCCTGATATGGGCCATCTTCAGGGAGAAACATAGTTACAAGACACACATGTGACACTTGTATGTGTCCACATAAAATGCAGCTCGTGCATGTATAAAATAATGAATTCATTCTGTTGGACTCAAGAGAGTTTAGTAGATGACTGAATACGCAGTTGGTGCTATGTCACAGCTTTGTATGTCCGAGTTGGACACATCTTTTATGTTACATTTGCAGTGTTCTGAAGCAGGAATTTACACTACTTAGCTGTGACATTAAGTAAAGATTTGCATTGATTATAAAAATAAAATAATGCAACATAACTTTGCAGCATAAGGCAGTCATGCTGACTGTGGAAGACATATATGCCCTTTGACTCTACAGATACAAAAGGTGCTATATAAGGTGATATAGAGAACAATATAATGCAGGATAATAATAGGAAAGTATGTGAGATTTTATGTTGTTACAGAGTGGTAACATTTCAAGACTTCTAAGATGTTACAATGTGTCAACTGGAAAATAGTTGTCATCTTTTCAGGGGAGTGTAGTTCCTCCATCTGCAGGGTCAGGCAGGTTAGACCCCACAGGTGTTGGCACTCTGTTTTTCTGAAATGTCATGACTGTTATCCAGGTGATATGGCAAAATGTCCCAGAAGACTTGAAACTTAAGTGGTAGGGTATGTTTGTTACATAACTTGCTTGTAACTGAAATTTATGAAAAATATCAGAACTCACAACATTAATACCTCAAACTCTACTTGAAGTAGATGATGTTTTAAATATACAGGCAGCTGTTATTTCCTATTAACACAATCACTCTGGCCACAAATGATTATAAACATAATGAAATAATCTAACCTAACCTAAGCTACAACACAGTGGTGTATAATAGCAAGGGTCCCAGGCTGCTTGTTATAGAAATTACAGCCTTCAACAATTGGCCTGCTAGAATGGAGTTCACACTTTGCACTTCTTGATGGTAGGCAGAGTTAATTCTACTTTTTGTGTGCATACCTGGTCATTTTGTAAGGAACCAAACCAAACCAAATTGATAAAATGAGCCACCTAAAAAGTGGAGCACCATTCCATAATACACTACAAAGATGTATGCTGCCCTATGCTAGTATTAAATTTAGGTACATATCAACTGAGGAGATTGAAAGGACTATAAAATTACTAAAAACAAAAAATGCACAGGGATATGATGAAATTTCAATTAAAATTCTCAAATGGAGTGCCCCTTTTATTAGTTATCCCCTAACATACATTTTTAAGAAATCTTTTGAATTAGGCTCTTTCCCATCTACACTAAAATATTCAACTGTGATACCAATTTTTAAAGCGGGAGACAAATTTAATATGTTTAACTTTAGACCAATATCTTTATTAATTTCTTTTTCCAAAATTTTTGAGGAGATTATTTGTACAAGAATCTACGCCCATGTAGTTTTAAACAAGATATTGGCAAATGAACAATATAGATTTAGAAGCGGCCTTTCTACTGACAATGCCTCTTATACATTAATACATGAAATTTTGTCTGCAATGAATAACAAGCATACTGTTGGAGGAATTTTCTGTGACTTGAGCAAGGCCTTTGACTGCGTTAAGCACAGAATTTTACTATTAAAATTAGAGCAGTATGGAATAAGAGGAACATTTGGAGCTTTAATTAAATCCTGCCTTATGGACAGATATCAAAGAGTTGCAATAAAGGATAAAAATAATACTATTAACTACTCAGACTGGGACATTGTTAAGCATGGTGTACCACAGGGTTCAGTTCTCGGCCCTTTGCTTTTTTTATTATATATAAATTATTTACCTTTAGTAACAGCTACGAATGCTAAATTAGTGCTTTTTGCCGATGATACTACCTTAATAATTACTAATCCTAGTCCTATAGAATTTGCTAATAACTTAAAAAAAAATTTTTGCTGATATTAGTGTATGGTTTAGGAATAATTTGCTATTTTTAAATGTAAACAAAACTAATTACTTGCAATTTCAAACAAAGAACACCCAAAAACTTGATTTAAACATTACATTAATGAACAACCAAATTACTAACAGCAAGAACACAAAATTTCTTGGTTTAAATATTGATGAAACGTTATCATGGAAAAGTCACATAAACCAAATATCATTAAGACTGAGTTCAGCATGCTATGCGATTAAGGTCATTACACCTCTCATGTCAGAGGATACTTTAAAAATGATTTATTACTCATACGTACATTCCATAATAACATACGGTAAAATTTTGGGGGGAAATTTACACTTAACAATGTTATTTTTAAAATTCAGAAGCGGATAATTCGGACCATGAGAAAATCAAGAAGCAGGGATTCTTGTAGACATTTATTTAAACAACTAGGAATTCTGCCATTACAATCCCAATATATATTTTCCGTATTATTGTTTGTGGTAAAAAATAAGGAAACATTTTCAACCAACCAAGAATTCCATAGCATTAACACAAGATCTATTACAAATTTACATCTTCCAATGTGTAACTTGACCATATTCCAAAAGGGAGCTTACTACTCTGGTATAAAGCTATTTAACCACCTACCGCAAAAAATAAAGAACTAGTCAAACGAGATAAAACTATTTAAACCTGCTTTAAAAAAGTTCCTTACCCAACACTCATTTTATTCAGTTGAGGAGTATTTTGAACTCAGTTACAGTTAACAATTAGGGATTTAGAATAGGAATGAATGGAATTGTATTTATAACTTAAATCTAAGAATTGTAATACTGTATTGAATATAAGAAATGTTGTTTCTAGAAACAAATTTTGCAACATAACAATGGTCAAGTAGCTATAAGAATGATTACTAAATTTTTTAATGTGTAAGATGTGCCATCTTTGTATTAGATATAGTTAGCATTGTGACAATTTCTATTCCTTGGTTTATGTAGCCGAATTATAGATTTAAGCTAGAAAATACTTGTCAGCCCTCACCTATTGCTGACCTAACAATGAACAACATTGTATTTAATTTTTACTTTATTTTAAGCTATTCTATGGCTTATTTCATACATGTTATGATGAATACTAATGATGTTGTAACTGTCAGTTGTATTCAACTACTACTTTATTTTAGGCTAGTTTGTGGTTTCTTTTGTATATATATTGCTGTAACCTAATTGACATGTTCTATATCCTCTGGGTCTAAGACCCCTCCTGGATCTGAAGAACGCAAAATAAATTGAATTGAATTGAAATAACATTTTACAGTGGCAAACCATTAGGATTACTGTAAATTTTTGGTGCATACTGTGGTTAGATAATGGGAAAATTTTGATATCATACTGACTGGATGTTTTACTTGACTGATTGGCCCTTCTGCTTTGTGTTTGGGAGACCCTGGATTCAAATACCATCCCATACTAGCCATTCTGTTAGGTTTTTATGATTTTCTTCAGTCAGTCCAGTAAAATGCCAGGACATTATTTCAAATTAGGCTAGGATCACCTGTGTCCACATTCTTTCTAATTATTCTGTAATCATTCCCTCCATCGACATATGATGGAGCTACTAAAAGCATTACTACATAAATCATAAATAAGCATGGGATTTGAGATTTCCACAGGTCTTCTGGGATGTGATGATGTGTTCCTATTGTCTTCATCTTCAAGGGTGGATGAAGACATGGTGTTGATTGATTGATTGAGTTCGAGACCTTACAGTCCCAATTCACCTAGGCCTTAAGTGATGGCCCTTTGTGCTCCACATCAATTAATGGGAAACCTGTTACTTTGCTAAAGATCCAGATGGACCCCAGAATTATACTCTTGATGTCCTGTGGCTCCGAGAAGAAGGAGCCCAGATACATGTGTCTAAATGATGCAAAAGATTCACATTCACAAAGAATGTGGGCTGAGGTTTCATCTTCTGCTCCACACCTCCTGTACAATGGACTGTCTGACAGCCCCATTAGGTGAAGATGTCTTCTCAGGGTATTATGTCCAGTGAGAAGGCCAGTAACAGCCCTGGATTATTGTGTCCTGTTAAAGGACAGGAACCTAGCCTTCACACCCAGACACGGTCCCGAAATTAATTCTCGAGCCTGTCTTTGGGTATTACCAAGACCTTGCCACCATACCCAATGCTGGTGAACCAACCGTTTAATCCTTCTTCTTATATCCTGCCTAGAGACTCCCAGGCCAGCTGAGGTCCAACAATCCTTAGAGTAGAACTGCCTCTTGCGAGCTCATCATTTCCCATACCCTAGCACGTCCAGCATCGACTTTGCGGTCTGAGAACAGCATTTTTGTTTCCATGAAACTGGGAAGCTAAATACAGAAAATTTCCGCTCATATTCATATGAATCCACCACCACAGATTTCATGATTGCTAATAAATTAAACTTATTGATATTAACAGTTCTGTTTATAATATAGTAAGATGTAAGAAACACCAATATCCATAGCTATGATGTGATGTCATTACAGTGAAGATACAAAAAATCACTGTTTTCTGATATGTGACAATGTGTATGTTGGTAGCAGTGTACCAACATATCAGAGGAATATGCTGCCTTGATGATGGTAGCAGGTTGCTGTGAAATGTTTAAATCAAACATCAAGTATGGATCACAATGTTCACATAATTCATCAAAACTTACTTACTTACTTACTCCATGGTGCAGAGTCCTTCTTGAGAAGCTAACCAGTAAACTTTGCAGGTAGTCAAGAAATTCCCTGCATTTATGGAACCCGAAAGTTCCTCACCGTACCCACAAGTGACCGCCATCCGTCCCTATTCTGAGCCAACTCCATCCAGTCCCCACGACCTCCTCCAACTTC
>Ga0082212_10009863_pt1 | contig 12279 bp, 13 predicted proteins | sample TergutNt197P3_FD_71548 | JGI IMG/M metagenome (GOLD analysis project Ga0082212, IMG submission 71548) | Neocapritermes taracua P3 segment gut microbial communities from Petit-Saut dam, French Guiana - Nt197 P3 | ecosystem: Host-associated > Arthropoda: Insects > Digestive system > Gut ... | reverse complement strand
ATGCTCAACAAAGTGTGCAACGCCACGTTCGTCTTCTCTTTCAAGAACAGAGCCCGCGTTTACAACAAGGGCAAGATGCGCCCTGTTTTCGGGACGTGAGTTTTCCAATATAAAATAACGCAGCCCATTAGGCAATGTCCCCGTAAGCGCCTGGCTCATCAGGGGAATCATGTCGGAACCCTTGCCCATATCACCATATTTTGCGGATGAATTCGTGCAAGTTAGAAGAGCCGCCGATAGGGTTGCTATTAATAGAATAGGGATTAATAATTTTAATTTTGTTTTCATAGTTTGTTGTAAATTATAATTACTAAAATAACGAAAATAATTTTATAAACAACATAGCAATTTAATCCCTAATTATTTTCTCTATTTTTATTGTTTTCCCATCAAAATATTTAAGAAAATAGAAACCTGTTGGCAAATTATTTAAATCTATTAAATCATTGTCATAAATTTGCACAACCTCCCGTATAAAAATATAATTCAAAATGTAGTTCCCAATTTTCAGCCATATTTATCATTTTTTTCGACCACATTGCAATACTCTGATAAGTTAAAGTATCTGTGAGATGGTAAGCATTGTCACCCGATGGACGAAAAATCACGTCAGAATAACCTGCTCGGTTATTAGGATTTGTCTTTTGTGTATTATCCACTATCCAAAAATTACTTATTGGAAAGGATGTTATAACTTCTGCCGAAACAGTTGAAATACTTATTACTGCTACTGCTAACAAGCATATAAAATGCTTAATACTTTTTACTTTTTTTGACATAATGTGTCCTATCATATTAAATTTAAAAAATATATAATTCTATTAAATTATATTTTAATAATAAATTATAGAATTATTTAAATTATATTTTAATAATAAATTATAGAATAATTAAATTATAAATAAAAAATAAGAAATAATAAAAATTAATTTATTAAATCTCTTTTAATCGATCACACATTTTAACAGCTGCTTCAACAGCTCTTTTTCCATATTCAACACGTTTGTGTGCATCTAACCGTGTCATTCCAGGACCGCTTATTCCAAGAGACACAGGTTTTTCGAATTCTAGGGAAAGATCAGCTATTTTCCTTGAAGCATGTTGAGCTACAATTTGGTCGTGATCAGTTACACCTTCAATAACAGCTCCCAATGTGATTACTGTATCAATATCGTCCTTTTCTAGTAATTTTTTAATAGCTAAAGGCATATCAAAAACTCCTGGAACTGGAACTACTTGCACAATCTCACAGTCTCTAATTTTTGCTTCTTCTTTAGCTAATTCTAACATCATATGTGTTAAATCATAATTAAATTCAGCTACTACAGCTCCTATTTTATATTTTACCATAAATATTCCTCTATTTAGATTAAAGTTATTATTTTTTTTAAATTATAGTTAAATTTTTTTTATAAATCTAATTTTTATTTCTAACCACCTGCAGGTACTAAGAAATTTATTGCAAATCCAGCTATTGCACTAAATACCATAATCAATATTATAAGAATAGCTACTATTTTTACCCAGTCCAAGTTTATGCCTCCTAATTGAGTATTTGAGTAATGAAAATTATTAATATATAATTTTATAAATTAATTAAATAATTTTTTTGTATAATTTTTATTTAATAATTTATATTAATACAATTTATTGTTAAAACTTATATTTAATTTATTTGATTTTTTATAAAAATTTTTATAAATGTGTTTTATTTTTATGGATGTGTTTTATTTTGTGGGTGTGTTTTATTTTTATAAGTTAGTAATAAATTTTTTATAAATAGTAATATTTATTAATAATAAAATATACAATATTTTTAATAATATTTTTAGGAGTTTGATTATTAATGAAAAATAAAAGATTGTTTAGAAGAAAAATAAAAGAAAAACTCAAAATGGTAATTATCAGTAAAGAAATAATCAATAATCTAGATTTTGATTGTGGGGATGAAGATCTCAATGATTTTATTTATGAAAATGCTTTAAAACATTTATATGAAGATTTAGCTGTTACATATTTATGTATGATTGATGATATTGTTTTGGGATTTATATCAATATCTAATGCATCTGTCAAAATCATGAAAAAACATAAAAAAGAAATGAAATTCCAATATTCTGAATTTCCAGCTGTTAAAATTGGACGATTAGCTATTGATAAAAGATATAAAGGAATGGGAATAGGAACCTATTTGATTAAATGGTTATCTGGAAAAAGTGAAATTATGGGTCAAGAAATAGGTATAAGATTTCTTTCTCTTGATGCATATGAAAAATCAGTCGATTTTTATAAAAAATTAGGTTTTTATATTTATGATAATAAAAAAAGGAATATTCCTATGTATTTTGATTTAAATAATAGTGAAAATGAAGGTTAAATATTATTCCTTTTTTCTCCCAATCACTGGAGTGTTTTTGTATATTTCTCTAGCACTTTCCATAAATTCTTTCTCTTTTTTTGTTCGAGGACGATTCATATATTCTAAAAATGCTTTAACTTCATCAGGGTCTGTTATTTCATTTACTAATTTTAATCTCCATGCCATAAAAGTTACCTCCTTTTTTAGTTAATACTTATTATTAAAATTGAATTTTATATTATTTAAATTTTATTAATTGAAAATTAATTTTATTTCAAAAAATCAGCAATCTCTTTAACATTATCAACGAGCTTTTCAATGTCATCTGAATTATTGTAAATATGGAAAGAAGCTCTAACAACTCCTTCTTTAGCATTCATATGATTTAATGAAGGTATTGCACATAAAAATCCGCTTCTAAGGTAAACATCAGCTGTTTCATCCAATATTTTACTGACATCATAAGGATTTGCTCCTTTTATATTAAATGATACGATGCTTCTGATATTTTCGGGATTTCCATATAAAATAATATCATTTATATCTTTTAATCCTTCATAGAGGTCTTTTGTTAATCTTTTGCAGTGATTCTCTATATTTGAAATTTTGATATTTTCAATATAATCAATAGCTTTACCTAATCCAATGATTCCACTGATATTTTGAGTTCCACCCTCAAATCTATAGGGAACTTCATCTAAATTAAATTCTTTATTATTTAAATTTGTAATTGTTCCTCCACCTAAATTCCTTGGTTTTATGGACTTACCTATCTCTTCTTTCATGTAAAGAAATCCAGTACCAGTTGGACCTAACAGTCCCTTATGCCCAGGAGCAGCTATAAAATCAGCATTAATATCTTTTACATCTATTTTATTATGGCCTATGGATTGAGCTACATCTATTAATAAATATTTATCTTCATATTCATGAATTATCTTTGAAATTTCTTTAATGTCTTGATATGATCCAATAGAATTAGAAATGTGGGAAATAGCTATTAATTTCGTATTCTTGTCAATTAAATCTTCAATTGTACTAGGATTTATTACTCCGTTTTCATCTGCTTTAGCTATCTTTACATTGATTTTGTTATTTTTTTCAAGGTTTATCCAAGGAAGAAAGTTAGAATGATGCTCTATATTTGATATTATTATATTGTCATTTTTTTCAAATGGAAAACCATTAGCTATGATGTTTATTGCTGTTGTTGTGTTTAAAGTGAAAATGATTTCGTTATTTTTGGCGTTTACGAGATTAGCTATTCTATCTCTCGTTTTTTGTATTTTTTTAGTAGCTTTTAAGGATGTTTTATATGTGCCTCTTCCTATGTTTGCATTGTAATTATTATAATAATCAGATATAGAATCAACAACTACTTTAGGTGTAAGACTCGTACTTGCTGAATCTAAATAAGTTATATTTTTTAAAATAGGAAAGTCATTTCTTATTTTTTCAGAATATTTCAAGTTTTCACCTAATTATTCATTATAAAGATTGAAATGTTAGTTTATTTCATTTTTAACAGCTTCAGCCATTTCTTTTGTTGAAGCATTTCCACCTAAGTCTGATGTTACTATTTTACTCTCTTTTAATACTTTTAAAATAGCTTTATCTAATTTATCAGCTGCTTCTTTTTCACCTAAATACTCCAGCATCATTATAGCTGATAGTATCATAGCTGTTGGATTAGCTAATCCCTTACCTGCAATATCTGGTGCAGTTCCATGGACTGGTTCGAAAAGTCCTCTATTTTCACCAATATTGGCTGATGGGATAAGACCTAAACCTCCAACTAAACCTGCTCCTTCATCAGAAAGGATATCTCCAAATAAGTTTGTGGTTACTATAACATCAAAACTTTGAGGTCTTGTTAATAGATACATTGCAGTTGCATCTACATAAAAGTCTTCTGTTTCTATTTCTTCATATTTTTTAGCTACTTCATAGAAAACTTCTTTAAAAAGACCATCTGTTTTTTTTAATACATTAGCTTTATGGACTGCAGTGACTTTTTTTCTATTGTTATCTTTTGCATACTTAAATGCATATTCACAGATACGTTTTGAAGCAGTTCTTGTTATAATTCTTTTAGCTGTTGCTCCTTGGACATTATTATTTTCATCTTTTATGTATTCTTCTTCTCCTACATACATTCCTTCAGTATTTTCTCTAACAATCATAATGTCTAGATTATTGAATAATCCATTGCTTCCAGGATATGATTTTACAGGTCTTAAGTTAGCAAATAAATCCATTTCTTGCCTTAATTTCACAATAACATCGGCGGCAGTTTCACCAGCAGCTCCAAATAAACATGCATCTGAATTTTTAACTAAATCTATAGTTTCTTGAGGAAGTGGGACTCCTGTTTTTTCTTTACACTCGTCTCCAGCTTCACCAAATTCATATTGTAAATTTAAGTTTAAAGCATCTAACACAGTTAAAGTAGCTTCCATCACTTCTTTTCCTATTCCATCTCCAGGAATTACAGCTATTTTGTACATATAATCACTAATTATAAATTCTATTCTATGATATTATTCTCTTATTGTTTATATATTTAATTCATATTATTAATATAATAATCTATAATAATATTTAGTAAATTATATATTATTCATTTGGATATACAATAATAATAGGTATTGTAATTTTGATTTATAAATCAGTATTACTGGAGAAGAATAATGTTTAAAAAAGCGAGAAAAAGCATATTAGACGATATAGATATTAATGAAAGAATTCTAGAGATTGGCCCATTAGCTAACCCATTAATTGAAGATTTTCCAAACCATCACTATCTTGATATAAAAGATACAGAAGAAGTAATGTTAAGGTATAAAGATGATTCTAATGTGGATAAAGAAAAAATAGTGCCAATTGATTTTGTTTTAAAAAACTCTTATGAAGAAACTTTTAAAGGTATTGAAAAATTTGATTCTGTTGTATCCTCTCATGTTTTTGAACATTTGCCTAATCCTATTTTCTTTTTTCAGGACATATCAAAAATTTTAAAAGATAATGGTAAATTAATAATGCTAGTTCCTGATAGAAGATTTTGTTTTGATTATTATAGAGAAAATTCTTCATTTGCAGATATGTATCTTGTTTATGAAGAGGGCATTCCTTATACTAAACATTTAATTTTTAATCATATTTCTAGAACATGTAGTGAAATCAATTCTAAAGTCTTTTGGGAAGCAGATTCCCTTTTAAAAATAGCACAATTTCCTGATAAAGAAGTGTTTAAGACATATGATGTTTTTAAAGAAAATTTGAATAGTTTTGATGGTCATTTTTGGAGTTTGACTGATCTTTCGTTTTTGAAGATTATTTATGATATGGCAAGGTTTAATTTAATTCCACTAAAAATTAAAAAATTTTTTCCAACAGCAAAATTTACGAACGAATTTGGAGTGATTTTTGAAAAAAATGAAAAATTGACCTATGATAACGATGAAAAAACAAAATATTTAGAGGAATTATTTGATTTAATGCAAGATGTTTTTAAATTCCATGAAGATATAAAGAATGAAAAATTTATAAAACAAATGGATAAAAAAGATCTTATTATAAATAAACAGTTAAAAAAGATAGACAGACTCTCAAAATCTAATTTAAAAAAGAAGAAAAAGATAAATAAGTTGCTAAAATCTAATTTAAAAAATGAAAAAATTGTAAATAAAATGTTAAAATCTAATTCATGGAAAATAACAAGTCCTTTGAGAAAGATAAAAAAATTAATAAAATAATACTTTAGGAAATTTTTCCAATCATAATTAATTTTTATTTGAAAGATTGAAAAATTAAATATTATTTTTATCAATATGGTTGATATTTAATTTTTTTCCTTAAGATAAGGTATTAATCCACCTTTTTCAAGAATTTCTAACATAAATGGAGGTAGTTTTTTAAATTTGTATTCTTTCCCAGATTCTGATATAATTAGTCCATTTTCCATGTCTACTTCTATTTCTTCTCCTTCTTTTAAAGATGCACTTATTCCTGGAGCTTCAAGAAGAGGAATTCCAACATTAGTAGCATTTCTGTAAAATATTCTTGCAAAGGACTCAGCTATCACTGCTCCTACTCCAACTCCTTGAAGAGCTATGGGAGCATGTTCTCTTGAAGATCCACAGCCAAAGTTTTTTCCAGCTACAATGAAGTCTCCTTTGTTTATTTTTTTGTAGAATTCAGTATCTAATCCTTCCATACAATGTTTAGCTAATTTATCAGGGTCAGTTACTACTAAATACCTTCCAGGGATGATGATGTCTGTATCAATGTCATCTCCAAATTTCCATACTTTTCCTTTCATTTTATCACTTAATTTAATTTTTATATTTGAAATTAATTAAGGAGCTACAATTCTCCCCTCAATAGCTGATTTGGCAGCTACTGCAGCTGAAGATAAATAAACCTTACCCTCAGGACTTCCTTGCCTTCCTTTGAAATTTCTATTAGAAGTTGAAAGACTTACCTCACCAGGCCCTATAAGACCAATATGACCACCAAGACAAGGACCACAACAAGGATTACATACTATGGCATCTGCTTCTATGAAGATTTTGATTAATCCTTCATTTAATGCTTTGGTGTAAATTTCTTTAGATGCTGGAATAACAAGCATTCTTACATCCTTTGCTACTTTATTTCCTTTTAATATTTTAGCTGCTTGTCTTAAATCAGAAATTCTTCCATTAGTACAAGAACCTAAGAAAACTTGGTCAATTTCGGTGTCTACTTTACTGACAGGTTTTACATTGTCTACATTATGAGGACAAGCTACTTGTGGTTCTAGGTTAGATATGTCAATGTCTATAATTTCTAAAGATGGAGCATCTAAATCAGTTTTGAAAATTTTATAAGGTTTATTTGTTCTTGGTTTTATGTAGTTTAAGGTTTTTACATCAGGTTCCACAAGTCCAGTTTTTCCACCCATTTCTATGGCCATATTACAAAGAACCATTCTATCTGAAATCGTCATATTTTTTACAGTTTCACCTGCAAATTCACATGCCTTGTAAGTAGCTCCATCGGCTCCAACTTGACCTATGATGTTAAGTATTACATCTTTTGCATATACATTTTCTTTTAAAGAACCTTCTATATTGAATCTTATAGTTTCAGGAACTTTAAACCAAAGTTTACCTTCTGAGAAAACCATGGCCATATCAGTAGAACCAATTCCAGTAGCAAATGCTCCTAAAGCTCCATGTGCACAAGTATGTGAATCAGTTCCAACGATTACTTCTCCTGGAACAATATGTCCATGTTCTGGTAATATTTGGTGGCAAACACCTTCACCTACATCATAAAAGTTTTCTATTTTTTGTTCCTCTACAAACTTTCTCATGAGGATATGGTTGTTAGCTGCATCTAAAGAATCAGCAGGTGCTTGATGATCAAATGGGATGATAATTTTACTTGGATCCCATACTTTATTTTTTTCTAGTTTTTCAAATACTTGAACTGAAAGAGGACCTGTTAGATCGTGAGTCATAGCTACATCTATGTTAGCCATAACTATTTCACCAGCTTCTGATGAAGATTTGTTTGAAGCTTTAGCTAATATTTTTTCAGACATTGTCATTGACATAATGTTTTTTCTCCCTTTTAGAATTATTTTGTTAAATTAATTACTTTATTGATTATTTTTAAAATATCTTAATATATTTATAGTTTATTAGATATAATTATTTTTAATATTTAATTTTTCAATTATTTAAATAGAATTATTTATAATATCCAATTATAATATAGTTAATTTACTAAAAATTTGTAATAATATACTAATTATATAAAGATTTCAACAATTATAGGAATATAAATTTAAATAAGTAGGATTTTTCATGTATAATATATTAATATTGTTTGTATAGGGGAGTTACATTATGATAACTGCTAAAATTACTGGAGGGCTTGGAAACCAGTTGTTTCAATATGCTGCAGCTAGGTCCCTTGCATATGATTTGAATACTGACTTATATTTAGATATATCTCATTATTCTGGTCATAATTTACCAAAACATGTTAAATATCTTTTAAATAATTTCAACATTAAAATTGACGGGTATACAAATAGTTTTGCTTGGAAAATGAAAAAAAAAATTAAAAAATTAAAAAAAGAAGACGAAACAATTTTTTCTGATTATGAGGATGTTTATGGAACAAATAGTACCTATAAACCTCAAATAAAGAATTTAAAAGGGAATATATATCTAGATGGATACTGGGGAAATGAAAAATATTTTATTCAAAATAAAAATATTATTAAAAGGGAATTGCAACTTAAAAAATCTCCTAATAAAAAAAATAAGAAGATTTTAGAGGAAATATCGTCAGTTAATTCGATTGCATTAACTGTACGCAGAAAAGACTATCTTGATCCCTATTTTAAAGCACAATTCGGGTTTTGCACATTAAGTTATTATAGAGAAGCAATAAAAAAAATTGTTAAAGAAACTAAAAATCCAATTTTCTATATTTTTTCTGATGATCCAGAGTGGGTTAAAAAGAATATTATTTTATCATATCCAACATATTATATTTCTCACAACTATAAATCAAAAGAATATTGGGAGGATCTTAGATTAATAAGTTCATGTAAACATTTTATAATGGCGAATAGTACATTTAGTTGGTGGGGATCTTTATTAGGAGACAATAATTCTATTATAATTGGTCCAAAACCTTGGTTAAATAGTTATACTACTAAAGACATAATGCCAAGGTCTTGGAAAAGAATAAAATGTGATAGATCAGAAATTTTTGAAAATTCCAAATATTTTTCATATAAACAAGAAAATATAGAATTAAAAAATAATAAAAAATTAAGACTAAATCCAGAAAAAATTTTAATTAAATCTTTTGAAGATAATATTATTCGAATAGTAGCAAATGCAGAATTTCCTACCCTATTAAAAATATCTAATGAAAATATTCCTCCAATATTACTCCGATTTGAAAAAGGAATATCAATAAGATATATCTATTTAGATAAAACCATTGACCTCCACAACCTTATAATCACTAATGAATCTGAAAATAAGCTGAAAATCGTTGAATTAGAGATAAAAAATGTGAAATATTCAATTTCAAAAAGATATAAAAATTAATAATTATAACAGCAATCGATAAACTATTAATAAGATATTTTGATTGTATACAACTTATTTTTGTGAAATTATTTATAATAATAGTAATAAACTTATATAGAATATTTACAATATTTAATTATAATTAGTTATTTAAATTTTAGAATTAGTTTATAATATAAAATTACTAAGAGCTATTTGTGTAGAAATTTAGTAAAACAATCGTGATTTCATGACAAAAGTATTTATTTTAGGCGCTGGAGGATTTGGAAAAGAAATTTTAGATTTTTATCAGGACTTAGGAAGAGAAAAAGATATTTTAGGCTTTTTAGATGAAAATCCTGAAATAGAAGGAAATATACTCAATAATAAACCCATTTATTCTATTTCTAAATTAAATGATTATAATCCAGATGATGTTAAATTGGTATGTGCAATTGGAATTCCATCTAAAGATAGAACTAAAACAATTGAAAAGACTAAAAAAGCTGGATTTGAATATGAGACAATAATTCACCCATCTGCTAGATTATCTGAATGGGTAGAAATTGGAGAAGGAGTTATTATTTGTGCTGGATCGATAATAACTACTCAAACAAAAATTGGGGATTTTTCCATAGTTAATATAGGATGTACTGTAGCTCACGATATTGTTATTGGTAACTATTGTACTCTTTCACCTGGAACTAATATTTCAGGTAATGTAAACATTGGGAACGAAGTTTTCTTTGGAACTGGTGCTGTAACTGTTCAACAAATCGACATTGGGAATAATTCAATTATAGGTGCTGGTGCAGTTGTAACAAAATCTATTCCTAGTTTTTCCTTAGCTGTTGGAGTTCCTGCAAAAGTAATTAAAAAACTTAAATAAATTTAATCATTTTACCTATAAAAAAATATTAATCATTATAAATATTGAAAAAATAATTAATAAAACTGATATTGGGATAAAATGGAAATTTTAGCTATAATTCCTGGAAGAAAGGGCAGTAAAGGAATAATAAACAAAAATATTAAAAATATTAATGGAAAACCTTTAATTTCCTATTCTATTGAAGCGGCACTAAACTCTAAATACATAAATAAAGTTGCCGTCTCTACTGATAGTGATATAATACTTGAAATTGCGGATAGTTATAATGTAGAATCTATAGATAGGCCTTCATATTTAGCTCAGGATGATTCTACTACAGTGGATGTTATTAAACATACATTGGATACTTTAAAAGAATCAAAAAACTATTTTCCCGAAGTTTTAATATTATTACAACCTACTTCTCCTTTAAGAGATTCAGAAGATATTGATGAAGCTATGAGGATTTTTTTAGAAGAGGTTGAAGTCGATTCTATTATTAGTATAGCTAAATTTACGCATGATCCATTATGGAGTTTTAAAATTGAAGAGGGATATCTTTCTCCTTTTTTTGATGAAAAATTTTTAAACAAAAGAAGACAAGAACTTCCTCAACTTTATTTACCTAATGGAGCAATTTACATAATAAAAACAGAAAAATTACTGGAAAAAAATAGTTTCATCCTAGAAAAATCTAAAGCATATTTGATGAAGCGTGAAAAAAGTTTTGATATAGATACAGAATTGGATTTAAAACTTGTTAAATGTCTAATGAATGATAATAAACAATAATATTTAATAAATTCTAATATTAATTAATAAAATCACTTTAACTATAATAGTTGATAATATGAAAGTCAAATTTGACAATACCTACATTGGGGATGAAGAAGAAGTCTTTATTATAGCTGAAATAGGTGTTAATCACAATGGAGATATTAATTTAGCTAAAAAAATGATAAAAGAAGCTGCCAAAACAGGTGTCAATGCTGTCAAATTTCAAACATTTATAGCAGAAGACATATTAACTGAAAATGCTCGAAAAGCTAAATATCAAGAAAAAAATACTACAGAACATTCTCAACTTGAAATGATTAAAACATTAGAGTTAAGTGAGGATGATTTTATCGAATTATCTGAATATGCTGATTCAAATAATGTTTTATTTTTATCCTCACCATTTGACCTTAAAAGTGTTGATTTACTTGATAAACTTAATGTTCCTGGATTTAAAATTGGTTCTGGAGAACTTAATAATTTTGAACTACTTGAACATATTGAAAGTAAAGGCAAACCTATAATAATATCAACAGGAATGGCTACTTTAGAAGAAATTCAAGAAACCTATGATTTTATTACTAATAAAGATAAATTAATCATTTTGCATTGTATAACTGGTTATCCCTCTAAAATTGAAGATGCTAACCTCAAATTTATAACGACTCTTAAAAGCAACTTTAATGTTCCAATTGGATTTTCAGACCATAGCTGCGGAATTGAATTAGCTATAGCTTCTATTGGATTAGGTGCTTGTGTTATTGAAAAACATTTCACTACTGATAAAACACTTGAGGGTCCAGATCATGAAGCTTCTCTAGAACCTGATGAATTTAAAGTGATGGTAGATGCAATCAGAAATGTTGAGATAGCTATGGGGGATGGTAAAAGAACCTTGTGTGAAAGTGAATTAGAAATAAAAAAAGTTGCAAGAAAGAGTATCGTAGCTAAGGTTGATATTTCTAAAGGTTCTATCTTAGATTCAAACATGTTATCCATTAAACGTCCAGGTACTGGAATAGAACCGAAATACTTAAAATCTTTATTTGGAAAGAAAGTTAAAGTCGATATGAAAAGGGATGATTTAATAAAATATGATTTTTTAGAATAATTATAAATTTCATGAAAATATTAGGGATTTTATGAGAAAAATATTATATATAACTGGAACAAGAGCTGATTATGGTCTT
>Ga0082212_10009862_pt1 | contig 12279 bp, 12 predicted proteins | sample TergutNt197P3_FD_71548 | JGI IMG/M metagenome (GOLD analysis project Ga0082212, IMG submission 71548) | Neocapritermes taracua P3 segment gut microbial communities from Petit-Saut dam, French Guiana - Nt197 P3 | ecosystem: Host-associated > Arthropoda: Insects > Digestive system > Gut ... | reverse complement strand
TCTCCGCGCCTTGTACGTGTTTTTTGCTGTTGCGGGAAATTCCCCCGGTGAATGAACGGGAGGAAGAGAAACCATGTATATCAAAGAGTCATCTCAGCAGCAATACGACCGCTTCTGCGGGGAATTGAAGGAGAAAGCATTCAAAGAGCCGCAGGACGCGAGCTACTCGGTGAGCATCACGATCAATGACATGCTTTACAACCTCAAGATACAGCCGGGGCCCGACCACAAACTGGTTGTTCTGCAAGCCTTGAGATATGACACCAAGGAAGACGGCGGAGAACCCACACTGATCAAGAAAAGCAAATTGCTCTCCGCCTTGCTGGAGATTGTCCTTTCACAGGGGGTGGTGTAGGGCGGTGGGTTCAAAAGATGAAATAATCCTGTAACATGACATTTTTCCGGCAGTGTGCTATACTGTCTTTGGGAGGTGTTTGGTGATGAAACAGCCATACATTCCGCTTGAGAAACGCTCCAAGCGGGAACAGAAAGAGCATTTCACAGCCCGCCGCGGGAGCTGGGGCGATGTGAACCCGGTGACCAAAAAGTCTCCAAATCCAAAAGCATATAACCGCAAAAAAATCGGGCGACGGTACGAACACGAACCGCTGCCCGATTTTTATGTTTATATATGGGTGAATTTTATAAAAAAGGGGTTAATAAATCTGAATATACAGCAAAACCAGCCCAAGACATGGCAAGCGTCTCTGCTTCTGCGCACAATGTAACTTTCGATGGGCTTCCCCTTACTTCGGGTCGTCCCCCGCTTTCTTCTTGTTGCCCGACTGCGTTTTCGCGCTGCGGCTTTCGCCGTCGGCTCCGCTCTCGGTCATCGTGGAGCCTCCGCGGGATTTCTTCTTGAGGACTTCCTTTTTATCGATCTGACTGTCTTTTGCCACGCAAGATCACCTCTCGCGGTAGTTTGTGCCGGGTGTATCTGCTTTATTCTCCTCTACGCCCAGCGCACCCAATTGATAGTGAGATAGGGAACAATCGCACGGAACGAGAGAATCCCTAGAACCATTACAGCTCTAAGGATTTTCGTGCTGGTGGGGGAGGGCCATCTAAATGCGAACCGCAAGAATCGTTGAATTGCAGGATGTTCCCGGCTTTAGTGCTCATCCCTGCCGCGCTGTCGGCTTCAAGCTCTGCCAGTGTCACGGTTTTTGATCCGTCTTTCCAGTTAAAGGTGATAACCATCTTGTCCTCATAGAGGAAAATCGAGTTGATGAAGATGTCTACCAAGCTCTTGCGGTATGCCGGATCGTCGATATTGCCGTCTTTGAATTTGCTGATCCAAAAGACGATTTGTTCTTTCGTGAGTACAGGTTTTTCGATATTCTCCTGTACAATGGCGACTTCGAGGTCTGCTTTCCTCGCTTCAAGCTCGTCCAATCGCTGTTTGACCGAGGCATTGGCAAGACCTTCCTCAATGGAGTTAAGTATGTTGCCGATGCGTTTGCTTATATCGCCGAGTTGTTTTTTCAGAAATGGAATGGTCGTGTTCTCCCGCTCCTGAAGCCCCACGATCGCGTCTGCCAGCCGGCCGATTATATCAGCCTGGAGAACGAAATCTCGCGTCAGGCGGGCGACGTGGCACTCAGCCCACGCCTTTTTGACCGTTTTCTTGGTACAGGATTTCTTGTAGAGGACGTTACCGCACTTGTAGTAGTGATGAACCTTTCCCGTCCTGCTCGTGCCGCCGGTGCCGACCATCATCACGCCGTCTAAACCGCAATAGAGCTTCGTCGTGAGGATATATTCCTCGGTGGCTTTCATGGCGGCGGGCTTGTGTTTGTTCTTTTCCATACGCGCCTGAACCTTATCAAAAATCTCCTGCGGGACGATGGCGGGCATCCCTCCGGGGACCACCACGCCGCTATGGCGATACTCGCCGATATACCTGCGGTTTTTCAATAAAACATTCATGCTGCTCTTGTTTGTGTACCTGTAGTTTGTGTTGGTAAACACGCCCCGGTTGTTCAACGCTTCGCAGATTTCCGCGACGGTCTGCCCGTCGGCATAGCGGGTGAAGATTTCCAATACGATGGGTGCTGTCAGCGGGTCGATTTCGTAAAATCTGTCGGCGTTGACCTTATATCCGAATGGGGTCACGCCGCCATTGGCTTTGCACTTCAAAGCATTTTCCTTCTGCCCGCGCTTCACCTTGACGCTGAGTTCGGCACTGTAAAATTCCGCCATGCCTTCGAGCATTGCTTCCAAGATAATACCCTCCGGCCCCTCGGAAATATTTTCCTTTGCCGATACGACATTTACACCATTGCGCTTGAGGATTGCCCGGTATGTAGCTGAGTCAAATCGGTTACGCGCAAAGCGATCGAGCTTCCAGACGAGGACGACGTCAAATTGTTTCTTGGCGCTGTCCCGAATCATTTTCTGAAATTCGGGTCTGTCGTCCGTTCTCGCTGACAATGCCCTGTCGATATACTGCCCCACTATTGCCATGTTGTGACGCTCGGCAAATTCCTTACACTCGCGGATCTGACCCTCGATGGAATTTTCGGTTTGGCTGTCGCTGCTGTATCTGCAATACAGGACTGCCCTCACTTCCGCTCACCTCCCGCCATGTTCATCATCATCTCTTTCAGCTTCTTGTTCATCGGGGAGCGCGGGTCAAAACAAGCTTCGATGAAGTCCGTCCACTCGTCCTCACGAAGCATTTTGCGTTTGAGCAGCTCCGGCTCGTGCTTGAAAAGCAACCCCTCCGGTTTGTCTGTCCTGCCGAGGATGTAGTCGGCGGACACATCAAAAAACTCAGCGTACTTCAGCAGGACGCCATGCGGCACGGTCGCTTGTCCATGCTCGTACCGATTGATCGCCGCCTGTGAGATTCCGAGTGCCTTCGACAGCTTCATCTGAGACAGATCGAGGCTTGTCCGCAGCGCAGCCATTCGTGTCGAAATAATATCCATGCCAATCCCCCCGCAGTATGATTCTCTACTGTCATTATATCACGGCTTTGGTGTGTCGGTCAAGTCTTAATTAGAAATGCAATTAACCGATATGGTGTTACTTGGTTCGCCTTGACAGGACCGAACATATTTGCTATTATATTTCTGCGGACGCTCTTGACAGGCGTCCGCAGAATAATTATATAGGAGGGTCAACGCTTGAAAAAAGAACAAAGCTACCAACCACCGGACGACGCGCTCGAAGCGTTGGCCCGGTGCCTGTACCCAGCGATGGTCGCCTACTTCGAGAGCGCGGAGGGAAGGCGTGAGTTTGCCGAATGGCAGGCTCGGCAGGCCACCGAGAAATCACCGGGCAGGGAGGTGAAGCCTGACAGCAATGTCGGGCGAGTTGCCTGACGGTGAGCGAAGGGGTAACCGTTTCGGTTACCCCTTCCGCGTTTCCTGCTGGGTTCGTTTCTCTGAAGAACCCTCCCCGAAACAGGGAGTCACGATTCGTTACGCCCTCTGCTTCGGAGTGAAACTTTATAGCGGCCCGCAAGGGCCGCGCAGCCGACGCCGCAACGCGGTGCCGATCACGGGGTATGGGGCAGCGCCTCATCAAGCAAAAGCAGAGTGGAGTCCACTCTGCCCTGCTTGCCACACGACTTGGAGTGCCATTGTCGCCATATTTCGTTCCTGCAAGCAATGCTTCCGCTGCTGCAGAACCATCCGTTGCCGCTTTTTAGGGTAAACCCTAAGACCCTCTCGACCTCCTCATTTTTGAGGTGTCCGTTAAGCCGGCGAAGCCGTCTGCTATGGCTACTCAATTTCAATTCGTATGCTAATGATGCCAGCATCGCTCCACCCGCGCAGAGGGCCACTTGCAAGGTTGCCTGTTAAATTGCTGTTAGCGGTATAGTTTCTTGTGTCCCAAATATCCGTAAATGTATTTCCGTCTTTGTATCGCAATGTCCGTTTGGCTTCTGTTGCCTGAATAAGTGCAGCATGAATTTCTTTTGCGCTACAAGGCCTGCCATGTAGTATATACTCCTTGAGAGGTTTGCCGACAAACCCCTCGGTGCTACATGGAGGGACAGTCGCTTTGGAGATAGCGATTTGCTTCCCGTCTCTACTTGATTGTTGAAACATTCCCGCTAACTGATATGACCGCAGGAATAACTCCGTCGTATCAGCGACATCGTCGGAAATCAAAAGGACAGGGGCCATCATAATATCATAAAAATCCTGATTGGCAATGATACTTGCATTGAACATGAATCCGTTTTCATGGAGCATTCTGTTAATATCTGCAAGAGGTTCTTTCAAATCCGTCATTACAGCCGGATTGATTTTGGGCGATGCAAAGATTATTTCACCAGAGCTGACCCCCATGTTACCACAAAGGCACATCGCTGAACGCAATAGCTTCTTGATAATGTTTTCAACCGTTATTTGCCGACTGCCATAGTTGGTGCCACCGAGATGAAAGGCAATTTCAACCGCATAACAAGTAGTTTCCGCATCGTCCGCGCTTATGCCAACCGCATCAATTTCAGCCTGTTGCAAAAACTGTATCAGACCCTTATTCTCTTTGTAAATATGATAGCTGTATTTGGTCTGGAAGTGTTCTTTGCTCTCTCTCATAAGCGTATCGAGCTTGTCTTGGTTCTCAAGCGGCCACATCCGCGAAGGCTTCCAGTTTGTCTGGACAACACGGCACATTTTGACATGGCGCAACCATGAGTAGACGAGTGATTCTCCTATTTCAATTTTCACTTCTCCACATCCTTGCTTTTATCCGAATCATACCCAAGCTGCCATAAGCACATATCCATCAGTTTCATTGGCGGGTACAAGACGCCATCCGCACTAAGCTCGTGACGCAATCCTTCAAACGCTTCATAATGATGCTGATAATATTGCCATAATGACTTTATGGAACGTTCACCCCATAACCCACTACATACTTTATACTCTCGTGCTGCATCTACAAAAAACCGATCGTATGCCGGAGCGCAACCAAATACTCCGAGGAGAATTTTTGTTACTAAGGTGTCCGAAACAGATTGTCCAGCATAGGATTTCCTAATCTCGTCTGCCAACTTCATAATTAGCGGAATCGAATTTGAAGAATGTCCCTCCGCAAACAACGCATTATATCTACCGCTAATAATTACCTGAACGACAGGAAAATGTACTTGGTAATCCATATTCAGGAGAAATGAGTTGCGGAGCATACCCCAACTTGCTAAAAACCATGCGAGATGCAAACTCAGGTAATCTATTTTATCAGGGTTATTTCTGTTCTCACGAAAAGCCTTGTAGCAATACTCCCATGAGCGAAAGCGTGTATGCGTTCCCTCGACAGAGGTGCCATGAAACTTGCGTATGCTCTCGATCGCTTTGTCTACGGGAAGCGTCGCTTTGATGTTTCTGTTCTGATATGTATCGCTGCGTTTATCCGGCTTGCCTTTAATGAATATAGCTCTCTGTTCTCTATGACTAGTGCTGACAATGTATCCGGCATTGAGCCACCCTCTGTGGAACGAAATCCCAGGGTCATTAGACCAAGCATATATGTATTTAGACGGGGGAATCCCGCCTACCATTTTTGCGACCTGCTCAAAGGTCATTTCAATTCTGTCTTGTCCGCATTTTATAAGGTGGTCTGTTAAGGCGCGGTACTTATCTCCCATCGGCATTAAGTCACCACCTCTTTCTAAAAAGACCTTTCCAGAATCCGTACATAAATCCGCCTGCAAGCCATAGAAGCCCGCACTTATTTCTTCTTCTCCGCCTAAACACAGAAATCACCTCGCCACTAAGCATATCATAAAATGACAATTTTCTCAATCCTCATGCTCCAAACCGAAGTCAAGTAATGTCAAGTGGCTCAGGTGGAACCTAAATCCACCTGAACCACCTATTGCTCGGTTCACTTTATGGCTGTCATATTGCGCCCGGGTTGGGTCGCGTTATTCAAGCGGAAATACAAAAGCGAACGTCTCCCCGACAAAAAACCATCGGATTGCGTTCGCATTTGTTCGTAATGGTGGGGGAGGACGGATTCGAACCATCGAAAGCGTAGCTAACAGATTTACAGTCAAGCCTGCCATTGATTATCGTGTATTATTCAATATCATGTGATGTCGTGCAATCCCTTTGTTTTCAAGGGTTTGCGGTCGATCTATATGATGATTGACCTTGAGCCGTTGGGGGCAAAGGATTCGTGTTTTCGGAGAAAGTGTTAGAAAGCCGTTAGAATGAACATGGATATGCTCAACTAAACAAAATTATTAAAAACCCACAGATAATGCGGTGCGTAAATCTGTTTGATGTGTTCATTAATTTGTAGATTCATTCTATTTCCACAATCCACGTAATACTCCCGTCTTTGAATATGCACTTGCTTGTGCGTTAAATAAATGGCAATAATCTCCATTCCTTGCTATTAAATCTTCATGTTTGCCTTGTTCTATTAACTCCCCATCTCTTAACAACAATATCCTGTCTGCCGAAACAGATGTTGACATACGATGGGATATAAATATTACCGTTTTATCTGTCGCTCCATAAAGAAATCTACCCATTTCAATTTCCGCCATAGGATCAAGTGCACTTGAGGGTTCGTCAAAGATATACAACCCACTAGTTTTATTTAAAGCCCTTGCTATACATATTTTTTGTGATTCACCTCCTGACAATAATGTTCCCTCCTTATCAAATTCTTTTGATAAAGGCGTATTGTATCCTTTAGGCAATGAAGAGATTATGTTTATTAATGCTAATTTATCTATTCCTTCTGTTGCATTATCAGATATTTCATTTTCATATGCTATATTTTCCTTTATTGTAAATGCAAATGTTTGATAATTCTGAAAGACGACACCAATATTTTTTTGTAACTCTTCTTTTTTATAATGTTCTATACTTATATCATTTATTAATATCTTTCCACTTTCTGGTTCATATAGTCCTAATATTAACTTTATTAATGTACTTTTACCAGATCCATTAAGACCTACTAGTGATATTTTCTCTCCTGGCATTATTGTAAATGATATATTTTTCAATGCATATTTATTTGAATTTGGATACTTGAAAAACAGATTCTCAATTTCTATTTTGCACGAATGTTTAGTATTAAATATCTTATCTCCTTCTGTCACTTTCTTTTTGTAATTATATATAAATTTAACATTATCAATTTGCAAGCTATTTTTATAAAAACTCGTTATTGTACTAAAGAAAGCATTAAGTGTGCTTTCGAGTTGACCTGATGCTGTTATTAATGCTGTAAAAACTGCAATACTATATATACCATACCATACTCTTATAAATAAAAATATTTTCATAACAGTTGATGATAATATATTAAGAATTGAAACTATTATATTAATCATAGCTATTTTGTATCCATATTTCTTTAATATGCTTAATAGATTTTTAAATGATTCGAAATAATAACGTTTTCCTGTGTCGATAACATCGTAGCATTTAATTTCTTTTGCATATTCTGCATTATAAAGTATATGTTTAATATAATTTTGCCTTCTTGATATTGGCGTTAATGTTTGAGAAGTTTCAAAATTTATTTTACCAGATATTATTGATTGAAAGAAGTTGATTATTACGGAAAAAGCAACAAACAATATAATAAACCAATCCATAGTAAGAATTAATGTAATTATTGATGCTATACTAATAATACCACCAAACAATTGAAAAACAGAATTGAATACAGCATGAGATATGCTTTCAACTTGACCTAATGCACGTGTATATTTATCATAAAATACAGGATCTTCAAATTCCTTTAATTCAAACTCTTTTGCTTTTTCAAAAAACACCTCATTCATATAATTATTAATTCTTGAGGCTAAAATTGGTTCAATCAATGCAACATTAAATGCGTCAAATATTTTTGGGACTAACATAATCCCTGAAAGTCCTATTATAATAAGAATCAAGTCATTTAACATAGACGCTGTTCGATCAATGTCATTCTCAAGCAATGCAATAATATATCTTGTAATTAAAATATTTACAGCAGGAATTAACGAGGATAGAATAGTTACTATTGTTTTTATAATAAAACGAATTTTCGATATACGCCATGCAATCCCTAATATAAAGATATTGTTTTTTACAATATAAACAAAAGACCTACTTTTCTTTTTTCCCATTACTATTGCTTCCTTTTTTACAATCTGAACAAGAATTCTTTTCATTTACTTCATCCATACTTGCTTTTATAGAATTTTCGACAAATTTTAATACTTGTTTTTCTACTGTACCTTTTACCCTAAAACAGCCTTTAGCATGATATGTACCAGACTCATTAAAACTAATTACTCCACAGCCTCCTCCACAATTAGGTAAATAAATGCAATTCTTACATTCAATATTTTTTAATGGGTCTACTGACATCCATTCATAAAATGAATTTGTAGGCTGCATAATTCTTCCGTATTCATCTAATTTTCCCATTAAGTGTTCTTCTTGCCCTACATGCTCCCAACATTTAAAAACATCACAATTTGGTGCAATTGTATATTGATTATTTCCATATAAGCCACAATACAAATATCTGCGTATAGGTTTTATGTTGTATTTAAATCCTTGCTTTTCTGCATAGTTCCATAAATCATATATGATGTCTCCTATTTCGCTTTCTATAAAACAATTGCTTGAGTATCCTGCGCAAGCCTTTGTTTCAGCTCGTACTATACCAAAGTCTACTGTACACTTTGTTAGATTTAAACCATCTTTTCCAATTTGATATAATAAATCATATAAATCATCTACATTTCTTTTATCTATATTAATTCTTATAACAGTATGAATAGTATTCTTCATATTTAATAATTGTAAGGCAGTGATTGTTTCTTCAAATGATCCTTTACCATTACTATATATTCTTCTCGTATCATGAATCTTTTTTACACCATCCAAGGTAATTTGAATCATTTTACAGTTATGACTGTACATTTTTTCAAGTGTCTCATTATTTATTAAAGTACCATTCGTAATCAATCCACATGAAAATTGCAATTTATTTTTTTCACAAAAATCTTTAATTATATGAAGTATTTCATAGCCTATTTTCATATTCATCAATGGTTCGCCACCAAACAATGTGATATGAATTCCTTTTGCTTTATTATTTATAGCCGTATTAACAATAAAGCTTAAAAATCTGTTTGCTTGATTCTCATCCATATCTCCTAATATAACTTCATGCTCTTGAAAGCAATATATGCATCTTAGATTACAATTCCAAGTTAAAAGAAGTGTAACGGAAAGAAAGTCTGAATTATATTTTTCCTTTTCTCTCAAATATGAGAATATATTACTTTCATTCATTTTATCCGGAATAATTATTCCAGACATCTCAAATAACTCTTTTGTTTCTTCATTTATATCCTCTATGCAATTATTCTTAATTGCCTCTGCTGTTATATTATTAATCTTAAAGCAACTTCCAATAAAAGTATTAAAAAGATAATAATCTTCACTGTTTTTATCCGATACAATTAGATTGTAATTTGACAGTTTCATAAATTCACCTTATCCTTTGAAATTAATTATTTTATAAAAATCTCTACAGCGTAATCAATGGGCTTGCTATTGTTAACATAAACTATTGCTTCATATGCTTCTTCATCAATGTTAATTCTATTCATGTTTATTTCAATATCAAATAATTTTCGATCCAATATAAATTTATTGCTCTTTACTCGATATAGATTACCCGTTTTATTAATATAGCTACATACGGCTAAGGCGGCTGTCTTTCGATTTGCTTTTAATAAAAGTAGAGTTCTTTCAATTTTTTCAATTTTTGCTTCATATTTCATTCCAATTGCCTTTAATCTTCTTATGGTATATTTTTCATAGAGTGCAATCATAAAAAGTGATAAACCAATTGCTAGAACAATTATACCTATAGTAAATAATTTTTCACTACTATTATATTTTTTAAAGCTTTCAAAAAAAGCAAATTCAATTATTGCTAATATATGAATTGCTATAAAACATATACCAGTTATAATCATGTAAAATGCAAAAACACTCCAAGCACTTTTCACTGTTTTTTTCATAATATGATTCCTTTCATAAATCTAGAGTGACACTATGGTCAATGAATGACCATAGTGTCATAATTTTTGTAATTAATATATGTCATCTTCATTTGCAAAAGGATAGATATCAGTTACACAAGCAAAACAAAAGTTTACTGGACAAACATTGCCATAACATGCATCTGCTGGACAATGATTTATGAGGCACCCTGCTACTCCACAAGCATTACCACCGCAAGAGTTACTGAGACACCCTGCTACAGCACAAGCCTCTTGTATACAACCACTTAGATTAAGGCAAGGCCCCAATGGACATGTTCCGCCTATTGTCTTAAGAGCAGTACATACATATGAAGATGTGACATTTGCATCTGGAATATAAGCATTTCCTATGTATTCCGCCATGTTTACTCCTCCTTTTCATAATAATATTAGCTAAAACCCAATATACGCTCATTGAAACAGTCTGGTTGCCTTATTTCATTCATTATCCCCCCTTCGTCTATTATTTGCTGACGATTATCTAAATATATCGAGCCATTTGAAAATCCCGAGCAATTTTATATTTTTGCAAACCCTTAGATAACGCTGAAACAAGATTAAAAATCAAATCGCTCAATCCACAATCATCAAAAGAATATTTATTAAATACAGCATTATAAGCCGCATGATATTCATCATTAATACTTTTTAAGTTTTTTAGGTGAATATGATTAATCTCATCTACAATGCTAAGGAATACAGAAAATATTTGCTTTCTGCATTCTTTTTCCAGTTCTTCACAGTTATATCTCGCTGTTAGGTACTCATATCTTTCTATAATTACATAAATATGTTCAAACGCCTGTACAGACATTGTTTTTTTTCTTGTAATACTGTTTGACCTCTGAAGATAGTTGTACAAGTGTTCTCTAGAGGCAACTGCTTGCCCCGCTTTCTCAATCAGACGATATATAGTACTAGTATCTTCATAGACCTTGCCGATTGGAAAAGTAATACCATCAAAAAGATTTCTTTTAAAGAGTTTATTCCAAAGTATAACATCATTTCGTGTTATGTAAAAAATTAATGATTTTATTATATTATCTAAAAAAACATTTTCATTTATTCCATTATTCTTCTGAACAATATTGTTTTTCTCATATGCAAAATTATAATTGACAGAAGCTAATGAGGAATCATAGGTCTTCATTAAATCATATAATATGCTATACATATCTTTTTCAATCCAATCGTCGCTGTCCACAAATCCTATTAGTGATCCTATGGCATTCTCGATTCCAAAGTTTCTTGCAAAAGATACTCCTCTATTTTCGACAAACTCAAAATATCTAAAATATGAATACTTCTCTTGATACTTTTTGCATATCTCACCGGAGCCGTCAGAAGAGCAATCGTTGATTAGAAGGACATCTAAATCAGAATATGTTTGATACACAATACTATCCAAGCATTTCTCTAAATAAGGTTCTGTATTATATACTGGGATAATTACTGAAATTTTTTCCATATTTACCCTCCGTTGAAAAATGTAATTGTATTGCCAAAAATAAGATACCATAAAAATAAGAATATGTCAATATATTTTTTATCTATTTCTTTCTAAACTATCCATGGGCTATACCCACGGCAAAATATCTAAAGATAAATATTTGATTTATCATCGTGAAAATGACAAAGCAGGCTGCGTCAACTTGGACTTCTGCTCCATATACTGCCATACCGCCTGCTGCGCCGCCTGATCTATATAGGATAACTCCACCCCTCCCTTGACAGGGATACTCCCGTAATCTACAAGGCCGAGCAGTGCCGAAATCAACCCCGCCAGCCGGATATAATAGTACGCCATACTGGAATCGCCAGTCCACCCGGTGGACGGATCGCCGGAACCGTTGGGAGAGTTATCCTCAACTTGGTTTTTGAAAGCATCCATCATCAACTTATACGCAAACGCCTTTTCGCTCGGCAGCAGGTTCTCCCGTTGTTCAAGGTTGGTGGATACGACAACCAAAGCCGCCTTGTCGTCGTCTACGTCCCGCATGATAGCGGAAACCTCTTTCCTGCCGAGCCTGCGTATCGCTTCCACACGGTTATGTCCTGATAGAATCTCGAATCCCGCAATGTCTTCGGCCGGGCGAATGATAATAGGTTGGTACAGACCGTCTTGCTCAATACTCTCTACCAGCGCGGCCATCTTTTCCTCACTGTACGGTTTGAACGGATGGTTAGGATACGGATGAAGCGATTCGATGGACACCTTCACTATATCCCCGGCGTATGCC
>Ga0082212_10009861_pt1 | contig 12279 bp, 18 predicted proteins | sample TergutNt197P3_FD_71548 | JGI IMG/M metagenome (GOLD analysis project Ga0082212, IMG submission 71548) | Neocapritermes taracua P3 segment gut microbial communities from Petit-Saut dam, French Guiana - Nt197 P3 | ecosystem: Host-associated > Arthropoda: Insects > Digestive system > Gut ... | reverse complement strand
AAACGTTGGGCATCGATTTCTGCTGTCGAATCGGCGTTTTGACAGCAGGTTTCCATGCCCAACACTAAAAGGACAGCAGATTTCCATGCCCAATGAGCCTCCAACAACACATTTCCATGCCCAACGTGGCCGTTGGGCATCGATTTCTGTTGTCTGACCTGTCAGACCCAAGCCGGATGGTGCTGGTTCCGAGGTGGACGCGATGGTTCCGAGGCGGATGGGCTGGTTCGGAGGTGGATGGTGCTGGATGGTGTGGCCGGGCCTAGATTCCGCGACTGCGCGCGGAATGACCAAGGGTTGGACAGGGGTTTGCGCTGGGCCAACCCCAGCAGAGTTGAAGGAGCTGTTCATTGGTGGATGGTGCTGGTTGGTGTGGCCGGGCCTAGATTCCGCGACTGCGCGCGGAATGACCAAGGATTGGACAGGGGTTGACGCTTGGCCAACCCCAGCGCCGGTGATTGGAGTGAGTCTGACTGCTTGGATGCTGAAGGTGAGGTGACAAGTTTAGGTGGCGGTGAAGGGGCCGATGCAGGGTTTGGCTCGGGCATGTCACTTCAGAAAACGCCAAGGCGTTTTCCAAGTGACGGAGCGAAGCAGCGGCCCCAAACCGACACCGGACCCAACCTCAGCGGTGCTGGGTGGGTTGGTTCCGGGCTGACTGGACGCTGGTTGGGTGGCTGGGCGCTGGATATTTGGTCGGAGCTGACTCACCACACAACTAATTGCCTTGGGAACTTGTGCTCCCTTAGCCTGCGGTCCTTACTGACTAGCTGAATGCCATGCTCAATGGCCGTGGCGTAGATCAGCCGGTCGGCTGGATCTCCTGGGAATGAATCGGGCAAAGATGAGGCAGTGTGGCTAATGGCTGGTGTGATTGAAAGCGTCAACAGGTCTTCACCTAGGGCCATTAGCCAGGAGCGCGCAGGTAGGCCAAGGCTGATGCGATTGTGACTGGCCAACCAGGCCAACTCGTACCAAGTGATAGCGCAAACTGCTAGTGTTCCGGCCTGCTTGATGGCGGTGGTTGCCTTTGAACTAAGTCGGCTCGGGGCCGCTGTGAGCCAAAGCACCACGTGAGTGTCCAGCAGTAGAGTAGCCAACTCACTGGCCACCTTCACTGGTCAATGCCCAAGACTGACCAGTTTGATATAGGTCTTCATCTGGGCAGTCCACTGCAACCGTGTCAACGAAGCGTCCCCAAAGCCCCGATGGGTTACTCACTGGCACAAGGCGAGCTACTGGTTTGCCGTGCTTGGTGATTTGGACCTCATCACCCTGCGCCACGTCATCTAACACGGCCAGCACCGTGGCCTTGAAATCGCTAGCGGTCATTATTCTGGTCACACGGTCATATTAGTGGTCGGTAGAGGAAAAAACTAGTCTTCTGGCGGCTTGTCCCACCAGCGCCGCACCCCAGGGGCTGTGTCGAAGAGGCGATCCGCGCTGACCAAGGGCATGGTCTCGGTGATGGACTGAGCGGCAAGCATTCGGTCAAAAGGGTCCCTATGCATCCAGTCAAGGCCACCGGCTAGCAAGGCGTGCTGCCGAGTGATTGGCAGATGATCAACCTGGAGCTTAGCCATGAAGGCATCCCAATTGGCCAATAGCCCGCCGACGTCAGGTAGTTTGCCGTGTTTGTGCTTGATCGCCAGCTCCCATGGGGAAGCGGCCGAGACGACCAGTCCAGTGGTCATTTCGGAAAGCAAACTTCGGAGCCAGCCAGGGAGGCGTTCAGGGGCATCCAATGCCCAAACCACCACATGAGAGTCCAATAGCACCAGCAAATTTAGGCCCCATTTTCCCAGTGTGCCAGCATTTCGTCATCGAGTGGCTGGGTTAGCTCGACAAGTGTCTGCTCCGAGAGCACGCCACCAAAAAAACCGAGTGTGCGCTGACTCGCGGCGTCTACCGGCGTCAGGCGGACCAGCGGTTTTCCACGCCTAGCAATGGTCACATCGACGCCTTTCTGAGCTTGCTCAATGAGGCGGGAGAGTTGCGTCTTGGCCTGATAGGTGTTGACGATCAGTGAAGCCATGGACCTAGTCTACTAGACCAGACCAAGAATGGACTAGTAGTTTGTAGTGACTTGTTGGGCCGATGCCGGTGGCTGGCCTATTAGCGCTAAGGAGACTTCTTGAGCGGGCTGGCTAGTGAGGGTGGCTTGCTTGATGCGGTCCAGACGAAACCAGCGGATTTGGCCGCGCAGGCGGCAATGTGCCACCAGGTACCAGTGGTCGGCCAAGCGGGCCAACAGCTGAGGGTCGGCCTGGCGGCTGGTCAGTTTTTGGTTGCCATCGAGGTAGCTCAGGTTCAAGACGCGGCCCTGCTGCAAGGCCTGCTCAACCGGGCCAAGCACCGATGACGGGACGTCATTTGGGACGGTGTTGATCCAGATACGGTCAGACAGTCGCCTAGTTTGGGCCTGAGTGCGTTCATCCATGACGCTAAGCAGCTTGACCAGGGCGGCGCTGCCGTGGCGGGCAAAAGGCTGACCTTGGCAGACCGCTAGCGCAGTCGCTAGGGCTGAGGCTTCGGTGGCCGATATGTTGACCGGCGGCAGCGTGGCTGAAGCGTCAACCACATAGCCACCTGATGGCCCCGGTCTGGCCCAGACCGGAAAGCCAGCGAATTGCAGTGCAGAAATGTCGCGCTTGATGGTGCGGCTGCTGACCTCGAAGCCGTTGGCCAGCTGGGCGGCTGTGCGCCCAGCTGGACCGGCGCGGCGCAGCTCCTCGCGCAGCGCGTAGAGCCGGTCAGTGCGATTCACTTTTGAAATTGTAGTGAAAATGGTGACATAGGGGTGACATCCAGCTGGTGCAAAGTGGGTTCCATGACAACAAAGAATTCTCCAACGGTGATCCTGGTGCCCGGCTACTGGCTGGGCGGTTGGGCTTGGGATCACGTGACAGATGCGTTACAGCGCCAAGGCGTAAAAACCCAGGCCGTGACCTTGCCAGGGCTAGAAAACCTCCAAACCCCACGGTACGGCATCGGCCTTGAAGATCATGTCGCTGCCATAAACAAAGTGATTGGAGACGTATCTTGCCCTGTGGTGCTGGTGGCCCATTCTGGAGCGGGGGCGCTGGCCAGCCTGGTGCTTGACCGTGCGCCAGACCTGGTTGGGCGGGTGGTCTATGTGGACTCTGGGCCGGTGGCTGATGGCTCCATTGCTCGCCCAGACCTGGCGGCAGATGCTGTCGAGCTGCCCTTGCCATCCTGGGAGCAACTTGAGGCCGGCGGGGCCAGTTTGACTGGGTTGGATGAGGCGGCACTGCAACGCTTCCGGACTGGCGCGGTGCCCCACCCTGCCGGGCCGTTGCGCCAACCGGCACGGCTAGACAACCCGGGCCGTCTCCAGGTCCCGGCTACCGTCATCTGCTGTTCAATGCCCAGCGCGGTGATCCGCCAAATGCTGGCTGATGGCGGCGGAATGTTTGCTTCTCTGGCTGACTATCAGGACTTGAGCTACGTCGATTTGCCAACCGGCCATTGGCCCATGTGGTCTGCGCCTGACGCGTTGGCCAAGGCCATCGCTGCGGCTGAGGGCGGCACCGCTTGAACTAGATGGGGTTGGGTCTTCAAGCCTTTAGCTAGGTAGCTAGGTTGGTGTTGATTTCACGCCAGTGCCTGGTGGCCAGGATGCTTGGTTCGCCTTTGCGGCAAAAAGACAGTTTGGCAAGTTTTGGCACCACCCGCTCTATCACAATTTGGTCATCAACGGTCTTGCTTGCCAAGGCTTGATAAGCGGCGTGGAAGCGGTCATCTGCACGTGCACTGGGGTAGAAGGACAGCACGTACACCCAGTAGAAAAGGTTGTAGGTGCGAAATGGGAACTCTGGCTGCATGAATAAAGTGCCAATGCCGTACTGGCAAGGACCGATTGGTTTCTTTGTGTCCCAGTGGTCCAACAGGCAGCCAACGGCAAGGTCAAGTTTCTCTTCCTTTCCCGCGTGTCCACTAAGTCTGAAAGCGTCAAGCGCCTGCAAAGTCGGATGCGGGTTTGAGTGTTCGGTGCTGGGGCCTTTGCCGAAAGGAAAGCGGTTGCATCTCCAACCAGAGTCTTGCCATTGCGACCCAAGTAGGTGGTCAAGCGTGGCCTGGATGCGGTGGTCGGTGGCAAGGCCAGCGCGGCACAAGATTCTGGCGGCGAAGGCGGTTTGGCAGGGCATTGGAGTGCCTTTCGGGTGCAGCCGGAACCGCCCGTCGGGCAGCCAAGTGCTGAAGGTTAGTTCAATGGCCTGCCCGATCACCGGGTCGTCAGGCCCCAATCCCAGGTCCAGCAAGTAGCCCACGCACTCCAACGTGCTGAACGGTGCTCCCTTCAATAGGCGCTTGTCAGGAGTAGTCCACAGGTCGGCACCAAGGTCGTGACGGTGCTCCATGATCATGGCCAGATCCGATTTGAACTTGGGGTCTACTGGCATTATTCCTCCCTTACAAAAACAACCTAGAGGTCCTGGCTGAAATAGACCTTGTCAATCAGCACCACACCATCTTCAATGACTGGATGGTTGTAGGCGTTGGCTATCCCACGAGGCACCCGGTGATCAAAGGTGAAGCCTGCGGCCTGGTAGAACGCAACTGTCTTCACAGTGTCTCCAGTACCAACCAGGAGCTTTGTGCCGCAACCACGGTAGCGCTCCCGGACGTAGGCCAGCAGGCGGGTCCCATGCCCGCGCCTTTGCTGGTTGGCGGAGACGGCCAGGTTCTGAACCTCAAAGACACCGCCGCCGTTGTTTGTCACGACGCACACAGCCACCGGCAACTGATTGATCGCCATCACGAACATGTCACCACGTTCAAGGTAGTTGTCAACCGCGTCTTCCGACTCATCTGCAAGCAGCAGCAGATCTAGGAAACGCTTTTTGTCCTGTGTGACCAGGGTGATCACTGGCTGAGGCGAAGGTTGAGGCATGTTTCAAGAGATTATCACCTCGATCGTTGGCTGAGGTGGGGTTTGGCTACCAGAGAGGCTTTTCTGGCGTGTTGGCCTGCCGCTACCTGGCCTTGTCGGCACGGGCAGCTAGCGTCTTGGCATGAGGTTACGACGAATGATTCAGGCAAGTGCCATCGGCGTCAGCATCCTGGCCCTGCTGGCTGGGTGCTCAAGTGGCCCAAACGCCAAGTATTGCAAAGTGTGGAATGGGCCAGGGAAGGCTCTCGATTTTCGGGACGGTATTCCTTTTGGACTAACGGGTGTCATAGACACGCTTGAGGATATGATTGCCGAGGCGCCAGCTGAAGTATTCGATAGTCTGAAAGCCATGCTTGCCAATGTGCGGGATGCCGAGAGGTCTAGTGGGCACATGTTGGCCAACGAGGTCTCGGCCCTGAACTTGAGCAAATGGGACGAGGCTTACGAGGATGTTGCCCAGAAGTCATGGGACCTTTGCAGGTGACAGCCTAGGCGGCCACCGAAGAACGGGCTTTGCCATCGACGCAATACTCTGCCATGCGCTAAGTCGCAGCATCCAAGCAAGAGAGCTAGACCTGCTCACTCGCTTCGCCTTGCTCGATCAGGCTCTAGGCCAACGCTGAACTGGCAACGCCATCAAGGCATCTAAGGAAATCATCTTCTAGGACTACCTCAATGTCTTGACCCTTGTCATGCAGATCGAAAGCTTTTCGCGCCTTGCCAGAAAGGTTCTCTCCGGGCCGCAGCAGAATAGGATTGAAGTCACCAAGCACAAGGATATTGGTTCTTTTGGTGACGTTCTCTTCTGGAATTGCACCAACCTGTGCTGCTGCCATCTGGGCTTCTTGGCGAGTCATTGACTGCAAAGCACCAGTGAAGACAATCACGCGACCATAGAGTTGTCCGTCTGGGTCTGCCTGCTTGTTGACCTGTGGATGGACCAGTACACCCGAGCCATGCGTTTGTGTTGCCATGCTTCCTTGATAGTCAGAGCCCTTAACCGTCCCAATTCTCACAGCGGCGGCCTTGGCGAGGGTTTCGACCGAATCTGCGGCATGAAGGTCGGCCAGGCGGATGGCGATTTCTGCGGCACTTATGGCATCTGCAAGCGCATCGTGGTGATTGCTCAGCGAAAGCCCAAGTGCTTCTGCCACAAAGGGGAGTCGGTATGAAGGAAGCGACAACGTTCTTCGGCTGGCAACCAGGGTGCACAAGAACCTAAAAGAAGGGCAGGTTTGGTCTTCGACTGTGCAGGCATCACGAACTACGCCCACATCGAATGCGGCATTGTGCGCCACAAGAATGTCACTTCCGACGTAGTTGACCAGCTTTGGCAAGACGGAATTGAAGCGAGGTGCGTCAGCCACCATTTCAGGTGTAATGCCATGGAGCGATACGTTGAAGGGATCGAAGTGACCAACTTTCCCGAAGGGACGAATCAGCCAGTTTTGCTCGTCGACCACCTTGCCATCACGGACTCGCACCAGGCCAACGGCACAAGGTGAACCCCTTGAGCTGTTGGCTGTCTCAAAGTCGATGGCGGTGAAGTTCAGCATGGGCTTACGCTAGCTCCTCGACCCGCAGCCTGTCAGGCGATGAATCCGGTGTTTGAGGTTAACCGCAGCACTTGGACCGGTGTGAGGCGAACCCGTTTGGCGCCGCTCACCTAGAGTCCAAGCTGTTCAGCCGTGTAGTAGCCGGGGGTAATAACCGTCTCCCAGATGTTGTCTTTGGTCACAACAATCGGGTCTAACGTGAGTGTTGGTACATTCTTAGCGCCGTCGTACTGACCGTGGGTGGTTTCGATTGGTTCACACCGCAGGATTTGATCAACCATCTGGGCGCTTGCTGTGGCCACACGCAGTGAGTCTTCAAAAACAGTCATGGACTGTATACCAGCCAATATGTAGCCCAGGCTTTTATGGGTCCCATCCCATCCTATGTCCTCGCTGTATCCAGTCAAGATGGGCCAATCAGCGCCAGGCTGGTAGCCAAGCTTCTCCAAGGCCTTGATGGCGCTGATCGCATAGTCCGAGGTCGGGGATAGAACCACTTCGAGTCTTTCGGTCTTATAAGTCGAGGCGAGCCGCAGATATAAGCTGGCAACAGCAATCTCTCCCGCTGGAGTGTTTGGGCCGACCCCCCACGGATTGCCTACCTTGGATGGGCATTTTTTGGACAGACAGGTCAGCTTGCCTGAGGCATAGTAGGGCCCCAAAACCTCCCAAGCAGAAACCAGGATTGGAGCAGTGAATTCGTCAGCCATGTCGGGCAGTACCTCGAAGGTGTGTGAAGCATCAGACGTTTCCAGTCCTAGAGTGTCTCGCAGGTATTCGCCCTGGAGGCGTCCAACAGCTGCCACATTGAAACCCGTGGCGTAATCGACACTATCGGAGTTGAAGATCAACCCGTCATATCCAATAACAATGATCCCTTCCGCCCTTGCCTGGTCAAGCACTGCGGAGTCCATTTGGTACCGCTGTTGACCAATGATGAGAACTCTTGCTCCGGCCTGGATTAGTGCTGCCACGTCAGCTGCATTGCGCTCGAAAGGATCAGGCGCGGTCGTGTCTAAAAAAAGAACGTCAGTTTGGTAGCCCAGCGCCTTGAGCTCTTCATTCATCCTGCGGCTATCACGGCTCCGGCGGGAGTCATCGTCACTTTCCCCCAACGCTATTCCGATCAACGGGTTGGGTGGCAAATCGGTTGGGCAAGGCCGTTGACTGGGACCCGCCGCTGGTTGGGATCTGCCAGTCGGCGGCGGTGTGCTGACTGTTGGAGAGGGGGCAGCCTTGGTCGTTTCGATTTGCGGCGATGGTGAGTAACTAGCAGTGGGCGCAAGTGTAGAAACGGCACTGGGCGTTTTGGTGCTAGGCGGCGCAGCCTCAGGCACCTGGGAACAGGACACAAGCAGCAAAAGACTCAGCCCAGCGATGATGCCGCAGCTCACCTGCAGTTTTGATCGCATCATTTGATTTCCTTCCCTGGGGGCTTAGAGCCCAAGCTGCTCGGCAGTGTAAAAACCGGTGTCTACCAGTATCTCTTGGATTTTGTCCTTGGTGACAACTGCGGGTTCAACCGCGAGGGTTGGTACATCCTGAAAGTAATTGTAAAAACTGGTATTGGTTACCACCTCTTCACCCTTGAGGATCTGGTCAACCATCACGGCAGCGTAGCTCGCCAGAATGGCTGTGTCTTTAAACGTGGTCATGGACTGTTTTCCGGCAAGGATAAGCTTGACGTTTTCCTCATCAGCGTCCATGCCGGTAAGTAGCGGCCAATCGACGCCGGGCTGGTATCCGGCATCTTCAAGCGCAGCGGCAATGCCTAAAGCGACGGAATCGTTGGGCGACAAAATGGCTTCGATCTTCTCGGTTTGGTAGAAACCCGCAAGGCGCTCCATCATCTCCATTTGTGCCACCTCAGAGTCCCACCCGTGGACTGCGATGTCGGTCCAGTAGCGGATTTCTGAAGAACACTTTTCGGACAGACACACCAATTGTCCTTCGTCTAGATAGGGCCCCAGAATCTCTAGTGCACTTTCGGTATAAAAGCGGGCGTTGCCGTCGTCGTCCGAGCCGGCGAAAGACTCAAAAGTAAAGCTGGCATCTGGGGCGTCAAGCCCCAGAGTGTCTCGCAGGTACTCGCCTTGCAGGCGGCCGAAGGCCAGAAAATCCCATGTCAGGTAGTAGTCGATGTTTTCTGTGCTCATCGGCAGCCGGTCATAAGCAACCACCGCTATCCCCAAATCCGTGGCCTGCTGCAGAACCCCAAGGAGGACTTCAGGGTCAATCGCTGTGATCACTAGAACCTCAGCCCCGGCATTGATCTGGTCCTCGACCTGAGAGTACTGAACCTCAGGTTTGTTGTCCGCGAACAGCAGGTCAACCTGGTAGCCCATGGCCTCTAGTTCGGCCTTCATCTTCTCACCATCCCGCTTCCACCGCTCAAGGCCAATGGCAGGCATGGATATCCCAACCAGGGGAGCTCCTGATTCAGTGGCATTGGGTTCAGGGGCAGGAGTGGTGGTCCCGGCCTCTTTGGTGACGGTGGGGGCAGCCACGGCACTAACTGGCTCCTCGCTGGGTTCTGCCACCTCAGGCACCTGTGAGCAGGACCCAAGCAGCATCAGGCTCAGCCCAGCGACTATTCCGCCGTTGACCAGGGCCGCAGAAAAGGAAGGAGCGAGTAATTGAGGCATCTTCATTGGTGCAAGACCTTTCTGTTGAGCCTTATGTGCGTCTGGCCTGCAGCGGCGACCACCGGAAGAACGATCACGGGAGCACGTCCTCCTGCGGCCAACTGTCCCAGACCAGGCCTTGTTCTACAACAAGCCTAACGGGCGTTGAAGGCCAAGAAGGGAGGCAGGTGGTAGGCCTGCCGCAACCGAAACCGATCTGGGCCGAAGTCACTGTTTCGACCCGACTTTTGTCAAGTGGCTCCTTCAAAACCCGTTGGCGACAGAGCACAAGGATCGGAATACTGAATAGCTCTGGGTTTTGTTCCTAGGTGGTTTGTCGGGTGGCGGTTGCCAGCCGACTCGCGTGTTGTTGATTGTAGTAGGCCTGTTCTGCTTCCATCGGGGTGATCGTCCCTAGCTCCCCATGCAGACGCTGGTTGTTCCACCACCAGACGTACTCTAGGGTTGCTAACTCGACTTGCTCAATGGTTCGCCAGGGTCCTTGCTGCCTGATCAACTCGGTCTTATACAACCCGTTGACTGCTTCAGCCATCGCATTATCGTAGGAGTCACCTACCGTGCCAGTAGAAGGCTTGGCGCCGAGTTCTACCACCCGATCGGTGTAGACGATTGATAGATAGTTCGACCCATGATCTGAATGATGTATCAAACCGGTCAGGTCATCACCGGTGGTAGCCCAGGCAGCCATCTCTAACGCTTGGAGCGGTAACACGTCGGCTTTCAAGGTGCCAGCCACGTTCCACCCAACAATCCGGCGGGAGAACACGTCAATCACAAAAGCCACATAAGCGAACCCCTGCCATGTCCTGACATAGGTAATGTCAGCCACCCACAACATGCGAGGAGCCAGCCGATGGAAATCCCGTTTGACCAGATCAGCCGGCCTAACATCAGTCGGGTCAGGTTTGGTGGTGAACACCTTCTTAGACCGCTTGACACCCCTGACACCAGCTAGACGCATCAGGCGGGTAATCTGGTCCCGGCCCACCTGCCAGCCTTCACGTTTCAAAAGAGCATGCATTTTCCTGACCCCATAAACTGAATAATTAGCTGCATGCAACTTGGTGATCTCGCTAACCAACAAGCTGTCACGTAGTGTCCTAGCTGATGGTGGGCGTGCCTTGGCTGCACGGTAGCCCCTTGAAGTAATGAACCCACATACTGTCAAGTGGAGCACCCGGCAGATGGCCTCGACCCCGAACTGACCCCGGTGTTCGTCTATGAACCGGATCATTTCGCCTGTGGGTGGTCGAGTTCCTTGGCGAAAAACACCGAAGCAGCCTTCAGAATCTCATTAGCCCGCCGCAGCTCAGCATTCTCCCTAGTCAACCGTTTCACCTCAGCGGCAGCCTCGCTGCTCACACCAGCACGCTGACCCTGATCTATCTGCTGACGGCGCCTCCATTTACGTAGCGTGTCCCGGTTGATCCCAAGCAACCCAGCCACATGAGTGATCGCCGCCCACTCGCTGACATGATCCGGTCTGGCCTCAGCCAACATCCTCAATGCCTTATGCCTAAACTCCGGCGCATACATTGTTCCCATGATCCCCATCCTTCCCGACAGGCAAACACGGAACTAAACCCAGGGCTATTCACTACGGGCCGCTGCCACTAGCCGTCGACAAAGTGATGCGATTCCTTGAGCGCAATGCCTTCAAACATGCCGAGTTCGGCGACATCTACCGCAAGGACGTCTGGTCCATTCCGATGGCACCGTTGCGGGAGTTCGTCACGAACGCGCTCGTGCACGCCAGCTACTCGAGGCACGGAGTGTCAATCAAGGTGGCATTCCTGGACCACACGATCGAGATCGAAAACTCCGGTGGCCTGATGCCTGACCTCACTGTTGAAGAGATGCTGAAAGGCGTCTCCATGGTGCGCAACCGTGCCGTGGCTCGCGTCTTCAAGGAGTTGGGGCTGATCGAACAGTGGGGCGTCGGCATCCCGCAAGCCATCCAGAGATTGGCCGACGCAGGCCTGCCAGCGCCCGAGTACAAGGAGTTTGGCGCCAGCCTGCGCGTCATTGTCCCCATCAAGAACCACGATGTCACTCCAACACCTTCTTCACCCGACAGTGTCCCAAGAGATGTCACTACAGATGTCCCAAGAGATGTCACTACAGCATTGAGCGACTCAGAACGGCAGGTCTTGTCGCTGCTGCGTACTGGCGGCTCCGCTCCAGCACGCGAGCTAGCCGGCGAGACCGGGCTGAGCGATAGACAGATCAAGCGCATTCTGGTTGGGCTCACCAACCAAGGGTTCATCAAGCGGGAAGGTTCGACGCGCTACGGCAGGTGGGTCGTGCTGAAGCAATGATTCCTACCCCGAAGGCCCTGGAATTGCCCCGGAAACCAACCGCAGACAGTCGGCGCCAACCGCCAAGAACCGGTAGGCTATTGATTCTAGAAGAAGCGATCTTCCCTGATCAATCCAAGGAAATCGCCGACAACCGGGGTAAACCGCCAACAACCCAAAGCGGGCTAAATCGGCGAAGAGGTCATGGGTTCAATTCCTGCAACCTCGACTAAATACCCTGGGCAGGTGACCCGCGCGTGAACATCCAAAGCTTCAAGGGCTAGGCCAAGCCTTATCAGGTAGGGCAAGTGCTGGCCGCCATTGACAAACTGAGGGAGGAAAGCAAATGAGCAACATTGCCCTGCACTACACCTACCAGGTCCATTGGTCCGCAGCAGACAACCTGTATGTCGGAACAGTCGCCGAACACCCATCCTTGTCGTGGCTCGCCTCCAATCAGACAGAAGCGTTTGCGGGTATCCAGCGGCTCGTGTCCGAAACTGTGGCTGATCTAGAGGCCGATGGCGACCCCGTGCCCCTCGCGTTGGCTGACCGGGAGTACTCAGGAAAGCTCCTGGTCCGAGTACCACCCGAGGTCCACCGCCAACTGGTCATCGAAGCAGCCGAGCAGAACGTCTCCCTGAACCGACTAGCCGCGTCAAGGCTGGTGCGGCAAAGAACAACACTTGACGAATTCAGCTTTGCGGAAAAGAGCCGGTTTCATACGGAGCGAACACTTCGATGAACCGATCAGCTTGTTCAACCAGCCAGTCAATCGCGGGCTGGCGGTCAGCCTCGGATTGGAAATCGAGCTTCTTGCTCAACGAAATGATGCTGGCTCGTTTGGCGTCGAGTCGCTCCCAGTG
>Ga0082212_10009860_pt1 | contig 12280 bp, 11 predicted proteins | sample TergutNt197P3_FD_71548 | JGI IMG/M metagenome (GOLD analysis project Ga0082212, IMG submission 71548) | Neocapritermes taracua P3 segment gut microbial communities from Petit-Saut dam, French Guiana - Nt197 P3 | ecosystem: Host-associated > Arthropoda: Insects > Digestive system > Gut ... | reverse complement strand
CCCCCTGTTCAACGAGGGCGACCGTTACACCAACCAGCTCAACTCGGACGGCCTGCGCGCCCTGGGCTATGCGACCTTCCTGCCGCAGGAAGTGGTGATCACCAAGGATTCGAGCGACCTGGTTAAGGCGGCCTGCTTCTACATGGACCTGAAGGCCATCCGGGAGTGCGATGTGTTGCTTGCCAACTGCAATGGCATCGAGATCGACTCCGGCACCGCCGCCGAGATCGGCCTGGCCTACGGCCTGGGCAAGGCGCTGGTGCTCTACAAGTCCGATGTCCGCAATTACTACAACGAGACGTTCCGGCTCAACAACTTTGTTGGCGGGCTGGCCGACAACGTGGTCTGCTCCTCCCTGGACGAGGTAATCGCGCAAATCGACGCCCTGCTGTGATGTCTGCCGGGCGGTCGGCCTGCCGACCGGCTGCCCGACCGCCTGGGTGCCTGCGGGCATCATCGCCCGGTGGCCTAGTCCGCTGGCTGCCCGCCCGTCCGCGGCCCGCGCCGCCTGAGCGCCCGCACCGCCGCGGGCGACGTGACCCTGGTGCCCGGCCTCCCGGCTGCCCGTGGGCACCTTCTCCTGAGCGCGCTCCCGACCGACCGCGCATGCACAGCACCGCCTGAGTGCGTGGCCTGGCCCTTGCCCGCCGCCCCGAGGGATTTCTCAACGGGGAGGTAATCAATTTTCGCAATAGTGACATCTGTCACTATTGCAATAAGTCGAGGCGATGTGTGACCTCTCGGCGGAATAGTAAAAAGACTCAAGGGGCGCCACAAATCTACTTTGCCGCGCCAGTATTTCTCCGGCCGAAGAGGGAGGGAAGTACTGTCTCTGCCAGCTGAACGTCCACGAGCAATCGGCGCTCGGCACCAGCAAGTTGTCCCAGTTGGCCTATCTTTCCAGTGAAGGAAGACACATGTTACATTCGCATCTCCAGCGCGCCCCTCTTCGGCGCGACCGTGTTGCCCTGAGGGCGGCCAGGGCGCGTCGCCTCAACCGTCGTCGCACCTGGCGCGGTGCCGCCGCCGCCGCTACCGCCACCACCGTGGCGCTGACCGCCGTTGCCACGGCGTTCGCCGGGCAGTCTGAGTCTCCCGCCCTCGACAATGCCCCCGCCTACGGCGAGTACGCCGTGGCCGACCACGACACCGCCGCCCCCGAGTACCTGGCCGCAGATCACGTCGCCTACGAGGCTGCTGCTTACGAGGCTGTCGTGGCAGACCTGCCTGCCGGCGAGGACGCTGCTGCCTACCTGGAGGCCACCACCGCGCCCTTCGAGGACATCGAGCCTGCCAACATCGGGATCGAACCGCTTTCGTCAGGAATCTCGATGTCCGTGGTGATCGACGGCCAGGCGACCCATAACGCGCGTGCGTGGCGCGAACTCAGTCAATTTTCCGACCCATTTCCCTTGACGCTGACCTTCACGAATTTTGGATCGGAGACAATTCCGGCTGGCGAATGGCAGTGGATGGTTCACCGTGAGTCGTACACGCCGTATATTGATCAAATCTGGTACAACGATGGAGTTCACTGGATGCGTTTGCACACGGTGCCTAGCCAGTTGGTGTTGGGCGAATGTGTTGGCGCGCCGGAATTTCCGCCTGCAACGTTGTCACCGGAGAACTTCGACTTCCCGGCAGGACACGTAATCACTTGTGATGGCACAATCGTTATGTCTGCTCCCGCGGTGCATGAAGTTCCGCCGAATATCGCTCATGGGATCGGCTTCCAGCTGAATAGAACCTATTTCGTTGCCCAGACTTGGAGGGGAGGGAGTTCATCGTCGCTTCCGATGAACATCATTCAGTCAACGATTCTCGAGGTCGACGTCACCGCCGGGCCGACGCTCCCCGATGGCACCGCCGTCGTCGACGTCGACCTGAACCAACACGTTCCCAACTCCGAGGTCTCCCTGTGGAACAACGGCCTTCGGGTGGACCTGCCGGGCGCGAACTCCCAGCACCTGATTCACAATGTGCCCCCGGGCTGGACCTCACATGTTCGGGGCACCGGGTACAACCTGTGGCTGCAGATTCTGCCTCCGGTTGGTTACTACGTCCGGCAGCCGGGCGGTCCCGACACCCCGTTCGTGGTGGCCCCGCATGGCCCGTTCGAGATCGACATCCATTCCACTCCCGGCCGCCCCGGTGGTGCCCTGATCGTCGAGTCGTTCGACCTCTCCGGTGTGCCCACCAACCACGGTCACACCGGGGCATCGCATGCCCCCGCGGGCAGCGTGATGATCCACGGCCCGGTGGCCGCTCTGCCCGAGTCCCCTGACCGGTGGATGGATGTCTTTGACATCGACAACATGGTCGAGATCTGGAGCATCCACTCCACCGTGGAGGACACCACCGCGCTCACGCCGTGGAACCCTGATCAGACCGGTTACTGGACCGTCTACGACATGGACTCCCGCTTCCCCGAGACGGCCCCCGAGGGTCTCAACTGGGAGCGCGGCGCGCGGGTTTCCGCCAGCCGCGACGGCGACACCTGCGTCAGCATCTACGAGTACTCCGCCAACGCCTACTACATGATTCGCACCGGCTGGCAGAACCAAGACGGTGGCCTGGTGTTCCCGCTGAATGAGGCGGGCGTCATGCTCGGCACCTTCTTCCGGGAGCAGTTCACCCACGCCACCTACACCCAGGACGTGACCGTCCCGGTGGACTGTGCCGTGATCGACGGCGACTACGCCGGCCCGGCCGGCGAGGACGGCAACCGCGAGGTTGTCATCTCGGCGCCCCCCGGTTCCGAGATTGTGGTTGGCCCCGGTAACAATGTGGTGGTGACCCTGCCCCCGGGCACCGCCCCCGAGCATGTGATCGTGAACACGCCGCCGGACTGGACCGTCACCCCGGGCCTTGACGCCGATGGCAACCCGACGGTTACCCTGACCCCGCCTCCGGGCTACCTGGTCACGCAGCCGGGCGGCCCGGGCACGCCGATCATTGTGGCGCCCGTTCCGGAAGAAGAGACTGTGCCCCCGGTCGGTCCGCGTATCCTGTCGCAGGCGCTGCCCCCCGGCACCGTCGGCACGCCGTTCCCCTACCAGGTTCGCCTCGAAGGCACCGGCCCCTTGGCCATCGCCACCACCGCGGGCGAACTGCCGGCGGGCCTGAGCAAGTCGGGCAACCCGGGCCTCGTCTCGGGCACCCCGACGCAGGTCGGCACCTTCACCTGGACCGCCGTGGTCACCGACGCCAATGGTTTGACCTACACCCGCGAGCTGACCATGCAGGTGGTTGCGCCCGGGGCCGTCGCCCCCACCATTCCGACGCTTCCGGTAACCGGCGCGGCCATCGCGGCCGCGGCCATTGCGGCCACCGGCCTGATCGGAGCGGGCCTCCTGTTCCGCCAGGCGGGTGGTCACGAGGGCGGCGACGCCGACACCAAAAGGGGTCGGCGGGGCTGACTCAGCCGGCGTCACCTCGGAACACCTTTCCCAGGTCGCACTGGACCTGGGGAACCTCTCCGCAGCCGCGGAGCCGCTCAGCGCGGCAAGGGTGGCAGCGGTGGCCGGGGTGACATTCATGACGGTGGTGGCCGTGATCCCGATCGATCCGGGACGGGCCGCCGTCACGGTGGCCCGGACGCGCCTGCGCGCCCGTAGCTAAACCCACTGACCGGTCGGGAGGCAGCAGCCTCCCGACCGGTCAGCAACCCGTTACAGTGGAAGTTATCGGCCGTCACCATTGACAGAGAGTTCAGGTTCATGAACACCGCAGAACCCGCTAGTTCGGCAGTTGGTGGGGGCGCGCTCTCGGCTCGGATCACCCGCAGCGGCGCCGGGCGTGATTGGCTTCACGCCTACGCCCGGCGACGGCTGGGCCGGGTGGTGGTATCCGTGCAGGTGGTCTTGCTGGTGGCCGTGCTGTTGGTTCTGCTGCTTGGCGTAGGCGACGTTCGGACGAGTCATGTCCGCATCGTCGTGCTGCTGGTGGCCGGCGCCTTCCACGCGGTCGGCTGCTCGCTGGCGTGGCGCTACGGCCTGTTCGAACCTGCCCGCGCCGAGTGTGGCGCCAGGGTGGATCGGCATTCGCCCTGGATGAGGCTCGGGGTGGCGCTGGTGATCCTGTCGGCCGGCCAGGCGTTGGTGCTTGACCTGCCCTCCCAGCGCCTGCCGGCGTTGCCGGTCGAGCAGATACTGGGCGGGTTGATGCTGGTGACCACGGTGGCGGTCAGCGTGGCCACCTTCTCCCCGCTGCTGACCTCTCGACTGGCCGTGCTGGCGCCGGCGGCGGTCACCGCCCTGTTCGCGCTCGGGCAGTCCGCCTCCGGGATGGCTCCGCAATGGGAGTTGTGGGCCGTCGCCATCTTGCTTGGCTATCTGCTGATGCTGCGGCTCAAGCTGTCCAACTGGCATGAGCGGCTGTGGGCCGAGTGGGAGGCCGACCTCGACCTGTTGGCCGCCCTGGCCGCCAGCCAGGAGCGGCTCACCCTGGCCCGCGACATCCACGACACCATTGGGCAGACCCTGGCCGCGGTGGCCTTGAAGGCCGATGTGGCGCAGCGGCTCTTTGAGCGAGGTGATCCTCGGGCCATCAAGGAGGCGCGGGAAATGTCCCGGCTGGCTCGCCAGGCGATCAAGGAGACTCGGGGCCTGTCTCGCGAGTTGCGCCAGACAGACCTGCGCACCGAGTTGGTCTCGGCCCGGGCCCTGCTGGACGACCTGTCGGTGCGCCTGCGGGTCACGGGCACGGCCTCCGCCTGGCCGCCGGGGGTGCTGGCCGTCCTTGGCTGGGTGGTCCGTGAGGCCACCACCAACGTCACGCGACATGCGCAGCCGACCTTCGTGCGGGTTGAGCTTGAGACCCGGGACGCCACCGCCCGCTTGACCTTCACCAACGATGGCGTGAGAACCCCGGTGGACCTCGCGACCACCCTTGGAACGGAGGGCGGCTCGGGCCTAGCGGGGCTGACCGAACGCCTGGCAGCCGTTGGCGGGACGCTGGCCCACCGCCGCACGGAGGAGTCCTTCATCTTGTTGGCCGAAATCCCCTTACCTAGGAGCTTTGAATGATTCGCATTATCGTCGCCGATGACGAACGCTTTATCCGCGAGGCGGTGGCCACCGTGTTTGGGCTGGAGCCTGATTTGGAGGTGGTTGGGGTTGCCGCAGACGGGGCGGAGGCCATCGGCCTCGCGTTGGAGCTGCGCCCGGATGTCGCCGTGCTCGACCTGCAGATGCCGAAGCATGACGGGATAGAGGTGGCGGCGGTGTTGGCGGAGCGGGCGCCGGAGATTCGGGTGTTGATGTTGACCTCGCAGACCCTTCCGGGCAAGCTGCGATCTGCCATCGACGCGGGAGTGTGCGGTTTTGTGCCGAAGGACACCTCGGCCGACATGGTGGTCTCGCTGGTGCGGAAGGTAGCAGCTGGGGGCAGGTACATCGACCCAGAACTGGCCGTTGACCTGATCGAGACGGGCGAGAATCCCTTGACCCCTCGGGAGCGCCAACTGCTGCGGCTGTCGTTGAGTGGCGACACCATTGAGGAGATTGCCGGTCGGGTGAAGATAAAGGGCTCAACCGCTCGGAACTACCTTTCGCGCGCCATCACCAAGATGGGCGCCAACAATCGCCACGTGGCCGCCCAGCTAGCGCAGCAGCGCGGCTGGCTCTAGCGCCCCGCCGCCGCCAACCCCCTTGACGACCTGTCCCTTCCACGCCCTCCAACGTGGTCGCGCTAACTGGTCCCTCAGGGCCCCACTTTCCGCAGTCGAGTCCATCAATGCTGCGTTGCCGTTCCGCTGGGCGGGCCGGGGGACATGTGCGCAGCCTGGGCGGATGGAGTTGGTCATGCCTTGCCCCGTCAATAGTTTCCGCGTACAATAAGCGCGTGGCCGTCTCCTTCGCTCCGTCTGCAGAGAGGCACGGCATCCCGCGAGATGAGGTGCTCTGGGCGATGGCTCACGGCAAGTCGTGGGAACGCTGGGAGGATGAGCGCCCGCCGCACGGCCCCACAAGGCTGTGGATCGGGCCGTCACGTTTCGGGACGCTGGAAGTGATCGCAGAGATTACGCCACCACGCGGAATCAGCGTCTTTCACGCCATGCCGCTACGCAAGTCAACTGCCGATAAGGCTGGGTACACCGGAGAGGAAACACCATGAGCACCCTGACCGCCGAACAGCACGCCGAGAACGTGGCCTGGGCCGAACGCGGCGACTTTCGCCCGGTAGCGGCCAGTCAGGTCTCCGCCGAAGACAATCGTGCCTTCCTCGAATCCTGCGGGCTGGACATCGCGGCACTGGAAGCCCGCGTGACCGCTGCGCGAGGACGCCCTCGGCTTGCTGCCGACGATGACACCGTGCCCCTGACCTTCCGCGCCACCACCACCCAGGCGGAACAGGTGCGCGCCCAGGCCAAGCGCGAGGGCCGCCCGTTCGCTGCCATCATGCGCGACGCAGTGACTGACTACCTGGCGGCGCACCCGGCCTGATTCACGAACGGCAACAGGCCGCGAAGGTGATGCAGGCCGGCGGCATCCCCGAGTGCCGGAAACCAGGCCTGAGTGGCGGTACGTTGGGGAGCGCTGTCAGTAGAGACGACAAGGGCCAGACTAGAAAACCTGCCCTGACGTGATCGTTTATCGTGGCCCCTGGGGTGGGGCCGCATGCTGGTACCCGTGCTCCCTTTAGGAGCTGGCACTGGTAGCAAAGCGGGTGAAGGTTGGAGATGTCGTCTGTTCCGCCGTTGGCGATGGTGTACGTGATCGTGACGCGCCGCTCGAATCCGGTTGTGTACATGCCTTCGAGCAGGTCGTCACGGCGCCTGCCGCGCCGCGGGAACAGGGCTAGGCCATCGCAAAACCCGACGATCCGGGCAACGTAGGCGATTGCGCGTTCCGGTTCACCCTCGGAGGTGATGTAGTCAGCGATGGCTGCAAGTTGTTGGCGTGCCTCAGGGGAGTGCTTGACCGAATATCTATCTGTGGTCACGCGGCCTTGGCCTGCTTGGCTGCCAGCCACTCCAGAACTTCGTCGCCGGAGTAGCCGGTCGCTTCGCCTGCGGCGATCCGCGCCATGACCGGCGCCACCTCGGCCTGAACCCAGGCAGCGAACTCAGGGGTCTCGGTGATGTCGGAGGCGTCCTCGTCAATCGGCGGCATCGTGGCCTTGGTGGCGACCCAGTCACGCAGTTCCGCCGCTTGGGCAGCGTCGAGGCGGTCCACCCATCGGTGGATCGCTGGGGCTGCCATGATCGCGCTCATAGCAGCCAGTATCCCACACCGCGCCTTTTGGCGGGCAGTGGCTTGATGGCGGAGCGGCCAGAAATGAAGAAAACCCCCGGCTGACCAGGGGTTTTGTTGGTGGCTCCGACCGGTGTCGATCCGGTGACCTCACGATTTTCAGTCGTGCGCTCTACCAACTGAGCTACAGAGCCTTGACGCGAACGCCCGGAACCGGCTAACCGGACCGGGCGTTGTCATCGAGCATCCCCCTAGGGGAACACCGCGACCCTGACGGGACTCGAACCCGCGACCTCCGCCGTGACAGGGCGGCACGCTAACCAACTGCGCTACAGGGCCTTGATTGCTCCGCCATCGGTGTTCCGCAGGCGGTGCCCGAGAAGGTTACTACATGCGGGCGCGCCGGGGCAACTCGCGACGAAGCCGTTGCGGGGGTCCCTGGGCGTGAGCGTTTCACTCTGGGGCTGTGTGCAGCCTGCGAGGGGGCTCCCTGCGGCGAAGCCAGGCTCCGCTTCTGCAGGACATCAGCGAGGCGGATGGCGAGCCGGCACGGCTTGGCTGGCTCTGCCCCCATGCCCCGCTATACCTGTGTCCTGACCAGAACCTTAAGAACCTCGGGGGCGTAGAAGCGGCGCTTGTAGGCGCCTGGGTCGACCGCGTCGAGTATGCCCAGGTCGACAAGTTGGCCAGCCAGCTTGTTCGCGCGAGCGTAGGACACTCCAAGTTCAGATTCGATCTTGCGAACGGTGAATGTCGGGTTGGCCACCGCCAGATCCACCAGGAGATGGGCGGAGTCGGCGCGCAGCGACGAGGCGCGCAGCCTGTCCTTGAGCTCGGCCTGGACCGCCGACAAGGCCACCATTTCAGAGCGTGTTCCCTCTGCAGCCTGCCGGATCCCGTCGGCAAAGAACTTGACGTACGTGTCCCAGTCGCCTCGGGTGGAGACCCCCAGGAGGCAGTTGTAGTACTGCTCTCGACGTGCTTCGAACCACGGGGAGACGGTCAGGGTCGGCTCGGTCAGCACGCCTGCCTGCTGGAGGTGAGCCACGATGAGGAACCGGCCGAGCCGGCCGTTGCCGTCGTGGAACGGGTGCAGCGTCTCAAACTGGTAGTGCGCCATCGCCGCCGAAATCACCGGGTCGATCTGCGGGGTGTGGTCGGTACGGAGCCACGTGACGAGGTCGCCCACCCCATGCTCGAGGACCGGGCCAGGGGGCGGTGGAACGAATCTCGCTGCCTCGACGGGCAAGGCGCCGACCGGTGCTTCCGGGCGCCTGCCGATCACCACCTGACCATCGCGCAACCTTCCCGATCCAGGTTCCTTTGGAGTTCCCGCCATCAGGAGGCCCTGCAGCTCGCAAAGGTAAGCCACGGAGATGGGCCACTCGCCAGCCAGATGCGCATAACCGGCGTTCGCCATGTGGACGTAGTTGAGAATCTCAACCATGTCCTGGTTCGCGGGATCGTTCTCGTCCGCGGTGAACACCTGCGGGAGCGGCGCGTAGGTGCCCTCCAGGGCGGAGGTGCTCTGGGCCTCACGACGTAACGTGGGCATGCGCAGCAAGGTTGGGTTCGGTAGTTGGCGTCCCGTGCTGTCCAGGGCGGCGAGTGCTGCCCTGGCGTTGGCAACGGCCAGGAAGGTCGAAGGGCTCAGCGGGGGCATGGCCTGCGGTAGTGGATCTGGGAGGAATGCCTTGTGCTGCCAGTGGCCAAGCAGAGGCTCGGAGCCGGAGATGTCAACAAGTTGCCCCGGAGCGTCGTTGACGAAGATGTTGAGGTCCACAATGTTACTCTACGGCACGATGACGAGCATGTTGCCGACCAACATGTCACACAACGGCACGATGACGAGCATGTTGAGGCCGACGATGTTGCTCAACGGCGCGTTGACAAGCATGTCGGTACCCAGGACGACGGCGGGTGATTCGCGGTCGACACGGCCCAGCGGAGGGCTTTCCGCCCTTAGCCGCGCGGTCAGGCAGTGAGCCGTGCGGTCAGCGCACGCCCACAATGTCGACGACAAACACCAGCGTGTCGTCGCCCTTGATTCCCGCCTGCGGGGCGCCGCGCTCGCCGTAACCGTGCGCCGGCGGGCAGACGAGCAGCACGCGCGAGCCCACGTTCTGGCCCACCAAGCCCTTGTCCCAGCCGCCGATCACCATGCCCACGCCAATTGGGAAGTCGATGGGGGCGCCCCGGTCGTAAGAGTTGTCGAACACGTGGCCGCCCCAAGTCTGACCCAGGTAGTTGACCACGATGGTGCGCCCCGCCTGCACCGTCGGGCCCGTGCCCTCGGCCAGCACGCGGACCTGCAGGCCCGCCGGGGCCTGCGCGTCCGGGAAGGTGATGACCGGCTTCTCGCCGAAGGTGCCCGAGGGGGTGGGGAGGTTCGTCATGCCGAGCATCCTAGCGACTATGGTTTCCCCATGGCTCCCCCGCGCAAGTTTCGCCGCCCGTCCGCGGCGCAGGCCAAGCGCTACGCCAAGCGGCGCGCCGGCCGGGTACAGCGCTCCGATTCCGACCTCACCCCCGCCGAATGGACGGCCATCGCCACGGCCTGGGGCGCCTGCGCCTACTGCGGCACCCCCGACGGCCCCTTCCAAAAGGACTGCGTCCAACCCATCGCCCGCGGCGGCTCCTACACCGCCGCCAACGTTGTGCCCGCCTGCCGCTCCTGCAACGCCTCCAAGTCCGCGCGCGAGGTCACCTCGTGGCTGCGCTCCAAGCGGTACGACGAGGCCGCCTTTCTCTCCCGGTTCGTCGAGGTCTCACGCCTGCTTGCGCCCGACGACGACGGCGACGCCCACCCCGACGATGAGTGACTACCCTGCCCGGCTTGCCGCGATCCGGGAACGGGTGGAGCGCGCGGTAGGCCGCGCGGGCCGCCCCGCCGCCGAGGTTCGCCTGCTCCTTGCCACCAAGCAGCAGCCCGCCCCCGTCATCGACGAGGTGCTGGCGGCAGCCCAGGGTGAGGCCTTGCTGGGCGAGGTCTTGCTGGGGGAGTCGCGCGTCCAGGAGTACGCCGCCAAGGCCGCCGGGCTGGCTGCCCTGGACGCCCAGGTGCATTTCATCGGCCAGTTGCAACGCAACAAGATCAACCAGCTCCTCGCCGTCGAACCGCAGGTCGCCTGCGTGCAGACCCTCGACAACCTGCGGTTGGCCGAGGCCCTCTCGCAGCGACTATCGCCGGGCCCGGCAGGTGAAAGGGGCCGCGACCGGCTGCCGGTGATGATCCAGGTCAACGTCTCGGGAGAGGCGAGCAAGGCCGGGGTCGCCCCAGACGCCGCGGTAGACCTGGCCCTCGCGGTCGCCGGCCTGCCCGGGCTGGAGGTGGTCGGCTTCATGACCATCGGCCTGCACTCCGACAGCGAGCCGCTGGTGCGGGCGGGCTACGCCGCGCTAAGGGCCATCCGCGACGAGGCCGTCGCCTCCCTCCCCGGTGCCACCGAACTCTCGATGGGCATGTCCGGCGACCTCGAATGGGCCATCGCTGAGGGCGCCACCCTGGTCAGGGTCGGCGCCGCGGCCTTCGGGGCCCGGCGCTAGAGGCGCCCCTCCCACCAGGCGAGGATCGCCTCGAAGCGCTGGCGGCGGTGCCACGGGGTGCCGGAGCGGGACAGCTCGTGGTTCTCGCCGGGGAAGATCAGCATCTCGGTCTCCACCCCGGCCAGCTTCAACTCGGTGTAGTAGCGCAGGGCCGGGCCGAGCGGGCAGCGGAGGTCTTGCTCGGAGTGCAGCACCAGCGTCGGCGTCTTGACCTGCCCGGCCAGCAGCAGCGGCGACTGCGCATCCATGGTCGCGGGATCGGCCGTGTTGTAGGCGTGGGTGAAGAACCAGCCGATGTCGGCCGCGCCGACAAACGAGCGCGGGTCGAGGAAGGCGCGCTCCACAATCGCGCCGGAGAAGCGGTGCTCGTGGGCAATCAGCCAGGCCGTCAGGTAGCCGCCGTACGAGCCGCCCTGCACGCCCACCCGGGAGGCGTCGAGGCCCGGGACGGTCGCCAGCGCGTGGTCGAGGAAGGCCATGACGTCCACCCGGTCGAGGTTGCCGAAGTCGCCCTGAATGGTGCGGCCAAAGGCCTGACCGTAGGAGGCCGAGCCGCGGGGGTTGCAGTAGACGACGGCGTAGCCCGCCCGCGCCAGCACCTGTGACTCGTCGAAGAAGCCGGGCGCGTACTGCGCGTACGGGCCGCCGTGGATCTGCAGGATCACCGGGTGCGGGCCCTCGCCCTCCGGGAGGACCACCCACCCCTGAATCTCCTGCCCGTCGGGCGAGGTGGAGATCAGCTCCCGTGTGGGCAGCGGCGGGGCCGCCGCCCGCAGGGCCGCCCCGAAATCGGTGAGCACGGCCGGGGTGTCGCCAAGCCTGACGAGTTCGCCCGGAGACGTGGCGGTGACGGCCGCACCGACCAGCACGTCCCCGCTGGCACCCAGCGCCGCCACCGAGGTGCCTGTGGGCAGGTCGAGGAAGGTCACGTCGCCGGCGGTGCTCACCCGCACTGGACGGCCCACCCCGCGCGCCATCACCATGCCCATCAGGCCCGAGCCGGTGGAGACGAGGTCGTGAAACTCCAGGTTCTCCGGGTCGGTCAGCCGCACCGGGAGGTCGAAGCCGGCCCGCGGGAGGGAGGCGTCGCAGGCGCCGGCCGGGAAGGTGGCGCAGGGGCAGGGCAGCCGGTAGACGGCCGAGTTGGTGCCGACAAAGCCAAGGCCGTCGGCCCCCAGGTCGCCGGCCAGGAAGTAGATGTCGGAGCCGACCAAGGCCGGCGAGGAGACGCTGAGCGCGGTGCCGCCTACCTCCGGGCCCGTCAACTGCACCGGGAGTTCCAGCTGCGCCCCCGGCTCGGCGGCGCCAGCCGCGCTGGGCTCGGCGGCGTTCGTCGCGGCGGGCGTGCCGACGCCGGAGTTTGAAATCGTGGCGGCGGGCGAAACGCCGAAGATGGCCGCGCCTTATGTCATCAAGGCTCCGAGCGAAGGTTCCAGCGTCGGCGTGTTCATCGTGCGCACGCCGGAGGAAGCCCCGGCGGCCATCGAGGCGGCGGGGAAATTCGCGCCCCGGTTGTTGGTGGAGGAATTCGTGCAGGG
>Ga0082212_10009859_pt1 | contig 12281 bp, 10 predicted proteins | sample TergutNt197P3_FD_71548 | JGI IMG/M metagenome (GOLD analysis project Ga0082212, IMG submission 71548) | Neocapritermes taracua P3 segment gut microbial communities from Petit-Saut dam, French Guiana - Nt197 P3 | ecosystem: Host-associated > Arthropoda: Insects > Digestive system > Gut ... | reverse complement strand
ATGGTGTCCGGGATTTTATATCTGCCCACGACATCCTTGAGTACAACCGAATCGTAAACACCCTGCAGGTATCCGAGGATATGCTTTTGGTTGCCCGCAAACTCAAGCGCGCCCGGGAAAGAGTTGTTCTCCTGATATTCGATATACAGATGTCCAAGATCGCCTGTGCCGCCGGCGGAAGCGTATTCCCGAAAGGAGAGCGGCAGCATATCAATTTCAACATAACGGCCTGAAAGCAGCGTGGCCAGATCGCCGGACAAGAGCCATGCGTTGGATCCGGTCAGATACAAATCAAGGTTTTTACGCATATACAGACTGTCGATTACCCTCTGGAATTCCGGAACGTTCTGAATCTCGTCCAAAAACACATAGGTCTTACCCTTTGCCGCCATACGCGAAGTAATATAGTCATGCAGCGCTTTAGGGTCACAGAGGTTCCTAACGTCATAGTCCTCAAAATTGACGGTTATGATATTGTCAGGCTCGACGCCGTTTTCCATGAGATATTGCTGGAACAGAGCAAGAAGAGTGGATTTTCCGCAACGCCGTATCCCGGTGATGATCTTTATTACATGCTTGTCCCGATAACCGATCAACCGATCCATGTACTCTTTGCGCTCAATCATCGAAAACCCTCCACCGTGCATAAATATATGAATCATATCCCAAAACAGTAAAATATTAAATAGTTTTTGGATACGCATCCATTAATTATTTGCAATGACGCCGATTGGGGAAAGTCGTGCAAGGCATCAGGTCATATACAACTTCATATTTATGTTACAGGCAAGGCAAGTAACGCAGAATTCGGAAGGTTTTCACCCTCTCTTTCAGCCCCGGTTGTTTATATCGTAACTTCTGATAAAACCACCGGGGCACCTCGTAGAAATTCCTGTCTGGCTTGTTTAACCCGGATATTTCAATCAATGTTTATATTTCACTTTAAACTGTGGGCAAGGCGGAACCCAAGAATGTCGCCGCGGCCGAAAGGAACAAGTTTGCTGCGTTGTGACACCCGTGCGCCCGATGCGTTGCCGCCATAACTCCCACCGCGAATCACGCGCCCCGTGTCAAAAGCGTTGGAAAACGTGAATGCATCCGGACCCGATGACGGGCCTTTAGGATCAGTCTGCGCGCTTTTGCTATATGTTAGTTACCTGGCCGCTACCGGTTTCTTTAAAACTATTGCTTCATTGTGGCTGTCGACATATTGAAATCCGTCTTCAGCTGCTTCCTGTAACATTGCCTTGATTTTTTTCCTGGCTCCGGCGGCACTCGCTCCTCTAACCATTCCATACATTCCCCTGGTTGCTACTGACAGCACCTTAGTCGCTTTGCTGTCGCCGCTCGTATCAATTAGTTTATACTTATAGTGAATCCCGAATCCGTTTACGTCACGTTCCATTGCAACCACAACGCCCGGGTCGCCTCTGCCGGCTACAATCACAACGCGGCCGCGGCCGCCCGCAACGTCTGTAGCCATTCCTCTGTATGTATAACCTGAATCCGCAGCTTCATTCATTTTTTCTTCAAGTTCTTCGCAGTTAATTAATTGCGTCATAATGGTGGCTTTGGCATATAACAATTTATACTCATATACATCAGGACTTTCTTCTGTTGATCGGCTGACAAGGATGTCTTTCCCATCCGGCAAAATCGCTTCGAGACGGAAACCTTCGCCCGCCGCTTTGTTCAATTCTTCCGCTAAAGTCGAATTATTTTGAGCCGTTAAAATCCTGTAGGAAATATCCTGGGCCAGACCTTTAACCTGCATGGACAGAATAAACAACGTTAAACCTAAAACCGCGGCATATGAAATTTTGCTTCTCATTTACATTTTCTCCTCAAAACAGGTTTCATTCCAAATTAAGCTAACGTTTTTTCTCTGAAATGCTGAGATTCAGTTTCTCAAGCTTTTCCCTGCCATCAGCTTCCGTCACCGCAAGAAAGTCGAAATCGGTATTGCCCGATTGCAGGAAATATGTTTTGTCCGGCGCCAGCGTCAATGCTAACACCCGATAATAAATCCCATTTTTTGCGCAAAAATAGTGTGTTCCCGGATCGGCATTGATATAAAAATAGTTGTTTCCTTTATTGGTGCCCAACCATTCCCCATCCATAGCCACTTTAACCTGGTCGGCAGACCATCCCGTGCGCAAAAAATAAACGATCGCCTGTCCCGCTTCCGGTTCCGGCGCGGGATGCTGCGCCTTGTCTGTTTTGACCGAAAAGTTGACTTCCGAAGTCCCGCATGCTTTTGTTTTTGCTGTTTGGAAGTTCGCCGTTAAATTTCCATCTTTTTTTGCCGTTTCAGGCAGCGGTTTCTGCAAAAGAAACCAATCAGGCGCAGCAGCATTAAACCGGAAACCGTTATCAGCGGCTTTCTGCAATTGATTAGCTGCCTCCTGTAATTTTTTCTCATTAAGCGAAAGCGACGTACTTCTCATTGTTTGATATTCATATAGAACTCCGGTTCCGCTTTTATCGCGTTCCAGAACGACAAGCACAAGAGTTTCGTGCTTTTTGTCAAAATCAGGTTGAAAAATGTAATTGCCTTTATAGGTATAGCCGTAGGTCGCGGCATTCTGCAGCTCCGCTCTCATGATTGATTCATTCTCTGTTGGCAGCAACCTGTATTCGTACCGGTATTGATTCTCGCCAACCGAACGATTCATTACGACAAGACCATACGTGAAATCTTTAAAATAGAATCCGGCGGACGCCGCATCATTCATTTCTTTTTCCAAAGTCGAAATCGCTTCCGCCGAGACTTTGCCCTTTTTGTCTTCTGTTAATTCAAAGACTTTGTAGGAATTCTCCTGTCCAAAACCTGCCACAGGCGCGAACAGCATCAGCGCCAGAAGACTAAAAACCGCAACACTAGCGAGTTTTACTTTCATTTGCTTCTTCCTTTATTTTTATTATTGTATTTTCGTTATTTCATTGGCCCAGTGCTTATAAATGTAAAGCAGTTGTTAATTTAAACACTAATATTTAGCCAGGAAGAGTCGTTCAACATCCGTCCGGAACTCCGTGTTTCCGGACGGATGTTGAAAACGATTTTAATCAGTCAGTTTTTCCCATGTGGCGCCGTATGCCGTCAGCCTCTGCATTGATGAGCTATAGTTTCCCGTATGAGAGCCGCTTCCCCAATAATCGTCAGGCCAAAAAGTAATCGTGGAACCGCTTTTTGTATATTCGCCGAATTCAACAATTTCCTCGTCTTCCGTTTCAGCAAAATAAACACCGTTTGACGCCAGGTATGCATAGTATTCAGTATAGCCGTATCCCAGATCTGCGGATGTATAGTAGATCCCCTGAACATCCGAAGCCGGTATTCCGCCTGAAACGATAAGACCGCCGCCTATATAGGTAATTAATACATCGCTGCCTGCGGAAACGGTAAATGACGTGGTCTCAAATGTGGACGTATAATCGTCTTTAATTTCAACATGGTATGTGCCGGCTGGTACCTCGTAAATTTCAAAATCATACATATCCAGGCTATCTTTATCCTCGTATATTTTCTGGTTGCCGGAATCGAAAAAGACGATATTGGTTATGGGGTCATCTTTATATATAGTGTAATTCAGGATCATAACGCTGCCCTTTCCGCCTACCGAAGTGTCGGGATTGGTTGTGGCGCTTGCCTGCTTATACAAGCCGTTCAGATCGTTTATGTATACCCGGAAATAATAAGTGGTTCCGGCACTCAATCCATTCATGGTATATGTTGTGTTGCTTCCGGAATAGACCATAAAAAGTTCAGAGCTTGTCGGATTTGACTTTGTTGAATAAAAAACCCAATAACTATTTGCGTTTGACTGAGCCGTCCATGTGACCCTTATGCTGCTTGAAGAAAGCGCCGTGGCTGTTACGGTAAAATTTCCGTTTTCGGGTGGCGTTGGCGTATATGGATTCTTATTCGAAGAATCGCTGCCGCAGCCCACAAAGAACAGGCTCATAATCAGCGAAACCATCACAATCGTTAATCTTAAATTTTTGTTTGTTCTCATGATTCAATCTCCCTGGTTTTTTATCCGCGCCATGTTTAATGGCCGCGAACCGCCGCGGCTTTTCACGCGCTTTCATTTATTCATTTGTTAATACCGTTTTGAATTCCCTTTTTTTTACGCGGCCATGTTTTTTGCCGAAAATACCGGGATTATTTTTCAATGGTTTGCAGCCATGTTTTTAATTCACCGGCCGGAAGATTGTTCAGAATATTTTGGCGGTCGTTCCATATTCTTTTGCTGGTAATGTCGATACCGGCATCGGAACATATCCTGATGGCGCGCGCGGCGGCTTCATGTCCGATTACGCGCGCGTTTCCGGGAGAGCTTATGAGAATGCCCAAATCGCCATAGCTTGCGTTATCCGTGACAATCCAGACTGCGGCCTGTTTGACCGGCATATCCGCGTTTGCCTTGTCCAATACAGGCATCAGAGCCGCAAGTTCTTTCTGCTGCGGTGAACGCAACACGGTAAAGCGGTCGTTGCTGCCCGGAATATCCTTTGGACGATTAGCGCATGCCGCTGAGACGGAAATCGTCCGCCAGTCGCCGCTGTTGAGCGTAGTCCTGTTTTCAGCCGTCGCCACCATGTTCTGGGCGGAGGGGTTGGAAGAAACAAAAAAACTGCCGACAGGCACCAGTACAGTCACGGGATAATCGACCAGCCTGCGGATGCGCATATTGACATTGGTGATGTTCCGTCCCTGAATCTCGACTTCCACGATTTTATTTTCGATTAAATCAACAACATCGTGCGCCCCCTTTTGCGCGTCATACTGTTTTGCTGACGGTGTTGACGCCGGCGGTTCAGTTTTTTGCGCGGGTGTGACGGGTTCCGGCGCGTTCACGGAGGTTGTGGGTTCCGGAGCATTCACGGGCGCGGTAGGTTCCGGCGTGTTCTCCGGTATGTTCACGGGCGCAACGGGTTCCGGTATGTTCAAAAAGGTTGCTTCCGGCGACGCTGTTAATTTCTCCTCGTCGGACGGCCCGGTTTCGAGTCGTCTGGTTTTGCCGTCGAAAACCACGCTGGAGTTGTCAGAACCGTCGTTGCCGAAAACAATGATTTTTTCCGGAGCGGCGGTTGTGTCGAAATAAAAGACAAGGCCGGCGCTGGAGGCGTTATTGAGGCCGGAAAATTCCAGAGTTTCCCCATTCACGACGATTTTCACCGCCACAGGCGGCGCTACTATCCGATCTCTGACAGGAAGCGGCCCGCCGATTTTGTCGCCCAGCAATTCGACGGATGTTTTTCCGGATTCGTTTTTCCCGATGGCGCCTATATATACGGTATAGCTTTCGGTATCGTACATTACCGCAGCCGAATCGCCCCGCTGCGGCTCAGTTTCCCGCGGTTCCATGGATTCATCGGCGGAAGCGGCGTTTTCAGCCGACGGCGACGGTGAAAGTTCTGCGGGAGTTTCCGTATGACCCGTCCTGTTGGATTCGGCTTCCGTCGCCACTAATTCCTCCACGGGTTCGGCTTTTCCGCCGCCGCCTGCTCCGCCGGGTCTCTGTGCCTTTGCCGCATCCTTCAGCGCGTTTATCACATTGCGCGATATGTCTGCGTCATTTACCGCGAATTCAATTCTATTGGCGTAAGGCAGAATCTTGCCGTTCCTATATACCTTGATAACCCTGCCGTTGAACTCCGTTACCATAACGACATACAGCCATCTGCCCCTCGCCGCCACGTCAATGCTCATGGGATTGATATCCGACAGGTTGAACTCAAAGACATCTTCGCTTCCGGTTCCCCTTGGGTTCGATTCCCGTTTTGTGAGCTTCAATTTGTTCACATTCCCCTGCTCGACGCTTTCGAGTTTCTGCGCGATGGTCACTTCTTCCACGGAGACATCTTTTATATTGTTCACAAGCCAGGAAATCGCGGATATGGAGTTGTCGTCAAACGGCGCCCGGTATGCGGCCTTGCATTTCTCGATGGCTTTATCAATGGCAAATTTTGCGCGCCGCGCGCTTTCGATATCCGGCATATATAGTCTGACGGAATTATCGTATCCGCTGAATTTGTTGTTTTTACTGCTCATGATCAGTTTTTTTCCGTCGGCTATCCTGATATTGATGAATAATCGCTCACCGGCGGTATTAATAAGGCTGGCGTTAGGGTTCACGTCCATCCAGTTGAACCGGAAATCATTTTTTTCCGTGATTCTCGGATCCCGTTCCACCTGTGTCATTTCGGCCATGCACCTGGGTTCAATGGTCTGGCTTATCTGCCTTGGGCCGAAAGTGATATCCGTGGTCAGACTGCTTATCAGCGCGACGGCATTACTGTCTGAATTTATTGCCGGCATGCCGGCATTTACCTGTTCGCCGGCAAGTGGAATCAGCATTGTCAGCACGGTTTTGAGATCGCGCGCCTCATCGACATTGTTGGTATTTATCGTAATTGCGTTGACGAACGGACGCGCTTCGGCATTTCTGCGCATGGATATGTGCTTCGCTTTCTGAAGCGTTTCAAAATTGATGCCAAATTGGTTGCCCGCAATATTAAATGAAATTGAATACGGATTGATGTCGGCCAGGTTGAACGTGAACGTTTCTTCGGCAGATGTCCTGCCATCCTCCGTTATTTTGGTAAATCGAAGGCTCCCCGGCATCCCGGCTCCGGCGAGCGTTTGCGTGTAAGATATCCTTCCCAGCGCGACATTATTAACGTTCTTCGACAGCCAATCCAACATGTCGTTATAGCCGGCAAGGTTAAGTCTCCCGGCCATTACTTTCTCGGCAGCCGGAATTCCCTTCCTGACAATATCGCCGATCTGTTTAGCGCTCTCGATATCCCTGGCGTAAAAGCTCACCTGATCCTGGTATGGTTGAATCTCAAAGTTTTTGTAAACCTTTACCAGCTTCTGTTTGTTTTTTACCGCCAGTATAACGTAAATGACATCCCTCTGCGTCTGCTCGCGAATCGCGTATGGATCGATATCCGCCACGTTAAATTCGTACACATGGTTTGTCTTTTTTCCCCTGCGGTCTATTTCGTCAAAGCTGTACCGGATGCCCGCTGGTTCGATAAAGCTGATTTTTGATTCGTATCTTATGGCTGCCGTCTGCACCGTGCCTGTCGCTGCCTGCAATTCAGATGTCATCGCCGCCAATTCATCTGATTGACCAAATACCGTGCCAGCGAGAACACTGAAACAAAGAATGGATATGAAAAGGTATTTCATAAAAGAACTCCAGTATGTGCGGGAAATTTCAGAACGGCGGCCTGTCGCCGGCCACTGGATCGTTCGCCGGGTTCATGCCGGCGAAACGATCCACGTTTTCAATGCGAAAAAATCAACTATTTAAAGTAGAAATGAATCATAAATCTGCCTGTACTCTCACCTTCGCCGTGAGCGTACATATATCCTGCATCGCCTCCGATTGACAACTGTGGAAATGCTTTGAATGATATCTCCGCGCCGGCAAATCCCTGTCCACCAGCTTTTGTTCCAAGCCTCATTTTTTCTTTATCGCTGTCGTAAAGACGATCTTCCACATCCGTTGATATTCTGGATATAACTGCACCACCGCCGACATACGGGCGTATATACACGACACTGGTGTCTCCGTGATATACCGTATAAAGCAATGACGCGTTAATTAAATCGACGTTTAATTTGATTTTTTCTCCGCTGGATATAAATCGGAACAAGGTATCATCACTTTTCCTGCCGTATCCGATATCGAACCCAACATTGCCGTCGCTCCAAAATCGGGCGTTCACACCGGGCATTTTTATGCCACTAGGCTCTATATACTGGAAACCGATTGCGAAATGCTGCTGAATGTCGTATGGCGGCGGCCCCTGCGCGTAAACGGACGTTGCCGCAAACGCGCCTAACAGAAAAAGCATTGCGCAGATTTTCGTAAAATACTTTCTTTGTTTCATTTTTTTACTCTCCTTTATTTTGTAATCAGGGCCATGTTTTAAGGCCGCGAACCACCGCGGCTTTTCACGCGCCTTTCATTTGTTCATACTGTTTTGAATTTTCTTTTTTTTGAACGGATATGTTTTTGGACATATTTTTTGCCGCATGTAACCTTTTGTGTCTTAAGTTGCATCTTTAATACATTTCAATAGATTTTCATGCAAAACCTAGACCCGGGAGCGCGGGCGTCCCGCCTGCGGAAAGCAACGATGGCACAAAAAGCCACTATGGCAAACGAGTGTACGGAGAATAAATAAAACATTTTATGAAATTCGCGGCTTTCCGCAGGCGGGACGCCCGCGCTCCCAGGTCTGGGTTTTACAAGCGCTTAGAGGCTTTTTTCGGGTTTTCAGCGCGTCTTTGATGTGTTTTTAATCGTAATATGGGGGAATTTTAACCGATTCACTGCAAAACACTTGCAAAACCAAAAGATTCGCTTGTAAAATATGAAGATGCAACTTAAGACACAAAAAGTTACATCATGCGTATAATCTTACAAATCAATCGCTTACATGTGGGTCACAGATTGATGTTTACTATTACGGGAAGGTTGTCTGCGACCGCGATCCATTTTATGTTTAAAAATTGATCACCGTCATTCCCGCCATATCCGTTGGCCGACAATTCGCCGGATTCATAGAGTTTCAGCAGGCGCGTATCGTTTTCATTTTCCGGAACCGGTTTTATCGCGCCTCTGCGGCAGAGTTCATCGATGATATTTATAAATCCGTTTTCGAGATCGCCCTGGTCGGCCGGCTCGCCCTCGGACGCAAGAATGATTACGCGCTTTGAGGCTTCAGACACCATGTCGGAAATCGAAACGCTTTGTCCCTTTTTCAACGCGGCGTTAAGAAGTTCGCTCATGTTGGTGTAATTTGCTATTCCCATGGTTTATTATTCCTGTCTGGATAAAAGATGATTATACCCGGAACGGAAGGCGTGGAGGAATAATGAGTGTCTGCGACGCGTGTAAAAAAGAAATGTCAGGCTCGGATGTAACGACGTGCGACATGCGCGGTTATATCGAATATCCCGACGGAACCGTTCTTCAGGCTGTTTCCTACGACCCGGGCAAACTTCATTTTCCCAGGTGGTATCGCTGCCCGGATTGCAACATCGCTCCGGGCGGGACGCACCACGCAAACTGCGATCAGGAAATATGCCCCAAGTGCGGCGATCAGATCATCAACTGCGAATGCTTTGATTTGAAATGAATTTTTCTGTCGATAATTTAAAAAATTGGCTATTATAGCGAGGATTTAACTAAACAGCCGATTAATGATGGGAGAGTAAATAATGAACACGCCAATGAACATTCCAATGCATCGTGTCAAGTACACAAATCTTACAAAGGATCAGATCGCGCAAAAACTCAAAGCCGCGGATGCAGGCCCAAAATCCGTGTCCGAATTGTCGGACGTCCTTGTTGGCAAGAGTTTTAGAATCGTAGCGGACAAAGGACTTACCCTGGATTATCAATTCAGCGGCAAAAACCAGTTGACGCTCTCTGAAAACGGCGGCTCGAGAATCCAGGCCGGTTACGGCGCACTGACAATAAAACAGGGCGTACTTTTCGCGCATATAATTCCAGGCGCGCAAAAGGGCTACAACGTTTATGTCGATCTTGAGACGGATCAGGCGACAGTGTTTGAAGTATGGCTTTGCAGCGGCAAAAAGGAGATAACGCTGTCCAACACGGAAGTAACCATTGAAGACAGGGAAGTGCAGCGTGAGTTCTATTTCGGCTATCGCGAAGTCGCCGGCAAAAAGCCGCCCGAAGCGCGGCATCACCTGACCAATCGGATTGAAGGCAAGGGATTATACTGGAAACAGGACACAGGCATTGAAACGCTGGAATTGTACGCTTCAGTCGCCTCGGTGAACTTTGTCGAACTGACGCGGCATGCGGATTACCTGAGTTTTTGCAGCCCGTCGGATTATGTAATGCTCAGTCCCAACATGTTTATCCATAGCCGGAGCGAATGCGAGTTTTCAGGCATCTACACGATGTTTGTCATGGATCTGTTTACGCAGGTGAAACAGGCGGGCGTCCGCCTTGGTTTTAACGAAAAGGACGAGCTGGAATATTACATGTTCCGCGGCGACGGCGAGATAGTCGGCCAAATAGCGGCGCTGGAGCCTTTCGACCAACACGGCCGCGAGGCCGTTGTTGTTCAGGCGGCTAATGATCCGCAGGCGCCCGGAAAAGGACAGCGTCTTGTTTATCGTCCAGTCAGGGATTTTCAGCACCTGACCGATGAGCAAATGCATGCGGCGGCGCTGAAAAGCACTCTTGCGTTCGGAGGCGTAGCGCCGGACGCGCCGCAGATGATGGCTGGCAACGCCCTGCCTTTTACCGACAAAATGGTCGGCAAGGAATTCACGCTGCGCTACGACCACGGCGGCCCGGTGTGGCATTACAGGATAAAGGAGAAATATAAACTCAGCTACCGCGTGGACGGCGAAAACCAGTGGCGCGAGGCTGACTACCGCGCCTACGAAGGTGATGAAAATCTGTTCTGGTTCAGCCATCTCCTCCTTGACACCAAGCCCCGCGCGAGCGCGCAAATAGCCGTGGATTTCACCAACGGCCTGACCACCTGCATACATTCCCAGATGGGAACGCCGTATTACGGCAATGAAACAACCTATCGCGCGCTCTTCGGCGTGATGGAAATGCCCGGAATCAACGCGCCGCAGTACATACGCCACGAGCATAGCTGCGATCTCGTAGGGCAGGCCATTTCATGGTCGTACAGCGATCAGATGACATCCATGCACCTTTTTACGTCTCCGCACTCAATGTCATGGACTATCTTCACGGACAATCAGACCAGGGGAGCGCAGTGGTCGTCTCCCTGTATTATTGTCAAACTTCGTCCGGGGATTTATATATTCTGTCAAAACGAGGAAGCCTGTAACGGCGCCGAGATGTGCGAATTATTCAATCTCAAGATAATGCGCGGCAGCGGTTTCGGATTTTCCGGCAATGCAATGGGCGTTAACCTCGGTCTGGTAGGCGCGCTGGGACGCAACATAGGGAAATACGAGAATCTCATGAGATTCTATGGACCGAAAGCCAGTATATTTATTTAATAGAAATAAAGAGAATTATGCTAAACTAGTAGTTTAGTTTTTTATTATATATAACACAGAATTCTGTGGGTAACGATGGTGTAAAAAATAAAGTAACCGCCGGTAAAATTTCCATGCCTATAAAACAGGCATGGGAATTTTACCGGCGGTTACTAAAAAATAAGAGAGGATGATCATCGTGAAGATTGTGATACGTATTATTCCGGCGGTTTTGTTGTGTCTTTGTTTTTTTTACGCAAATGCCGTGGCGCAAACCCAGACATTAAGCGGTATATTCCCGGAAGCAATCGCAAATGTAAACGGTCAGCCGATTACAGGAAACGAGCTGGAATCACTAATCCGGCGCGAGTTGGTGGATATCGGCAATCCGGAATGGGGCACTTTACGCGCGGAATACCGAAACGCGTTGATATATGACGGAGTAATGTCCCTGGTTAATTTTCATTTGGTTTATGAAAAAGCAGTTTCATCGGGAGCAAAGGCAACCGACGCGGAAATTGATGCGGAAATGCAGGCATTCGCTAAAAATTTTTCAAGCGACGCTGAAATGAACTCCGCTCTGTCACGGCAGTTTCTTAACCGCGACTCGCTGAAACTGAAACTTGGGCAGGACTTGACTGTAGCTAAATTTCTCAATTCGTTTTCTCAGAATGTCGCCGTAACGACGGAAGAAATATTAAAATTTTATGCGGAAAACCCCGATATGTTCGCTCATCCCGACGTAGTTCGTGCAAGCCATATTCTGTTGCGTTCCGATGAAAAATCCGAGCTGAACATACGGGTGAAAGAACGGGCGGAAAACCTGCTGGACAGAGCTAAGAAAGGGGAAGATTTCGCCAAACTCGCCAAAGAAAATTCAGAGGCTGATTCAACAGCTGAAGGTGGCGATATTGGCTATGCAGAAAGAGAAGGGCTTGATCCTCTTTTCGCAGATGCTCTCTTTTCTATGTCGATAGGCGATATACGCTTGGTTAATTCCGAATACGGCTATCATGTGCTTAAGCTGACGGACAAAAAAAATGAGGGCGTGGCGCCTTTCGAAGATGTTCGCGAAGAATTAGCCAATCTCCTGAAAGCACAAAAGGCCCAGGCAGAACTTGCTAATTTAATAGGCCAACTTCAGGAACAGGCAAAAATAGAGATTCTGTTCTCGCCTGGAGAGTAGCATGGTGGGTTTTAGACCCGCCCTTATAAATCCGTCCCTACGCTTGAAACGTTACCGGCATATTTCGTT
>Ga0082212_10009858_pt1 | contig 12281 bp, 9 predicted proteins | sample TergutNt197P3_FD_71548 | JGI IMG/M metagenome (GOLD analysis project Ga0082212, IMG submission 71548) | Neocapritermes taracua P3 segment gut microbial communities from Petit-Saut dam, French Guiana - Nt197 P3 | ecosystem: Host-associated > Arthropoda: Insects > Digestive system > Gut ... | reverse complement strand
GCAATTTCTTTTTGTTTTTCTGCTTTTTGGAGTTCGATCAGGTCTGCCTCAACTTTAGAATCCGTGATGTAACCCTTTTCCAAAAGTTTTTGGTAATAAGACAGACTGTCTTCTTGAGTACGAACGGTTACTTCAGCGGCGAACAGTTCATTTTCGATGGTTTTACGGTTTTGTAAGTATGTTCCTTCGAGATATTCGACCAGAGCCAACTTAGCGTTTTTTAGATTCGCTTTGGATTGTTCCAGTCTGGCGGTGCTGTCGAGCACGACGATCCGTTGTTTGACAACATTTTCGCGGAGTGCTGCTGACTCGAGTTCAACCAGCAGGTCTCCTTCTTCCACTAGGGTTCCTTCGTCCACAACGAAGGTGAGCGTAAGTCCTCCGCCGCTGGTGGAACCGCTTGCACCTTCGACCTGGCATCGAATTTCGGTATTTTGAGCACTGTCCACGTTGCCGCGTTCGAGGACTTCATGGACAAATTTTCCGCGTTTGACCGTTACGAGTTGCGGCGGATCTACTTTGACCGTGTCCTGCAACCGTCCCCAGAGATAATAACCGCCGGCGGACACCAACGCAATCACAACCAGAAAAAAAAGCGAACGTTTGAGCATGGCGAACGTTATAATAAGTTATTAGCGCAGTATTTTACAAGAAAACTAGGAGTCATGGAAGATGCAGCACTTTGCGAAAAAGGATAGGTAGAACAAAAGAGCGGCGGACGCAAGTCCGCCGGTAGATGCCGTCTGGTTTCATCAGTTTTTCGGTCGCGGAAAATTTTTGGGGGCATTTCGTTGTTCCCGATATTCTACCGGAATCGGGTCGCCGGGCTGCCACGAATGGGGACCCGGTTGCCAACCGCCGCCGGCTTGCTCTGCCCGACCGCTTTGCTCCTTCATTTTCTTGAGAAGTGCCTTCGCATAAACAGGCGGATTGTCTATCAATAGTTGCAAACGCGCCCATTGTTCGTCGGTCAGCACATCGAACATTTTAATTTTGAATTGCGTGGAAAATATTTTGCCGCTGGACTGGATATCATCGGCAAGCCTTTTGAATTCCGGGTCGTCCGCCATCAGTTTTTTCTGAATCTCGTGCGCCTTTTCACCTAACTCCTTTGCCTTTTTGGATATTTCCTCGGCGTTATCGCCCATGTTGAAACCCTGTTTTTCCAGTTCGTCGAACAGTTTGTTCGTCATTGCCATCACACCATTTGCAAACGTTTCGAGATGTTTCTCGAATTCGGGTTCGAGTTCATTCTTGATTTTTTCCATGTGCTGCCTCTGGGCATCGGTCAGGTTAAGGACTTCGAACATCCCCGGCGAAATGATTGGCATTTCCCCCATTGCTGCCAACTGTGCTTCCATCATTTTTTGTTTCAATTCCGGGGTCATGACGTTGTCAACGGCATCGGACATGATGTCGACGGTCAAGGATGCTATTCTGCCCTGAATGTCAGCGAATTTGCCCGCCGTTTCAGCATCGGCATTCTGCATCAGGGGGTCATCAGAATTTCGGACCGCTTGCATTTCCTTCGCTATCTCTTGAAATTCGGGGTTGCGTTGCAATTCAGTCCCCAAGTTCATTTGGGTTTGCTGAATTGTCTGATATTGCTCATCGGAAACGCCAAACGCAGTGCGAATGTCAGGGTCAGCAAACAGTCCGATAGCCATGAGGTTTCCTCCACGCCCATTCCAGAAAGAGAGGACGACGTTTTTCATTCCAATTTTCATGGATTGCTGCATCATCGGCGAGTTCCGCATTTTCATAAAATCAAACTGCGGCGGAGTCTGTTGAGCATGTCCAACGAGCGGAAAGAGAAACAGACACAATACGGCAACAAAAAACAGTTTCATTTTCATGGGATACCTCATTGGGTTAAACAACGTGATTATAACAGAGCCTGTAGCATAAGCAAGGGTCAAAACGTTATAATATGTTGTCCCGACCGTACCAAAACATAGGTTATGCCATCGCGGTTTCCCATCATCATTCGTCGAAAAATCGACCGGCTCAACCGGTCGATACGGTTTTACGCCGCTCTCGATGGGATTGCCGTATTGCTCTTCGCACTTCTTCTACTGTTCGCTCTCGACATTGCTCTCGACAGATTTTTCGAGTTTTCGTTGCTCGTTCGGACTGTGCTGTTGCCCATTTTGACCGTAGCAATCGCTTACATCTTCGCCGAGCGGATACTCTTTCGGTGCTTTGCCTCGATCCGGCGCGATCAACTTGCTACGGCATTGGAATTTTTTGTTCCCCAATTAAACGAATCGCTCATTACCGCCATTGAAAGAAGCGGCAACGATGAAGTCAATCCCGAATTGATGCAGCAGACCATTGACGAAGCCGTCGCCGCACTGCGTGGTGTGAATGTTCATCAATTTTTCCGTGCCGGACGCGTCTATTCACGATTTGTCTTCTGCATTCTTTGTGCCGCATTGATTATCGCGGGTTGCATGCTACATTCCGAGACCGCTTCGATATGGTACTCCCGAAATATTTTGCTCGCACAACGGGAATACCCCAGAAGATCGGAACTGCTCGTCGATGGCTTTCAAAATGGTCGAGTCCGTATCGGTCGCGGCGCCTCTTTTACACTTTCGATTCGTGCCAATACGGAAAAGCCGAAAATTCCCGAATCCGTCCGAGTTCGCATCGGAACGCCGGAAGTCGGCTATCGAACGTTGCCTATCGACCAGTTCCGCATGGAAACGCGGGAAGGCACCCGATGGCGGGTCTTCACAACAACCTTTCCTGAAATGCTGGAAACCGTCAATCTGCAAGTTCGCGGTGCAGATTCGACGCTGAACGACCTTTGCATCGAAGTCGTTCCAACGCCGACGCTGACTGAAATGGTACTGAACCAAAACTTTCCCGATTACATGCAACGTCCTGACCGTGCCGTTGCTCTCGCAGGACGAACGATGATTCCCGACGGCACGTCAATCACGATAACGGCAACATCCACCAAACCGCTTCTGTCGGCAACGGCAATCATCAATCAAACGGAAACTCCGCTCACGCCGGATGCAATCGAGCCTTTCGATTCGATCATGCTTACTCTGCCGGCGTTGCGTGAAGAGACGACGATTGATTTTCGTCTGACCGATATTGATGGGCTTACCAACCGGCATGCGATTCGGGCGCAACTGGGAATCATCAAGGATCAATCGCCGGTGGTAACGGCACGGTTAGAAGGCATCGGTCCAGCCATCACGCCGGAGGCGGTCTTGCCGATGGTCGGAGAAATCACCGACGATAATGGTTTGGCTCGTGCAATGAGCCGCTACATTTCGGAACCCACTCCCAACGAAGAGGTGCCGCGTGAACCGGCAGCGGGAACGGTTCCGGTCACAGGCATCACGCCGGGACAGACGCTTTTTCCGTTGGCACAGTCCTTTGCCGCTGTGCCGCTTTCGTTGCTACCGAACGATAAATTGGCTCTCCACATCGAAGCCAACGATTTGTTCAATTTGGATGCAGAGGAGGGTCAAACCGGCATGGGTCCTCGCTGGCTTTTGGAAATCGTTACACCGGAGAGACTTAAAAATCTGTTGGAAACAAGGGAAATCACATTGCGGCAACGTTTTGAAGTTGTGATTGGCGAAGTTGAGCGAACGAAAAACATCTTGCAGGATTTTTCGTTGGAGCCAATGGATCAGCAAATTCAAGAAGCGGCGGCACTGACATTGGAACTGATTGAAAACGAAACTCCTGAAAGTTTTGCCGAACGACAGCGGAAATTGGAATCGAGCAGACAAAAAATACTCGACACGATCAATGTTGAGCAGTCAGACTTGGGCAAGTACCACATTGCCCGAATGCTCCGCGATACGAACAAAGAAGTCTATGATCTGAGGAACATTGTGGAAGGTTTTCGGTCGATTCGTGCCGAAATGATCAACAATCGGATTTTCACGGAGGATGAACGCAAGCGGATCGACCAAGAAATTACGCAGCCGATACAAGAATTGATGGGCGTGGACTTTCCCGGCATTGACGAGTTGCTCGGTATTTTGCAAGAATTGTTATTGGCACACGATGTTCCCCATCGTCCGGCGGCACAGGAGGAGCGGCTGAAAATTTTGGCTCAATTTGATACGATCATTTTAACGATGACGGCAATTCGAGACAAAATGGCTTCGATGGAAAGTTTCAACGAAGTGATTGAACTATTACGTTCGATCATCAAACAGCAGCAGCAACTGCGGAATGAAACAATGGAAGAACGCAACAAACGATTGAAGAGTCTAGTGGAATGAAACGCAGTGGAATGACGGCAAAGAGCCGGGAATGGAGCGTAGCACAGCCATCTTTATCGCACTCGACTGAAATAGGGTGCTGGACGGCGTGGTAGGCTGCCCGGCGGATAATAGTGTAAATACTGGTTGAATCCTGCCGGATTCATCGAACTCGGAATTTCGCGAGGAGGATTCAACACTGATTTGTTGTCCTGACCAGACGGTCCGCCACCTCCAAGATTGCCGGCTGCCCCGCCGCCGCCGGGACGACCTTGCAATGACTGCAAGGTCTGTTGCTGTGTCTGTAGTTGGCTCTGTTGACCGGCATACGCCTTCATCATGTCCTGCTGTGGTTTAACATTACTAAGGTAATTACCCAGTGGTCCAGTCCCGCGAGACCTGTCCATCATACCCATCCAAGGACTGATCGCGGGCTGCAACTGTGCAAACGCAGACAAACCCATCACCGAGAGTGCCAATGTGACACCCAACGAATACAAAACTGGTTTTGCAATTTGTTTCAGCATCGTAAATCCCTCCAGAGTCTATTATACCACAAACAACGCCGCGATAGCAAGGGTTGCCAAGGATTTATTAGTACCTATACCGTTCGCCGCCGCCTTGCAATACGTTTCCGTAAAGCCGGGTTGCCGTTGAAGCCCCTAGCAAGGTGAAGCCCATGATCCGCTCAAACGGTGCAAAAAGTTTTGCCAATGTTCCGTCGAGCGAGAGGAAGCGGTCTTCCACCACGAACACCCTGTCGTTCGGCAGAAGTTGATAGTTGGTATCCGGCTTTCCATAAGCGGTAATGTCCACCCAGTCCACCGGCAAAATGACCGGCTTGTTTGAATTGCCCACCGGTCTCGCAACCCAAATCCGTTTGGAAGAGTTTTGTTGCAAACCATCAGTGTTCGCCAGGGCATCCAGTACTGTTTCGTTGCCCGTATGGGGATATTTCAGAACTCGTTCTCCTAGACCTGACGATTGAAAAATCACATAATACGCCTTGCTGTTGTACGTATGCACATCGACCGCTACCTGAGGATGTTCCAAATGTTTGGAAAGATGGAACTCGATGGCGTCTCTGCACTCATCAAGGGTAAGACCATTGACGTACACGCGACCGTATGAACCCAGTGTAATGTATCCATCTGAACCAATGGTATGATTACCGGCAATCTGCTGCATGTCTCCCATCCGAATCAGTTTGACGGAAACAATCGGATTGATCAGTTGTCCGCCGGCAGCATTATCATCAGTTCCGCTCAAATGCCGGGTGATTGCCTGCTGTGATTCGTCAACAGAAAGTCCTTCGACCTTAACTGCACCGTAGGAACTTCCGAGTTGGACGACACCGCCCGGCTCTACCGCAAATACGCTCGAAATGGGGTCATCAGGCAGTGCTCCAATGACATCGACGAACACAAGGTCGAACACCCGTAATTTGTAGGGATTTTTGGGGGCTAAATGGATTGCCTCAACGTTGATAATATCCGGCGGCTCCAAAAAATAATAGGGCAACGACGACTTCGCTGTCTCTTTCGGAACATCACGGAAGATAGGAGTTCCGGCAGGTTTGGGGTCAAAAAAAGCCGTCCGATGCATGAGACAACCGGGGAACAGGAGCAATACACAAACGTACAACCCGCAAACCCTTGTAAAAAGGGAGTAACGCTTGGATTGGACACTCAAATCGGGTAACGACTGAAAAGTTCCCATTTTTGTTGCTGATGCGCCTTGCACGTCGAAGGTAAGAAACATCACGTCCATTTTCGGCATACAAGAACAGGGAAACTGTGGGAAAACATCAATACATTCAAAATTGTCACAACCGTTACAGGCGTTACACAGAATCTGTTCGGATAATCACGTTCCACCAATCGTGCAATCGTGGAGAGTAACCTAGCAGGGAACAAATATATTGGTTTGCAAGGCGGCGAATCGCTCCCAATGTTTTTGGACTCAAAGGGATACGTTTCCACTCTTCGGAGCGGTCAAGCGGATTCATCAGGGCTTCCCACCCGTCCAGTGTTTCTGGTGTTACCGCCAGGGTTTGCCGATGTCCCGACAAACAATCGGGACACAGCACTCCGCCGTCAAGCGTTCCGAACACGATCCTGTCCTTTGACTCTCTCGAAACAGGCGTTCCGCAGTCCACGCAGTTCCAAAGCGAGGGAGCGTGCCCGAGAAGTTGCAGCAGCCGACCCTCGAATCGAGTGAGCGTCCGCATGACCAACCGTCCTGCTTCGAGTTGGTTCAACACTTTTATCGTCAAATCGTACAGTGTCGGCATAGGATCGTGGACGGCGGTAAAGCCATTGACGAGTTCGGCAACGTAATACCCGCCGAACGTGCCGGCAAGGTTCTTGGCATGGACACGAAACCGCCGGAGCAACTTCGATTCGGTTAGCAAATCGAGGGAATCTCCTCGTTTTTGAATAAAAACGACTGAATTTCGGGCAAGAATGTCGAGGGAGGATTCAAAGGAACCTTTGAGTCGCCGTCCCCCTTTGGCGAGGGCTTCGATCTTGCCGAACTGTCGGGTGTAGAGCGTAACGATCAGACTCGTTTCACTGAAATCGACTGTCCGCAAAACCAACGCATCGGTGGAAGGCATATACTGTAAACTGGAACAAAATGTTCATTATTCTTTGTGAATTCTTTGTGTCCTTCGTGCCTTTGTGGTCAAATTTACTTAACCACAAAGACACAAAGAGCACAAGGTTAACGCAAAAACGACCAAATAGTGACGGATGCCTGTCTACATTGTATCCAATTTTGCATGATCTAACCGGCATACGTTTCTTCGTCAAAAAACTTTTCGTGTCGAATGAAGCCGGATTCTTCTTCGACTTCGGCGTGAGTTTGCCAACGCCACCGCCGGGGGGCAGGACGTTTTTCCTGAATAATTTCGATACGAGGTTCCACACTAAAGCCGAGCCGTTTCAAGCATAGGTCCCACCAAGTTGGGTCGGCAATTCCCTTGGTTTCGACGATGACCGGTGGTTTTTCCGGTTCAAGATAAAATTTCCGCATCGAGACCTTGGAACCGAAATCTCCGCCGCACCGAGTGCATGGAGACTCGTTTTTCGGCGGTCGGACGGTGTGTCCGCAGGTCGTGCAAACATACCGATACTCCCAGGGTCCATAGCCGTAACTTACCTCCTTCATGCTGGGAAGTATAGCATAACGGGGCGTAAATGCAATGAGTCAGCCCAGTTTCTCTACTCGATACTCACGCCGTTAACAAGTTTGTTTTTTCCATCCGAGTTTCTTCGCCGTTGGCACTGGATCGATACAGCACCGCTCCCGCACTTCCTTCAATGTCCGCTCTCCCCGCCATAGCATCTGTCCCAACGACAAAGCCATATTCGTCAATACCGTCCACGCCTCACCCCAATCACGCAATACCACGTGCTTATCCTCATCAAATCAAGTCCATATACTGCACAATGGCACAAATGTACACTTTTTTTCTCTTCTTTGTGTCTTTTGTGAAATCTTTGTGTACCTTGTGGTTAAATTTTCCACGAAGGACACAAAGTGAGCACAAAGTTCACAAAGAAAACCTTCATTGTAATGGCGTGGTGCGGTATAAATCCCTAAATTTTGGCAAAATAGGAAAATTTTGTCGATTATAACGACTTTAACACCGATATAAGGATCAGTTGAAATTCCCCCTCCCCCAAAAATTCAGATGCTTCGCCTTTCGGCTACGTTTTGTCTGTTATCCATATTCCTCTGTTCAGTTGGCTGCCGTACCTGTTCCACCCCCTACGATTGCCGCGTTCCTGCGAATACCAACCGGCTGGACGACTATCGGGGCTTCAATTCGCTGTATCGTGGAGGTTCCATTTACACTTGCGAGGGGTGCAGGTCGTGCCAAACGAACATCAGGAATGCCTATTCAACGGGTTACACAGGCGACTATTACACCAATGCAGGCAATTATGGATACACTGCGCCTGTTACCATACAGCGGCGTAATCTCGACGGTTTTAGTGCTCCAAGACCCAGGCAAGGGGGAGGTTCGGTTGCCATCCCACTGGACGATCCGGGAGCAGGATACGGTGTTGATTCCACCTGGGATGACGGCAATATGCACACTCTCGAACAACTACTTCAACAGCAACAGCGGACACCCGATGCGATGCCGATTGACCCGCCCCCAAGACCGCGAAATCCTGTGCCGACCTTGGATCCCGACACCATTCCTTTCACTCCGAGCGATGGGGTGGTTGTCCCGCCAAATGATCCTTTCCCGACGGATGTTGAAATTGAAGTGCCGATTACGCTTGAAGAGTTGCGCCGCCTTGACCCCTCCGTCCAAGAATTTGAAATCATCAGCATCGAAGATTCTGGGATGGAGTCCCCAGTGCGGTGAACGGCGTTGGTGTTGACACGGCCTAACATTCGCCGAGCACCTCAAGCACGTTTTCGTGTAAAACGCCGTTGGTGGCGACTCCTTCTCCGCCAAAAATGCTGGGATTGCCTTTCCAATCGGTAAAACGTCCTCCCGCCTCTTCGAGGATGACCAAGAGCGGTGCCGCATCCCATTCGGACATTGCCGGATCGACCATCACATCAGCACGTCCCGTTGCGACCAAAGCGTAACCGTAGGCATCTCCCCAAGTCCGTGTCAGCCTGACACTTTTTTCAAGCCGATTGTACGCTTCCCTGCGGCTTTTTTTATCGAACGTTATCACTTCGCTCGTCAGAAAGGTCGCCTCTGCCAAATCGGAACAGTGGGAAACGCAGCACTGCTTCGGTTCGCCTCGGTTCGTTTCATGCCAGGCACCCAGTCCGACTCCCGCCCAAACGAGTTCATGCAGAGCGGGCAGGGCAATGACTCCCCCTACGCACTGCCCCTCTTTTTCCAAGCCGATGAGGGTGGTGTAGAGCGGAACGCCGTGAATGAACGATTTCGTGCCGTCTATCGGATCAAGGAACCAACGAAAACCGCTGGTGCCTTCGGTATTGGGAAATTCTTCTCCGAAAAGGGCATCGTCTGGAAATCGTTCGGCAATCCGCTGCCGCAAAAACAGTTCGGCTTCTCGATCTGCTTTCGTAACAGGGGATTCGTCCGCTTTTTTTTCGACCGCCTGTGTTTCGGGATTGTAAAAATACCGTAACGTCAGTTCTCCTGCCTGCAATGCTAGGGTTCGCGCGTATTCAAGACGTTGGTGCATAAGTTTCACGTCATTGTATCGCCTTTCAACTTTTTTGCCACTACCGCTACGTTGTATTTCTTACCCGCCGAGATCGTCGAGTTTGATTCCCTTTTTCGAAAGGTCTTCAAACTTTAGCGGACCGGCTTGGAGAATCGCCGCCGATGCCCCCGACTCAAATTTCGAGAAGTTCAATTTGAACAGCCCGGCAAGGTACATTGCCAACTTGTCGTATTCCTTCTTGTCCGCCCAAACGTTTTTCGGATTGAGAATTTCCTTCGGAACGTTCGCACATTCCGCTGGCATTGCCAATCCGAAAATCGGATCAACCTCTTTCTTGCTCTTCGCCAGTTCGCCGCTGTGGATGCCGTCGATGATCGCGCGGGTATGTTTGATCGAAAGCCGTTTACCGACACCGTACTTTCCGCCGCTCCAACCGGTATTGACAAGCCACGCCTTCGAACCGTATTTTTTCATATTGGAAGCGAGAATTTCGGCGTACTTCGTCGGATGCCAAACAAGAAAGGCGGCTCCGAAACATGCCGAAAACGTTGCCTGCGGTTCGCTGACTCCCATCTCGGTTCCCGCCACTTTTGCCGTATAACCGCTGATGAAATGGTACATCGCTTGTTCAGGAGTCAACTCGCTCACTGGCGGCAACACGCCGAAGGCATCGCACGACAAAAAGACGATATTTTTCGGATGACCGCCAATGCAAGGCATCTTGATATTGTCGATGAACTCAATCGGATAGGAAGCGCGGGTATTTTCCGTGATCGAACCATCTGCGTAATTGACTTCCCTGGTATTCTTGTCGTACACGACATTTTCCAGTACCGTGCCGAATCGGATTGCTCGGAAAATTTCCGGCTCGCTCTTTTCGGAAAGGTCAATGCACTTTGCATAGCAACCTCCTTCGATGTTGGAAATACCATCGGGCGTCCAACAATGTTCGTCATCGCCGATCAATTTTCGGTGCGGTTCGGCGGACAGGGTTGTTTTTCCTGTCCCGGAGAGTCCGAAGAAAAGCGAAACGTCCCCCTCTTTTCCTTCGTTCGCTGAGCAGTGCATCGACACGTAGCCCTTCTTCGGCATCAAATAATTCATGATGGTGAAGACCCCCTTCTTCATTTCGCCCGCATACTGCGTTCCCATGATGACGAATTCCTGTTTTTCAAAGGAGAGAGCCACGCACGTTTTGCTTTTGATTGATTCTTGCATCGGATTGGACGGAAACTGACCGGCGTTGTAAACGACGAAATCGGGAGTCCCGAAATTTTTCAATTCCTTTGCCGTCGGACGGATCAGCATGTTGCTCATGAACAGAGCGTGATAGGCCCGGCAACAGATGATTCGGATTTTGATTTGGTGTTTGGGGTCCCAGCCGGCGAAGCCGTCCACGACGTACAGGAGTTCGCGAGTGTTGAGGTAGTCGAGTGCACGGAGTTTGTGTTCTTCGAAGTCATTGGGCGTCATTGGCATATTGACGGCCCCCCACCAGACATCGGCTTCGGAGGTGCTTTCTTTGACGACGCGTTTGTCCTTGGGACTTCGACCGGTTTTTGCACCGGAACTGTTCACGAGTGCTCCTTTTGAGGTAATGGCGGCGTGCTCCCGAACGAGTGCCTCTTCGTAAAGTTTGGCAGGAGAGGGGTTCCGTAAAACCGTGTTAACTGTGATTCCGTAGGGAGTGAGATCAATATCTTTGCTTGCCATTCTGTTCCTTTCAATTTTTTTCTTTGAGGTTAAACGGCGGCATTGTACCCGAAAAGTCTCCAATTTTGAAGGGGGCAAGGGAACGGTGCACGAGAACCGTTTCACGCAGAGACAGGTCATAATTCACTGTATAAGCCCGTCGCTCCGGGAATAGGGGGCTGCCGTCAAATTTGAGCAAATCCTCCTTCACCAACCGCCGCATGACATCCGAAACATCAATCGCTTGCCCGACACAGCCGACTCGATACGGTCATTGGACAGTATTTCGAACCGAAGATGGAATTTTCGGTACAGTTCATCCTGCCATTGTTCGGCGAGGCTACCCGGTGAAACGATGAGACACCGCTTCAAATCGCCGCGCACAATCAGTTCTTTCAAGAACAACCCGGTCATAATCGTTTTACCGGCACCGGGGTCGTCGGCGAGGATATACCGCAACGGCAACCTTTGGAGCATTTCTTGATAGACCGCCGAAATTTGGTGCGGGAGCGGTTCAATCGCAGACGTAGAGAACTGCTTGCATTTGGTGAAGGATCGTTGGTGGGAGGAGGATCGTTATTGGACGAAGCGACTGGGGTTGGCACCGGTCTTTGCGTCGTTAACGAATGCGGCGATTTCTGTGTTGCGATTGTTTCCGGGGACGGAGAAAATTGTGCGGGCGAGAGCGGAGCAAGTCCAATGGAAACAAGCATGGAAAAACTCCCACTAATGTTTGACACACCCTAGGGGTGAGAGGTGCCCATTAAGGAACTGTGCCAAAATAACATTTCCAAGTCCAGACTACCTCGGTATGTTTTGAGCGTCCCGTCATTCCAGTAGTACACTTGAAATAGAAGGACATGACAACTGCAACTTCATGCGGGAATTATACTGAAATTTATTGGATTGAGTCAAGGTTATTTTGACACGACTCCTAAGCAGTCCCCCCGCTTGTGGTGTTGGCAAAATTGTGTAGCATGGGGTTGCTCCCTGGGTGCATAGCTCAGTTTGGTTAGAGCGCAGCCCTGATAAGGCTGAGGTCGATAGTTCGAATCTATCTGCACCCATTAGGGTTTTACCCTTAAAATACAAGCGTTTGCGGCGTTTGTTGGTTTTGATTTTTTGACATTGTATCTACCGAAAACGTCCCCAAAGGGACGTTTTTAACGAGAAAGGTACA
>Ga0082212_10009857_pt1 | contig 12281 bp, 13 predicted proteins | sample TergutNt197P3_FD_71548 | JGI IMG/M metagenome (GOLD analysis project Ga0082212, IMG submission 71548) | Neocapritermes taracua P3 segment gut microbial communities from Petit-Saut dam, French Guiana - Nt197 P3 | ecosystem: Host-associated > Arthropoda: Insects > Digestive system > Gut ... | reverse complement strand
CGAAAAAAAGAATGAAAGTGAAATTTTTGTGGTTATAGTCCAGGCGTACGAAGAAACTGTTGCGTTGGCGGTAAACAATATCAGCAGCATGCGTCAGGTAATCCTCAAAACAATGCCTTCATTCATGGAAAGTATCGAAATGTTTTCCGGTGTAGTCCTGAATGAAGATTATGAAATGGTTCCCGCATTGCACATCCCGACAATAATTAAAATGGCACGGCGTACAAAAACAATCGACATGAAAAAACGCCATGTCGATTATGAGAGACTGCGCAAGTCCATTCTGGTTGTTGACGATTCCGCTCCTACACGGGATATTGAACGGGATATTCTGGAGGCAGAAGGCTACAAAGTTGACACCGCATCCGATGGCACAGAAGCGCTGGCTGCCGCGAAAAACACTCACTACGATTTAATCTGTACCGACATTGCCATGCCCAACATGGACGGGTTCATGCTTACGGAGAATATACGGAAAAATGAAAGCCTGAAGGACATTCCCATCATAGTGATTTCTTCCAAAATTGACGAGAAAGATCAAAACAAGGCCGCTCTTCTGGGAGTGAGCCGGTATATCGTGAAAAATTCGTTTAACAATCATCATTTGATGTCCGTTGTGCGTGAACTGATCGGAGAAGCCCATGGATAAAAAACGAATTCTGCTATTTGAAGATTCCGATATGTTCGCCGGCGTTTTAACGGAATTCCTCGCATCCGGGGGTTATGAAACAGATCGGGCGAAGAACGGGCTTGAGGGAATAAAACAAGTTTACTCTTTTTTCCCCGATCTTATTATCACGGAAACAGAAATGCCGCTTTTCGGGGGATATCAGATCACACGTTTTTTAAAATCGCACATTGCTACCAAAGAAATTCCAGTCATCATGTTCACTTCTCTGGCCGAATCAAAGGACAAATTCTGGGGAGAACAGGCGGGTGCAGATTTTTATATAGAAAAGGCGCCGGAAAATTTTACGGAACTGTCAGAGCATATTAAATGCCTTCTTGAAGAATCCAAATCTCCTGATATTGAGCTTCTGACAAACGCGGGGAAGAAAATAACAGACAGCTCGCTTATAGAAATGTTAAGCAATCTCATGGATGACAGGCTTTTCAGGACAACTACTATCGGGCTTTTGGCGGAGCTTTCATCCAAAGTTACTTCCCTTGAAGAAACAGTTCGCGGTGTTTTCTCGCTTTTAACCAATGTCTGTCACGCACAAATGTGTACGATTATGATAAAAGACAGCACAGAAAACGGATTAATTGTATATCATGCCAATAACACCGGCTATACACGGGAAATCGCCGAAGATTTCAAGGCTATTGCAATAGCTGATTTTAACACCCGCTTTTCAGATTACCAGGTTGTTTCAAAAGAGGTTCTCGATTTTTTCCCTGAAGGAGAATATGAAAACAAGATCGAATCGTATATTCTCTTTCCGCTTATAAGCTGCGGCGAGGAATATGCAACGGTCCATATCGGCACATCAATAAAAGAATACTTTTCTCCGCTGATACTGGAAAATCTGCGCGTTTTTCTCACTGCGGCTTCTCCCATTATCGCAAACGCCCTGCACCTGCGGCAAACGGAAATTCTGCAAAAGAAAACAAGAACCGCTTTTGCGCGTTATGTTCCGGTAGACGTAATGGACGAAATTATAAGGGGATCGTCAACACAGATCGCCCAGGGTGAGTCGCGGCTTGTGGCGATTCTGTTTTCAGACATAAAAAGCTTTACGACTATTTCCGAAAACACACCCGCGCAGGAAATGGTAAAATTTCTGAATCATTATTTTTCATACATGTGCAATGAAATTGTCGCGGAAAAGGGCAACGTCGATAAATTTATCGGCGACGCAATAATGGCAATCTTTGGCGCTCCCAGGACCCTGGAGAACGCATCCGTCAGCGCGGTGCGCGCAGCTTTACGCATGGCCAAAACGCTTCCAAAAGTTGATACTTCCGATGTTACGCTTCCACCCGGAGGGTTCGGCGCGGGCATTGGCATTAATTTCGGCGAATGTGTAGTCGGTAATATCGGATTTCAGAACAAACTCGACTACACGGTTATCGGTGACGCGGTTAACCTCGCTTCCCGGCTTGAGGCGCTTACCAGATATTACAAAACGTCTATCATGGTATCGGAAAATATCTATGCCAACGCAAAGGATCATTTTATTTTCCGGAAAGCTGACAATGTAAAAGTAAAGGGAAAAGATCTGCCTGTAGGAGTCTACGCGGTTTATGACGCATGGCGGGATGAAGCGCCGTCTGAAACACCTGCGCATCTTGTTATTGACAGGGAATGCCTGGACCAATACAACAAAGGACTAAAACTTTTCGCGATGCGCGAATGGGAAACGGCAAAACAATATTTTGCCCATTCACTTTCTGCCTCGGGCGGTCATGACTTCCTTTCTTCCATGTACCTTGAGCGGATAGATACGCTGAAAGCCAATCCTCCGCCGCCTGATTGGGACGGAACCATAACGATGACGGAAAAGTGAGTTGTTTGGCAGTGAAAGTAAAAGTCGCAGTAGCTTTTCTGTTGATTTCCCTTACCTTCCCCCTGCTTTCACTTTCTTTTAATGATACGACAGATCCGGCCGAACTCGCGTTTCGCCTGACAGCGGAAATGAGCGATGAACAGGCCCTTGCCCAGACATTCATGCTTGGCTGGGTAGGGGCTGTGCCATCTCCCCTAATAATGGACTGGATACGGGAACGCAACATCGGGGGAGTTAAAATATTCGGCTGGAATACGGGAGATACGCGCAAGCTGGCGGAAACCGTTGGAGAGCTTCAGAAAAGCGCCCTCCAGACACAATTCGGCATCCCGCTTTTTATAGCCACCGATCAGGAAGGCGGCCTTGTGCGGCATGTAAAGGGCGCAACCAGTGAAACTCCCGGAAATATGGCTATAGGCGCATCCGGCAGACCAATGGACGCTTACTGGTCCGGTTACTATATAGGGAGAGAACTTTCTCTCCTTGGGATCAACATGAATTTCGCTCCAACAGTGGATCTTTATACCAACCTTAACTCAACTCTCATCGGGCCCAGGTCTTTTGGCGCCGATCCGGTTCAGGCAGGAATTCTCGGCGCAGCGTTTGTTAAGGGTCATAAGGAAATGGGGATTGTCGCAACGGCGAAGCATTTTCCCGGCCATGGGGACACGGATCTGGACTCTCACGGGGTTTTGCCCAAAATCGGCGCTCCTTTTGAATTGCTTTGGGACAGGGAAATTCTTCCCTATAGACTCCTGATAAGGGAAGGCCTTCCCGCGGTAATGAGCGGCCACCTGGCTTTCCCGGATACGCCGGCGGGAGAAATTCCGGCTTCTCTTTCATCATGGTTCTTAAAAGATGTGCTCAGAGACAAAATGGCTTATAAGGGGCTTGTCATTACCGATGACCTCATGATGAACGGAGCCGCGGAATATGCAGGCGGCCTTTCACGGGCGGCAAAACAGGCACTGCTTGCGGGAAACGACATCATCATGTTCTCGGCAACTCCGAACCTGAACGATACCGTTTGGACTTATCTGGCTTCTTCGATGAAAGAAGAACCGGAGTTCCGGAACAGGGTGAGAGATGCCTGCCAACGGGTCTTGACTGTAAAACTGGAATACCTGCGGGGAGAAAGAAAAGTCCCTTATGTTCCGGACCTGAAAAAAATCGATGAAGGTCTTGTGGATCCTCAGGGAACCGCCTTTTTCCTTGGGCTGGCAGCCCGAAGTGTTACCATCGTAAAAGGCAGACATGTTTTCCCCCTTAATCCGGAAAACGCAGGACGGGTATTGCTGGCAGGGGATTTCCCGGAATTTTTAAGCACCGGACAAAAAGCTTTTCCGGGAGCCGCAACATACTTGTACACATCTTCACAAAATGCAGCTGAAATTGCGTCTTACGCCGGTAACGCCGACACGGTGATCTTTTGCCTTTCAGACAGGATCGGAAGCAGGATACTCCAGCAGCTTCGCCCTTTAAATAAAAGGATTATTGTCTTTTCCGTGTTGAGCCCCGCTTACATCGAGGAGGTATCCTGGGCGGATGCCGCGGTGGCCGTTTATAGCTACGCCCCGGAATCCTTTATCGCCGGCTTTTCGGCCATCCTGGGCAGAATCCCCGGAAGAGGGAAACTCCCTTTTACCCTGAATGGGCAGATGTCCGGGGATTAGGACTATGATCACACGATCCCATGGCAAGCTCTTTCGCTGGTATAAAACGCCAGGGCGCAAGCTCTGCGCGGCGGAAGCCTTTCTAAAAACAAGAGAGAACTATTGTGTTGGCGCATCATCACGTTTTCTGCGGCTAAAAAAAAGCCTTGATCATGTGTGGTATATGCCCGACCCCGAAGGCGGGATTTCCGCACTCATTCTGCAAAGCAGACAAGTTCTTTTTCCGGTATTTGACAAAATCAAAAATATCCCCGCGCCCCGTTTTCTGAATCGTTTTCTGGGCAAAGTCAGGATTCATGCCCTTCAGGGGCTCCGGGAAGATGTGGAACTTCTGGAACTCCTCATGGAAAATCAGAGGTATTATGCCGCGGAGCGGATAGATTACGAACTCATGGGTCTTGACAGCGGACCAAGACCCGAAGCCCTCAGGGCCGGCCCCGCAAACCTTGTATTACGCAAGCCTGTGGTGAAAGACACGGAATTTCTTTTCGCCCTCCAATCAGCCTATGAACAGGAAGAAGTTCTTCCGGAAAACACGGTTTTTAACCCGGCGGTCTGCCGTTATAACCTGGAGCATATCCTTTCTTCCGAACAAACCCTTGTAGCCGAACTTGATAACCAGGTGGTTGGAAAAATCAACACCAGCGCCCGGTCATTTACACGGTACCAGGTAGGCGGTGTATATGTCCGCCCCGATTACAGGGGCTGCGGCATTGCGGTAAAAATGACAGCCGTTTTTGTCCGGGATCTTTTGGCTCAGGGAAAAGGCGTTTCTCTTTTTGTAAAAAAAACCAACAATGCGGCCCTGAAAGTATATCGCAAAGCGGGGTTTGCCATTCTTGCCGATTACAGGATAACTTATTATTAATCTGAAATGAGGTTTTATATGCATTCACATAGATTCGGTTTTACACTCCTTTTGTTTTGTATCCTTCTTTTGAACCCCGCCTGCAGCAAGGCAGGGTATGGAGGAGCTTCCAATGATAGCAGGGCTGTCACGGCTCAAGCCATAAATATCGAGACTGCCGTACATGATGATTTTTTGGGGGGCAGCGCCAATTCCGAAGGTTCCCGGGATGTTGATGTATCGACCGATGGATCGATTAAAGAAAATACCGGGCAAAGCCGGAAGCTTGTTAAAAGGGCGGAGCTTCACCTCCGGGTGGAGAACCTGGAATCGACGGAAAAGCCTTTATCTTTGCTCATGGAAAAATATGGCGCATGGCCGGCTTCAACCGGAATTTATCAAAACTCGCGAAATTACAACATACGGGTTCCATCGGATTCATATGACGCCATGCTTGCGGAGCTCGCCGGCTTCGGGAGGTTGCTCGGACGCACAGAAAACGCGGAAGATGTAACACTTCGTTATTATGATCTGGAAAGCCGGCTTGCCACAAAGCGGGAACTGCTCAGAACATACCAAAGCTACCTGGCTAAAGCGCAAAGCATCGACGATATCATGACTGTCGAAAGCCGGATAGCGGATCTGCAGATGGAGATCGATCATACAGGTACCCAGTTCCGAAACCTTGTGGGCCAAATTGATTATTCCACAATTTATTTGGAGATAATGGGCCCCATTAGTGCAGTCTCATATTCAAAACCAACCCTTGCGGAAAAACTGAAAGAACTCTTCGGCTCTTTTGGTGATGTGGTTTCTTCCGCATTTGTGGTATTAACGGGGATCATTATCTACGGTATTCCGGCAATCCTCATCATTGTTTTACTCTTCTGGATCCTGTTTGGACGAATCGGTCTTCTGAGGAAGCTCATGTATTTTGCGGCGGGGAAAAGACCCGCCAAACCATCCGGAGAACTGTAGTCTCTATGCCTTATCTTTACGAAACCCATCTGCACACCCGTGAAGGAAGTTCCTGCGGAGTTTCCGGCGGGAAAGAATATATCCGGAAGTATCTTGATTTGGGATATACGGGCATAATCATCACCGACCACTTTTACAACGGGAACTGCAGGGCCAGGCGAAACCTCCCCTGGGAAAAGTGGGTACATGAAGCCTGCAGGGGCTACGAAAACGCCCGTGAAGAAGGCGCCCGCCGGGGTCTGGATGTGTTTTTCGGCTGGGAAGAATCATTCGAAGGTGATGATTATCTGGTTTACGGCCTCGATAAGGAATGGCTCCTTGAACACCCCGAAGCTTGTCGCTGGACCCGGCAGGAACAATTTGAGGAAGTGAAGCGACACGGGGGCTGTGTGGTCCATGCACACCCCTTCAGACATTGTTTTTATATTATGCGCCTCCATCTTTTCCCCGATTATGTAGATGCAGTCGAAGCTGCAAACTCGGGCAACGAACAATCATGCGACGCACTGGCTTTTGCGTACGCGAATAAGATAAAGGTTCCGGTAACCGCCGGTTCGGATATACACTTCACCGGAGACATCAGGTCCAATACGGTCTTTGGAGTGTATCTGGATAAAAAAATGGAAAGTATTACCGATTATGTGAGTGCCGTTAAGAACAATACCATTAACGCTTTAAAAACACCAGGGAATCGTTTTGATTTCCGGGGCGGCGATGCGGATAACATTCTGGGTAATCTTTACCTTTAGCGGACGACGGGAGTCGCCTTTCAGTCGCAAATTGATATAAACTTTAGCGGACGACGGGAGTCGCCTTTCAGTCGCAAACATCCTGTTTGCTCCTTCAAGGCCGCCCTTGTCGCTAAACCGCCCTCCATGGCGGTTTACCCCTACAGCCCTGCACCGGTTTGGGCCTTCGGGGCCGCGACAAGGTTTCGACTCCCGCACTATCGTCTCGCAAAATCTTATCTCAAATGAGAAATTCATTTGCGTGATAAAATTTTCAGCGGACGACGGGAGTCGAACCCGCGTCACAAGCTTGGGAAGCTTGGATAATACCGTTATATGACGTCCGCTAAAAGCAAGAAGAGCATCATGTTACTCTGAACCTTTTAAATTGTCAATCGCGAAGAACGGATAGCTCCAAAACTATTGACTGTTTTAGTAATAATTAGTATATTGTGAATATAGATAAAAGGAGATAAAAAAAACATGGAAAAAATACGAGAAACAAATAAAACTGCCGCAGAACATTTATGTCTTGTGCAGAAACTACATACGATTAGAGAAGAATTATCCCGGTTAGAGAAACAAATAGAGGAAATGCCTGTTGCTTTTCAGGGTTTAAAGCTTGAAGCGGCAGTAGATAAAACATCAAATATCATCTCTTTCCCCGGAGCAAACCCTATTGCCCAGGTTATGGGATCGTCCTGTTCTGAGACAAAACAATTTTCCTCTTTTATGCCCTTCGTAGCCATGCCAGGCAATCCCCTTCCCCCTGATATTCCGGATTTCCGGCCGCTTCTGCAGAGAGACGGACTGATTTTACTGGCGTGGGACAAACGTATTACCGAAATTGGAGAATGTTATACTGCCTACTGGGTAACAAGCGTTGGAATACCCCGTTTCTACGCGTCAAAACCGCTTTCGCTTAAGAATTTTCCTTTTGCCCGCCCGGATCACAAATCCTATGCCGCCGAAGATGGAATTGAATTCTACGGCCAGCAAGCCCCGATCTATTTAATACATGTTGCCCCGGAGCTTATGATGAGTAACCCTGCGCATAATGAACACAGGACGGCCCATATAAGAATGCTAAGAAATCAGGGGAGTAAGGTAAATTTCAGTTACAAATACCTTCTCAAAACAGAGAAAAAACGGAATATGCAATTTAATAAAGATGGTGACGGATCCCGGAATTGGGCCGGGTAGTTTAGGCTCTTCCGGCGACGCCGTTAAATTTTCGGGATGATGTTCTTCAAGAGGGTCGTTACCCTGACGGCGTTTTCCTCAAAAACTTTTGCGATAGCTTCCCAGGTTACCGGTTCCTCGTCGGTTTTCCAGCAATCGTAATCGGTACTCATCGCGACTGCCGCGTATGGAATGCCTGCCTCGTTCGCCAGAGCTGTTTCGGTCGCAACGGACATGTTGATGATATCCGCTCCCCAGGCGCGGAACATATGGGATTCCGATCGGGTGGAAAACCTGGGGCCTTCAATGGTTACGACTGTTCCCCTTTCATGGACCGGGTAGTTTAGAGCTTTGCACTCATCAATAAGAATTTTTCGTAACCGGTCGTCATAGGGATCGGCCATTGGGGTATGCACCGGTTTATGGGGCATAAAGGATTCGTAAAAAGTCATCTTCCGTTGTTTGGTAAAATCAATAAATTGATCGATGATAACAAGATCTCCGCGGCGAATCTCTTCCCTTAGGGAACCGACGGCGGTAGTAGCAACAATATGGCTGCAGCCCGCCTCTTTGAGGGCCGCTATATTGGCACGGTAATTTACCTGGGAAGGGGGAATTGTATGTTCCCGCCCGTGCCGCGCCAGCAGGACCACCTCGACGCCATCTATGGTTCCGCGTTTAAGTGCGGAAGATGGCTCCCCAAAGCTATTTGATACTTTTTCATCTTTGGGATTTTTAAAAATTTCCGGATTATCCAGTCCGCTGCCGCCAATTATTCCAATCATACTCTCTTTTCCATCAAGTCACCGAGTAGTGATCACTAATTACAGAACGCCATTCCGCCCTTTTGTCCTTGTTCTCCCACTCGATGATTTTTTTTATTGCAAAATTACGCTCTGTCGCAAGGGAGGCTCCGGGAGTACCGAAGTTGACAACAGCAAACCGCCCGCCTCCAATGTAAGCAATCGTATCGCCTTTCTCAAGCTTTTCTCCGAAGGCAATTCTGGCGGCAACACAATCAAAATGAACCGGATTACCCGTGTCTTTATCGGCTATTGCCGAGGATATGTCCCGGATAGGTTTCCCGCACCAGAGACAATCGGAGACAGGAAGGGGATCTGTGTTTGGCTTTGGCGGGAGCCACTTGGGTCTTTCGATATGGGATACCTTTTCTCCCCGCACGTTTTCACTGCCCTTTTTATGATGAGGACTGTTTCCTTTCGTTGAAGTCCCGGCCTGATCCCGGCCGGAACGGGGATCTCTGGCTGGTATCTGTCCGGAAAGATCTTTCTCCTGCTTGGCATCCTTATCGCGCCGCTTGAACGGCCTTCTTCTATTTACTCGCCCATTGCCGGCTTTTCCGCCGCTGCTCATATGGTCTCCCTCCCCGGGGCAAATCAAGAAGCTCGTTACTGATTATCAGCGCAATACGCTGAATCGCTTCATGAAGATAGTCTTCATTATTGATTTTTTGCCGTAAAATATCCAGTTTGCTGAATCCCGGAGCTTCTTTCAATATCATACACGCTCCGCAAAGGCTGATGCAATATGGGTAATTCCATTTGCACGCGGGCTCTTTGAAGCCGCATGCAGGCCTTTCGGGCCGGGGGAAACGAAAATTACGTCAAAGCGGATAGCCATATATCTATATTCTCGATGTAAGGAAAGGAAATACTTAGAGGTTTCTATGATCTTACGCCGTTTTTTGGCATCCAGGGACTGCTCAAGAGCGTCAATTCCGTAGGCTGACCAGGCTTTTACCTCGATAAAGGCCAGGGTTTCCCCTTCCAGGGCGATAATATCCACTTCTCCCGTGCGAGAACGGAAATTTCGTTCCAGAATTTTCATCCCTTTTTCTGTAAGGTAAGAGGCTGCCGCTTCTTCCCCGGCACGGCCCATGTTCGCAGTGGAGCTATTCTTTGTCGGCAATTTCCTTGGGATCCACAGCCCTGGCAATGTAAAGTTTCTTTTCAACGAGCAGATTGATCAAGTTTCCTTCGTCATTCTTAAATGCAACACCAAATTCGTTTGTAAGGATCCTTACCGTCGGACGGAGAGGGGCAGTTGCCTGGGCATCTACAACCCTTCCCAAAGCTCCGTTATTGAGGAGGACAATCGAGCCTATGGGATAAATGCCCATAATCTGAATAAAAGCTTTGATTACATCCGGGTCAAAGCGCTTCAAATTATCGGAAAAAAGGTTTTTCATGGCTTGATAGCCAATCATCGAATTCCGGTAGGGTTTATGGCTTACCATGGCCTCAAAGGCGTCAGCCACAGAAACAATCCGGGCCCCTATATTGATTGCCGCTCCCGGAAGGCGGTTGGGATACCCCTCGCCGTCCCATCGCTCATGATGCTGAAGAACAACGAGCCCCACTTCTTCGGGGAAAAAGAGTTCTTTGGTTACGATTCTATACGTATGTATAGGATGGGATTGTATACGTTGAAGTTCCGCATGGGAAAGCCCGCCTCTTTTTCCTACTATTTCCTTTGGCATTCTGAGCATACCAACATCGTGGAGCAGCGCGCCGGTTATCACCTGGGATACCTTGTGATGTGGAATCTTCATTTCAAGAGCTATCAGAGCCGAAAGAATGGCGGTGTTTACCAAACTTTTGGACATATCATGGCCTTTTATTTCTCCGCCCAGGATAAACCCGATAAAAGAATTTCTCTGTTCACGGACAATTTTTAAAAGCCGGGTGGAAATGTCGACAACAAGCCGGGTTTCCAGTGCGACTCTGAAAGCTATGTTGTTACAAACCTTATCCATGCGTTCAATTAACCCCAGGTAACTGAGATAAGGTTCCTTGTTCTCCTGTACCGCTGAAAGTGAAAGCGTACTAGAACCTGCTTTTGAACCCTCTGCATCTTGCGCTTTATCTTCTTTTTTATGTTTAGGGGCTGTTTCTTCAGGATCGTCTTCGATTTCCACTTCCGTAACGCCCCAGGATTTAAGCCGTGCAATGTCCTTTTCCCTCAACGCAATCCCGGCGGGAACAAGAAGTGTATTCTCTTCCATGTATGCGGATTTTGCTAAAACAAAACCTTCCTTGAGATCCATTACAAGCACTTTTTTCATTTCTCTTCCTTTGAGAAAACGAAGGCCAGAATTTTTGCCACCGCCTCCCAACACCATGGGGGGACAAAATCCCCCGGTTTAACCCTCGAGTCTAACAGAGCTGCCAGGACGCAATCCTCAACAATTTCAATGCCCGCTTCTCTTGCCAGGGCAATGATCCTTTCGGCTTCTCTGCCCCTGCCTTTTGCCAACAACCTGGGGATTCCTTCTTCTGTATTGTAGGCGATGGCTTGAGCTCTTTTCATTTTTATATCTCTATTATATCTCTTCGTTTATAGAAGGCAAGCGTTCTTTGCAAATATCTTCCAGCCAGGAAGGCGCTTCATCTCCGTTTTGCACCGATATTTCATCAAAGCCTTTGAAAATCCCGAATATTCCGCTGCGGAGAGGAACTTCGTCCCTGTCGGGCCCCGGTGTGGATTGGTCTCTTCCCAGCATTTTTTCCGCTTCTTTTTGTAAGCGTTTCAGAGCCCGGGGGTGACGTTTGGGGTAGACCCGTATATCCGCCAGCATTTTTCCCCCCGCCTTCTTTAAAAAAAACCTCCATTGGCTTTTTGGACCTGATATATCTGCGATTACATGCCCGTCATCCCCGGAAGAAAATTGGTTTGCGGCGGAACCACTTGCTTCCTTTAATAATCGTAAAAAAATTTTTAGTTCTATACCCCTTACCGTAATAGTGAACGGGAGAACTATCCAATGTTGCCCGTTTTTCCCCGAAAGAAAATTCATAAAATTCAAAAAATCGTCACCATTTGTCTGGTCCTCAACTGAGAGTCGTAGTTCCTCCGCTTCAGGGCAATCTTTTAAGTCCTGGTTCCCAGGTTTACCGTCTGAAGGGGGCAGGTTGAGATTTGCCTCGGGATACTTTAAAAAACGCGCGTAACGCTCCAGCGCTTCAGGGCTTAAACCCACTCCCTTGTCTTCGGCAACGATAGCAGCCAGGGTTTCCGTTTCAAGGGCGGCTTCTTCCATGCCGCTCTCTGTTGAGGATGCCTTCCCATGTGAGAGAATTTCCTGGCGGAGGGTTCTGATTAAGGCCGGGCTTAAGGGCAGGGAAAAAAAACGCGCAAAGGCGATGATCGCAACGCTCAGGGGATCTTTGGGAAAACCAAGGTTTGCGGAGATCTCTTTAAAAAGCTCCCTGGCGAGAATGGTTTTTTCTGCCGGAAATTCGGCAATTTTTCCGGGATGCAGGCCTTGAAGGGATGGATTCTGGGGGGGCAAATTTGACAGGGTAGGGGCTTTTTTTGCGGGCATAGAATTGGCTTTTACAGG
>Ga0082212_10009856_pt1 | contig 12281 bp, 8 predicted proteins | sample TergutNt197P3_FD_71548 | JGI IMG/M metagenome (GOLD analysis project Ga0082212, IMG submission 71548) | Neocapritermes taracua P3 segment gut microbial communities from Petit-Saut dam, French Guiana - Nt197 P3 | ecosystem: Host-associated > Arthropoda: Insects > Digestive system > Gut ... | reverse complement strand
AAATATTTTTTAATATAGGGCATAAGTGTTGATACGCCATGTTCAAAGTGGAACACTCTTTCGTCCAGGTTAACGCCAAGCAATTCAGCGATTTTATTTACTTTATTTTTATCGGACTCCACAAGTCCTAAGCTGCCAAGCCTGCTTAAACCGCTTTCCCATGACCCAACAGTTAATGAATAGGTCTCCACAGAAATACCGAAATGTGATGGGCTGAGTATATAAAAACAATGCACCTGCCTCATTTCCGCAAGGCGCGAAAACCAGGCATCAAGATAATCATGGGCAAGGAGATGGTGGCTTACAATACCTGCCCAGGGAAAAAATTCATCCGGGGGAATTTCCATTGCAGGAGGATTGGCCGGTATACCATATTCCCTTTCCTTTAAGGAAAGCCAGGTATGATATACCGGTACTTCCGCAGTTTCAGAAACTTTATCCGGCGGGATACTCCTGCTGCACGAAAATACAAACACGAAGAGGATTGTCCCTTGCAGTAAAAGATTATGTTTTTTCCAAAAACACCGGTTGATTATTTTCACAAGAAAAACGTTATTTGGCTGCCTGAACTTTTCCCTGCATCCAGAAAGGAAGGTACTTGCTCATGTCCGCATCATCTTTATACACTATTGCCTTCCATTCTTCGTTGGTTAGCCTGTTCGACATGGACTGGGTAAATTCGTAATAACTAAAACCGTAGCCAATAGCTATACGTTTTCCGCCCTGCCTGTCGTATAAAGGGATGTAAAGACGGTAGGGAATACCCACGGCGGTTTCTAAAACCAATTGCGTTTCAAAATTAGTAAAAACATCGGCAACCAGGGCCATACGGAGGGCATCTCTATCATCTACCCAGCCGCCATTCCCTGCATGGGTCATTATCAGGCTGGCAAGCGCATTAGGCACTCCCCTGATCCAGTTTAAATCGCTTCTGGGTACTTCCTTGTCATCAGCTTCCAGTCTGGAAATATCCGCAGCCTTTATAAAAATTTCATGCATGCCGGCTAAAACCTGAGCTGTCCTGCCGTCCAGACAATCGTATTTTTCCAGTATGGTATACATCTTTTGCATTCCCAGTGCAGAAATAATCCAGAACGGTACATTCGGTTCAATATAATGGATTGGCCCTGGAAGCGGTTTTGTTCTATAGGTAGAATCCCAGCCTCCTCCGGCATTTTCTGCAGCGCTTTGTTTAACATAAAGAATTGTGTCATGCCGGAGTTCTGCCCATGTTCCATGTGCAGCGTTCATTGCTTTTAAATTCCAGCCGGGTTTTTCCGTAAAATAAAAACCTGCGCCGTTTTCAAAAAGCGCCAGCGTTTTAATCTGATACAAAATATTTGTATAATATGTAGACAGCCAGTAATCATCTTTTAAGCCTGCCATATTTTGCTGCAGTTGATTCAATGTACTTTCCAGTGCGGGCGTTGCCGGGTTAGCGTAATCACTTTCTTTTAACAGGCGATCCGCGGTTTTTGAACCAAAGACCTTTAGGATATCAAGGCCCCGGACCATATCACGGTACAAAAGCCTTGGCGGCGACACATGATGATGGATTTCGCTATCCAGGGTATACCGCTGGCCGAATAAACGCCATCCCTTTGGAGGGGTACGCTTTTCCGGCGCATGCCCTCCGGCATAACTGCTGCCTCCAGGAACAAGCTGACCTTCGTCCGGTAAAGAAACACCGTAAAACAACGAAGAACCGGAAATTGCAGGAGAACGCAGTTCCAAAGATTCCCTGGCAATAAAGTCATCAAGTTTTTTCGGGTCGCTATACCATTGGGCAAAGCCTGCGCCCTTGATTTTATTCCACAGGGGAATTAATTCATAAAAACTAATATCATCCGATGCGCCGATAAGTTCTGTAATTGGGTCAAAAAGCGACTGCCAGATTTTTTTTATTTCGGAAGAATTTTCTGTTAAATCGGTAATAAAAAGAGCTATGGGGGCAAGGCGCTGTGCAAGGCTTTTTGCATTTCCGCCTTCATCGCCAAGATTAAAATTAATTCTTCCGTACCACATAAGCGCACGGAAGTACGCCCCCAAAACCCCGTTCTTGGTATAATGGCCTCTTGCTTTATATTGGGAATAATCTTCACTCAACGTTACCTTGGGAGCTGTTTGAAAATTAAAAATAGATGATGGCTCCAATCCCCCGGCTTTATTCATCTTTTCAATTTCATCTGCAACCTGTTTGGGATAATTTCCCAGAACCTGAGAGGCACTAACATCCTGGTATATAATTGTTTTATAATAATCAGTCCCCTCCACTTTCTTTGGCGCCAATGCCAGCAAAGCATGAGCTGTCTGGAAATAAAGCAGGGCCGTTGTATACACTTCTTCAGGAATTTGTTCTTTTTGCCCTTCTATGGCCGTTATATATTCCTCAGTTAGCTTGACTAACTGAGGAAAAAAATAGTTTTCCTCAAGATATTGAAACATCCGGTCAAAGACCAAATGATTTGCATGGGCAGCCAGATCAGTAGTAACAAAAACAGGAGTTACATTTTTGTTTATCCATTGATAAAGGCTTATCATATCATCAGGATTGGACGGCATCCCCAGATGATACTCAGACGGCTTAACTTCCTGAAAAGCCAGGCCGTTTGTTTCCAGTTCCCTTTGGATTCCCGTTTTGATTTCATCATACCCGGCAACAGGATAAAAATTATCAAAATGCCCATTACCTTTATACAACAAAGCATTGATACGGTTTTCCACATTGGACCTGCCGATGCCATACAGATCCGCACCAAAGACAATGCCCTGCTTTCCGTTCCAGGTTGTTTTATAGAAAAAATTCAGATTGTCCTGGAATTCAAACATATTGTCCTTGTCTGAATCTTTACATTCCAGCTTATCGCCCAGGCGAATAATTGTAGCAAAGGGAATTGTTTCCCCCCTTGGAAGCTTTGTTAAATCATTTGATGCAGAAATGCTATTTATCGGATAAAAAAGACATTCATCGCTTCCCACAACCGCAGTGGGGCCGCTGGGAATACCGCCGTCCGGTATGTTTTGAAATGCAAGCGGATCATTCAAATACTTTCTGTGAGAGCCGGTACTAAAAGGCAGATTTGGCAGTTTTTCGTTTGATTGGTATATGGTGTGCAGCACCGGAATCCGTTCAAAAGCATAAGACCCGTATTTTCCGTTTTCAAAATTATAAACCCCGGTAAAAGAAACCTGTTGTATAAAGCCGCCATTTCCAGCTGTTTCCGGGGTATCAGACAATTCTTCTGTTTTATTACAACCGGAAAATATTATGGCAATAAAAACAAAATAAATAAAACGTATATTCAAGATCTTCATAATTATCCTTTTGTATATCAATTGCTTTTTCAGCTTTCCATCAGCCAGTTTAGCCATTTTCAAAACTCTGTTAGTTTAAAAAAGCCTCAGTTATAAATTTTTTTTAGCGTTGAGTTGTATTAAGCCGTCTTGTTCTTTCCAGCGCTTCGGTAGCTTCCCGGGATGAAGGATTAAGGCCAAGGGATCTTTCGTAGGCAACAATGGCCGGTGCAAAGTCTCCGGCAGCTTCCCGTACCATGCCAAGCCTGAACCACCACAGGAATATACTGCCTTCCAGGTTTACTGCAGTAGTATAGGCAATATCGGCATGAAGGTACTTTCGCTGGTTGCGGTAAATCTCGCCCATAAAAAAATAAGCTGTCGAAGCCCTGTCGCCGCGTGGCATTGACGCTGCATAACGCTGCATCATTATAAGAGAATGTTCATAATCGTTTAAATAGAAGTACGCTTCTCCCATGGTTTCTACAATACGGAAATCGGCAGGGTTGATTCGTAAAGCCCTGTCCCCCCAGTTGATCACTTCGGTATAACGGCGCTGCCTAAGCAAAGTCCAGGTAAGAACCGTATAGGAATCCATATTAGCGCTGTTCCGGTTCAATTCTTCCATACAGATTCGCACTGCTTCATTGTAATAGGCATTTGCTTCATCAAAACGGTTTCTGGTTTCCAGATCCCTTCCAATCCGGTAATTCTGTAATGCATCGGAACCTGCCCGCTGCGCCTGGTTCTGGGGAGAAACACCGGGCTGAGCCGGAGAAGGCTGCACCGGAACCAGCTGTTGGGCGGGCTGAAACGGCGTTCGCCCAATTTCCTGTGCACATAGCGAAGAGGCGGAGAAGAAGCCAATTGAAAAGGCAGCAGAAAAAAATAAATAGATAAATTTATTATATACAATTTTGCAGCGCGGATTCATTGCCATTAATATACTACAAAGCAAGTGATTTGTTAATTGCTTCCGCAGCTTTGCGGCCTTCGCCCATGGCTAGAATTACCGTAGCTGCCCCCAGAACAATGTCTCCACCTGCATATACTTTATCCAGGCTGGTTTTTTGGGTTTCGTCAACAATAATTTTGCCTTTTTTATCTGCATTAAGGTTTTCTGTGGTTCTGGATAAGAGCGGGTTTGGTTCATTTCCCAAGGCTACAATTACCGTATCACAATTAAACACATAACTGGAATTTTTTACCGCAACCGGCCGGGGGCGTCCAGAATTATCTTTTTCGCCAAGTTCATATTTTAACAGTTCCATTCCGGTAACCCGGCCTTCTTCGTCTCCAATAAAACATTCAGGGTTACGAAGAAAATTAAATACAATACCTTCTTCTATGGCATGTTCAATTTCTTCCGCTCTTGCCGGCATTTCTTCCCGGGTCCGCCGGTAAATTACATGTACTTCCCTTGAACCAAGACGCAACGCCATACGTGCAGCATCCATTGCAACATTGCCGCCCCCGATAACTACGGTAACTTCGGATTTGTACATGGGGGTGTCGGCTTTTTCTGTATTGTAGGCTTTCATTAAATTTGCTCTGGTAAGGTATTCATTGGCACTCATTACCCCTACAAGGTTTTCACCGGGGCAGCCCAAAAACTTGGGTAATCCCGCCCCGGCGCCAATAAATACGGCATTATAATCTTCCAGTATTTCGCTTACAGTTCTGGTGCGGCCTGCAAGAAAATTGGTTTCTATAAGAACTCCCATCTTTACAAGGTTTTGCACTTCTGCCTGGACAATAGATTTGGGAAGCCTGAATTCAGGTATACCATAAACCATAACTCCTCCAGGTTTATGAAAAGCTTCAAAAATAGTAACTGCATGGCCTTCTCTGGCACAATCCGCTGCTGCAGTTAATCCGGCAGGGCCCGATCCGATAATGGCAACTTTTTTTCCCGTAGCGTTTTTAATAGCCGGTACTGTAACTTTGTTATTGCCCCGTTCCCAATCAGCTACAAAACGTTCAAGACGTCCAATGGCTACAGCTTTTCCGGTATCCTTAAGCATTTTCCCTAAAGTACATTCAGCCTGGCATTGTTTTTCCTGGGGGCATACACGTCCGCACACTGCAGGAAGCAAGTTTGTTTCTTTTATAATATCAACTGCCGCTTTAAAATTACCTTCTTGGATTTCGGCAATAAACCGCGGAATGGGAACTGCAACAGGGCAGCCATTAACGCAGGGTTCATTCTTGCAGCCAAGGCAGCGCTCAGCTTCCAGCCGGGCTTGATCTTCGCCATAACCCAATGCTACTTCACTTACATTTTTTCCGCGAGCCGCCGGATCCTGAGCAGGCATCTCCTGCGCCGGAATGGCAGATCGTTCTTTTGCGCTTATCTTATGCTCTTTTCCGGCTGAAACCTTTTTTTCCAAAATAACCTGAAGCAGCACTTTTGCTTCATCATTTAATTCTACAGCGGTTTGATTTTCCATAGCATGTCCCTATATCAATTATGTTCCCTGTTTTAAAACGCCCGGATTGTGCGGCTCAATACCCATGCTTAAGTGGCACTTGTGATGATCCATATCTTCTTTGTCTTTAAAAGCCTTCATACGGAGCATCATATTGTCAAAGTCAACTTTATGGCCGTCAAATTCAGGACCGTCTACACAGACAAATTTCGTTTCGCCGCCTACTGTAACCCGGCAACCGCCGCACATCCCGGTACCGTCTATCATAATTGTATTAAGTGAAACCATTACCGGTACATCAAATTCAGCCGTTGTCTTTTCACAAAATTTCATCATTACAGGAGGACCAATGGCAACAGCCATAGCTGGCCTGGAAGCGCCGGAGCAGTATTCCTTAAGCGGCCCGGTAACCAGAGCTTTTCTGCCATACGTGCCGTCATCGGTTACAACAACAAGATCGTCTGCAACAGCCCGCATTATATCTTCGAATATTATGAGTTCTTTTGTCCGGGCCCCAATAATTACCGATACATGATTCCCGGCGTTTTTCATAGCCTGGACAATGGGATAGAGCGGCGCAACGCCAATACCGCCGCCAACACAAACTACATGGCCGAATTTTTCTATATGGGTAGGGTTTCCCAAAGGGCCCAAAATGTTTTCTATATAATCGCCTTTGTTTTTAAGGGCAAGTTTGTGGGTCGTGGCCCCCACAGTCTGAAAAACAATTGTCAGGTTTCCATCTTCCGCATTGGCTATAGTAAGGGGGATTCTTTCACCCCAGTCGGTATCCACCTGAACTATAATAAATTGCCCGGCTTTTCTGGATTGTGCAATAAGCGGCGCTTCTATCTCCATCTGGAAAACATCTTCGGAAAGCTGCTTTTTGGCAATAATTTTATTCATCTTATTTCCTGTAGTATTAATATGTGATAAAAGCAGGGAAAGAAATATTCTGACCCTGACCGGAAAAACCGGAAAATTTGTCAATTAGATACAGGATGATACGATCCTCATCCTGCCTGCTAAGCCCTGATCCCAACGGAAAAAGCATCGCTGCAGTCCAGTTATTCTGTAATGTAGAAGCAGCAATTAAACCTTCGTACCCCATTTTTTCATAAACAGCTATACTGGTAATACTGTTTCTGTTGTTCCATCCATCATAGTAGATAAATTCCATGGTTAACCAGACTTTAACCGTTCCTGTAATACCGGGAATCCGGTATTCACCAGTAAAGGCAGAAAGGGCGTTTTCGCCAAAGCCCGGAATTCCCGCAGTCCAATAATTACCGCTTTCCAATACCATATTGGAATCATTGGTGTCCTCTTTTTCTAAAACAGGTTCCGGGGTCAGGGCAGTAATGACACCTTCTTCTGTTTTTTCATGATGACTTAACCGCTCTACAATCTCTCCGGGGGCGCAGGATCCAAAAATGAACAAACAAAAGAATACTGTCAGCAACAATGTATACTTCATACTAATCCCTATAAATAATATCACAGGGAACGCCCATAAAGGGGTGTTCCCCCAGTTTGGTTCGTTTTGATATGGAGAATTTTTCCATTCCCAGGCAGCCGGAAAAAGCCCTGGAACCAACTCTTTTAAGTGTATCGGGAATGTCCATTTCTTTAAGACTGCGGCAATTAAAAAAAACTCCGTCTTCTATGATAACCAGGCTTCGCGGGATATTGATGCTTTCCAGCAAATAACAATTGAAAAAAGCCCGTCTCCCCAGACTGATAAGCGTATTGGGAAGAGTAACCTTCCTTAAAAAGGGACATCCCATAAATGCCCGATCATCAACATAACCTACGCCCATGGGGATAACCACAGAGTTGATTGAAGTCCCGGAAAACGCCCTTTCTCCAATACGGTTAACGCCAAGTTTGGGAGGAATTACTACATCACGAACAACCCCCCGGTATTTTACAAGTATCTGATCCTTAACTACGAAATCAGCTTCGGTAGCCTGAGCCTGAAGAAAAAAATTGCAAAAAATCAACACACAGAAAAACATCTGCTTCATGCTGCCGATTCTACCATAGAAATATAATGAAAACAATGATATTATTAATGAATGCCTCAACGGACTGATCTATACACCGTATTGAATGTATATGCCAGAAAGCATTCTTCTCCGCTGATAAATATGGAAACATTTATAAATTTTCTGGGAAAATACGCAAATAAGATATATGAAGAAAAACCCGAATGGACCAGGTGGACAGAAGAAACCGGAACCAGGGTATGGATGGACATGAACCGTCTTGCAGAAGACGGAAGGGTACAAATTCAGGACAACGAAAAGGGAAGCTCGGTATATCTTTCCCATTACTATGTTGAGCAAATAAAAGAAACATACAGTAACCCTGATAAAGAATCCCGGATGCCCTTTCCTGACGAGCATTCCTACAATCTGGAAATTCCCCGGGAACAAATAAAGATCCTGTATATATCAGGAGAACTTCACCCTTTTTTGGAAGAACCACAAAAAGAAATACTGCCCATAATTAAATTTGTTTTTCCAGACGATCATGGCACAGCGCTGGTTCTTGCCCCTTTTATCCCGGAAACCTTGATGGAATTTTCCATTCTAAAAATACGAAACTATTTACAGCATCATGGTAACAGGGAATTTATCCATCGTAAACTTTCCATTCAATTGGCAGGCAAAGACGACTACCTTAGGGAAATATTTGATAAAATTATGATTCGTCCTTCCGACAGCCTGAATGATTTAAAAACAGGACGGGAAATATCTTCCTTTTTTTGGGTACATCTCTGTACTTTTATAAAAAATGATCTTACCCAGAAAAATGAACTTCTTTCAGAAGAATTGGGCGCCCTTCAGGCAATATATTTAATAGAAATATGCAGTAATTTTTATAAAAGCAAAGCCGTAAAAACCAGGGAAATAGAACTTGCCTATAAAAACTTTGAACTGGAAATGGAAAAACCTCCCTATTATTTTTCCAATGAAGATATTGCCAAATTCAAAGATAATAAAGGGGTTCCCCTGCTGGGAATTTATACCAGAGATGAGCTTGGAGCCTATATCGAAAAACGAACTATAGAACAGGTAAATTCAAATATATTGCCGGATTTTCTTTATTTCTATTCAGACGACAAAAAAGCCTGGCTTATTAAAAGAACAAAGTTACTGTCCCTTTGCGCCCGTCTTCTGACGGAAGTGCGCCCTGTAGTAATTAAGGAAATATCCAAACGATGGGCCAAAATGCTTAAAGAGTATTCCCGCGAAAGTGCCATGGACAACGATCAGGAATTCGAAAAACTTGCTATGTCCTATGTAGAAGAAAATGCTTCAATGTTAAAAATGATACTTAAAGATAAAAGATTATATCTTGTCCACGAGGAAACAAGGTTAAGCGAAAAAGGTATACCGGAATCCTCGCGGCTTTTTCAGAAAAATGAACTCCTGGCTATACATGTGCTTTTATTAATAAAACGCAAGCAGCTATTAAATGATATTAAGAATCTGATACCATTTTGGTATACAATTCCGGTAATCAGCAATATATTTAACTTCTTTAATAGTTTAAAAAAGAAAAAAGCTAAAAAAAAGAAAAAAGTAAAAGTAAACCTGGAAATAAAAGAACGCGATGTTTCATCAAAAGAAATTCAAAAACAGGCAGCAGAAATTGCTGCCGGATTAATTCCTGCAGGAAAAAATCTGGACGGTTATTTGGAAGAACTTACTTCCCACTGGGGGCTTTTAGTTGACCGCCGGGCAAAACAAAATCTTGTTGAAGATGTTAACACATTGATACGGGACAGGCTGCGGCATATACTGCGTATACAAAAAACCGCTGCTATAAATGCTGATACTCTGGACAAGATAGCTACATCTATTATAAATAATTCCACGGGGCTCCTTAAAATAAGCGAACAAAACACTCTTTTTAAGTATATAAAGCTATACCTTGCAAAACTCCTTATGAACCGGTTAAATTAATCAACCCTGAAGCTCCCCCGCAATAACGGGTTATTGGGTATTAAACCGGCTTGCGGATAAAACCGCCCTGGTCAGGAAACAACCAGAGCGATTAACAATTTAGAATTTTACCATTTCCATTTCAGTTGTATGGGCAAATTCCTCTGGAATTGAATCCTCCTCATAATTATCCTCCTGGGGAACCATTCCATCAGGTAAATCCAATGCAGCATCTGCCATTGCTGAAGTTTCAGCCTTTCCATTCTTTTTAAACTCCGGTTTAAATTCTACATGCTCGGCTACAATGGCAATTTTTGAATGAGCCTTCCCGTCCGATCCGTTCCACCGATCCTGTTTAAGACGGCCCACTACCCTGACACCCCTTCCCTTTCGTCCCAGGTTATTGCAATTTTCAGCAAGTTTGGCCCACGACTCCACATCAAAGAAACCTACTTCTTTTTCCAAACCGGAATCCTGTTTAAAGAAACGGTTTGAAGCAAGGGTAAAAGTACAAAGCGGTGTTCCTTTAGGAGTTGTCCTGTACAGTGGATCCCGTACCAGATTACCCTCGATTAAAATTGAATTGAGGTTGTTCATAATCCCTCCGTAAAAAATATCCGGCAGACTGCCCAGCAACGCTGGACTTTCCAGCATTGCTGAATGTCCTCCGTACAGGAATACGCTTTTGGACGTCCCCTGCGTTTATCAATAGGACACGGGGCGTTATGCTGCTTGTATTGGAGGTAAAAAACAAATTAATTATTTGTGCCAGTATAAAACCCGTTTTTCCAGTTAAATCGCGATATACCGGAAAGCGATATCCCTTCTTCTGCAGCTTTAATTATTTCTTTATACAGTTTCTTTTTAAGTGGAAAAGAGCCGCTAAATGTTCCGCCGGATAAATCCAGAATAAAACGGCGGAACCCGGCTTCTATTAAAAAAGGCTTTTTATCAGTAATGCAAAAAGGCGTACCGGGGATCACTACAGCACTGCCGTCTCCATTTATTATGGAAAAAGATTCACCTCTGCTGTCAAAAAAATGCTTAAACCCGTAGAGCTTATCCCGGGTTTTTATCCGAAAAAGCGGAGGCCAGGCAAAGAGCGTAACAAACACCTGCCGCCTTATAAAGCCCGGCATTGTTTTTTCCAGATTCTGCCGGTTGTTTTCCAGGGGCGAAATAAATGCATGTACGCCCTGTGAGGCAGCAAAAGAAGCGGCCCAGGCATTAAATGTATACAGCCATGGCCCGGCAATAAGCAGCGTTGCCGGCTTTTTGGCCTTGTTTGCTATTTCGTTTCCCTGGTTCCTGTTAGTATCCTTAAATAAAGAAAAATGACCTGGATTATTAAGGATATAAGAACAATATCCCAGCTCTTTAAGCTGTCCGCAAAACTCTGACAAAAAACCTTCATCCTCTTCCCCGAACCAGGGGTCAAGAGCGAGCATTATTTCGTCTGGTTTAAAAGGTAAAGGGGTTTTATCCAATAAAGGACGGATATTTTTTCTGTTTAACGGAAGAATTACCCCGGCAGGCCGCTGTGATTGAACAATGTATAAATCTTCGACAGAAGCAACCTGGACAAAGATACCTTCTTTAAGCGGCGTGTTTTGTTTTTTTGACAGCCTCTTTTCATCTGCTTCAGACAGGTGTTCCGGTTTTGGCGCTTTATCCCTGCCGGGCTGCCGCTTAAATAAACTAAGATCTTTTGGGATAACAGGCGGATAACGTTTGGTCATAGCTCTGGTTTGTATCAGATAAACAGAATCTCCAATTTCAAAACCATCGGGAATCGGGATACAATACCCATCCCTGCCGGAAGTTTCAGCAAAGCGCAGTTTATGGGCAAGACGCCGGGAATCATCAGCCTTATGAAAACGCAGCGAATCTCCTGCCGAAAGTTTTATTCCAGTGTTAGCAGAGGCAAAACGTTTATCCCGAATTAGGCCCTGCCGCCCGGCCTGGCTGCCTTTTATTTTTATAATTGTTCCCAGGCTTATACCGGTTCCCCCGTCCTGCTCTGGCCTGAAAATAGCACAGGGTGCCGTGTTAAAAAAAAATTCTGTCTTTGGCCGGGCAAAATCGTTACGAAGAATTTGCTGAGCTTCTTCCTGTGCGTTGCGGCGATCTTGCCCGCTACCCCCCAGGCTATCGATTACAATACGGTATGCAGAAACCACTGTCCCCACATACTCCGCACTCTTCATCCTTCCTTCGATTTTTAAAGCCCGGACTCCTGCTTCTGCAAGTTCCGGTACATAATTAATTAAGGAAAGATCGCAGGGGCTAAAATAATAACCTGTCTGACCGGAAGAAACACCGGGGCGTTGCGGGGCAGAAAGGGAACTTAATGTGCCCCGCAGAGGGGGTAGCGCAATCTGACCGCCTGATCCCAGGTGGTCAGATGGAGCGAAGGGGGAGACTTCCCCCTTGGTATAAAGGCGGCGGCAGGCCTGGGTACAAAGTCCGCGGTTGGCAGACTTACCTCCCAGAAAACTCGAAAAAAGACAAAGGCCCGATGCGCTGGCACAGAGAGCGCCGTGGACAAAAACTTCCAGTTCCATATTGGTTTTCTGCCGAATGTTTTTAATTTCATCCAAAGAAA
>Ga0082212_10009855_pt1 | contig 12282 bp, 10 predicted proteins | sample TergutNt197P3_FD_71548 | JGI IMG/M metagenome (GOLD analysis project Ga0082212, IMG submission 71548) | Neocapritermes taracua P3 segment gut microbial communities from Petit-Saut dam, French Guiana - Nt197 P3 | ecosystem: Host-associated > Arthropoda: Insects > Digestive system > Gut ... | reverse complement strand
GGGTTACTATAAACATTATCTTTACCTATTGTAAGGTCCCAGCCAGTAGCCGTAACATTGTAACGTGAAAAAATACCTCTATAATTGTGATTAAATAGGGGCAAGGCAAAAAATAATATACATAATATAAGTGAACATACCCCAATAGTAATTTTGTAGCGCTTGAGTTTTGCTTCTTCTATGTTGTTTGTAATGATTTCTTCAATTTTTGTAGACTTACCACAATTAGGACAAAATTCTACTTCCTCTTCAACATTTGAACCGCAGTTTCCACAAAACATTTTATTTCGCTCCTTTGGCTTTTAAATTCATTTGAGCACCCACTAAAAAACACATAGGCAGAATAAGTATAAATAACGAAATCCATGAAAAAGTTTTTGTAATTATTGATGAAAAAATTAATAAAGCAATACTAGGGATAATTAAAATTAATGCAAAACATTTTAATAATTTTGCTTTCTCTGTATTATTACAAAATTTTACACCTGAAAAGCCCATAAAAATATAAAAAATACTAATGATAATAATGATAACGCCTGGAATAAAAAATATTATCATATCAGAGGATAACAACAAGCTAAAATCTACATTGTAATTGTTAACAATATCAATAATGTTGATAATGTATAAAATTATTCCAGCTATTCCAATAATTATAAATAATATCCCTGCTACTTTAAGTAATCTTTTACCGGGTGCAGCTTTTTTCATTTTCTCACCACATTGTGTACAGAATTTTAAGCCGTTATTAAGTTTTTTTCTGCATTTTGGGCAAATCAACATTTTCTCCTGCAAATAAATATAGACCATATCAAGGTCTGTAATATTTATTTATAGACCATTATATGGTCTATGTCAAGTGATTTAAGAAATTTTTCAAAACCTCAAATCATCGAAATACATTAAAATTAGTTAAATTAAGGAAGTTTTATTAAAATAATGACTGTAAACCTATAATACAAGCACATTTACAGAGCTAGAAATTTATATAATAGGTCATAAAATGAGCTAAATATATGAACGATTTTATACTATTTTTATGAGTGAGAAGACTATTGCTCAAGTATTTGCAGAAAATGTAATAAAGTACAGAAAAAGAAAGGGTGTATCTCAATATGAATTAGCAGATATTAGCAGTATCAGTAGAGGTATGATTGGTCATTACGAACGGGAAGGTATTATTCCAACAGCCGACCGCCTGCAAGCCCTTGCCGATTCCCTTGATGTTCCTGTTTACAAATTGTTTAAGCAACCGGAAAAGGAAAGTCCTGCGGAAACTGACTTTTCCGGGATTGATCCCAGAAGCGTGAAAAAATTAAAAGATATACTCTCCCTGCCCGGAGACGATCGCAACGATCTGTATCGTATATTGAATAAAATGCTTAGAAAAAATCAGCTTGAAAAACAAAACGCAGAGGCGTTAAGGGCAAGACGGGGATAATTGTTTTTAATCTGAGCCAAAACCTATTCTCCGTTTTGGAGTTGGCGGTGTCTCAATTAGATTATTCAAACTGGTTATAATTTTGTTGATTGTTGCTGCATGTTTCGCAAAATTCTGGTTAGTATCGTCAATATGTAACATCAAAACTTTCTCTAAATTATCTAACTTTTCTTTAACAGGTTTGGCTATATAACGCCGCATATCTATGAAAGCTTTGACGACGGCTATATTTATTTGTGTAGCGATTTTGCTGTTTAAAACGGAAGATAGCATTATAACTCCATGCTCGGTAAAGGCAAAAGGGAGCTTGCGTCGCCCTCCCCAACTTGAAGTCACAAATTGTGACTTCAAGTTTGAAGTCGCAAATTGCGACTTCAAGAACTCATATTCTTCCTCTGTCAACTGAAACATGAATTCAAGAGGGAAACGGACTATATTACGTTTGACCGCTTGATTCATCACCTTGGTTTCCACTTTATAAATTTTAGCCAAGTCTGCGTCCAGCATAACCTGATAGCCGCGGATTTTATATATCATTGATTTTATTTTTTGCAATTCGTCCATTTTGTATTATCATGAATAAAAAACTTGCAAACAGTCAAGCGCTTAATATATTGAATAAAATGTTTCAAAAAAGTCAGCTTGAGAAACAAAGCGCAGAGGCTTTGAGGGCAAGACGGGGATAACTCCTTAACTCAAACAGCAAAACATTAATCTTGTTTACTATTTCTTCAACTTTTTCAGGCGATTTTTTTATAATAAATTCCGCTTCCCTTGTTTCCCAGTCAAGATTTTTTATTTGATCAGATAAAACAACTCCGTTGATTTTTTTATTTGCAATTTGAACTTCAAACGGATAATTTTTTATTTTACTTGTTATCGGGCAAAAAATGCTCAGCCCTGTTTTTTCATTATATTCTTTCGGGGATATTGTTATTGCAGGTCTTTTGCTTTTTCTTTTATGTCTACAAACGAACCGTCTTTTAGTGATAACTCCCATATAATAAGATTTGGTATCCTGATTCCAAGGCTGTTTCCCCATTTTTTAAAACTGCTTCCATAAATTATCCTTTACAAGAAAATATACTATGTTTATACAAATATACATTATATTAAAATAGCTATCCTATTCCGCACTTTTTGGCTTCTAAAAGTGCGTTTTTTTACATTTATTGGTTGCAATAAGTGTAATAATTCGCTATATTAATGGTATGAGGCGTCTTGTTCATGAAGACCTGCTTAAATGGAAGAAATCTACCCAACGGAAGCCGCTTGTCCTTTATGGGGCGCGTCAGGTGGGTAAAACTTGGCTTTTAAAGGAATTTGGGCGGAGTGAATATAAACGTACGCTTTATATCAATTTTGATATAGACCGTAAAATTTATTCGTTGTTTGGAGACGATATTTCTCCGCAGTTTCTAATTAGGGGGTTGGAAAATTATTTTAATGAACAGATTAGTCCGGAGGACACTCTGCTTATTTTTGACGAAATTCAAGAATGTCAGCGCGCGAAGGATTCCCTTAAGTATTTAAATGAAGAGGCTTCTCAGTATCACATTGCGGCTGCGGGAAGTTTCCTTGGTATTGCGGGCGGTAAGTTTCCTGTGGGGCAGGTTAATGAAATCACTTTGTATCCCATGTCTTTTTGTGAATTTCTTGAAGCGGTAGGATACGGTCTGTTAGCTGAAACTTTACAGGAAATAAATATTCCGCAGATTACTGCGTCGCATGAAATACTTATTGATAAGCTTAAGGAATACCTTTTTTGCGGCGGTATGCCGGAAGCGGTTAAAACTTTTGCCGAAACTGGCAGCTATATCGAAGTCCGCAGGGTTCAAGAGTCAATTCTAAACAACTATAAAAATGATTTTTCAAAACATATAAGCGCGGTTAATATTCCAAAAGTGCGTATGCTTTGGGACTCTATCCCCGCCCACCTTGCAAAAGAAAAGAAAAAATTTATTTACAAAGAAATTAAAATCGGCGGACGGGCGTCTGAGTTTGAAAACGCAATGAATTGGCTTGTCAGTACCGGGCTTGTGTATAAAATAGATAGAACGTCGACGCCGAGGATTCCTCTTTCTGCTTATGAAGATAGGGAACACTTTAAGATATATATGCTTGATTCCGGTTTGCTTTGCGTAAAAGCCGGCATCGATGTTTCCGCGTTTTCATCTGACTGTAAAGCAATTTTTACTGAATTCAAAGGATCTCTTGCGGAACAATTCGTTGTGCAGGAATTAAAAGTTTCAGGTTATTCAAATCTATACTATTGGGGTAATGATTCTGGTAAAGCCGAAGTTGATTTTATCATGCAGCATAAAAACGAAATAATTCCTATCGAGGTTAAATCTTCTGTGAATACAAAATCGCAAAGCCTTTCAGTATACATGGAAAAATATCATCCCGCTCATGCTGTCCGCATATCGCTTAAAAATTTCGGAATGAACAGGGGTTTTATGTCCGTCCCGCTTTACCTTATCGGAAGTCTTGGCGGATTAATTTCGAACAAAATATCTTAAAATATTGTATACTAACGTATATGGAAAAAAAAGCCGGCAGATTCAAGCTGCAAAAAATATCTGCAATTAACAGGGTTATTCTTACAACCCTGCTCATTGTTTTTGTTATTGTTTCGCTTATGACTGCGGTTCTTGCAAATACGGTTTTTACAAGCAGGCTGGACATCGCAAGAGAACGCGATGGGGAACAGGCAGAACAAATTGCACAGTGGATCATGCACAGCCTTAATAATGTTGCAAATCTTTTAAGTCTTACGGCGCACTCGCTTGCGGAAATGAACTATGATTCACCGGATGCAGAAACGTCAATCGGTTCTATTATGCAGACAATGATGAATTTTGAGCTTAGTATTTATGACGCATGGGTCATTTATGAAAAAGGCATACTTGATCCGGAAATGTATCAGACAAAGGAATATATACGCCGCGAAGGTACGATTGAAGAAATATTATGGGACGGTTTAGAAGACGATCTTGAAGATGAAGCCGCAGAACCCTGGTACGCTCTTCCTTTTGAAACAGGAGAGGTTTATTTTGATTATGCAGGGCTTTACGACTACGGCGAAGATTACGGGGAGGTTTATACTGCGACAATCAGTCTTCCTATTGTTTCCGGCGGAAAGACTATCGGCGTATGCGGCGTAGATATTACTTACCGCGACATCTTTGAACTTATCGAACACTTAAAAAACGATCAGGATCGTTTTGTTTTGCTTCTTGGAGAGGATCTGTCTATTCTTCATTCCGCCGACGACGAACTTCTGGGCGAAAATATCGAGGATTATTTTTTAACTGACAGTGAAATTGACCTGGAAACTCTGGATAGTATGTACACTGCAGAAACCGCTTCGCCGTTTACCGGCATGAAGTCTTTTATTTCCTTCCAGGCGGTAAACATCGACATAAGAGGGAAGACCCACTCCCTTTATATTTACATGGAAACGCCTCTCAGCGTGTTATACGCAACTGCTTACCGCGTTATGGCTACAATGATTATTAGCGGCGTTATCTGCATTTTACTTATCACCTTTACTATTTTTTACAACCTTAACACTCTTGTTAAGCCAATAAGAAAACTTACAGGTTATGCAAAAGAAATTACTGCCGGAAATTTTGATGTGAACTTTATAGAAGAAATGCAGCACGACACAAAAAACGATAAAAGTGAAATCACCCTTTTGCAGAGCGCGTTTGTAAAAATGGTAAGCGCGCTGAACGAACTGCTTTATGCCGAAGAAGACCTTGTTGAAAAACGCACAAGCGATTTGGTTTTAATGACAAAGGAAGCCGAGGAAGCGAAGGAACGCGCGGAACTTGCAAACGAGATTAAATCGCGTTTTCTTGCAAATATGTCGCATAACATCCGTACTCCGATGAATGCGATTGTGGGAATGACGGAACTGCTGCTTCAGGAAAGAATGAGCGAAAACCAGCGCAAAAGAGTTGACGATATTAATACTGCCGCAATGTCTCTTCTTGATATAATTAACGGTATACAAGACCTTTCCAAACTGCAGACCAACAAGCTTAGCCTTGAACCAGTTCATTACGATTTTGCCGCACTAATAGAAAATGTAAAAACAACAGCGCAGCTTTTAGCCAGCACAAATAATCTTTCGTTTAAATTCAATATAAACGGCGAATTGCCCAGGTGTCTTTACGGCGATGATATCCGTCTTAAACAGGTTTTAATGAATATTCTGGGCAACGCTGTAAAGTTTACGGACAAGGGCTTTGTGCGCTTTACAATTGATGTTTCGTATATGGAAATAAAATTCACTGTGACCGATACCGGTAACGGCATCAGAAGCGAAGACATGCCCGCGCTTTTTGAAGCTTTTAATCCGGCTGACATGAAAAAGAGCCGTAAGACTGACGGCGGCGGGCTTGGGCTTGCTATTGCAAAATCACTTGTAGCCCTTATGGACGGAAAAATTCTTGCAGAGAGCATGTATGGTCAGGGAGCGACTTTCCATGTTGTGATTCCCAAAGTCCTGGGCGATTCTTCGCAAATTTCGCGTAACGGAAGCAGGGACAGCGTGCTGTACGCCCCCGATGCGGACATTCTTGTTGTAGATGACAACCCTATTAATTTAAATGTCGCATGCGGTCTTTTAATACTGTATGGCATAAAGGCGGAAACAGCATCTTCGGGCAGGCAGGCTGTGGAAATGGTTAAAGTAAAACGATACGACATCGTCTTTATGGATCACATGATGCCCGGAATGGACGGTATCGAAGCTACAATGGCAATACGCGACTGGGAAAAAAGCTTTGCTGCAAATCAAACTAAAGTCCCGATTGTAGCGTTGACAGCTAACGCGATTGAAGGTTCAAGGGAACTTTATCTTTCTTCCGGAATGGACGACTTTATGACAAAACCGATCGATAAACAGCTGTTTGTAAAAATACTGGAAAAATGGCTTCCCGCAGAAAAGATTGGCAGGCAAAAACCCGTAGAAATTCCCACAGCAGAAGAAGCGGCAGAGGAAACAGCGTCTGATTTTTGGGACTCTATTGAAAAAATAGAGGGGCTTTCTGTAAAAACCGGGCTTGAAAGGGTTTCCGGGCAGAAAGAGGTTTATAAAAAACTTTTAGAACTTGTTACAAAAGAAATAGAAAAGTGCGATAAAAACCTGAACAGTTTTCTTGCAGAGAACGATATGCACAACTTCCGTATCGAGGTGCACAGCATGAAGGGTTCTCTTGCAAATATCGGAGTAATGGAACTTTCAAAAAAAGCGCTTGAACTTGAAACCGCTTCCAGCAAAGAAGACTCCGCTTTCTGCGCGGAAAATCTTACGCCTTTTTTAAAGGAACTGCAGATATTAAACGCCGCAGTAGCCGCAGCTTTCGCAGGAGAAGCGCAAAACCGCGCGCCGATTACAATCCCGCAGGAACTTCCGCCCATCTTTGAAGAACTCACCGCCGCTTTTTCCGCGTTCGATTTTAACGCCATCGACAAGGCAGTGGAAGCGCTTAACGCTCTGGAAGCTGACGGCGCGCTTAAAGAAGAAATTGAAAAAATAAAAGACGCTGTTCTTACAACGGATTATGACGGCGCTTGCGGGATAATGAAAGATTTATTAAAAAACTAGCTTTTTCCTTACGATGTGTTTCGCTACTTTTTCCTTCAGGTTGTCTGCCTGAAAAGGCTTTACGATAAAGTCGCTTGCTCCAAGAGTTGCGGCGGCGGAAACTGTCTCCATTGTTCCAAGCGATGTTAGAAAAACAATCGGGGTGGTTTTGTGTTCCTCAAACTGCCTTATGTAGGGAATTAAATCGAAGCCGTTCATTTCGGGCATTTCATAATCGAGGAGGAAAAGATCGGGGGTGATCTGTGTTAAAAACTTCTCTACCATCATTGGGTTTGTAAGCCCGTAAACTTTGTATTCGGGTTCAAGGACTGAAGAAATTGTCTTTATCATAACAGGAGCGTCATCAACTGCAAGGATACGCAGTTTACGCGTTACTTCGCCCTGTTCAATTTTCGCTAAAGCCTCTTTTAATGTTAATGCGGTAAACTCCGGCGAAGAAAACTCATCCGTCCCCGTCCTTTTTATAGACTCGACTTTTTCCTTTAACTTGTCAAACTCCGGCGCAAGTTTTTTACCGCAGTCGGAAGCGAAAGCGGTGTGACCTCTTTTTAGCGCTTTAACTGTATCTTCCAAAGCGGGGATGTTTTTAATTGCGCCGATACTTTCCAGCTGATCCATCATTTCTGTCAGGACTTGCAAATCGGCATCGGTTGCTTCTACATCGACTATTCTGTATATCGAGTTCAGCCCGTTCTGCGATTCGTTTATGAACTTTGTCAGCACATCGTAAAACTCACTGACTTTTTGCGTGAGGTTGTTCCTAACAACTCTTCGTATGTCGAAGTCGCCGGATTTTATCAATGAAATTATATCAAAATACTCATTCGCCATAATAGACTGCCTATTATCATATTATAACACAAATATTAAGGTCTATTCAACTTTAAAGCGCGACACTTCCTTTATAAGCGACTCAATTCCCTGGCGGTTTTTTCCGCTCAGATCATTTACATGAGTTACGGCAGTATTAATCTGATCCGCACCGGATGCCATTTCATTTATGCCGCCCGTAATTTCCAATGTCGCTTTTTCCAGATTCTTGCTTTCACGGATTACTTCCGCAGAACCTTCAAGCATTTCATCAGAGCCGCCTTTCACCTGCCGCGTTATTTCGTTTACATGACCTATCGCTTCAAGTATCTGTTTGCTTCCGTGCCCCTGTTCCTCCATTGCATTGCGGATATTTTCTTCCTGCTCTGCAACAGTCTTTACGCCGGAATCGATCGCTTCGAATTTTTTAAGAACACTGTCGGTGGACTTTGTGATCTTTTCGATGGAGAGTTTTATCTTCTGCAGTACTGAACTGATTGTCTTTGACTGTTCGCTGGAACTTTCTGCAAGTTTACGGATTTCATCTGCGACTACTGCAAAGCCTTTTCCCGCTTCTCCTGCATGAGCGGCTTCTATCGCCGCATTCATGGAGAGGAGGTTTGTCTGACTTGCAATGTTTTCCATTACGGAGTTTATCTCCATAAGCCCTTCCGATTCACGCGCAATTTCCTGAATGTCGGAAGCTACTTCCGTAAGTCCGTTCCGCCCCAGTTCTGATGCATCGGTAAGTTCATTCACGTTTTCGCCGTTTTTAATAAGCGTCTGGGTGACGGACTGGATATTTGCAAGCATCTGCTCTATCGCAGAAGATGACTGCGAAACGCTTGTCGTCTGCCGCTCGACATGACCGTTAAGCTTATCAATGTTTACAGTGATCTGCTCCATTGTCGCATTTGTCTCTGTTACGGAAGCGCTCTGGTTTATGATTCGCCCTTTAATGCTTTGAATGTTAGCTGTAATTTCATTGATGGCGGCGGCTGTCTCGTTCATGTTATTTGCAAGATCGACCCCGATATCCGAAAGTACTTTCGCTTCGTTTTTTATGTTGATCACAAGGTTTTTAATTTTTTCCAGTGTTTGGTTAAAGTATGTTGCAAGCAATCCCACTTCATCTTTGGTAGAGACATTGATAACACGAGTTAGATCTCCTTCGCCCTGTGCGATGTCCTGCAGGGTTTCCGTTACCCTTACAACAGGTTTCATTACTCCCTGTAATACAAAATATACGGCTACTGCTATGCCGCCGACAACTACAAGAGCTAGAATAATTGCAAAGCGCGTAATTTCTGTAATCTCTTTTAAAACAATGTCCTCTGATGTTGCAACCATTATTGACCATGTTTTTCCGGAATTGCCCATCTGTATGGGAAGGACAACAATTTCCATATTCGTATGTAAAGCGGGGGAATATGAGTTGCAAATATACCTTTCGCCTTTGGCTACCATGTTATTGGCTTCCTGAATATAATCGCCGTAAATTGATTCAACTTCCAAAAGCGTCTTTCCGACACGCTCGGGAAACATGTGACCAAGAATAAAACCGTCGTTTGAATAGAGTACCATCGCTGATATTTTGTCATTGGCGTTTATTGCGTTTGTAATTGACGGCTGTATTCCGTCAATTGTAAATAGACAGGCAACGCCGCCTACTACTTCATTTGTATTCTTGTTAATTACAGGAACCATCATCCTGATCAAATAAGTGTCTTTTCCGTTTACTGCCCTTGGCGTGGGATTTTCTATACGATCGTTACGCGCATTTGGACCGTTTATATGAGCCATGCTTTGTTCAATGTCGCCTGTTACGCGTTTTTCTATAAAGCCGCTCTCCCTTGATATATTGATGCCGTACTGTCCTGTAGGACTCGAGCCCGGTCTGCCGATATATTCTGAGTCCATTCCGTCAAGCGCGTTCGGTTTCCAGACAGTGTAAATTGTCACCATGTTAACCTCGGAAAGCAGAGTCATTTCCAGTATTTCATCAAAGTGATCCCGCCTTTCTTCTGCGGGTATACTTTCGTAATCGCTCATTAATCCGGCAAGTACGCGGAGCACCCGGTAATTGCCGTCGGTGCGTCCCTTCCAGTATTCAGACTGCTGACCTGCGATCAGTTCAATGGCTTCCTTGCTGTTGTTAACAACGACGGTTTTTACATTAAGAACAAGAGTTATTCCAATTCCTAAAACAACGGCGATTATAATGCCAATCATCATTATGCTTAGCTTAATTTTTAGTTTCATTTATTAATCTCCTTAGGTATAAAAGTTATATTTTATAATAGATTTATGAATTTTGTTAGTCTGTTTATGTTAGTCTGTTTATAAGGAAATATACTAAAAAACTCAGTTTTATTGAGTATTACCAAGTTGATAAAAAAGGGCAGAGCCTATATAATCTTAATACAGGTATAGTAGAATGAAAAAATTGAATTTAAAAAAAACGTCAGAAAAAGAAACTGAACAATTTACAATTAACATCTCTGAATCAGTTACAAATGTCCGCAGTATCTGGCGCAAGGCAAGTTCCGAGGTTTCAGATTCTATAGACGCCGCAGTCGTTGCAGGCGGGCTTGATAAAAGCATAAAGGCAATTCAAAAAAAGACCGACGATTTGCACGATCAGATATCCCGCTCTTTTTCCGCCATCGAACAAATCGCAGCAAATGTAAACCGTTTTAACGGCGTAATTGAAAAGCAGGATATTGCGCTTACCCAGGTAACAGAGGCTGTGGAAAAAATGTCTGTATCTGTAGATAACGTAACGGATGTTACAAAAAAAAAGCTGGATGCCGCCGGCGGTCTTAGAGAAATAATCGGAAAAGGCGGGGAAAGCGTTTTAACGACAGCAAATGCAATTTCTGAAGTAACCTCTGCAATTAATGCAGTAGCGGATGTCATCAAGGTAATTGATAATATCGCAGCCCAAACGAATCTTCTTGCAATGAATGCGGCGATAGAAGCCGCTCATGCAGGCGAATACGGAAAAGGTTTCGCCGTTGTCGCTTCCGAGGTTAGAAAACTTGCGGAAAGCACAACCGCAAATTCCAAGGCTATAGACGATTCTTTAAAAAGGATTGTAAACCAGATAAAAGAAGCGAGAACTGCGGGGCAGACTGCAAGCGACACTTTTGACAAAATTCAAAAAGAAGTGGAAATATTCTTTGAAGCGTTTATGGAAATATCCCAGTCGACAAGCAATCTTTCTGTAGGAACAACTGACATCGTAGAAACAATGGAAGATCTAAGCCAGGTTTCGCATCAGATATCCAGCGGAAGCAGGGAAATAGTAACGGGAGTGGAAAACGTCGATTCATCGCTTAAAATAATTAAAGATTTTTCCCACGGTCTTCAGGAAGACATGAGCGTTATCGAAAAAAACGCCTTTGACATAAGCGGCTCTCAGAGCGGAATAGCGCAGTACATGGTAGATACAACAAGAGGCGTCGATAACTTCTTCAAGGATATGGAAAGAGCCAAATATCTTGAAAAAGAGAAAATGAGATTCAACTACGACATGGTTCTACTTATGCACCGTAACTGGCTTATTCAGCTGCGGGCGTTTTTGGACGACCGTAAACAGGGGTTAAAAGCCACTACAGAAGACCACCTTAAATGCGACCTTGGAAAATGGATTTACGGAGACGGCAAGCAGTTTGAGGGCAGCTCCACTTACGGAAAACTAGAAGAAAGACACAAGAGCTTCCACCTTAAGGCGGGCGATATAATAAGAGCGAAAACAGGCAATAACAAACAACTTGCAGAAAGCGGATACCAAGAATTAATGAACTATTACAAGGAAATCGTATCCCTTCTTGATAAACTGCGGAACGAATAAGTTTGACAAATACCGTTTTTAACTTAATAATGAATAAACTTTAAATCAACATAAAACCGGGATGTGAAACGTATTTTGAAGACGATTTTTGTAGTTGACGACAGCGATACCAATCTAGCAAAAGCTGAAGAAGCGCTTGAAGATTACTTCCGTGTGCTTACAATTCCGTCCGCTGCAAAGATGTTTTCTCTTATGGAAAAAATAACTCCCGATATAATTTTACTGGACATCGAAATGCCTGAAATGAACGGATTTGAAGCGCTGGAAAAACTAAAAGCTGGTCCCCATTGCAATATACCCGTTCACTTTCTTACAGGTACAGTTAACGCCGAAATAGAAGAAAAAAGTTTTCAGTTGGGAGCAGCCGGAATTATTACAAAGCCTTTTACCGCCGCCGGTTTGCTCGATCGCATTAATACTCATGCAGAGTAATCGTGAGGGACAAATGCAGCAGCCAAATGATAAAAAAAACGCGTTAACTTCGCTTTATACCCAGATGATAATAATTGTCGCAACTTATGTCGTGATGTGTTTATCCAGTTATCTTTTTGCAAG
>Ga0082212_10009853_pt1 | contig 12284 bp, 6 predicted proteins | sample TergutNt197P3_FD_71548 | JGI IMG/M metagenome (GOLD analysis project Ga0082212, IMG submission 71548) | Neocapritermes taracua P3 segment gut microbial communities from Petit-Saut dam, French Guiana - Nt197 P3 | ecosystem: Host-associated > Arthropoda: Insects > Digestive system > Gut ... | reverse complement strand
TCGGCTTTCCTCCGAAGCGGAAAAAGAGGCGGGAGCACCGGTCAATCAGAAAGAACTCACGGTCGGCGATCTGCTCAACACCATTAATAAGTCCAGCACGGGAAAGGTAACGGCAAAAATCAGCGACGACGGCAAGAGCATCGTCTTTACGGACAACACCGTGGGAAACGGACTGACAACCATCTCTCAAATTAGTCCCTCGACACCGGTGCTTCAAATGCTGGGACTGTCAGATACTGACGTAGGAATATTGGGAACCATCGACATGTTCACCGGTCTGACCGATAGAAATGGCAAAACGGCGCAGATGTACTTTCAGGACAAAGCCGGTAACAGCACCGTCGTCGAACTGACGCATGACGACATCAATTATATCCGGGATGTATGGACTGGGGCGGCAACAACCTCTCTATTCGGGACGGGATCAGGGGCAGCGTTTGCGGAATTTGCCTTCAGTGTCAATCAGCAACTCGAAGATGCCGGTGTCGGGGTACAAGTACGGGGAAACTCCACCAACAATGGTGTCTATGCCGTCGATATATCGGGCGTAACGACCGGAGAGATGGTGATTAAAGACCACGGCAGCGATTTGGCAACGCGGATGGGATTGGCAAATGTGCAAACCATCGACGGAGTCGTCGCTCTCAATGGGGCAACGCCGGGAACGATTTGCTTTACCGACCAGACCGGCAAAAGTGTGGACATTGCGATTAGCCGAGCGGAATTGGACACCATCGTCACCGCAAGCGACCTGTATGACATGTTTGAGGCGAAGCTTGACGGCACCGGCATTGGTATTGCCGTAGCACTCGACACAAGCACCAACAAGATTTCGTTCAAGGATACCACCGGCGGCAGTTCTTCGTCGATGATGATTACCGACGGCGGCGGAAGCAGTATTGCGGCACGACTCGGTTTGACCACCACGAAGTACAATCCTGACGAAGCGACGGCGATTAAAAACACGTTGGACACCATCACGTTCGGCGACATTGAATTCACCGATCAAGACGGACATGTCGCCGTCATTACGCTGGATGCTTCCGATTTCGATGATGTAACTACGTTCAATGGTCTTTTGGTGGTGCTGAATGACAAACTCGACGCGGCGGGGAGCGGCATTGTTGCGAACCACAACAGCACCGGCACTGGTATTATTTTCCGGGACACGACTGGAGGCACGGCGGCGCAGATGAAAATCGAAGACGTAACCGGCGATTTTATTACCGCACTGGGCTTCGAGAGTAAGCCGACGAGTACATTGGACACTGTCGTTGGTGGTGCAACGCCGGGCAAAATCACGTTTACCGACCAATCCGGTACGAGTGTCGAGGTGGACATTGCCCAAGCCGATTTAGACGGTATCACTTCGCTTGCCGACCTTGCGCAGTTATTTAACGACAAAATCGACAACGATGTCGGAATTAGTGTGAGTGTCAATGGAGCAGGCACCGGTCTTGTTTTCGAGGACACCACCGGAGCGACGACGGTACCGATGAAGATCACCGACGGCGACGGCGGTAATCTCATCTATCGACTTGGATTAAAATATCCGGCGCAAACAGATGAAGTGCAAAATATCCTTGCAGGTGTTACACCGGGACAAATCAGCGTTTCCGACCAAGAAGGACACAGCGCAATCATTGACATTACCCAAGCGGATTTAGATGACGTAACCACGTTATCCGATTTGCAAACCATGTTCCGCGACAAGTTTTACGATGCGGGACTTCAAGTGGAAGTCGCTATCAACGAAAACTCCGATGGCTTGCATTTTGGACCCAGTCACTCCCAAGTCATGCTCTCTGAGTTCCATATTTCCGACGTTTCCGCTAGCGGCGGCAATATCATTTCACAACTTGGAGTGATGTACGTTGAACAGGCTAATCGTGTTGATGATTTAGTACCGGGAACGCTCCAATTCCGTGATCAAACCGGACATATCGCAATCATCGAATTGGAACAAAGCGATATTGACGGCATCGCTTCACTGCAAGACCTCGTTGACACATACAACACGAAATTGACAACAGAGGGAAGCGGAATTGTTGCCTCTCTCAACGAAGCAGGAACCGGACTGGCATTTCGGGATACCTCCGGTGGAACATCAACTTTGATGAGAATTCAACCGAACGATGCCGATAGTTGGGAATTATATGATGCCATAGCACTGACAGACTTCGCAGATGGCGGCTTAACGGGGATTCTAGGTGGTGCAACGCCGGGAAGAATTCAGTTTACCGACCAAACCGGAAACATCACGGAGATTGAAATCACGCAAGACGATTTGGATAGAGTCATGGAAGGCGGTGGATTCGCAGGTGTCGCCTTGTTCACTACTCTGTTGAACCAAAAATTTACTGAGGCAGGAACTAACGTTCGGGCACAACTCGATCCTACAAAGGCATACGCCGGTTTCACACTCAACGACATCAGTGTCGGCGGGAGCGGTTCACTTACCGTTCAGGAACTCGGCGGGACGGACGTGGCAACACGTTTGGGAATTAGCGGCAGTTCCAGCACAGGGACGATTGACAGCGACTTGCTCTTTACCGTCGAGTGGGGAAGTACGTTCCCGATGGTCCAGTACACGTATGCCACTCCGCCGATTCTCGACTATGAATTTGGCGACATTACCAGCGCACCGCTTGCGAGTTACTCCTACCAGAGCGATCTTGCGATAGCGAATCACATGGCGGAGAGCGTGGCGATTGTTACGCAAACGATGACACCGAGCGGCATTGTTACTTCGGGAACGTTCACGACCCGAAACCTGCTCGGCGGAATGGATACCGTCTTGATGTCCTCCCTCAACGGCGGCTTCGGACTTGCCGATGCAAAGCCGGGCGGTGCCGTCGAAGTCCAAGACCGCTCCGGCAAGACGGCAACGCTTACCTTTTCGCAGACGGAATTGAAATCGATGCAAACGTTTAGCGATGCCGTGAAAATCATCAACGCTAAACTGACGGCGGCAGGTGTCGGTGTTAAGGTCGAGATGAACAGTACCAAGACCGGCATGCAAGTGGTGGACACGACTGGCGTGAGTACGCACAATCTGATTTTCAAAGATGTGCTGTCGAGTACCACGATACCGGGCGACCCGGCGATCCCTGCCGTTCCAGCGGTGCCAGCGGTTCCGGCAGTCGATGCGGTTTCGGGAGATAACGGCACCGGCGGGACTGCCGTACTGACGTTTGAAGGCACGCATTGGATGAACAATTTCACGTTCGGCTTTGCGACCGACCTCGGTGATGCCGGTTACGATACGAGTGCCCAAAAGTTCACGTTTTATCTTGACGAAACGGCTCTGTTAGCCGAAACCGACCTCGATGTGCGGGACGAAATGGTCAAAACGGCGATTGATGCCCAAATCGCCTCGATTTGGTCGGCGGTCTTCCCGACTTCGGTTTTCGGCGATGTTCCGCCCCCCGAAGTGAACCTCACGACCGGACTGGCAGCCCAAGCCCTCGCCGATGCCGCAAGCGGCGGCGAAACCGCCATCGGTACAGCAGGCAATTACGGGACAAGGGGAGTCTCCTACGAACCGGAAATTCCCGAAGTGCCCGAAGTTCCGGCGACTCCCGACACCGTTACAACGGCAAGCGGCAACATTGCGTCGTCGTTCGGCTTGAATGTCGATGCGGCAAGTTCCAAAGTGAGCGGCACGAGTTTGAATAAGCAAGTCGTTTCCCATAATACGTTGCTTTCCGAGTTGAACGGCGGAGCAGGCGTAACGATGTTCGGCGGAAAAATTACCGTTACCGACAGCGCAGGAACTACGAGTACGCTCACGATTGACACGAACAAGCACCGGACGGTCGGCGACATCATTGATGCGATCAATAATCTCAGCGCAATGGTTCGAGCGGGTATCAATGAAAACGGCGACGGCATTGTGCTGACGGATGTTGCCGGCGGCGGCGGTTCCATGTCCGTACAAGATGCGGACAGCATTTCCAAGTTTGCCGCTTCCATGCGCATTGCCGGTCGGGTCAACCAATCGCAAAAAGATGAGCAAGGACGTATGCAAATCATCTCGTCGGAAACGCTCCAAATCGAAGTGGAAGCGTCCGACAGTTTGGAAGATATACGGAAAAAGATTAACGACCTGAATGCCGGTTATTCGGCATCGATTCTCGTGGACGGTTCGTCTGCTCCGTATCGGCTGTCGATTTCCAGCAAGCAGACCGGTGCCGCAGGAAAGTTCAACGTGGACTTGTCCGCCATTGGACTCACCACCGAAACGATGAGCGAGGCAAAGGATGCCAAAATCGTCTATGGCGATATCAATACATCGAGCGGTTTGGTACTCAGTTCCAGTACGAATACCTTCAAGGGGGTGATTAACGGCATCGACCTGACGGTAACGGGCATTTCCGACTCGCCGGTTACGGTAACGAGCGCAGGTTCCAATATGGAAGTGAAGGTGACGTTGCAGACGTTCGTCGAAGATTACAATAAATTCCGGGAGGAGTTGAATGAGCAGATGTTTTTCCGAGCCAGTGATGCCGGGATCGAAGGAAATATCCTCTGGAACAGTTCGGTCGCCAAGGACTTCGACAGAGAGATTACCAGGATGTTGCTCAAAACCATCGAAGGGATACCGGGCGTGCGTTCGCTTGCGGATTTGGGGATCACGATGAAGAGTACCATTGATGCGGGCGGCAACATAAACTTGGAGACGGGCAAGTTGGTGTTCGACGAGGACAAATTCCAAGATGCGTGGGACAGGGACAAGGAAGCGGTGCAGAAGTTCTTTTTTGACGAAAGATCGTACACAGACAGTAGTGGCAAGACAACGACGGTGGACTATGGTTGGACGCAGAAGTTTATGGACTTGACCAATTTGTTAACGGGCGACGGCGACATTTACGGCAAGGCACCTGCGCGGATTGACGCTTTGACGGAACAGATTGACCGCAATGACCAGCGGATTGCTTTTATGGAGGAGCGTTTGGAGTTCAAGAAGCAGATGTACCTCAAACAGTTTATTGCAATGGAACAGTCATTAGCAAGAATGAGCAGCGACATGAGTGCGGTGCAGAACATTGCCAGTGCCTGGCAATCGAATTACAGCGGGGGAGCGTGAGGAGAGGAGTTAGAAGATAGGAGTTAGGAGTTAGGAGTTAGAATGAGAGAGGAGGGAACGGGATGCAACGGGCGAAGAGTTTTCGGGATTTGATTGTTTGGCAAAAATCGCATCGGTTTGTGCTTGCCATCTATCAAATGACCCGTTCGGATTTTCCCCGTGAGGAAATTTATGGATTGACCTCACAATTTCGTCGAGCCGCCGTTTCCATTGCCGCCAACATTGCAGAAGGATTTAGAAAACAATCAAAAACAGATAAAGCCCGAATGCTGAATGTATCGGAAGGTTCGTTGGAAGAATGTCGCTACTACCTCATCCTCGCCAAAGACTTGGAATACACAAACAATGATACACTATGGGAACTAACAGAAGAAATCGGACGTTTACTAACCGCCTATCGAAGAACCTTACTATCTTCTCCTATCTCCTAAATTTCCTATTCTAACTCCTATCTCCTAACTCCTCAACCATGCAGAACCTAGCACGCCAAAATTATTTACAAGCGGAAGTCCAAACGGCAACGCCGCAGAAGGTGCGATTGCTACTCATCGAAGCGGCAATCAAGAACATTCACCGCACCAAAAAAGCGTGGGAAGAAGAAAAATTCGAAGTCGGTTTCGACTCCCTCTCGCTCGCACAAGACATCGTGGCGGAACTCCTCTCGTCGCTGGATAAGGAAAGTAATCCCGACTTGGTAGGGAAAATTGCATCCATTTACGTGTTCATCTTTCGCTGTCTTTCGGAAGCCGGTATGACACACGATCCGGTCAAATTGGATGATGCACTGCGGATTTTAACTTCGGAGCGGGAAACGTGGCGATTGGTCTGCGAAAAATTTGGTTCAGCAATTATCAATCCTGAAGCGTCGAGTGCTGGAACCGGTTCGTCATCACGTTTGGATTTATCGACCGATTCCTCGTCGAAGATATTGGTCTCTCCGCCGAAAGCCCCACCGGGGCAAACCTCCCCGTCAGGCATTTCCACGGCATCGTTTGGTCGTCCGAAGGATTCACCTTCCAGTAGCGGCAGCGGGGTCAGTTGGGACGTGTAGCCAGCCCTCTTTACTTTTGACCTCTTTCCGATTAGAATCCACATATCACATTGCCGCCCCTTACGGTATGAAGCCGATGACCTACCCGATAAGCCCTGTCCACTGGGACTCCCAATTTTTCGGTTTTCCCATTGGAAAAATCGAACTGCCTGAAAACTACGACAAAGAAGAACTCGAAACAACGTTTCAGGAAGCCCACTCGAAGTATCGTTTGATGTTCCTCTCTGTCTTGGGGGAAGGTCCCGATTCGCTCTCCCTGCTCGGCAATAAATGTCCGTGCTACGTCCGCAAACTCTCTTTCAGAAAGGATGTGCCGAAGAATGTCGAGGCGGTTGATTCTCGTATTCAGGCGTATGCCTCGACCTTTTGTTCATCGACGTTGGAGCGGCTTGCCGTGCAATCCGGCATCATGACGCAATTTCGCCAAGACCCGGAGTTATCCCCGCATTTTGAGCGGTTATTTCTGACCTGGGTCAATTTTGCCGTTACCAAAGAATTGGCGGACAGTATTTGGACGTGGTGCGAAAAGGGGCAATACCTCGGTATGGCAACGGTACGTTGTGCCAAACGGACTGATCCTGAAACAGGGCAAGTGGAACGAGAGGGACGGATTGGAATGTTTTCCGTAGATTCGCAACATCGGCGACAGGGCATTGGAGCCAATCTTATCAGGGCGTGCGATTTCTGGTGCAGTTCGTTGGATATTCCGGTCAATGCCATCATCGTGCAAAAAGAGAACGAACCTGCGATTTCGCTTTGCAAAAAAATGGATTTCCGGCAAGATTGCGAGACTTCCGTTTATCACTATTGGTCTCCCGGTTGGATTTACGATGCCCATCGTGGTTGGACGGTCCATGCGGCAGGGCAAAGCGGCGTTAGGTCGTCAGAATAAGATCATGGACAAGTTCTTCGATCTGTTTTTGTAAAAAAGCGGCTTCGCCGGAATTGTCGAGAATGACATCCGCCCGACTTTTTTTTTCCTCCACCGAAAATTGTGCCGACTCACGTTGTTGCCACTCGCTTTCCGTCCAGCCGCGATTTTTGACCCGATTCCAGCGGATTTCAGCCGGTGCCCACACGAAAACAATCAGGTCAACGAGGTGATCCCAGCCGGATTCCAGTAACAACGGAGCATCAAGTAAACAGAACGGCACGTCGTTTTGCTTGTGTTCTTCCTGTTGCCGATGGACTTCTTCGGCAATGAGCGGATGGGTCAGGGATTTCAGATACGTCAGTTCCTTTTCATCGGTAAAGACGACCGCCGCCAATGCCCGCCGGTCAATTTCGCCGTCGTTGCCGAACACGGTCTGTCCCCAACGTTGCTGCACGGCTTCCTTGACTTCGGGCAACAGCAGAACTTGGTGCCCGATGTCGTCCGCATCGATGACTGCCGCTCCCAACTGTCGAAACAGTTCTGCGGCGGTACTCTTCCCGCTTCCGATACCGCCGATAATGCCTACAATTTTCATAACCACCCGCCTCACATGCTATGTGCCGCTTTATACCGTTTACAGTTCCTTGCCAGTAGGCCACTCTCGAATTTTTTCCTTGATGGTCCAAAACAATCGGTCCAAATCGCCGCTAAATTCAGGAGCGGAACTGGGGCGAAAATTTATTAAAATGACCCAATTAAACCCCGATGAACTGCGTGCCATCTCTGTCGAAGTTCCCGGCAAACTCCCCATGTGCCACCAATTATTACTGCGATTCACACTCCAACCAAGAGCATAACCGTTGTTTTGCTCCGACGGCGTGGTCATCGTTTTGATTGACTCGCTCTTCAAAATATCCTGCACATTTGAAAAACCATCGACACGAACCAACAATTTCAACAGTTCGATGGGATTGGCAACCCAGCCGCCGTGCGCATCCATGTGCGACGGAGAAACGGAATAGGGATTTTGCCCGCTGGCTCCGATGTATTCCACTTCATCGGGGGCAGAGGTCTTTCCGCCAATTCGCATTCCGTCGATTCCGCACGGCTTCAAAATGTGTGTCTTGACGTAGTCTTCATACGACATACCGCTTTTTTTCTCGATTACTCTTCCGAGTACACAATAGCCGAAGTTGGAGTAGTCGTACTTCGTTCCCGGCGAATTTTCAAGAGGATATTCTTTTATGACGGTGCGTATGAATTCATCGCCGGTCACGTTTCGTATCGAAAACATCGGGTCGCGTCTTGAATTTCCCCAACCGCCGGAAGTGTGTTCGAGTAACTGTTTGACTGTTATTTTTACGGGGTTATTCTCATATTCGGGAATACCATACTTGCCGTCGAAAATACCGGTATCGCCGAAAACTTCGTCATCGAGATTGAGTTTTTTCTCTTCCACTAATTTCATCACGGCAATCGAGGTAATCGGCTTGGACAGCGACGCAATTCTCATTCGATGTTCCGGTGTGAGCGGAATTTTGTGTTCTTTGTCGGCATAGCCAATTGCTCCGGCATAGACGAGTCGTTCACGATAGGAAATCGCCATCGAGATGCCGCCGGGCAAAGAGTATTTGTTGTAAAAATCTCTTAAAACATTATCAATCGTCTTGGAGACGTTTGACGAAGTTCCGACACGTACTTCATCGGCATGGATTGAAAGGGCAAACACGAAATAAACGGCAATGACAAGGCAAATCGTCTTTTTCATGGTGATTTTTTCGATAGCGTATTTTACGAAAATGCCCCATCGTTGACGCGGCACGGTACAATGTACGACAAATTCTGTCAGATTGCAAGTTAGACAATGAAGGACAATTTTTCGAAGCGTAAACTTTTTCCTACGAGTTGAGGCAAATAGATCAACTTGCCTCACAAATTTTGTATTATAAAAAATTACCCCCGGCTTGAATTTTGTCTCCGCTGACGTTACGATAGAGCAAAGCCGACTCCTGAAAATGAGAAAAGAATATGATACACCGCATCCTTTTGACGTTGACCGTTATGTTCCTTTGCCTTCCCGGTTTTGCCGCCGATGGATATAAGGGACCCAATGCCCTTTGCGCAACCCAGGATGGAAAAACGATTTACGTCGTCAATACCGATGCTCGTGAAATTGCCGTCCTGAATACTGCCGACAATAAAATCGTCAAGACGATTTCTCTCGGCGACATTGCTCCCAACGGAGCGGCTCTCAGTGCCGACGAAAAAACGTTGTACGTCAGCGGAGGCGGTGTCAAAGGACAAGTGATGGCAGTTGATCCGGTAGCGGGAAAAATCACGAAAACTGCCGCCGCCAGTCATACTCCGACGGGTGTGGTGCGTTCACCGGACGGCACCAAACTCTTCGTCTGCAATCGTTTCACCAACGATGTCAGCGAATATCGTTTGCCCGATTTGCAACTGACACGTACCATCAAGGTCGTTCGAGAACCCCATGTTGCCGTTGTTACGAAAGACGGCAAGTACGTTCTCGTGTCGAATTCGCTTCCGTATGCTCCCACTAATTTTCCTGACGACGAGGATGCCATTATTTACGTCGCCGCCGAAGTTACAATCATCGACGTTGCCACCGGCAAGACCACACCGATTCAACTGCCGAACGGCAGCGGCAGTATGTTCGGAATCTGTATTTCGCCGGATGGACGGTACGTTTACGTTCCCGGTATCATTGCCCGATTTCTGGCACCCACTACACAGGTTGACCGCGGTTGGATGAACACTGCCGGAGTTACAATCATCGACACCACGCAACTGGAAAGTGCGAGCCACGGCTTCGTGAATACCGTTTTGTTGGACGACATCGACAGAGGTGCCGCCAATCCTTGGGGCATTACCACCTCCGCCGATGGCAAAACAATCTATGCGGTCATTGCCGGTACCAGCGAAGTAATCGCCGTCGATGCGGTCGGAATGCACAAAAAACTGGATGCTCAAGCCGAAGCGGAAAAGCAGGCAGTTCAAGCGAATATCTATACCGAAGCACCGAACAACTTGGCGTTTCTCACCGGTTTGAAAAAGCGGATCAAACTTCCCGGTCAAGGAGCACGTGCCATAACCGTTGCAGGAAACAATGTTTACGTTGGAATGTATTACAGCGACACACTCCAAAAACTGGACGAGGCAACGCTGAAGCCGACCGAAATTGCTTTGGGACCTGCGCCCGTTTGGACCTCGGAGCGGCGCGGCGAAATTTGGTGGAACGATGCAACGCTCTGTTTCCAGCATTGGCAAAGTTGTGCCAGTTGCCATCCTGATGCACGAATGGACGGGTATAACTGGGATTTGCTCAACGACGGTATGGGCAATCCGAAAAATACGAAGAGTTTGCTCTTCTCGCACAAGACACCACCGTCAATGGCGCGGGGAGTTCGGGACAGGATCGAGACCGGCTGGGATACCGACACGATGGGACTCCAATGTATCCGCACCGGTTTTCAGTTCATTCATTTCACGCAGCCGGTTGAAGAAAAGTGCAAGGATATTGATGCGTATCTTCGGGCGGAACAGCCGGTGCCGAGTCCCTACTTGGTGGACGGTAAATTGAGTGCCAAGGCGGAGCGAGGGAAAAAGATTTTTGACGACCCGAAGGTCGGCTGTGCCAAGTGCCATCCGGCACCGCTCTTTACCGACAAGAAGATGCACGATGTCAACACGAAGGTCTATCAAAACGACACGAGTGAATTTGACACGCCGACGTTGATCGAATTGTGGCGAACGCCTCCTTATTTGCATGAGGGGCGGTATTTGCATTTGCGGGACGTATTCAAACTCGGCTCGCACGGTGATGTTGCGGGAGATGTCGGCAATTTGACCGATGAGCAGATTGACGATCTCGTTGAGTATCTTCTGTCGCTGTGAAGCACGTGCCTCCATACCTCTCTCTGCCCTGAAATGGTGCGATACCCGGCGCTTTTTCAGGGCAAATGCACCCTATTTCAAACCTTCTCCGGTTCGGGCACAACGAAGTCGCCGCGATAGTTCCGGGCAAGGAGTTCATTTGCCGCCTCGCTGTTGGTGAACCGTTCCGTTGCCGGATCAATCGTCAACACGCTACTGATGGAAAGTTTTGTCTTGTTCGCATCGACACCGTTCAGCTTTAAGTGTCCCATGGTATCTTTGAAAATTCCCAGTTGGGCGGCATTGCCTCCAAGTATGAGTTCGATTTCCGTGGCGGGCAACTTGTTCTCCTCGCCGACGTAATACGCAATTTCACCGAGTTGACACAGTGCCGCCGAAAGTGCTCCGCAACGGGCATTCGCCTTGACAAGCGATGAGTCGTTCTTTTCCACTGCATCAAAGAACTCCTTGAAATGCTCTCCGCCGCCGGTGAACTTTTTGATTTCCTTGCCGGAGCGGTCATAAGCAATACACGTAGTGTCTATCGCCACCATGTATCCTTCGGAACCGTGAATAACCGTTCCAAAGTCAGTGCCGAGCAACCGCGGTGTTTCGAGACCGCGGCACTCCATCACAATGGTTTTGTCGCCGTAGTCGAAAACCGAAACGTGAACGTTCGGTGTGTCGCCGGCATCAATGAACTTCGGGTCGTTCTTCTCGACATCGTAACCGACCCGACCGCCGTATGCGAAGACGCTGTTCGGGAAACGCTCCAAACCGAGAAACCAGCGTGCCATGTCGTTGAAGTGCGGACCGTTGTTGCCGATTTCGCCGCTGCCGTATTTTCGTTGCCAGTGCCAATCGTAATGGAATTGCGGACGTGTCGGCATCTCGTCGGGACAAGGACCGCACCACAAATTGTAGTCCACACTTTCCGGGACGGAATACTGACCGAGCGGTCCAATGGATTTTCGCCGTTTGTAACAGATTCCGCGAGCGAGTTTTGTTTCGCCGATTCCGCCGCTCTGCACGAACTTGACGGCTTCAATTTGCGCTTTGTGTGAACGTCGTTGTGTTCCGACTTGGCAGATTTTGCCGTACTTTTTTGCGGCAGCAACGATGGCTTTTCCTTCGTGAATCGTGCTACTAATGGGCTTTTCGAGGAAAACGTGTTTTCCTGCCTGTAATGCCCAGACACCGCAGAGCGTATGCCAGTGACTGACTGCCGCACACATGACGATGTCCAATTTTGGATCGCTGAGGGCTTCCCGCATATCGCGGATGATTTTGGGAGCGAAACCTTGTTTTTCCGTAACACTTGTTGCTCGCCTGGTCGCACTGTTGACATCGGGATCGCAGATGTAGAGGACGAC
>Ga0082212_10009852_pt1 | contig 12284 bp, 6 predicted proteins | sample TergutNt197P3_FD_71548 | JGI IMG/M metagenome (GOLD analysis project Ga0082212, IMG submission 71548) | Neocapritermes taracua P3 segment gut microbial communities from Petit-Saut dam, French Guiana - Nt197 P3 | ecosystem: Host-associated > Arthropoda: Insects > Digestive system > Gut ... | reverse complement strand
GCCTTGTGGACCGCCATGCGGATTGACAATCAGCGGTACTTTTTTGCCTTCTAAAGCAGCTTTCGGCAACGTGATGTATCCGTGCAAAGTGAGTCCATCGCGGCTTTGGAAAGTAATCGGACGCATTTCCGCCATATCCTCTTCTTTCAGTTGTGGCATCAAATCGTATAACAGCGTGAACTTTTTGGTTTGCGCATCGTATTGATAGTATGTTCCGTAGAGTTTATCGCTGCCGACATAAACCAGGAAAGTGTTTTCATCATCATCATAGCCGGTAATGCCAAATTCCTTGTTGGGAAAGGCTTTTTCCATTTGTTGATGAAAATCCTTGTAAAAAGCGCTGACGGGAACAATGATGCTTTTTTCGCCGATGTAGGCAAAATAGTCGATTTCATAATTCCGTTTCCGGGAGCGAGCCATGTTGCTGACGTCGTAATCGGGATTGGAAAAAACTTCCTTAACCGTTTGTTCCTTTTTAAAATCATACAGCACAATGCGAGCCTTGTCGCTATCGAAATTGGTTACCACGTAGGCTTCGTCTTTATTGCCCGAAGCATAATTGAAACCGACAATGCTAAAAGCATCGTCCCAATTGCCTTTTTTAGCCAGGCGGAATTTGCCGGTAGCTAAATCCTTGTAATACAAATGCACTTCCAATCCGTTGACCAATTGGGAGTAGGCACGCAATTCGCCGTCCTTGTCAAAATCATAATCCTGTATCGGATTGGCAATATCCGTGTTTTCAAACAGTTGCACCATTTCTCCGGTAACCACATTCAGTTTGTAAGGCTCAAACACCTGTTTGTTATTTTTATTCAGCGAAATAATGATGTAATCTTTTTGTTCTTTCAACTCATTGAGAATACCGGCGCGCACATCGTCAAAAGGTGTGAGGTCAAGACTGTTGCTTCCGTCAATATTGGCGGCAAAAATATGATAATTTTCATTACCGCCTTTGTCCATCACATAAATCAAGCGATCGTCGTTGATCCATCCGTAACCGCGAATCAATTCATCTTTTTCTTCGATGATTAGCTGCGATTCTCCCGTAGCGAGATCTTTGACAAAAATATGCCGTTTGTTATTGTCGTCCTTTTCGCGATACGACATGTATTTGCCGTTCGGCGAAAGTTGAAAACTCGAAGCTTTGGGACGCGCCCAATAATCTTCCACTTTGTATTTGAAATCGCCTTTATCGCAAGCGGCTAAGGCTTGCAATTCTGCTTCGGAAGAAGGAAGATCCGGATTGCCCGGCAATTTACTTTCAAACTTGTTGAAATTCAAGGGAAATTCCATGCCGGCTTGTTGAAAAGTGCCGGTAATCGTTGTCCCGTCTAATGTTCCGGTGTAAGTCAAACCAAATTGCGCCGAAGAAACCGTTAACTGATTATCGGCGAATTGTGTCGTTTCGACCGGCAGACCGGCCGCTCCTTGCAGAGGAATATCCAGCGTGGTGGAATAAGCGCCATCAGTTTCGCTGATATGGAAAATGATTTCCAATTGCATACCTTGTACATCTAATGTCCCTTTCCAGTCGCCTGCGATTTGTGCTTTTACTGTCATCATATTTATTAATAAAACGATGACGAAGATAATTGATTTTTTGCTCATAATAAAAAAAATTAAAATAATATACTTGTTTTATCTATCTTTTGTGTTTTATTAGTCGTCCGAAATAGTTGGAATATCACAAACAGAAGAATTTATTTTTTTGTTGAGGATGCCGAAATTCCATTTATACCGATAAGCAAAATAAGCCAGAGCAATAAACCCTGACGCTACTAAGACAATAAGATCTTTGCCGGGGTCAATCGTTGCTACTTTAAACAAAGCGTCGGTTTGCAGCGCCGAAGCGGAGTGGGTGATAAAAATTGATAAAAAGATATTGTTAGCGGCATGCATACCCATGGCTAACTCAATGCCATCGTCCAATACGGAAACCACTCCGAACAGCAATCCGAAGAAAACATATTGAGGCATTGCTAACCAAAACCCAAATTCTTTGATTTCGGGATTGGCAATGTGCATCAATCCAAACAGCAGTCCGGGAATCAGGATGGCTAACCAGCGGTTTTTCGTCCACCCGGCAATGCCCTGTGCCAAATAGCCGCGAAAGAGTAATTCTTCCGAAGTGGTTTGCAACGGAATCATACACAAGGACAAAATGCACAAAACGATAAATTTTCCCCAATCCAATTGCAGCACGTAATCTCCCGGATTGAAACCGTAATCAACCATCAAATAAACGACCAGCAGGAAAGTCCAGACAGCGGCTCCGGAACCTATCCGTCCGATTCGTAATTTCCGTGTTCCGTTTACGGTTTCGCTGAATGTCCGGTTATGAAAAAGTTTAATCAACCAAATGGTGAAAAACAAAGCCACCACAGTGGAAAACATCAGGAGGAAAAAGACCAGATTTTTTGAAAGACCCAGTCCTGTCATGTCCATCACATTTGTCGGATTGATTGCTGTAATTCCCTGATTGGCAATTGTTTTTACAATTAAAACAACTGCCATCGGAATAGATCCTAAAAGTTGGCCGCCGAGAAAGCCTGCCAAACAAACGATCAAATATTTCCACCATTGGTTTTGACCGTCTAACGCTCGTTCTAAAAATTTCATATTTTATAAATTTATGTTGCATTTTCGTTTCTTATGCGCCTCCCCCTCCTTCAGGAGGGGGTAAGGGGGAGGTCTCTTCTTGCCATTCCAGAATATCTCCCGGCTGACAATTCAGTTCTTCACACAAAGATTCCAAGGTGCTGAACCGGATCGCTTTCGCCTTGCCGGTTTTCAGTATGGAAAGATTGGCCGGAGTAATAGCCACTTTTTCCGAAAGTTCGTTCAAAGAAATCTTTCGCTTCGCCATCATTACATCCAAGTTTACAATTATTGCCATGCCTTGTTTATTTATCGTTTATCAATGTGCAAAGATAAAAACATTTTTTTGAATAAAACAAATTTTTTATTGAAAAACGATAAAAAAATATTGAAAAAAGAAAATATCAGGGGGAAAGGTAACTATTCACCTCTCCCCCGGTCCCTCCCCACAAGGGGAGGGGAGTCGTAAGGATCTCATTCTTTCCAAAATTTTGCATTCCTCGTTTCTTATACGGTTCCCCTCCCCTTGTGGGGAGGGGGCAGGGGAGAGGTGAGTAGTAACAAAAACGATTGAAAATGTCAATATTGAATTTCAATTCCAAATAATTTCTGTAAATTTGTACTCAATAATAGTAAAAATAGAGAAATGACTCACGTCTCCATCCTGCAAAATATCGGATACGGCATTTACTTGCTGCTGATTATCGGTACGATTTTTATTGTGTTAACCCGCAATCAAAATCCGGTGAAGACGATTGCCTGGCTCATGATCCTGATTTTCATACCGATGCTGGGACTGATTTTCTATTATGTTTTCGGACAGGACACGCGAAAGCAACGGATTGTTACCAAACGCTATTATGATAAGATTAAAGATTTGAGTTTCAATGATGTATTGCGCGATGAAACCGTTGAAATAGCTCCCGATTACGTCAATCTGGTTCGCTTATTGAAGAGCAATAACCATTCGCCGGTGCTTTACGGTAGCCGGGTGGAAATCATTACCTTTGGCAAACGGATGTTTGAAGCCTTGATCGAAGACATGAAGAATGCGAAAGACCATATCCACATTGAGTTTTTTATTTTTAATAATGATGAAACCGGTTGTAGGGTCAAAGCCGTGCTGATGGAAAAAGCCTTGCAAGGCGTGGAAGTCCGCTTTATTTACGACAATGTGGCGAATTGGAAAGTGCCGCGCAAATTTTATTACGAGATGGAAATAGCAGGCGTTCAGGTGGCTTCGCTGATGGAAACCCGTTTTCCGCTTATCCAAAGCAGTAAAATCAATTACCGTAATCATCGTAAAATTGTGGTAATCGACGGTTGTATCGGCTATACGGGTGGGATGAACGTATCGAACCATTATTATTCGAAGGATTCACATTGGGAAGACTGTCATTTGCGCATCGAAGGCATGGGCGCTCATGGTTTGCAGGCCAATTTTATGCTCGACTGGCATTCGTCCGGAAAACATTGGTCGAATACGGCCGGTTATTTCCCTGCGGTTCCGGTCTTTACGCACAACTTGATGCAAATCGTAACCGGCGGACCGTTTAGCGAATATTCCAATCTCTTGCAGGCAACCATCTGTATCGTGTTGAGCGCCAAAAAATATCTGTATATGCAGACACCGTATTTCCTGCCGACCGATGCCTTGTTCGAAGCCTTGCAAATAGCCTGTTTAAGCGGTATCGACGTCCGGTTGATGGTTTCCAAAAAATCCGATTCATCGTATGTTGACCCCGCTTCCCATTCCTATTACGAAGAACTGTTGCGGGCGGGGATGCGCATTTACCAGATTGAAGATAAATTTATCCATGCTAAAACCCTGGTGGCCGACGATTATGTGTCGGTGGTCGGTTCCTGCAATTTGGATTACCGGAGCCTTGAAACCAATTTTGAAATCAATTGTTATATGTACGACGCTGATTTGGCCGTGCAAAATAAAGAAATCTTCTTCAATAATTTAAACTATTGCAGAGAAATTAATTACAACCGATGGATCCGGAGGAGCCGGTGGAAACGCCTGTTGGAATCGGTGGTAAGGCTGTTTGCCCCCCTGATGTGATACGGTTTTTTACAAATAACCCCACGACCGCAAAAAATAAATCAAAAAGAAAATCGTTACACACGAACAGGCGGTAGAAAACACCACAATTTGTCCGGAAAGTTCGGCATCGTTGCCCATGTTTTTAGCCATGATGTAACCGGCCATCGCTGCAGGTGTAGCAAAAATGCAAAGTAAAACCGCTAAATCCACATTGCGGAATCCGATAAAAATAAAAATACTTAAAGCAATAACCGGGACAACGACCAATCGAACAAGAGTTACAGCAATGACTTTCATCCAATTGTTGCGGAGGTTATGGAATTTAAATTCGCCTCCCAATACAAACAAAGCCAATGGGGCGGCCGTCGCAGCCAACTGTGCAACAGGAACTTCCACGGCGCGAGGTAAATCCAACCGGAACTGTGCCGCCAATATTCCTGCTACCGAACCGATAATCAACGGATTGCTGACAATATCGTGAAACAGGTTTTTAACCGTAACTTTATGTGTTTCCGTTTCGGAATAAATAGATAAAATGATGACTGCCGCCACATTATAAAACGGAATCATGATCGCCATCAGCGTCGAAATAGTGGATATGGCTAAGTCGGCGTACATCCCTGTGGCCAAGGGCAAACCGTAAATAAGAAAATTACTGCGATAAATACCCTGGATAATGCTTCCCCGTTGCGCCTTGCGTTTAACCATCAGCGGAACAAGGAGAAAAGAAATCAGAATCGTTACCGATATTCCCGCCAGGGCAGCAACCATTAATTTGGTGTTCGAAAAATCGCCTTTATACGAGAGGCGGATTTCCTGAAACAGCATCAAAGGCAGGCAAAACTTGAAAACAAATTTATTTAATTGAGCCAGAAAATTTTCCGACAAAAAACGAATTTTTCGCAACCCGTAACCCGTTGCCATGAGGACAAACAGCGGCGCTACCACATTCAGGGAAAAAAGAAAATTATTCATGTTTTTTACCGTTGAGTGTTAAAATCTGTTTTGTTAAAGAAGTTACAGCGTCCATATCGTGCGAAATCAATAAAATGGCGGAGGTTTGGTTCATGTCCTGCAACAGCTTGTAAAAATAATCTTCAAAAGCGTTGTCGATATAAGCGTTGGGTTCATCAAGAATTAACAGTTTGGGACGGTTGATGATGGCTCTCGCCAATAAAGTGCGTTGCAACTGTCCGCCGGATATTTCGCCGATTGGTTTGGCGGCAATCGTTTGCAAGCCCATGGATTGAATCATTTCTTCTACCCGTTCTTTTTTCCGGACAGAAGTCATGGTTTTTTCCAAACACAGTCCGGAAGCGATGACTTCGGAAACTAAGATGGGAAACTTCCGGTCAATCAAACTGGTTTGAGGCATATAACCGATTCGGTTTTTCAAATCGCTTTCGGCGAAACGCACCGTGCCGGAGTAGGGTGGGAGCAAGCCTAAAATCACTTTGGCTAAGGTCGTTTTTCCGCCGCCATTCGGACCGGTAATTCCCCAAAAATCCTGCTCGCGGATTTGGAAAGAAATATCATCCAATACTTTTTCACCGTAATAACCGGCGCATAGATGTTCGATATCGACCAAGATTTTATTCATCGGACAGGATTTTTGCGATGCGGATAATTTCCTCATCCCAATGGTAAGCTAAAGGATTGATAACGGCGATACGGCAACCGGTTTCCCGCGCAATGATTTCCGCATTTTTCCGGTCGAACTCCTGCTGGATGAAAATTGTGCGGATAGATTCTTTTTCAGCCAAATCAACCAATTGTTTCAATTGTTCGGGCGAAGGTTCTTTGCCGTCCGTTTCGATAGCGTATTGAGTTAAACCGTAATCGCGAGCCAAATAGGTCAATGCCGGATGGTAAATGATAAATGCCTTTTGGGAGGAATGTTCGAGATACGAACGGACCATCCGGTCGGTTTCTTCGATTTCCAACAGGAGTTTTTCCCGTGTTTGTTGATAAACAGCCCGATGATCGGGATCGATTTCCAACAATGCGGCAAACATGTTTTCGACAATGATGCGGGCTTGGCGGGGCGACGACCAGGTGTGCGGGTCGATGTGCGCATGCGAATGACCGGAATGTTCCGTTTCGTGATGATGGTCGCCGGTTATCGGGACAATCCCTTCGCTGTTGTCAAAAAACAGCACATTCGGATGATTGCGTTTCAATTTCTCCAACCACACATTCTCAAAACCGATATGACCGATACAGAAATACGCTTTGCTTCGCGCTAACTGCGCCATTTCGCGGGGCGTAGGGTCGTAACTTTCCGGACTGCTCCCCGGAGGAACCAAACTGATAATTTCAAACAACGTATCAACCAATTGTTGGGCAAAATAACGTTGCGGCTCAATGGTTACCATAATCCGGTTTTCCTGTGCCGGCGGGCGATTAGAACAAGCTGCTAATAATAAAACAGATGACAGCGTGATGAGTTGGGAAACTTTAGGCATTATTATCATATTCATTCCACCTTTATCCGCTCTCCCGCCGTATGCGAAACAAATTGCGGAGCATACATACATTGTATCGTTGTAATTCCGTTGGAATAATCGCCCGGCGCTGTTACATATACATTATACTCAAAAACATAGGTTCCTTTCGGAAGAACAGAAAAAAAGAAATTCATCGAAGCATCTTTCGGCGACTGGTAATACACCAAGCCCTGCTTCCACTGAATGCTCGAAACTTGATCGGCCGGTTCGAGACAGGAAGCGCGCAAGTCTTTCAGCAACACATACTCCATGTCGCGGTCGGCACGCACTGTCAGGCGAATTGTTAGCTTGTCGCCCACTTGCAAAGCGTCCCTATCGGGTGTGATGAACGATTTTTCTACATTCAAGCCGGTTTTTGCCGCAGTGATTTTGTCTAAATCTTCGAAGTATTGGCGATAGAGGGCGCCCCAGGCTGGTCCGGGATCTTTTTTGGAGATTGTCAGGCTTTTGCTTGTGAGGACTTTAACGTCTTTAAAGACTTTAAAATCCTTAAAATAACCTGTTCCCGGCTCTGATGATCCAAAATTGAGCGGCTGCCCATCAACGCTGAAGCTCACATCATTGGAAACTTTCAACCAATCGCTACCGGTTTTCAGAAGCATGTCGATAGCATTGACGGTAACCGGCAGGCTTTCCCAGCTTTGGGTTTGCTTTTGCGCCAGCAGCCACAATTTCATTTCGTCCATTTCGGTCGAGGAGGCGCCTGCTTCCCGGAAAGCTTCCATAATAAAGGTGTGGACACCCACCGCACTTTGAGCCATGAAACAGCGGGCGTTATTGTTCGCCCAGTACATTCCCAAATCCGGTTTTCGCGAAGCATGTTCGCGCAAAGATTTCAGGATGGCTTGGGCAATTTTGGGATTATCGTTCCGCTGCATGATGATAGCGGCAAGCGCTCGACCATATAAATCCGTATTTTTCGCCCAGTATTTTTCGATGATGCCGGAATAAAACTGTGCAGCCTCCTCCGTATCGCCGAAAGGAATGTCTTTGTAATAAGAACGGACGAGCAGGTATTCCAATTCGTAAATGGAAAACGATTGCGATTGCTTCCATTTCGGATTGTTTTTCTTGAAGTCGTCGTATCGCTTTTTGAATTGGCGGTCGATGAATAGCACGGCATTATTAATCATATCCTTTTCGCTTTCCGAACGAATAGTTGCCATTCCATATAATATCCATTGCGTGATGGAAACACTGCTGCTCATGCCCTTGAACCAGGCCCAGCCGCCATCGCCGGTTTGCAGCGATTTCAATTTTTCCAAAGCCTGTGTGTTCAGGTATTGAATACGGTTGGCATCGAACAAAGAAACCAAACGTTGCTTTTGTTCCGATTCGTTTTCGGCGGCCAATACCCAAGGCGTTTCTTCCAATAACAAGGCTTTCAATTCCTGATTTTTCTCTAAATTGGAGAGCAAAGTTTCCTGATTTTCCTGTTTTGCCCACACCTCGATCATCTGTTGAATATTGGGCGTACTTTGAGCAATCCGCGCAGCCATAGTATTGACATAATAGGCAGCAAACCAAGACAGTACATTGTCGGTTTGCGGAGTGGAAACGCTGGGCAAGGCTTGAACCGCATACCAGGTCGGATTAGTCGCAAATTCCAAAGTAACACGATAGTCTTCCATAGTCGGGGAAGTTTTACCGAACAAAGGCGTCAGCGAAAATGTCCGCGTTTGACCCCCCAATACACTCAGCGGAAGGCTTTCCGTAACCAGCATCCGGTTGGGGAGGACAGGCAGCAAATGTTGTTCGCCATCGCTGAAATCAGGAGAAGAAGCTACGATTCGAATGCCCGTCAAATCCAAACTGTCGGGAACATCGAAAGACCAGCGAACCGGTATCGTTTGTCCGGCTTCGACAGTAAACGGTTTGGAAGCATCGGCAACCGCAATCACGCTTTGATTGCTTATCGGGTCGAAAAACTCAATGCTTGCCGTGCCGCTGATGGATTTATCGCTTAGATTGGATATATTGGATAAGATAGCCGCCCGGTCGCCGGCGCGTAAAAATCGAGGCATATTCGGACGAACCATCAACTTCTTCTGACTGATGGCTTCCCGCACGATTTGACCAAATTTCAAATCGGCAGTATGCGCCAATCCCATGAATTTCCATGTGGTATTGCTTTCGGGAACGGTGAAAGAAATCAAAGTTTCGCCCGCTTCATTGGTTCGCAACTGCGGATAGAAGAAGGCCGTTTCGTTGAAGTTTTGGCGGATTTGAATATTGGATTCTTCCACCTCTTCATCCTGAAGAATAATTGGAGGAGTAAACTGTACTGCTCCCTTAGTCTCCGCCAATTCAGCTTTACTTGTCACCATCTCCATTCTTATGGCTCCATCGTTAGTTGCTGCGTCAGGACTTGCGCTGAGCATTGCTCCTGCACTATATACACGCATCCGACCACCTGTCGAATAAATGTCAAATCCAAACCAATTATAAGCATCATACTTAAAATCAGGAACTTCAAAAGTTTGCCGCCGTTTAGTCAAAGAAGCATTGGAAAAGTTAAAGTCATTTCCTGTTTGATTATAAATAGAAATCCATGGAACCGGACGAAACGGATTGAAATTCCATTCATGTTTTTGGATTTTATCCAAAGAAGCATCGTACATAGCGGCCAACAGCTCCGCCGCTACGGGACGATTGGCTTCGTCTTTCACCGACAGTTTCCATTCTTCGTGCTGACCGGGGAGCAAGCGGTCGCGGAAAACTTCCATAGAGAGGTTAAGCCTTTGACTTTCCCGCTTTTTATAGATTCGAACCGATTTCGTAAAGAATTTTCCGTCTTTCACAAAACTGAACATCGCCGTAATGCCATCGCCATACAATTCCAAATAAGGAATTTTTATTTTTTTATTTTCATTATTTAATATAAACCGCGATACTTGAACCCGTTTATTTTCCTTGAATATTTCATACAGCACATATACTTCTTTCGCCGACGAACCGAAAATGATTTCCGCCGTTTCGCCAACAGCGCAAGTATCTTTCAAATTCACTATCCATTCATAAGTCGGAACAGGCGGGCGTTTATCGGTCATGGAATTTAAGGTAAAATCCAATTCTGTTTCTTCTTCCCGTCCCTGATTATCCTTGGCTTTCGCTATAATCCGGTAACGACCGGAAGGAAGCGATTGGAAAGAACGAATATCCAATTTTTCTTCGGATTGAAATTGCCCGGAAAATACTTTCTTCTCCGGCGTCCAGTCTTCGTTGTTCCAATCCAAGCGGGTAGCGTCTTCTATTTTTAAACGGTAAATATCGTAAGTTCCCGATACGGAAACCGGCCGGCCGGACAAGTTGACAGCATGAATGGCAATCTCTTGCGGCTGTTCTTTATAAAATCCTCTACCCAAACCGCTAATGGAAAGCTGCATGGATTGGTCGCCCACATAAACAGTGGTAACCGACGATTGCGTTTCTCCATTACTGTCGGTAACAGTAGCTTCTATCGTATAAATATAACTGACTTTGGGATAATCCTTCTGTTCAATTGGTTTAACAGCCGGAAATTGGATTTCAAAACTGCCGTCGGAATTTGTCCGGACCTTCCCGTCGGCTATTTGTGCATACGCATTATAAATTCCCCGGAACCACCAATGGTTTTGCCGCGTAATCTTATATTGCACTTCCGTATCTTGCAGATTGATTCCCGAAAAGGTTTGCACCTTGCCTTTCACAGTTACAGTATCGCCCAAAAGATAAGTTTCCTCATTGGGACTGAATTGAATATCGAACGACGGACGTTTGTATTCTTCTACCCGAATCGTAGCGTATCCGTTATGCGCATCCGAACGAATCCGGAACGTCCCATTCATCAAACCTTGCGGAATCACAAACTCTCCGTTGAAAGATCCCAATTCGTTGGTCATTACTGTTCGATTGGCAATCTCTTTCCCGTTCGCATCCGAAAATGTAATCGTATAGCGTTGATTCGGATGTGTCTTCTCTTGTTCCAAAAGGTAGGCAACTCCTTTGAAATAAACGGTTTGCCCCGGACGATAAATAGTCCGGTCGGTGAAAAGATTTAAACGGACATTATTCACATTCGTAGTTTGATTCGTCGGAATCCAAGGGACGGGCGAAAAAACCAAAGCCGTATCATTGCCATGAACCGCCTGATAAAAAACGATATCCGAACGATCGCCGCCGGTAGCCAAACCCTGTTTATCGGTTTTGATCGATTGCGCCAAACTCAAAGTATTATTTTTCCGCACAAAAAACCGGATTTCGGCATTTTCAACCGGTTTGCCGCTTATCCGATCCACCACCAAAAATTCCCGTTGCCCGTCCACCGCACGGGAGATGGTGGCCAAACGGCTGACCGAAAATTGCCGGTTTGCCGGTTCTTTCGAATCGTTGCCGGAATAAATCAGGTATTCGTAATTACCCGGTTCTTTAACCGGAATCCGAATCGTTGTATCCGAATAAAGATAAGGTGTTGGATTGAATAATTCTATTTCGTGTTTCGCTATTTGCGTACCCGATTTTTGGTATTGCCCCTGTCTTGCCCAAGTGTCGGTATATGCCGTAACAGGCGCAGCAATTTTATAAATTTCAATCGTCAATCGCGGCGTATTCCGGTAGTTGATTTGCAGTTCCAAGTCTTTACCCGGATAAGCCGCATTGGAGGTATTGATATTGAAAAAACTCAGGGTAATATCGTCCAACAAACTCTTTAATAATCCGATGCGTTCATAATCAGGATAGTTTGCGATACCTATCCGGCAGATATCATACACTTTTATCATGGATTCATCCCGGGTTCCATCATTTATATATCGGTAATAAAGCGCTTCTTGGTACAATATTTCCACACAAAAATCGTCGTTTTGGTATTGTTTTTCCAAATCCATCAGTGTGTTGATGTATTTTTCTTCGGCATTGCCATCTTGAAGATGAAACCGCATAAATTCCAGCCGTTCCAATTCCAGCATTACAAAAGCCAAGCGGTTATCATAAGTCGGAGCATCTTTTTCCTGCAAAGCACGAAAATCCGACCACTGCCCGTATAAGTCGGAAATAGTGGAATACCATTCTGTCTCATTGAGTTGATTCAAAGTTTGAATGCCTTCTCCCAGCAAAAAATCGTATAAAGTGGGACGAAGTTGCCGGGA
>Ga0082212_10009851_pt1 | contig 12287 bp, 9 predicted proteins | sample TergutNt197P3_FD_71548 | JGI IMG/M metagenome (GOLD analysis project Ga0082212, IMG submission 71548) | Neocapritermes taracua P3 segment gut microbial communities from Petit-Saut dam, French Guiana - Nt197 P3 | ecosystem: Host-associated > Arthropoda: Insects > Digestive system > Gut ... | reverse complement strand
GCGTTCCAGCGTTGATGACTGGATAACTCTGGAAAGCGGTAAGGATTTGAAGTTTTTAGCCGAAAAATATTGCCGACATATAGGAAAGGACAGTTATTATGAGTTAGGAGGCTTTTTGTAAAATCATTTTCACTTCACCTTCGTCCACTAATAAGAATGGTAATGAAAATGATATTGAAATATCTATTTTGAAAATTCAGGGAGAGGAGTGATGAAATGGATTTTTTGTTGATGCTGTTTTGTCCGGTCTACATCTTGTTTTGGTAGTTTCAAAAATATAAATCACAAGAAAACATTACTTCGCCAAAACAAAAGTCGTAGTTTTCAAATACTATGTGCCGGTCGCTACGAAAATATCAATTGACATCAGCATTGTAGATAATAAAGGTAACAGATGGACAGACAGTTTTAATATACCTGTTCAATGAAAAAAAAGTGTGACTTGAACTGTCCAGAAAAATTATTTGACTGTAAATCACGCTCGGCGGCATTTACTTGCTGTCGAGCGCTGCTATTCATCACTTCACCCTCACCACCGTAACCCCTGTCCCGCCTTGCTGAATATTCTCATCTTCATATTCTTCCACCACCGGCGATGTTCGCAGGTATTCTCGTATCATCTGCCGCAGGATACCATTTCCTTTGCCGTGCAGGATACGCACTTCGCCGATGTTGAGCATGGCGGCTTCGTCCACTAATTACTCTACTTTTGGGATGGCTTCTTTGGTGCGCATTCCGCGTACGTCAATCTGCGACTTGAACCGCAGGCGGCGTTCGCCCACGTTATATACCTGAACCGTCTGCAAAGATATGAAATTTTTGATAAAAACGCTGTTTTATTCAATTTTACCCTTTTTAACTCAATATTATTCTGTATTTTTGCACCTAAATATTTTTTACGATATGAAAGACAAATCATCAAAAACGCCGGTAGTATATACCAATCGAAGAAATGAAAAGGTTTATCTGAAAACAGCGCCGACAAAATCAGGAAAGTTACAGTATTGCGCTGTAAAGAACATTTCAAAAATGAATCCCGATGAATTATTAGACTATATTCCTGAGGGATACGAGTTTTATGAAAATCCTCGCGAGGCTATGGTTTATTTTCGCCGGATTCCCAGATACAATACTACCGATGAGGAAGTTGAAATTGTTGACTCGGTAATGAAACAACATGAAACCGTTTCAGATTATATCATCGAAAAGGGAGCGGACGAAATAATCATTTTTGTTTCGCAAATGAACAAAAACGATGAGCAATACTTAGGTTATCGTGAATTGATAGCCGGTTTGCACTTTTACAGAAGGTATGAAGATGTAATGAAATTCGTAAAAACCGGAAAAACGTATAAAGCACAGCGTTATTGCTGGCGTTCCAGCGTTGATGACTGGATAACTCTGGAAAGCGGCAAGGATTTGAAGTTTTTAGCCGAGAAATATTGCAGACACATTGGCAGGGACAGTTATTATGAGTTATATTAACGCCTTCAACACCATTTCGCGGCGTTGGCGTGAAATATGTACTGTGGCGCCATCCTTCATTCGTATATAACCTCCATCGGTTTTTACATAACTCTTTATTTCATTGATATTGACCAAATGCGACTGATGTACGCGAAGAAAACCGTGTGGCGACAGCAGTTCGTCAAATTCTTTCAAAGTGCGGGACGCGATGAGTTGTTCGCCGCTTTTGAGAAAGAAAGTGGTATAATTACTGTCCGATTCGCAACGAATAATAGACTGCACAGGCACAAATTCAATACTTTCAGCCAGCGATAGGGCAATCGTTTTGTTCGACGATTCGTTACGGGCGTTTTGCAGCAGGTTCAGCATCCTCAGATTTTCTTCTTCGCGGGCTATCTTTTGCGATGCCTTCTCAACGGCGTTCCGCAGTTCGGCGGGATCTATCGGTTTGAGAATATAATCAAGCGCTGAAAAACGGATGGCTTGGATGGCATAGTTGTCGTAAGCCGTTACGAAAATAACTTCAAAATGTGTGTCTGGAAGACTTTCCAACAACGAAAATCCATCACCGCCCGGCATTTCTATATCGAGAAACAGCAGGTCGGGGTAACATTCTATGATTGCCTGCCGCGCTTCGGTAACCGATGCACATTGCGCCACAATCTCTACCTGCGAACAATAGGCAGCAAGCAGGCGAACAAGATTTTCGCGATTTTGCGCCTCGTCTTCAACAATAATAGACTTTATCATTTTTGATTTACAATTTTTGATTCTCAATTCTCAATTAGGATCGTTACCCGCGTACCCGATACGCCTTCTTTCGCTTGGCGGTTTTCAAACTTCAGCCCGATACCCGCTTTTCGGTTGTTGTTCAGCAGGGAAATACGTTCGTTGATGGCGCGTATGCCAAAGCCGTTCTTTTGCATGTCGTCGTCAGAAATACCTGCGCCATCGTCTGCAACTTCTACACTCAAGATATTTTCTTCCTTGCCGACGCGGATGTCAATATTGCCGCCGCTTTGAGGAACAATACCGTGAATCACTGCATTTTCAACAATCGGCTGAATCAACATGCCTGGTATTTCTTCGTTGACGGGATGAATGTTGCTTTCGACCGAAATGTTGTACACAAAAGGAACGCGCAACTGTTCGAGCCGAAGGTAAAGTTCCAACTGTTCGAGTTCATCGGCAAGCGACGTCAGTTTTTTGTCTGCCGACGACAACGCCATGCGAAGTAGCTTTGCAAAGTTAACCAAATATTGATTGGCGTCAGCCGTTTTTTCCTGATTGATTAAACTTTGGATAGACCCCAGCGCATTGAACACAAAATGCGGGTTCATCTGCGAACGAATGGCTTTCAGTTCCAATTCGGTCATTCTGCGTTTGTTATATTCCCGCATTTTGACAATTTTTATGTAAAAGATTGAAATAAAAGCAATAACGAATCCAACAATAAAAGAAATCAGAATCACTTGAAGGATGTTTCCCGACTTTTCGGGTTTTCGGTCGCGTTCTTCCATGTCGGCGCGGATAATGTCGACAAGATGATAAAAGTTGCCAAAATAACTATTTCTTGAAACAATTGTTCCATCGTTGCGTAACAAGAAAAATTCTCCTTCAATGAAACTGAAGAAATCCATATCCATATCAGTTAGATACAGATACTTATCCGGATTTTTCAGGCTATCAGGTAACGATTCTACGTATTCCATGGAACGAAACGCAATAACTTTCATCTGCTCTGATAACCCAACTTTCTCCAGTTCCTTCCAAAGATGGCTTGTCCATTCCATACCCCATTCCATATACCTCTTTCCAATACTGAGCACAATATATCCGTCGGCTTTATTTTTCAAAAAAGGCAGTTTGGATAATTCAGGGTTTATATCCTGTATTTTCCTGCCCGGTTCTATTTGCATCAATTGCCGGTGCAGATCGCTAATTTCGCGTCGCAGTTCCGGCTCAAGGCATGTTTGCATGAAATCTTCATATTCCGGACGGTACGTTGAGTAATGATAACGTCGCATGATATTTTTTAGAAAATCTTTCATTAATAACAGTTGTGGATAGCCCGAATAGAGAAACTTTACGTTATAGTAGAAACTTTTTTCTATGTTCTCAAATTGTTCCCCCTTTTCCAAATCCCCCATTGTACGCCCAAAGAATGCAGTCATATTATCATTTCGCAGTTGATTGAGTTTGTCTATAAAAATTGAGATTATGAAATTTTCATAATGATCTGGTTGATAATAATAATCGAAATATGGCGTAGCGGTTGCAAATTGAGGATCATCCCCAAAAATCCGGTTTTCCGATTTTTGGGGGATTTGCCACGTTCCATATTTTGCCAGATACGAAACCATATACCAGTATTTATATGTAAGTTGCGACGATTTCAACCAGTAATAGTCCATCTGTTTCCCGTACTTTTCCCATAACATAAGATAGATTTCCGACATTTCTTCGATACTTGTCTGATACTTCTCTATATCGTATGCAGTCTTATTTTTGGGTAACAAATTTTGCTCTTCCTGTGCGAACATACAATTGGCTGCGCCTTTTCCCGAAAAGAGATAACCATTCCGACCGTCTTTTTCAAATACTATCGAATCGCCGGGCATTAGCCACAAGGGGACGCCATTGATTTCGGTTTTTGCAGGCGACGACAGGTAAAACCGACATTCCAATTCGTTATTTTTTTGGCTGAATGTGTGTTTTTGTCCTGAAACTGTAAAAGATAACGGATTCTGTACATTTTCAGGGTTTCTGTAAATCAAATGCACATTGGTTTTCATACCTGAAGAAGATTCGACTAACCTTACTAAAGGACAAAACTTTAATTTCGGAAAATTGTGCCGGTAAAGCCCCATATCTTGGGCATACGACAGTGTGAATCCCGGAATAGTGTCGTTCAGCTCAACGGTTTGTGGTATTTCCTGATGACGGTCGGAATAATTTTTCCATTGGTGAAAATAGCCCATCACGGCATTGTGAAAAATAGCCCGCACGTTTCCAATCAATAACGAACCGTAATTTGCTGAAGATTGATTGCGTATTCCGTAAGACATGCTTTGGCTAAAACATTGCCAAGCATTGTTTTGCAGAACAAAAACGGTATCGTGCGGAATATTCGCAGGTAACTGTAACGAAAAAACCAACGAATCGTGCTTGAACAAAACATCCGTTCCTTTGAAATATGAATCGGTATAACTGTATGCATCACCGCTTGGATAAATATAATGCTGATACAAATGTATCGGTTTGAACGACAGGGTCAAATCATTTTCTGTTTTTCGGATAACGGTTCCCCGAAATCTGATTTTCAAAATGTCTTCGGCACGCCATATATCGCCCGGCGTCGAATCGCGAAGAAAAGTGATATACTCCAACTCCATCCAATTGCCCGTTTTCAGATCGGCGGGAGATGTTGACTGTCCTTTTGCAGAAAAGACGGCAATGAATAGACTGATGATTGCGAGAAATAATCGAGTGTTCATATTTTACTGTTTTTAAAATTTGAAGTACAAAGATAGTAGCGTTAAAAAAAATATTTTTGGAAAATGAGTATTCGGACGATATGAATGATTATCCAGTAATGGGAGGATTTGATTTCATAAATTCGTAATCCGTTTGCTTTGTGGAACGTTCTCTAACTTCATTTTTTAAATCATTCACCTCACCTTCACCACCGTAATCCCTGTCCCTCCCTGCTGAATATCTTCATCTTCATATTCTTCCACTACCGGTGATGTTCTCAGGTATTCGCGTATCATCTGTCGCAGAATGCCATTTCCTTTGCCGTGCAGGATGCGTACTTCGCCGATATTGAGCATGGAGGCTTCGTCCACTAATTCCTCTACTTTGGGAATGGCTTCTTCGGTACGCATTCCGCGTACATCAATCTGCGACTTGAACCGCAGGCGGCGTTCGCCCACGTTATATACCTGAACCGTCGGTGCGCGGTGTGTTTTCCGGTTTTTGTATTCGTTTTTCGAGATTTTAATTAATCTTCCCGCATCTATGGTACTCAGCAGGTTGCCGAATGCTACGGTAATGTTCTTTCCGTTGATTTCCATTACTTCGCCAACGGTGTCCTGCCCTTCCAACCGCACCGCATCGCCTTTGCGGATAACGCTGTCTATAACAAGGGGGCATGCCCCCTTGTTATTGGGTTGTTCTTTTGCTTGCTGAGGTTTCTTTTCCGCGTGTCGTTTTTCGCGTTCCTTCAATTTTGCAATCTTGCGAAGGATACGTTCTTCTTCGTCGCTGGTCAGCAACGACGCCTGTTCCTTGAAAGCGTCCAATTCCTTTCGCGCTTGTTTGGTCGTTGTCTTTTCAGCCTGACTTTCCTTGATGGCGCGGATGGTATTTTCGATGATGCGGTTGCTGTCCGCCAAAATTTGCTGCGCTTCCCTGCGGGCGTTTGCGATGATTTCCTTCCGTTCCTTTTCGATTTTTTCCAATTCGGTCAGTTGCTTTGCGGAAATTTCATCCAAACGTTTTTCGTGGCGGCGCACATCGTCGCGTTTGCGTTCCCAGTAACGTTTGTCGCGTTCAATTTCGCGCAGATGTTTCTCAAAATCAATATGCTGATGACCGGCTTTATCGGCGGCTTCCGCAAGTATTTCTTCGGGAAGACCAATTTTTCGGGCAATCTCAAACGCAAACGAACTGCCGGGTTTGCCCGTTTCCAAGCGGAACAGAGGCTGCATCCGGTGGCTGTCGTACAGCATGGCGCCGTTCACGATGCCGTTTGCCGAAGAAGCAAAATGTTTCAGGTTGCTGTAATGCGTAGTGATGACGCCCCACACGCCTTTCGCGTTGATGTCGGCAAGGATGGCTTCGGCAATAGCCCCGCCGATGATGGGTTCGGTGCCGGAGCCGAACTCGTCAATGAGCGCCAGCGTGCGTTTTCCCGCAAGGCGCACAAACTGTTTCATGTTGAGCAGGTGCGAACTGTACGTACTCAGGTCGTTGTCAATGGATTGTTCGTCGCCAATGTCAATGCAAATGGTTTTAAACAGCCCCATTTCGGAGTTTTCGGACATGGGCGCCAGCAAACCGCACTGAAACATATATTGTATCAGTCCCACGGTTTTCAGGCATACGCTTTTACCGCCCGCGTTGGGTCCCGAAATCAACAGAATGCGCTCGTCTGTGGTCAGGCGAATATCTAACGGAATTACTTCGCGGTTTTCTTTCTTGAAATTGAGATACATGACCGGATGCACTGCCCGCCGCCATTCAAAAGCCTGCTGCGGCGAAAATATCGGCTTCACGGCATTCTGTTTCAACGCCAGCAACGCTTTGGCGCGAATGAAATCAATGCTTCCGAGAAAATCAAATGCCGAGTGCAAGTCTTCGATATGCGGACGCAGCAAATCGGCAAAAGCGGTGAGGATGCGCACAATCTCGCGCTGTTCGGCAAAAAACAGTTCGCGGATGGCGTTGTTGACGGCAACCAATTCGGCGGGTTCGATGTACGAAGTGCGCCCCGTAGCCGACTCGTCATGCACAATGCCGTTAATCTTTCGCTTAAACGACGAATTGACGGGAATAACGGTTCGTCCGTCGCGGATAGCAGGAGAAACGCCTTCGTCCACCAATCCGTCAGCCTGCGCCTGCCTGATGATACGCTGCATGGTTCGCGACACGGTTGCCTGCTTTTCGGAAATGGAACGCCGGATGTCGGCAAGTTCGGGCGAGGCATTGTCGCGGATGCGTCCCTGATGGTCGAGGATACGGTCAATGGCTTTGACAACGTCGGGGAAATAACCCACATCGCCCATCAGGCAACGCAACAAAGGGTATTCTTCGCCTTTGCCGCGAAAGAAAGCCAGAATATCTCGGATGGTTTCTAACGATTTCTTCAAGGCAAACACATCTTCCACATTCGGAAAAGTACCCGGAATGGCGATATTGCGGAACATCGGCGTTACGTCATAATAATCGTTTGCCGGAAAATTTGGTTCCATCAGGCATATAGTACGCATTTCAGCTGCTTGTCCTGTCAGTGCGTCAATTACTTCAAATGAAGTGTGGAACTTCATTTCGTCCACCTTTTGACAGCCTAACGGCGAGATGCACAAATCTTTCAGCCATTCGCGGATACGCAAAAAATCTGTTTTTTCTTCAAAATTATCGGGGTAAATCACTGTAATCAAATGAATATCAATATCCCGCAGTAAGCAATTCCGGCAAGCATCACTAATTTCAGCCAGTTGCCTGCCCGCCGGTAATCGTCGCTGGTAACGGCTTGATACAGTTTCCAGTTGATAAATGTAACAGGCGTAATCAGCAGCAACACTACGTAGAAGAAAGAAAAACAGCCTGCCATCTCGCGAAGAAAACAACCGTACACCAAGCCAAGCAACACTACGATTACCGAGTTGATGCCGATAATCGTCCATTTGGTACAGCGGTCGCCCAGCACGATGGGCAACGAACGGCAGCCATACGCTGCATCGCCTTCAAAATCTTCGGCGTCTTTGATGATTTCGTGCGATAAAGTAGTCAGAAAAGCAAATGCGGCAACGCCTAAAATCCAGAATATGGCAAAATTGAGATTGGCGTCCTGCTCTAACAAAAACTGTCCGTAAAACCTGTACATGGGCGGAATATCCAATAATGCCATCAGGGGAACCAGCGCGGAAAACAACGCGACAATGATATTTCCGATCAGGAACTGGCGTTTGTAAATCGATGAATACATCCAAAGCATACCGGATACCAGAACGTACACTAATACCAATTCGGGAATACCGGCTTTCCATGTAACGTAGCCACCCGACAAAATTCCTGCCGCACACAGAATAATGTGTATCATCGCCGTTTTACGCCGGGCAATGGTTCTGTCTACCACCACCTTTCCGGGTCGATTAATCCTGTCGGTTTTCACATCGAAATAGTCGTTGATGGCATAACCGGCTGCCGCAGTACACATCGTGGAAAACACAATACAAAAAAAGGTAAAACCGCTCAGTTGAAATTCTATGCCATACAACTTTGCCAGCGGCAGAATCACCGCATACCTCATCATGTACTGAGTAAACGCAATCAGCAACAGGTTCGGAAAGCGTATCAATTTAAGGAATGAGGACATGATGAAAGGTATGGAAAAATGGGGGAAGCAGGGGAAACAGGAGAAACAGGGGAAACGGGGAAAGAAGAGTTAAAAAAGCGTAAAACGATTATTTTATCCATTTTCCCTGTTTTTCCTGTTTCCCCTGCTTCCCCCATTTGTTTTACCAGTTCAAAATCTTGCGGAAATCAAATTCTTCCGGATTTTGCAAGTATTGTCTGGCGGCTTCGTAATTGGCAGGAGTGATATAATGCAACACATTGTCAACAATCGACTGTACACGCTGACTGTTGATATCGACCAATCGCGGCGGGATCTTGCCGGTAACAGGATCCTGAAGGTCTTTCAGATACAGTGGAGCAACATCGCCTTTGGCATTCACATATACCATACAGCCTGTAATTCCTTCGCTGAACAGTTTGTACACGCCAAAACCAAGCAGTGTGCAATACACGCGGTCGTAGGCAATAGGATTGTAACAGCGCGTATCGTAACCTATTTCAACAGGGCGCGTTTTTACTTTTAACCCAAGCCGTACCAGCGTGTTATCAATCAACTGGCTGAATATATGCGCCTTTGATATTTTTCCCAGTTCGGGATGACCGTGATCGTCATAACTGAAATTGATGCCCGAGTTGGCGACTTCGGCATCGCTCAACGAGTGGAACACGCCTTCGGAAATCATGGCAGCGCCGTGGTTCACGCCCATCACTTTGCGTTTCACGATGGACGATACCACCAACTTGCATATCTTGTCAATTGTTATTTCTGTTTTATTAAACATTTCGGGAATCACAATCATCGGATAGTGACATGCAGCGCCGATACCGAATGCAAGATGTCCGGCAGAACGTCCCATAGCCGCTACCACAAACCAGTTTTCGCTGGTACGTGCATCTTCGTAAATAATTGATCCCGTGATGGTTCCCTGATCTTTTGCCGATTGGTACCCAAATGTAGGCGTAGCATCGGGCAACGGAAGGTCATTATCAATTGTTTTGGGAACATGGATATTGGCAACAGGATAATGCTTTTCGGCAAGAAACTTCGCCACGCGGTTGGCTGTGGAAGCGGTATCGTCGCCGCCAACGGTAACCAGCAACTTAATATTATTGTCGGTAAAGAATTTCAGGTTAAAATCCTCGTCGAAGTTTTTAGCCGTAGGTTTGAAACGGCTCATGATTACTGCCGACCCTCCGCGGTTGAAGATATCGTCGGCATACGCAAAGTCAATATCGATTGTGCGCGGATTAGGGTTGAACAAACCGCTGTATCCTTCGTGAAGACCGATGACACGATAGCCGTGTTTCAAAAATACTTTGGCAACGCTGCCCACAACTGTATTCATTCCCGGAGCAGGACCGCCGCCGGTTAGTATGGCAATGGATTCTTTCATTTGGTGTTTAATTTATTTTGAGATGATTTTCTTTCATTGATTTTCGGCGGTTTCCCCGACTTCCCCGGTTTCCCCGGTTTCCCCTGCTTCCCCGGTTTCCCCCTCTTTACCTTCTTCCTCTGGCGCCTCAAAATCGGTGATTCCCAGTTCGTGCAGAAGGTTATACCACATCACCACTTTGCGTATATCCGACAGGTACACCCGATCCTGATCGTATTCGGGAAGTACCTCTGCAAAATAGTTTTTCAATTCCGCATCGGGCGATTTATGAGGAATTGCCACTCTCCCATCTTCCCTCACCTGTATTTTTTTGAAAACTTCACGCAGGGAAATATCGCCGCTTTGAGTAAAAACAGCAATTTCTTCCAACATGCTGATTTTGGCTGTTGCGGGTATAGTCGTGCGTTTCTGGTCGCTAAGACCTTCGACGATGACACAGTTGCGACCCTGCGAAATATACTTGAAAAGACCGCCCTGTCCCGAAATTACTAAAATATCCTTTAATCCCATGATATAAATTTTGAGGCGGTAAAAGTACATTTTTTGCAGAAAACAAAAATGGTTTTTGTATTTTTATACCGATTTTTTTATTGAATTTTAAAAACCGGTATATGTCAGGACACAGTAAATGGTCGACCATCAAGCGGAAAAAGGGAGCTGCAGACCAAAAACGTTCAAAAATTTTCTCCCGTATCATCAAGGAAATCAGTGTAGCCGTGAAGGAAGGCGGAGCGGATCCCGACGGTAATCCCCGGTTGCGTCTGGCGCTCAATAATGCCCGCGGCGCCAACATGCCCAAGGAAAACATTCAGCGCGCCCTGACGAAAGCCAAAGACACGGAAGCGTTCAATGAAATCACCTACGAAGGTTATGCTCCCAACGGCATCGCTGTTTTCATCGAATGTTTGACCGACAATCCACAGCGAACGCTGGCTAATATCCGCTCTGTTTTCAACAAACGGGGCGGCAGTTTGAGTACAAACGGGTCGGTTGCTTTTATGTTCGACCGCAAGGGCATCATCCGCGTTCCCAGAGGCTCATTTGACGCCGACGAACTCCAATTAGAGATCATTGACGCCGGTGTGGATGATTTCGATGAACAGGACGATGTTTTTGTGATCACAACGCCGCTCGATGGATTTGCGTCTGTGCAAAAACGGCTTGAAGAACTGGGTATAGAAGTAGAGAATGCTGAATTGCAGCGGATTCCGGTCGAAACAAAAACACTCGACGCCGAAAATGGAGCAAAGGTGTTAAAAATCATTGAACTTATTGAAGATGATGATGATGTGCAGAATGTTTTTCACAATTTGGAAATTACAGATGAAATCATAGAAAAAATGGATAATTGAAATAATTGTATTTCAATACATTATCTTATTTTTGAACATCACGGCACGATTTTTTTACGAAAATCGAACATTTTGAAATATTTTTCGTATACCTGAATGATAAATAAGTATGAATATATCAAAATGTTAAACCTCAAAAGTCTGAGTGATGAAAACAGGAGATTTTTTTGTTGAAAACAGTTTGGCACAAAAACTGGCAAACAAAAACGGCAAGATCTCAACTCAGTTCATGAGTGGGAATCTGGAAGAAGGAAATCCTTCACGGAAAAAAGCGCTTGAAGACAGTGTAAGGATGGGAGGATACGAAGTAAATATCAGAAAACCGGCAAAAAACCGTACCGATATGCAGCAGCCAATGGCAGGACACAGCGAATTTTGGATTGGTTGATGATTTTAATAGGGAACTGTCGAAGAATAGATATTTCAAAAAACTCCGCGAACCTCTGCGTGTTCTCCGCGTAGCTCCGTGTAATAATGACGCAGAGTACCGCAGAGACAGATTTGTCATCTTTATTTATTGACACTTCCTAAGATACTGTATTTTCGATAAACCGCCAATGTAGCGTACCGTTTCTGCGGAGATGACGCTTTTCTATCAATATATAATCCCTACGGGATTCATTTTCAACCGTATATAATTGAGAAGTTTGGGAAAATAAAAAAACAGGGGAAGCCTGTTTTCCCCTGTTTCCCTATTTTCCCTGTTTCCCCAATTTTTACATTCCCAGCGACCAGCCTTGCCGGTACGTATGCCGGATGTATTCCTCTGCTGCCTGTTTGGCGTTGATGGTTACCTGACGCGGCTCCTGTTTAGGAATACCATTGGGAACCACGATGACGTCTGAATCGGACAGGTTGGTAATCCGCATGTTGACGCCGTCCCATGCAAGTTTCTTGTTCAGGCTTTTCATTCTCACCGCTAAATTACCCATTACTACCATTTCGTTGAGCGGACCTGAATATTCAAAATTCGACAACGGCAATACACGCG
>Ga0082212_10009850_pt1 | contig 12289 bp, 11 predicted proteins | sample TergutNt197P3_FD_71548 | JGI IMG/M metagenome (GOLD analysis project Ga0082212, IMG submission 71548) | Neocapritermes taracua P3 segment gut microbial communities from Petit-Saut dam, French Guiana - Nt197 P3 | ecosystem: Host-associated > Arthropoda: Insects > Digestive system > Gut ... | reverse complement strand
CCGGGAGTGCTTTTGATAGAGGTATGTGCATTATTCATCCAATAATTTGCTTTTTCTTGAGATTCTAAATTTTGCAAGGCGATGTATTCAAAATAGGAAGCGAGCCCTTCATTTAGAAAAATATCATTCCACTTTTTGCAAGTAACGTAATCTCCAAACCATTGATGTGCCAATTCATGGGCAACATACCAGTAATAATATCCGTACCAATTGTTAGAAGTAGTATCCATGGCTTGATATCCAAAAGTAGTCATGGTTTGATTTTCCATAGCGCCTAATGCCGATCCTATCACGCAATTTCCATATTTTTCATTCTTAAACGGATAAATGCCTATGAGTTCGGAAAACAAACAAAGTAACTCTTTTGTTTTATTGATAGCTATCAAATGAGTTGAATAATAAGGTGAATTGGGGAATAAAAGACTCTGTATCAGCAATGGATCTTGCCGATTGGGTAATTGTACATAAGTAGTATGCTCCGATAATTCTCCAACAACAAAAGAAACCAAATAATAGGCAATAGGATATTTTGACACCCATTTATATTTTACCTTTCCTTCCGGCAGATATTCGGTTGACTCTAAAATTCCGTTTGAACCTGATAAGTTTTCTTCATCTGTTGTAATGTAAAAAGTCAGCGAATCTGCTTTATCGTATAAATCTTGTTTGCAGGGCCACCAATATTTTGAACCATTCGGTTGAGACATTGTATAAGTATGAGCGATACTTGTATATGTTGATTGATAGAATCCATATTCGCCATGATAGAAAATTTGAATTGAAAAATATTGTTCTTGTGGAATATTTTGTTGTAAAGGGACTAAAAGTATTTCATTTTCATGAATAAATTCGGCTATAACCCCGTCCAAGAATACCGAATCAACAATTATATATGGTTGATTGGCTAAATCTATAGCAAAAGTGTCTAACTCATTGGCAACCACCACCGCATTTGTAATAACATTACCACTTATTTTTGTAGATGTACTGCTGATATTTAAATCTAAAATGTATTGTTTTACGTCATATTTAGATTTTAAATCATTTTGAGAAAATAATGATTGCAAACCAAAAAATGTTAAGAAAATGATGAATATCATTTTTCTGTTTTTTTTACCTTTTTCCATATAATATATTCTGTTTTACGTGATATTTTTCGGGATATTTAATATGTTTGTAAGGCACAGGCATTTCAATAAGCCATTTTTCGTTTTTTTAATCTTACATTAAAATTGACTGTTGCGCCCAATGCTTCAAATACTTTCAGTACGGTTGTAAACCTTGCATCTGTCATACTGTTTTCAATTTTTGAAATCTGCGCTTTCTTAACTCCAACAAGTTCACCTAATTCTGCTTGTGTCAATTTACGTTCTTGTCGGGCGTGTTTTATTGTCTGTCCCAATAAATCAAGACGAAGTTCGTTTTCAAAATTTTCACGACTTGTCGTCCCTTTTTCACCGATATATTTGTCGGTCAACTCTTCTAAACTGTATGTTTTCATTTTTCTTTGTTTTTTTCGTTAAAATATTGTATTCTTAATTTTTCGGCTCTTTCCATTTCACTTTTGGGAATTTTTCCGGTTTTCTTAATCAACCCATGAGTTGAAATTACGATAGTGTCAATTTTGTCCATCTTATCCCAAAAAGCAAAAAGCCGATAGTAAATTTTATCGAATTGTGTTCTAAATTCCCAGATTTCATCTTTAAGTTTTTTAAAGAGTTCCTTGTCATTTGTACTACGAGCCTTCCAAATATTGTAAAAGATTTTCTTCCTTGCTTTTTCGTCAAGTCCATCTAAAAACTCTTTTGCATCTTCTAAAAACTCAACTCGAAATTTATAGTCGCTCATTTATCAAAATTTTCGGCAAAGATACAAAAAGTTTCTTATTTAGGAAACAAGCATTTCAAAAAAAAACTGCGATTTTATTTTTGGCAACAATAAATTATCAAAACTTGCAAATTCTGCAAGTTTTGATAATTTTATATTTTCGGAGAAAATGAGGTGTTTGCAATTTTATTTTGCTACGGCTGTGATTGTTAGTGGGAGGCATAACGTGAAAGTTTGTAATCAATAATAGACTTCATTCCGGTTTTCCTGACGTCAGGAAAACCAGCGGTATGAGGCTGTAACGGCATTTCTATCAAATTTTTCATGCTGCAAAGATACAACAAATTATCAAAACTTGCAAATTCTGCAAGTTTTGATAATTTTATATTTTCGGAGAAAATGGGCAGAGTTCGCGTACCAGCTCAAACAGATACTATTGTACCTCACAAAATACATTTAGCGCCACCAAGTACCTGCTGCAGCTGTCCACGCTCCACCTGCTGCCCAACGTGCTGCATTGCGTGTTTCTCTTGCCAATTCTGTTTGTATAAGCGCTTGTTCTGCACTTAATTCGGCAAGTCCTTCTAACTTTTTTCGATGTATTTCTTGTTTATATAAATCTGTGCAACGTTCCCAATTAGATGCTTCTTTGTCTTTTATATATTCCAACATCGTAGTTAATGCACCTTCATTACAGTATTTTTCAGGAATAAATGGTATTGCGGTAAAATCATTTATTATTTTCTCTTTTACTGCTTCTAATTCAGAAAGTTCTGATATACTATTTTGTAAGGCTATTGGAGCAGTATTAATATTTCGATTATAAAATCTTCTATTATTACTTATTTGTATTAATCCTGCAATAATAAAAATAGTTGCAGGCACAAGCAACATATACCCCAATATAAATAAAGGTGGCGGTAAAATTTGTTGTATTTCATTATTTGAATCTTTAAAAATAACATGCACTATGATGTTGAAAAGCAGGAAAATAGCTGCAAATATAAAGAGATTTTTTGCTCGAGACTTGGAATGAAGTCTCTTATTTATCTTCTTCAGCTCGGCAATATTAGCATTTTTCTTTGCTATTGCCTCTTTACAGTTGATATACGTCGTAAGTTCTTTTTTTGCAGTACTCAAAAATGATTCCAACCTATCGCGTGTAACATCTCTTAAATCGAAACTTTGGTCTATAAAGTTTGATGTTTCCATTTTCTTACCCTCCTATAATTTCAACATTTCCCTTACTCTTCTGGATTTTCGAACTCTCCCGTGTTTTTAAGATGGTATCTGCTTCCATCGCCCTGCTATTGTTACCGGCACCGGCTGCGGTTTCATTTACGTTGAAATGTTTAAACATAAAATATATTTTTAATTTTGCCTCCACTTTACGGCTATCGGCATCTCCGTTATCTTTCAAAATTATGCAAATAAAAAAAGCGTGAAATATTTCACTGATTGCTTATTTACTATCGACAGGCTCTCCAAAACCTTTGGGATAAATAAGAAGAAATACTCACACCTCTCGGTACGAACTTTCACTACTTATTCTCACCCTTTTGAAACTTTGGAGATTTCGTCGATTTGAGAACAAGAGCTACAAACTCAAACTATATATTATTTTTCATATTTTATTGATTATTAATTATTTATGTTTTTTATGAAATATCTTTTATTTCTCAATCTCCAGTCTCACATTATCCGCTTCTTTGTCATGGACGATTTTAATTTTGGAGCCTTCTTCGGGTTTGGAGAGGATGATTTCTTCTGCTAAGGGGTCTTCGATATATTTCTGGATGGCGCGTTTGAGCGGGCGCGCTCCGAACTGGTCGTCCCAGCCTTTTTCGGCGATAAAATCGAGCGCTTCGTCGGTGATTTCTACTTGATAGTTCAAATCGCGGATGCGTCCGAAGACCTTTTCCATCTCAATATCAATGATTTTGCGGATGGATTCTTTGTTGAGCGACTCGAAGATAATCACGTCGTCGATACGGTTAAGAAATTCGGGGGCGAAGGTTTTTTTCAGGGCATTTTCGATGACGCTACGCGCTATTTCGGCGGCGTTTTCGGTCTTTGCCGACGTTTGAAAACCGATGCCGGTGCCAAAGTCTTTCAGTTGGCGCGACCCGATGTTGGAGGTCATGATGATGATGGTGTTTTTGAAGTCCACCTTACGTCCGAGACTGTCGGTAAGTTGTCCGTCGTCAAAGACTTGCAGCAGAAGGTGGAAAATGTCGGGGTGCGCTTTTTCTATTTCATCTAAAAGGACGATGGAATAGGGTTTGCGGCGCACTTTTTCGGTCAGTTGTCCGCCTTCTTCGTAGCCCACATAGCCCGGAGGCGCGCCCACGAGCCGCGAGACGGCAAATTTTTCCATATATTCGCTCATGTCAATACGAATCAGGGCGTCTTCGCTGTCGAAGAGGTTTTTTGCCAACATTTTCGCTAAATAGGTCTTTCCGACGCCGGTAGGTCCGAGGAAGATATAGGTTCCGATGGGTTTTCCCGGATCTTTCAAACCGGCACGGTTACGACGAATGGCTTTCACCACTTTTTTCACCGCCTCGTCCTGTCCGATGACGTTTCCTTTCAACTTTTCTTCCATCTCAACCAAGCGAATTCCTTCGTTTTGCGCTATTCGCTGCACCGGAACGCCGGTCATCATCGCAACAACTTCCGCCACATTTTCTTCCGTTACTTCCGGACGGTTGGTTTTTTCTTCATCTTCCCAAGTTTTCTTTAACTTCGTCAATTTTTCCCGCATCAACCGTTCATTATCGCGATAAACGCTCGCATCTTCATACTGTTGCTTGTTGATGGCAGCCTGTTTGCGTTTCACAATCTCATCTATTTCCGCATCCATGCTTACGATTTCCTGCGGCACTTTCAAGTTAAAAATATGCACGCGCGCACCTGCCTCGTCCATGGCGTCGATGGCTTTGTCGGGTAAAAAACGGTCGCTGATATAACGTTCCGTCAGTTTGACGCACATGTCAATCGCCTCGTCGGTGTAGGTTACATTGTGGTGATTTTCATAACGTTCCTTAATATTTTTCAAAATCACAACCGACTCCTCCTGCGTGGTGGGATTGACCATCACTTTTTGAAAACGGCGTTCCAAAGCGCCATCTTTTTCGATGTATTGGCGATATTCGTCCAACGTGGTAGCGCCGATACATTGCAGTTCGCCGCGTGCCAACGCCGGTTTGAACATATTGGAAGCGTCTAACGAGCCAACGGCATTACCGGCGCCAACCATCGTATGGATTTCATCAATGAAAACGATGATGTCCGGATTTTTCTGTAACTCGTTGAGTATCGCCTTGATACGTTCTTCAAACTGTCCGCGATATTTGGTTCCGGCAACGATAGAACCCATGTCCAACGCCACAATCCGTTTATCGAACAACGCGTGAGAAATCTGCCGATTGACAATTCGCAACGCCAATCCTTCAACGATAGCGGACTTTCCAACGCCCGGATCGCCAATCAGAATGGGGTTGTTTTTCTTCCGGCGGCTTAATATTTGCGCCAGACGTTCCAATTCGGTTTCCCGTCCTACTATCGGGTCGAGGGCGCCGTCGTGGGCGAGTTTGGTGATGTCGCGTCCGAAGTTATCCAGCGCGGGAGTGGCGCTTTTGTTCTCTTTGGCGGCGTTATTTTTCTTTTGATTGTTGCGCGACGAGAAGGCGTCGCCTTCGTCTTCGTCTTCCGGATCCACATTTGCTTTTTGCATACGGGGACGTTCCTGTGTAAAAGTATCTATCGGTAACTCTTTCATTATCAATGTACGAGCATCGGCGTAAGTGATGCCGTGTTCGCTCAAAAATTTGGCTGTAACGCTTTCCCGTTCTTTCAAAATTGCCAGCAGCAGATGTTCGGTGTCCACCCTTGTGCATTTTAGACTTTTTGCCTCCAAATATGCCGTTTTCAACACCATGTTGGATTCTTTGGTCAAAGGGATATTTCGTGAAGCCGACACCATGTAATCGGGGGTGTATTGTTTGTTTGCATCGATAATAGCGTCCATGTGTTGTTTCAACTCCGGCAGACTGATGTCGCCAAGTTGCATCAGCAACGGCGTTGCCGCATTGTCGGCATCGCGGATAATTCCCAGCATCAAATGTTCCAATCCGAGATAAACGCTGTTCAATCTTATGCACTCTTCGTGGCTGTAATGTATCACATTATTAGCGCTTTGCGAAAATTTAGTATCCATATTCGATATGATAGTTTATTAAATTTTTTCTTTTATAATTACGGGTGCAAAAATACGATTTTTAATTGATACTTCGGCAGGCTCAGTAACAAATTCGGCAGGCTCAGTAACAAATTCGGCAGGCTCAGTAACAAATTCGGCAAACTCAGCAGGGCAAACGTATCAATCGAAAAAAAACATATCTTTGCACTCATCATAAAATACAGATACAGATGAAAAAAAACATTGTAATTTTAGTAACTATCATGTTGTTTGGCGTGGCAAGCGCCTTTGCGCAAGGCGGAACAACAGGACCGCTTACTTGGAATATTGAAGGTAACATACTTTTCATTAGCGGTAAGGGCGATATGCCGGATTATAACAGTGGTGAAGCCCCATGGTATGAATATAGAGAATCTCTTCTTGCAGTCTGGTTTGACAACAACTGGGAAATTACATGTATTGGAAATTATGCTTTTGAAAATTTTATAAACTTGATGGCGATTTCTTTTCATCCCGGAATAGCCAGAGTTGGAGATTATGCTTTTTACAATTGTCATAATATGGTTGCGCTTTATGGATACAGCCAAGTCTTAACACACATTGGGGATTTTGCTTTTTATCACTGTGAGAATCTGGATTATGCATTATTCTACCATTCCAATACTATAACACATATTGGATGTAGCGCTTTTTCCGGTTGTAAAAAATTAAAAAGTTTTTCCTTCTCCGATAACTTAACAACTATTGGCGATGAGGCTTTTTATTCTACAGCCTTGGTTGTGGTTACTATTTCTAACGGTGTTAAAAGTATCGGAAGAGCCACTTTTTCCGGTTGTCATAATTTAGGATTGGTGACTCTTAACGGCGCAACAAGTATTGGAGATGAGGCTTTTTTTGATTGTTATAATCTGCAGTCAATTACCATGCCTCGTGTTAGAACTATTGGAAACAATGCTTTTTACAATTGCAAACGTTTATCTAAAATTACTATGCCAAGCGACTTAATCACTATTGGAGATCGATCTTTTTATCATTGTTATGGTATTACTAAAATTAATCTTCCTAACAGTGTTACAAGTATTGGCGATTTTGCTTTTTGTTTTTGTACCGGTTTATCTTCGGTTACTATTCCCAACTCTGTAGAAAGTATTGGGAAACAGGCTTTTGCTTATTGCCATAGTCTCTCTTCGATAATCATTCCCGACAATATTACGGTCATTGAATATGGGACTTTTGTCGGCTGCGGAGGTTTAACCACTATCGCCATTCCCGAAGGTGTTACAACTATTGGACATCTTGCTTTTGCCGATTGTTATAATTTGACTTCGGCTACTATTCCTAACAGCGTTACAAGCATTGGCGATTTTGCTTTTGGAAAATGTGATAGTTTGACTTTGATTACCAACCTTAACCCTGTGCCTATTGCAATAAACAGCACTGTTTTTCATGAAAATAATCTAAGCATCTGTACTCTAAAAGTGCCTGCAAGTTCTGTTTCCGATTATAAAAATGCCGATGTTTGGAAAGAATTTAATATTGAAGGTATTGAAACGGGTATCGTAGAGACGCCATTAATGGCGTCTCTACGGGTATATCCCAACCCGACGAATGGAGAATTGAAAATTGATGTTTCGGCAGGCTCAGCATCCGGTGGAGAATTGAAAATTGAAAAAATTGAGATTTTTGACACTTTTGGTAAAATGGTGATGTCAGCCACATCCCTCCCTTTGGGGGAGCTTGGGGAGGCTTTCCCTTCCGGCGTTTATTTTATCCACATTCAAACGAATAAAGGAATGGTAACGAAAAAAATAATTAAAAATTAAATGCGTAATTTTTAATTTTCAACCCCGCCGCCATGCTTTAGCACCACCGCATCGATGTAGAAGGTGATTTCTTCGGCGATGTTACTGCAATGGTCGCCGATACGCTCAAGTTTGCGTATAATGTTGAATATCAGCAAACTTTGTTGGATCTCTTCGGGAAAAAGTCCGCTTTTGTTTGCTATTTGATGATATGCCTCTCGGTCAATCTCATCTAACAGGTCGTCTTTCGATAGCACTTCGCTGACGCGCTTGTTGTCTTCTTTTTCAAAGGCATTTTTGACGATTAAAAGCATCTCCAACGTTTCGTCGAACATCTCTTCGATGTGCATATTTTTTGCCGTCATGGGGTCGAATCGGGTGTGGGTCAGTTCAAAGACCAAACGGGCAATGCCATACGCCAAATCGCCGATACGTTCCAAATTTCCGTTGATTTTCAACGAAGAAAGTATAAACCGCAAGTCAATCGCCACCGGATGTTTCAGCGCCAACAGTTGTTCGCACATCTGGTCGATGAGCAACTCAAAAGCATCTACTTTTCGCTCCATACTCATCACCTCAAACGCCAAATCACGACTCATCGTCAGATACGAATTTCGCGTTTTTTCCAATTGAGAATAGACCAACTGCCACATCTCCAAAACTTGATTTTTCAAGTCATTTAATTCTATTTCTAATCGTAACATATCTTTATTTTTTAGTTTTTAACTTTCAACTTTCATTTATGTTGCCCTTTCAGGGCGCAGGTGTGGGGGCGTCATTTCCACAGGGCGTTGCCCTGTGCTGAATTATATCGCCCTTTCAGGGATTTTTCAAAATTGAACCCTCATTCTCTATTCTCAAAATCTCATATCTCACATCTCACATCTCATAATCTCACATCTCATATCTCATATCTCACATCTCACAATCTCAAATCCTCTCTCTTTGCTCTGGATTGCTTCGTTCCTCGCAATGACGTTAAAGCAAACAATTCTCCATTCTCAAAATCTCATATCTCAAAATCTCATATCTCACATCTCATAATCTCAAATCCTCACTCTTTGCTCTGGATTGCTTCGTTCCTCGCAATGACGGGAATTTTCAACTCTCAACTCTCAACTCTCAACTATTTTTACCCAAACCGTCCCGTTACATAATTTTGTGTAGATTTTTTATCGGGGTTGGTAAAAATTTTCTTTGTTTCGCCATATTCGATGAGTTCGCCCATGTAAAAATAGGCGGTATTGTCGCTGATGCGGGCAGCCTGTTGCATGTTGTGGGTAACGATGACGATGGTATAATCTTCTTTCAGTTGAAACATCAGTTCTTCGATTTTTGAAGTGGAAATGGGGTCGAGCGCCGATGCAGGTTCGTCCATTAGTAAAATTTCCGGCTCTACCGCCAATGCCCGCGCAATGCAAAGACGCTGCTGCTGTCCGCCGGAGATGGCAAAAGCCGACTTTTTCAACTTATCCTTCACCTCGTCCCACAAAGCGGCATGAATCAACGCCTGCTCCACCTTCTCCGCAATGCGTTTTTTATCTTTTAACCCATTGACTCTCATTCCATAAGCCACATTTTCAAAAATAGACTTTGGAAACGGATTTGGCTTTTGAAACACCATTCCAACTCTTTTCCGCAGGTCGTCCACCAAAACGTTTTTTTGATAAATATCAACGCCTTCGATAGAGACTGTTCCGGTGAGTAATGTATTGGGAATCAAGTCGTTCATACGGTTAAAAAGTCGCAAAAAAGTTGATTTTCCGCAACCCGAAGGACCTATCAGCGCGGTGATGCTGTTGGCGTCCATATCCATCGAGATATTTTGCAACGCATGGAAATTTCCGTAGTAAAAATTGATGTTATCAACGTCTATTTTTTTCACGCTGTCGGAAGGAGTTACGCTGTCGTTTACGATATTATTGTTTTCCATTTATATGAAAATATTAATGAGTTTTTACTTTTTTGTGCATATAATTTCGGAGCATATTCGCCGCAAGGTTCAATATTAAAACAATGATAATCAACACCAAAGCCGTTCCGTAGGCGATGCCGCGCGAGGCTTCGATGTTGGTGCCACTGGTGGCGATAACGTAGAGATGATAGGGCAACGCCATCACCTGATCGAAGATGCTGGTGGGCAGTTGCGGCAGAAAATAGGCGGCTACGGTGAAGAGAATCGGCGCCGTTTCACCCGAAACACGTCCGACGGAGAGAATCAAGCCGGTGATGATGTTCGGAAACGCCATTGGAAGGACTACTCTATTGACTGTCTGTAACTTAGTAGCGCCCAACGCCAGACTTCCATGTCGAAAACTGTCGTCGATAGATAAAATCGCCTCTTCGGTGGTGCGGATAACAATCGGCAAAACCAGCAAACCCAGCGTGAGCGAGCCGGCAAGAATACTGTCGCCAAATCCCAACGTGTTCACAAACAACGACATTCCAAACAGTCCGAAAACAATCGAAGGAACGCCACTTAAATTGTTGGTCATCAGGCGGATAAATTTCACCAACTTGCCTTTTTTGGCATATTCTGTCGTGTAAATCCCCGACAGCACTCCAATTGGAAACGCAAAAATAATACTTCCGACAATCAAACACATCGTCCCGACGATAGCCGGAAAAATGCCGCCCTTCGTCAATCCGTCGGTAGGCGATGCGGTGATAAATTCCCAACTCATCACGCCGATACCTTTCAGAATGATAAAACACAGTATAAAACCGAGAATTATCACCACCATAAAACCCATGATGCGGAATAATCCGAAGAAAAGCGCCTCGTAAATGCGTTTTTTCCGATGTATCTTTTGCATTTGTATTTCGTTATTCAAATTCAATGTATCAACTTTTTAACGTGAATAAAAATTCTTATATCTCAAAATTTCAACGCTACACTCTTTGCAGGAGATTGCGGGTCAAGCCCGCAATGACGTTGTATTCGCTCGCGCCGATTTGCAATCGGTGTGTCCGCAATACCAATGCTCTGGATTGCTTCGCCCCGCTCGCAATGACGTTGTCCCATATCGCACATCGCATATCCCACTCTTTGCAGGAGATTGCGGGTCAAGCCCGCAATGACGTTGAAGCAAACAAATCGCATATCGCACATCGCATATCTCAACTCCTCCCCCCAGTCCCCTACGAAGGGGGAGAAAAATCGCACATCGCATATCGCACATCTCAAATCGCACATCTCATATCCCTTTCTTCCGTTTATTAACAAATTCCACAGAGACATTGACAATCAACGTGATAACAAACAATATAACCCCCAGCAAAAACAACGCTTGATAGTGCGTACTGCCTTTGGGCGCTTCGCCGAGTTCTGCGGCGATGGTAGCAGGAATGGTGCGCAACGGTTCTAAGAAAGTGTGCGGGATAATCGCTGCATTGCCCGTTACCATCAACACCGCCATTGTTTCGCCGATGGCGCGTCCGATGCCCAAAATCGCCGCCGCCGTGATGCCCGACGAGGCGTATGGAATGACCACCTTATACGTTGTTTGCCAGCGTGTTGCGCCTAACGCCAAACTCGCCTCTTTCATCGCAAGGGGCGTGGTGCGCATGGCGTCTTCGGCAATGGTGATGATGGTTGGTAATGCCATGATTGCCAATATGATAGAGCCGGAAAGTCCGGTTTCTCCGATGGGAAGATTGAATGTTTTTTGAATAAAAGGTACCAAAACCACCAACCCGAAAAATCCATACACCACCGAAGGTATCCCTGCAAGCAGTTCTATGACAGGTTTTAGAAAGTTGCGGAAACGTTTTTTTGCCACCTCCGACAAGTAAATGGCAACGCCCAAACCCAAAGGTAACGCTATCAAAATGGCGCCGAGACTGACCCATAACGTCCCCATTATCAACGACAAAATGCCAAACTGCGCCGATGGATGGGCGGTAGGCATCCACTCGTCGCCCGCAAAAAACTCCAAAAAACCGATATTATCAACCTGCAAAATCTTTTCCGAAAAATTTTCCTCTAAATATGCCTTCGGAAAAAAGGCAATCATAGATGGATTTTCGTGTATGATTTTGGTAATACAGGCAGGAACATGTTCAAACTCTTCGCCAAGTTCCTCATCATCAACGTAATTGGTGATGTCGTTGAAACGAAACAGGACAATCTCCTCTTCCAATCCGCCAACTTCATCCCAAGTGGTAATTTCACCGTCGAAAATATCTTTTATCTCCCGCGATGAAAGTTTCACCACCGGATTTTTCTTGTTCAACGCCAACGTATAACCTTCTTCAACAGAATTTCTTCCAAAAAAACCGACGCCCTCCCTGAAAAGAAAGAACACAATCAGCAAAATCGCGATTCCCGTAATATTTCCACACAAAAAAAGCGTCCCCTCCACCAGCCGTTCATACACTTTCCGCAGTTTTTTCATATACTTTTTGTACTATTAATTTTGTGCAAAAGAACAGCAGAAACATTACAAAAAAGTGGCTG
>Ga0082212_10009849_pt1 | contig 12289 bp, 10 predicted proteins | sample TergutNt197P3_FD_71548 | JGI IMG/M metagenome (GOLD analysis project Ga0082212, IMG submission 71548) | Neocapritermes taracua P3 segment gut microbial communities from Petit-Saut dam, French Guiana - Nt197 P3 | ecosystem: Host-associated > Arthropoda: Insects > Digestive system > Gut ... | reverse complement strand
ACTTTCGCCGCCAAGGGGGTAGTGTACCCAAAATGCACAATAGAGCGAAAATATGAGGGCGATACTCTTGATTTGAAGCGTTTGGACGTGAATTTTGCGAAATTTTTAGGTTTTTATTGCATTTGGTAAAATGCGTTGAATCTTATGGGGTTTTTGGAAGCCCCCTTAATGTGGTCTTTTCTGAACCGCCGAGGAAATGTTAATCGGATTGGCTCGAAAAAAACCGAGGACGAACTGAAACAGTCGATTCTCGATTTTGTGAGCAAATATGGGCTTCTCGGCTTTATGACAGGGCTTCCTACCACTCCCGATTTTATGGATTATGAAGCGGTGTATTTCCCGAAGAATGAGTTTATCTCTGACGAAACAATGAAAACACGGGATTTCACTAATATGTTTTTTCCTTTCAACAAGCCGAATTATGTCAAAGACAAACGGACTGCGACGTGGTTTCCCGAAACTGATACTTTTATGAGCGCGTTAGCTTTAACGATGAGCGAAAGCCCGATGGCGGTAAATATTTCGTTTGTTCGTGACTATGCAGAGCGGTACGACTGGCTTAAAATGCAGTTTAAGTCGTGGGCGTTCATCTGCTCGGCGGCGATGTTGTATTACAATGACAGAGATAATGGCGCGGACGAGTCTGTGCTGTATACTTATCGGCTCGGAATGTCGGCGTTCAAGGGGATTGCTCCGACTTACCACGTCGCTTTGTTTGACGAAAAGCCGACTATTGTATGGGAATTTAACTCGCTCATGTTGGCGGTTCAAATGATGTTCAGCTTTATGCTGACTGACGGTTCAAAGCCGCTTAGAATGTGCAAGCATTGTAAGAATACTTTCGCGGCGGGTCATCATAATGCGGCGTTCTGTAGCGGTCGGTGTAAGAATCAGTACAATGTTTATAAGAGACGGGGGAAGTCGGGGGAGTGAATTTTAAGAAAATTCATTTAAACTGTTGAAATATAAGGTTTTATATGGTATAATTAGAATTTCCCATAATCAAAAACTTTACAATGGAAAAATCTCTCAAAGAAAAGGAACAACAATGCAAATATTCTTGATTTTTATAAATGCGGCAAACTGCATTACGATGTTAGGACTGCTTCTTTCGCTTTCAAGCGGTTTTTTCGCACTTGACGGTAATATAAAAATAAGCATAACTTTCCTCATCGTCGCCGGAATCTGCGATTTATTTGACGGAGTTGTCGCCCGAAAAATTAAGAGAACAAGCGAAGAAAAAGAATTTGGTATTCAATTAGACACGGTTGTCGATGTCGTCAGCTTCGGCGTTATACCGACGGTTATTGTATTTTTGACAGCGGGTGCTGCATGGTATGTACTCGCTGTCTGTGCGTTTTATATAATGTGTGCGGTGACAAGACTTGCTTACTTTAACGCAACAACCGTTCCAAACACCGACGTAAAGCATTACCGCGGTTTGCCTGTTACATATATCGCATTGATACTGCCGATTGCAATGATTTTCGGTTCAACGATTATAAGTATTTTGTCACTTTTTATTACCGGAATACTCTTTATTTTGAATATCAAAATAAGCAAACCGCGCGGTATATGGTACGCTGTATTTCCGCTGTCAGCGATTGTTTTAACGGTTCTGTGGTGGCTCTTATGATATATGACAGAGCAAGTAAAGAAACTTCTGCCGAAAAGGTATACAAAGACAAAACAACGGCATTTCTGTACAATACCGCAATAGGCGGAATTTGCCTTTTAATTCTGCGGTTGCCCGTTATCAGCGGTATTTACGGGGTGTTCCAAAAGATAAGCGGGTCTAAAAAGAAAATAGAGAAGTTCATCGAAACATACCAAATTGACATGAACGGTTGCAAAAACGACTTCCGCAGTTTTAATGATTTTATTATCAGAAAACGAACAAGCCTTGAATTTGACGCGAACCCGAATCATTTAATTGCCCCCGCCGACAGCTGTTTGCTTGTCTATACAATCCGCGACGGCAGAATACCTGCAATAAAAAACAAAACCTATACGCTTTCAAAATTCTTGAAAGGCTCTCGTTTAGCACGCGAATATGAAGGCGGAATATTCTTGATTTTCCGTTTGAGGGTTTACGATTATCACAGGTTCTGTTTCGCGGACAGCGGGGAAATCGTTTCGCGTAAACGCATACGCGGCTTCCTCGATTCGGTCAACAGTGCCGCTACGGGCAGATTCGCGTTATGTTCAAATTATCGAGAAATATCGGTTCTGAAAACAACGAATTTCGGTGATACGGTATTTGCGGAAATCGGCGCGATGTTAGTCGGCAGAATTGTTCAAACCCACAAAAAAGAAGTCTTTAATAGAGGCGATGAAAAAGGCTGTTTCGAGTTTGGCGGCTCAAGTATTGTTTTGATTCTTAAAAAGAACATGGTTAAAATTGACGACGATATTCTGAACTATTCTGCAAAAAATATAGAAACCAAAGTCAAAATGGGTGAAAAGATAGGAGAAAAATTTGTTTAAACGGCTTAATGTATACCTTAAAGAAATGCTTCCGCCGTTAAAATGTGCGGTCGCTTCTGTTATACTGTTTTTTGAAATTTATTTCTTCATCGTATTAATCACAGACGTAGGTATGTTCAGAATAGGAATACAGGAAACAGTCGGGTGTATAACCGTTTTCACTTTTTTGTTAAGTCTTCGCATTGCCGACGACTTCAAGGATTATAAAAGCGACCTTACTTTGTTTCCGAGCAGACCGCTTCCGTCGGGCAGGGTCAAAAAATCTGATTTAGCGGTACTTTTGACGGTTATTAATGTGATTACAGTCACACTAAACGTCATGTTTATGAACAATCTTGTTTATTACGTCGTTTTGATGGTTTACGGAACGCTGATGTCGGTGTGGTTCTTTGCCCGTACAAAAATTCAAAAAAGTCTTCCTCTTGCACTGATTACGCATAATCCGGTCGGATTTATCGTCAATACATATATCATTTCATTCACTTGTATTAAGTACGGTTTGCCGATTTTCACGATAAACAATGCTCTGATTGCTTTTACGTTGTACTGGCCCAGTCTGATATGGGAAATTTCAAGAAAAAACGTCTCTCCCAAAGACGAAACGGAATATACAACATACTCAAAATTATTCGGTTATAAAAAAGTAACAGGATTCATTTTGGCTATTATAACATTCGACCTTTTAACCAGTGCGGTATTGATGTACGAGTTGTGGAGTCCGGGTGTTATTGCCGTTGCCGCCGCTTATATATGGTTCGTTGCGGAATGTGTGAGATTTATTAAGAATCCGGAGCGTTTCAAATTAGTCAGCAGAATTGAAATATATGAGGCGATAACAGAAGTACCGGTTATAATTGTTGAAATAGTCTTAATAACGGCAAGGTGGTTGGTATGAATGAAATTAAGCATAAACGAATAGTCTTAGACAACAGCAATATAGCAGAAAGCTATCCGGGTATAACACTTCCGCTCAATTATTCGTTTATAAAAATCGCGTACAGCGGCATTTTTAGGGAGTTGATTAATGCGAGTCTTAAAGACGATGCAATTCTTGAAAAGTATAATGATGTGTTTGACAATATGCTCTCTTTTTATCAAGGTCGCGTTTATTATTGCATTAACAATTGGTATTCGCTCTTAGATTTCATGCCGTTTTCAAAAAAGATTATTCCCGTTTGGCAGGACATGATGGGCGTAAACGATAAAGAAATTTATTATGAAAAGCGTCATATTTTTAACTTTATTCAAAGATTGAAAATGAATCTGCGTATAATAAAAAGCGGGTTCAGCGTTCCGCGTGATATGGAACGGCTCAACCGTGACTTCGTTAATGTAAAGGACTTCTTTGATAAAACCTATAACGAAAACCTTTCAATCACGGAATTATTGAACCTTTTTCACGAGTTAAAACACAGAGTATTATACAAATGGTATGTTACGCTTTCTAATGATTTATACGCTTTTATTTGGACGGGATTATTAAAGCGCAAACTTAGGAAAAAGAATATTGACATTACAAAATATATATCGGGAATTATCTCCCTTGAAAGCATGAAGCCGATTAAAGCTCTTTTGGAAATCGCAAAAAAATACGGTGACGACGCCGATGTTATGAGCAAACCCGAAGTACGTGAATATATCGAAGTATACGGTGACAGGAGTCCGTGTGAATTAAAACTCGAAGTTATGACATACCGTGAAAATCCGTCGTTATTAGAGCAAAAAATCCGCGAATACGCAGGCGACAAATATAAACTTGACAATATGCTCACCAATTTAAAAGCAGACCAATCACAGTCAATGAAAAGCGGTTTTGCATTAAAAAGAGCGCGACTCGGAATACAAAATCGTGAAATATCGAGATTAAACCGAAGTCGGATTTACGGTATGGTGAGAAAAGTCTTCCTGTCCGTCGGACAGCGTTTATACAACGACGGATATATCGAACAACCCTCCGACGTGTTTTATTTGGAAATAAATCAAATTGAATCGGGTGAGTACAACTCTTTTAAGCAAACAATAATCCAAAGAAAAGAAGAATATGCGGGGTACGAACAGCTTCCCGCACACTCGCGACTTGTTTTTGAAAACGGGATTATACTCGAATATGCAAAAAACGATTCCGCTTGGACAGGCAGTTACACGGGAATCGGCACGTCTGCGGGAAGTGTAACAGCACAGGCTGTCGTATTACATTCACCCGACGAAAAAGCAGACGTTAAGGGGAAAATCATCGTTACCAAAACCACCGACCCCGGTTGGGTGTTTCTTCTCACAATGGCAAGCGGAATTGTAGCGGAAAAAGGTTCTCTGCTGTCGCATACAGCGATTGTTTCCCGCGAACTGAGCATTCCCGCTGTTGTGGCTGTTGAAAACGCGACTGCGGTAATCAAAACCGGCGATGTAATAAAGATAGACGGCGAAACGGGGAGGATTGAAATTGTACAAGCTGATTGAATTTACAAGCGAACAGGAATACATCGACTTGTTTTTGTCCCTGCCCGAAATCGTTTACAAGGGTGACAAAAATTACAGCCGCGAACGCAGAGCCGAGACTCTTTCATGGCTCCGCGCAGACCATAAGTGTGTAGGATTTTTGAAACAGCAAAATTTGATTGTTTTGCGTGACGGCGTTCCTGCGGCGCGGGGAATAGCGTTTGTAAACATGGCAGGGAATTTCGGAAGTATCGGATTTTTTGAATGTCTTGACGACCCGCAGGCAGTCAGACTTTTAACCGACGGTGCAAAGACTATTTGTAAAGAATTCGGAATCGGTAAAATATACGCTCCTATGAAAGGGTCGATATGGTCAAGCTACCGCCTTATGACGAAAGGGTTTGAGGACAAGCCGTTCCTCGGCGAGCCTTATAATAAGTCGTATTATAAGGATTTGCTGGTAAACTGCGGATTTAAGTCTGCGAAAACATGGGAAACGCAGTATGTCAAAAAGGTTATCTCGAAAGGCAATACTGCGAAAAAGTATATAAATTCGGAAAAGGCACAACATTCAAAGGGAATCAAAGTCAGGAGCATGAAGAATTTTGATGAGGACATTCGTATTATTCACAGACTTGTCATGAACTCTTTTTCGGAATTCTTTCTGTTTCATGAAATAAACGAACAGGATTTCGCCGCTCTGTACGCCGACTTAAAACTGATTTGTGACAAGAGAACATCAAAAATTGCGTACAATTCCGAAAATCAGCCGATAGGCTTCGGAATTGCTCTGCCTGACTATAAAAGCAAACTCGGATTTGTTTTGCGGTTCGCAAAAAGATACATTTTTTTATATCTCGGCACACTGCAAAAAGACGGCGAAAGCGTTTATCCGCAGTGCGGAAAAGCAATTATTGTTTCGATTTTACGGTCTTTGTTTATAAGGCGAAAAGGTTATATCAGTGCGATGATGAGCGAGGATTCCAAAACGCGGAATTTTGAAAAAGGTTCTTATGTGTCACACGAATACGCGCTTTTTGAGTTGGAGGTGGACTGATTTGCGATTTATAGGTCATATTTATTTTCTTTTACTGCCTGCGATTTTAGGCGGAATACTTAATATGGTTTCAGTCAAACTGCCTATATTGAAGTCGTGGCAGATTCCTATGGACCGCGGTAAAACGCTCGGCGACGGCAAGCGCGTATTCGGCGACAACAAGACTTGGAAAGGCTTCTTCGGAATGATTGTACTGACTGCTCTTTCGGCGTGGCTGTTCTGGCACGACACATTCCGATACAGCTATTTATGCGGTGCGTGGCTCGGATTCGCGTATGTACTGTTTGAACTTCCGAACAGCTTCATCAAACGTCGGTTGAATATACAGTCGGGGAAAAACGGTGGATTGCTCCAAACCCTTATCGACCAAGCAGACAGTGCCGTCGGCTACGCTTTGTTTATGCTGTTCATATATCCGCTGACTTTGCTTGAATGGATTAGTATGGTGTTAATCGCGACCGTTACCCATTATATTTTCAACGTCCTGTTATTTTATTTGAAATTACGCGGACAAAAAGGATAGAATTTATGTACAAATTTGATGAACTTTTGACTTTGAACAACCGCAAATCCCTCATAGGCATGAAAGCCGAGGGATTAGTCGCTTTACGTGCCGCCGACTTCAACGTCCCCGACGGATTTGTCGTGACTGCCGATGAAGTCAACACAATTACGGCTGAACAACTTTCCGAATATATTGACAATTATGTCGAATACGCCGTCCGAAGCAGTTCTGCAAGCGAGGATTTGGCTGATTCTTCTTTTGCGGGACAATATGAGTCTTTCCTTAATGTAAAGGGTTGCGATAACATTCTCGACGCTGTTCGCAGATGCGCGGAGTCGATACACAGCGAGCGTGTAAAAGCATACGCCGAGCGGAGCGGTATAGACATAAGCAAGAGTAAAATGTCGGTTATAGTTCAACGCATGGTCAAGAGCGAAAAATCCGGCGTGGCGTTTTCCTCGGACAGCGTAAACGGCAGAGATAAAGAAGTCATTATTGAAGCTGTTACGGGTTTGGGTGATACATTAGTCGGCGGTTATGTTACGCCTGATTATTATTCGTATAATTGGTATGACGACGCTTTCACCGTGTACAAAGGCGGCGTTTTGACTCGGGACGAAGTTGCGAAAATCGCCTTAACCGTTCTCGACATACAGGTTCATTACGGATTCCCCGCAGACGTTGAATGGGCGGTTACGGGGGACGTCGTACACATTCTGCAAAGCCGACCGATAACGACTTTTTCGTACAAAACAATCACAGGCGAATGGACGACGGCAGATTTCCGCGACGGCGGCGTTTCCTCCTGCGCCTGCAAGACTTTAATGAGTTCGCTTTACGGACTTGTTTTTAATCCGTCGTTTTCGGACTCGTTAAAAGAGATTAAACTTCTTCCGCAAAATGATTGTACAAACATTTACGACATATTTTATGCGCGTCCGTATTGGAATTTGACGCTTGAAAAAGTCTGCTTTGCTAAACTTCCCGGATTTGTCGAGCGTGAAATAGATGAAGATATGGGTATAGTTCCCGCGTATAACGGCGACGGCGTTGTAACAAAAACAAACCTGAAAAGTCTTTGGAGTGCAGTTAAAGTCTTAACTGCGATTACCGCTCATATTAAACGCATGGAAAACAAGTCCAAGGATTACAAAACCGATTTTTTGAAACGCTTTTCCGAAATCAAGAATATAAATTTGTCCGACAAATCCTCCGACGAATTGCACGGTATATGGGTAGACTTTATAAAACACGATTATTTTAATTGTGAATATACTTATTTTAAATATATCTTTTGCAATATGATTTTATCTACTCTTTTTAAGGACAAAATAAAGAAATATCTTTCTTCAAACGAGAGAATAAACCTCTTAATCGGACTCCTGAACTTGTCACATATGCGACCTGTGTATGAAATGTGGGAAATGAGCAGACGCGAATACAGCGACATTGAATTTGCTGAATTTGTTACAAAATACAAGCACCATTCACAGCACGAATTGGATATTTCTTATCCGAATTGGGACGAAAATCCGAACATTGTCCGCGAAATGATTTCCGATTTTAAGCAGTTAGACGACAGTCATAATCCGAATATTCTAAGCGAAAAACAACAGAAAAAATATCTCAAAACGCTTTCTCGTATTCCGAAGAAACTACACAAAGATGTTGAGCGAATGAGGACATTCCTTTGGTGGCGTGAAGAGTTCAGGGATATTTCAACAAAGCACTATTACCTTATCCGCAAGCTGACTCTTGCACTGGGAAAAGCATGGGAAGTCGATAATATTTTAGAGTCGGCAGACGATATATTTTTCCTGTCGGTTAGCGATATTGAAACGAAGTCGGTTGAAAAAGCCGTGAAAAATAAACTGTATTATCAGTCGTTTATCAACTTTAAAAATCCAAACGAAATTGGTAACAGATATACGACGCACAAAACACGGATTGACGGTCAAAAAATATTAAAAGGCGTAGCTTGCAGCGGGGAAACAATAACAGCGATTGCGAAAGTTATCAACGATATTCACGATGTAGGAAGATTAGAAAAGGGAGACATTCTTGTAACAAAATGCACCGACCCTGCTTGGACGGCAGTATTTAGCAAAATCAGCGGCGTTATAACCGAAACGGGCGGTATGCTGTCCCACGCGGCAGTGGTGTCGCGGGAATACGGGATTGCTTGTATATTAACAGTAAAAAACGCCACGGAAATAATAAAGGATGGCGACGTTATTACAATGGATTGCAGAACAGGCGAAATATACAAGGGAGGTGCGTCCGTTGGTCAGCAAATCCTTTGACGAATTAGTCAGAACGGGATATAATGATTTCAAGAATATAACGGGAATATACGAAAAAAGAAACGGCGAATATGTCGGCAGGACTTTCGGCGAATTTTACGGTGATGTGCGAAGTCTTGCTCAAAAAATGCTTGATATGGGACTATACGGAAAGCGTGTTATGCTTTACGGTAAAAACTCTTATAATTGGCTGGTCGCGTTTTTAGCCATAGCCGCGTATGTCGGAGTTGCTGTCCCCATTGACAAGGATTGGAAAAACAATGATATAAACAACGTCTTGTCAGATATAGACATTGATTTTATTTTTTTCTCCTGTGACAAAGCCGAAAATCTTACAAATGCAAAATGCCTCAAAGCTAATTTTGAAAATGACACGACAGATTTGATTGTTCAAGGACGGGAGCTTGATATAAAGTTTCAACCTCAAAACCCGGAGCGTGTATGTTCTGTGTTTTTTACATCGGGAACAACATCAGCACCCCGAAAAATCGAATTGACAGAAAAAAATTGTTTTGCAAATTCGCAGGCTTTATCCGAGCTTTTTTCAATCACTCCCGACGATCGTTATATGTTATCCCTGCCTTTAAGTCATGTAGGAACGGTTTTTGCGAATTTCAGGTATCCGATTGAAATGGGTGCGAGTTTGTTTATTCCCGACGATTTTAAGGAAATGTCGGAGGATTTAAAACTGATTCGTCCGACCGTTATCTACGGTGTTCCCCGTGTTTTTGAAAAGTTATGGGAAAATATTTCTGCTGATAAAAGAATCAACAGAGTAATTAAATTCTCTAACTTTTTACGCAAATTCGGTATTGATTTACGCAAGAAAGTTTTTTCAAAACTGCACGACGATTTGGGTGGCACGGTGCGTTTTGCATACAACGGCGCGGCGAAACTTGACGATACGCTCATACATACTTTCGATGATATGGGTATACTTATTCTGCAAGCCTACGGTATGACGGAATCGTCGGCTATTATTGCTTGCGATTCCGAAATGAATTACAAATTGGGTTCGGTGGGAAAAGTATTGTCGAATCAAATTTGTAGTATTATTAATCAAGACGAAAACGGCGTAGGCGAAATTTGTGTCAAAGGCGATAATATAGCCGTTTGTGCGATTTCTGATGACGGATATTTGCATACAGGAGATTTTGGATATATTGACGAAGAAGGTTATTTGTTCTTTGTCAGACGAAGTAAACGTCTGATAAAACTGTCGAACGGGAAGAACATTTATCCGGACGAGTTGGAAGAATTACTTACGCAAAACAAGGGAATCATTCGCACACGCGTGTATGATAAAGGCGGTTGTGTTTCTGCCGACATTGTTTCGGATTTCGGACATGAAGTTGTTTACGGTTTGGTGGAAAAATTGAATAAAAATTTGCCATATTATATGCAAATACAGCGGGTTGAGGTTATTAAAGCTCACGAGAAATAACGAAAGAAAGTTAATTTAAGTGATTCTCTTTGTACTTAAATTAATCATTAAACAACTCGAAATTCTATAAATTAGATTTTATAATTTATGATAATCATGATAGATAAGTTGGTCAAGGAGGTCAAGAGGTTCAAATAAAAAACGAACCCCACCACATTGAATTAGTGGTGGGGCAATATTTTACACAAAAGCCGTAAATCCGCTGTTTAAACCATATTTATAATTACGCACAATAAACAAATCCCTTAGCAGGGTTGATTTTCTAAAATGTAATTGGTAATTTATAACGACGATTTACCAAAAACGTCAGAAAAAACGTCAGAAAAAACGTCATCGAGTTTCATTTTTCGCCATTTCACCCAGTTTTTCAACCCCCATACTGCTGAATTTCTTTACATCCGTAACATACATTTTTCCCTTTCCTCCTTTATAGTTTAACACATTAAAGCGTAAAAGTAAAGCGTTTTTGAGCTGCTCAAAAATTTTTTTGCAAAAAATAGAGCAAGGCTTGAAAAACCTTGCTCTTATCGCGTTTTTTGTTATTACTTAATCACAATTTTATCTCATTTCGAGATTGAAAATTGTATTTTTTGAAGTATTTCTGTTTTCAATCCGGTTATGTCTTGAATATCTTCAAAACTAAACCCTTTTATAAACATTTTCCTTGCATCTTCTTCTTTGCCTTCAATTTTCCCTTCCTCACGCCAGTTAAGCGGCTCTAAATGGTATTGTTGTCTTACTGCTTCCATGACTTCATCAACCTCCTTTTGGTTTATATTTGCTTTTACCATAGTATTTTCTAAAATATCATCTAACGATTTTATAATCAAATCTGCTGATTTACGCCCGATTTCGCTGTGAGCAGCTTTTTCTTTGATTTTATCAATGATAAAAAGCGTGTCATTTTTTAGTCTTTCGAGTAACTCCTGTGACAATTTCAACAACTCACCCTCAAACAACATAGGATAATACGGTGCTAAAATAAACGATGAATCGTGTGTTAAGTCTTGTAATGTATATTCTTTCAAATGCTTTGTAGGAGTTTTGAATTTAACCGTGTTACCGTCCGGCAAATTAAGTTCTATTGTAATTTCATGTGGGGTATTTGTGTTGGTTCTCAAATAAAAAACAACCGATTTCGGGAAGTCCAGTTTAAGATAATTCTTATCAATCGTTTTCCCGTGCTGTAAAGCCGCACGATATGAATATTCAAAAATTCTTAATGCCATATCGCTACTGTCACCCGATTCAACCTCAACATGGTACATATTACCGCCGACACGGAGTATTTTATCCGAACGCCGTTCCTTGCCGTCAACGTGGCTTTCTGTTGCTAACCTTAAAACCTCGCTGTTACGCGGGTAATCCCTCTCAAAGAGTTTGTTTATAAATTCCACAACATTCTCATCGGGGATTTCGTCCAATAATTCCTTGAAAATGCCGTCATAGCTTATATTTTTACTCATTATTTGCTCCTTGTAATAGTAGTTTATCATATTTTTTATTAAAAGTCAAGAAAAATTTATTGTTTGTTAGTGTAAAGTAAACGTAGGCAAAGTCCCTAAACCGCCGAAAACAAGATAAATCGTATAAAAAATCAAAGAACATCAAGGAGTATCGCATTAGCGTATTCGGCAAAATTGGAACAGCCACAAATTTGCAACCGTTCCACAGCCGATATTAACGACCTAAAACGATATTGACAAATTAGTCACTTCAAGCAAGCAAAGCCTGCCCTCGCTGACTTGCCGCAACACGCACAGCCGACTGCTCGGACTGCACTCCTGCGTCCTATCCTTTCGACTGTATCAATATTATCGTCAAATCCCAACAGTAGTATTCTGAATCGAATTAAAACTTAGAATATTCTTAACCCAACTTGGAGCGTTTGAAATTGAAGACTGTTTAACACCGTCATACCCCTTGCCGACAGACTTCGGAACTTTCGATGATGAAAGTGCAACCTGAACTTTTTCTTCGTACTTTTGCGGCAAAACACTCGACGAAATATTACCCAAAACTTCATGCAATTTTCCTGTAGATTTTAACGTCAAAAA
>Ga0082212_10009848_pt1 | contig 12289 bp, 7 predicted proteins | sample TergutNt197P3_FD_71548 | JGI IMG/M metagenome (GOLD analysis project Ga0082212, IMG submission 71548) | Neocapritermes taracua P3 segment gut microbial communities from Petit-Saut dam, French Guiana - Nt197 P3 | ecosystem: Host-associated > Arthropoda: Insects > Digestive system > Gut ... | reverse complement strand
CTACGTAAATCTTTTATCATTTTTGACGATTTCGTATGCGCTTGTTAACCGCTGAAAATGGTCATTGGCATTTTTTTTCTGATTTTCATCAAGAAATGCTACTTTATCGGGATGATACTTGTTGGCTAAACTTCGATATGCTTTTTTAACCTCAATAATGTTGTCGGTGCGATTAACGCCCAGAGTTGCGTAAGCCATGATGAGTTCTTTCTCCCGCACGTCTAACCTTCCTACTGACCGATCCTCGCTCAAATTCACTCGTAAAACATTACTGATCTTTTTGAGCATTTTTTGTTCTGCATCGCTCGCATTCCCGTCAATATTTGCCAGATTATAGAGAAAATGTATGAGTTGCAATTTCGACGATTGATCGAGATGGCTGTTCACGTAGTTACAGGCTTGATCCGGCGGATTATTCAGTTTTCGTATATTGTTCAGCAAAGCAAGCGCCTTTACAGCATCTTTTTCGCCAAAGTTCTGTTTCAAAAATTGCTTCACACATTCCAACTCCGATTTCACAACAGGACCATCGGCTTTCATGACTGCTGCAATCAGTACCAACAAGTTAATCGCAAATTCGCCCATCGTCGGTTTTTTATCCCGTTTACGAGAGAAAATTTCAAAGCTGTCTATTACCGTTCCGGCAATAAAACCTAACAAACCACCTGCAACAGCACCAATTCCCCAGCCGTAAATACCGCCTGACCAATAACCAAGCGCACAGCCTGCAAATCCACCTATCCATTTTACAAAACCGCCCACAAGATGAATTATGAATTACGAATTATGAATTACGAGCCATAAACCCGTAATCCATAATTCGTAATTTGTAATTATTATTCTATTCGAGTAATGTCCAAACTACGGTCAACCCTGCCGTTACAATGGATACCATGCTCATCAGTTTGATAAGGATGTTCAAACTCGGACCGGAAGTATCCTTGAAAGGATCGCCTACGGTATCGCCCACAACGGTTGCTTTATGTACATCCGAACCTTTGCCGCCGAAGTTGCCTTCTTCTACGTATTTTTTGGCGTTATCCCAAGTGCCGCCGGCGTTAGCCATAAATATCGCCAGTACGAAACCTGCGCCCAAACCGCCGACCAGCAATCCCATTACTCCGGCTACACCAAAAATGACGCCTGTGATGATGGGAACCAAAATAGCCAGAATCGAAGGGAACAACATTTCCCTTTGAGCGCCTCTGGTGGATATTTCCACGCAACGTGCATAATCGGGTTTTGCTTCGCCGGTAAGGATACCCTTAATTTCGCGGAACTGACGACGAACTTCTTCCACCATGCTTTGCGCTGCACGTCCTACGGCATTCATCGTCAATCCGCAGAATACAAACGCCATCATCGAACCGATGAATACGCCTATCAGTACGCTTGGATTCATCAGATTGACCTGATAATAATTCATTAAATCAATAATGGTTGCGTTTTCTGTAACAACTTTCATCGTATCCCCATTGGGCAGAACAATAGAAAGAACGTCCTGTCCGATATGAGTTAATCCTATTTTTATTTCTTCAATATACGACGCCAGCAAAGCCAGTGCCGTCAAAGCAGCCGATCCGATGGCAAAACCTTTTCCTGTTGCGGCGGTGGTATTTCCAAGTGCATCTAAAGCGTCGGTGCGCTTGCGTACTTCGGGTTCCAGACCGCTCATTTCGGCGTTGCCGCCTGCATTATCGGCAATGGGACCGTAAGCGTCGGTGGCTAAAGTAATACCCAGCGTGGAAAGCATTCCCACAGCTGCAATACCAATGCCGTACAAACCGAGACTTATATTTTTGGCAACCAACATATTGGCAACATCAAAATTGATAGCGCAGAGGAAAGCCATGATGATGGCTATGCCAACGGTAATCACCGGAATTGCTGTGGACATCATACCCACGCCAAGACCGGAAATAATGACGGTAGCCGGTCCTGTTTTCCCGCTTTCCGAAACCCTTTTGGTAGGTTTGTAGGATTGCGAAGTATAGTATTCTGCCGATTGTCCGATAATGATACCTGCCAGAAGACCGGATATGACGGAAAATGACATTCCTATCCAATTTTCTATTCCCAGTGCATACAAAATTCCAAATGTAGAGAGGGCAATCAGTGCAGAACTTACATTAACGCCTCTTCCCAAAGCGCGAAGCAATTGCTTCATACCGGCGTTTTCATTGGTACGAACCAGAAAAATACCGAAAATGGAAAGTACGATACCTATTGAAGCAATCAGCATGGGTGCAAATATCGCTTTTATCTGCGTTTCAACGCCTGCAGTGAAAAATGCCGCCGCGCCCAGAGCAGCCGTTGCCAGGATGGAACCGACATAACTTTCATACAGGTCGGCGCCCATACCGGCTACGTCGCCCACGTTATCGCCTACGTTATCGGCAATGGTAGCGGGGTTACGCGGGTCATCTTCGGGAATACCGGCTTCAACCTTGCCTACTAAGTCGGCACCCACATCGGCTGCCTTGGTGTAAATACCGCCGCCCACACGTGCAAACAATGCCTGTGTAGATGCACCCATTCCGAAAGTCAACATCGTAGTGGTTATGATCACTAACTTTTGTGATGCCGTTGCAGCTTCCACAAAGTGATCCAATATGAGATACCAAATGGAAATATCCAGCAATCCCAAACCAACCACAGTCAATCCCATGACCGCGCCTGCTCGGAAGGCTACTTTCAAACCGCTGTTGAGCGAACGGCGTGCTGCATTGGCGGTACGAGCCGAAGCGAACGTGGCTGTTTTCATGCCGATAAATCCCGCCAAACCGGAGAAGAAACCGCCGGTAAGGAAAGCAAACGGAACCCAACCGTTTTGAACGCCAAGCCCGTAAGCCAGAATGCAGAAGAATACGGCGAGTACTGCGAACACGATGGTTACCACTTTGTACTGTTGTTTTAAATAAGCCATTGCTCCCTTGCGAACATGCGAAGCAATTTCTTTCATGACGTCGGTACCCTCACTTTCCTTCATAACACTCTTGAAGAAATAGTAAGCGAAACCCAAGGCTACCAATGAAGCAGCCGGAACAAACCAAAATAAAGGATTCATATTACAATTTTACTATATGTGAAAAAATTAAATTATACAATTATTGGAATAACAAACATTACCCCAATTTCAAAAAAATTTCGGCAAAAATACAGATTTTTTTTAGATGAGCAACAAATATTTTGATTATTGCAATTAGGATATGTATTTTTACAGTTTTAAACATTGTTAAAGCAGGCTGTTCTATCGCGGTGTAGAGACGCGGCACGCCACGTCTCTACGGCTGAGGAAAGTCCGGGCAACACAGGACGCCATGCTTCCTAACGGGAAGGCGTCGCGAGGCGCATGAGCGTAACAGAAAATAACCGCCTGCCATCGGGCAGGTAAGGGTGAAAAGGCGGGGTAAGAGCCCGCCGGTTCCGCAGTGATGCAGGAAACCGTACGCATCATGGGTTGTAAGGTCATGTATACCGTCGCTGTAGGGCTGTCCGTCCGATGACGGGGGGTAGACCGCTCGACTTCGCTGGCGACAGCGAAGCAAGATAAATGATAGAACCCGACAGAACCCGGCTTATAAGCCTGCTTTTTTTTATTCAATGAGATACCTGAGGGTATGATTGAATCCTGACATCCCGGGGTGGAGGTAATCTATTCATGCTGCTCCAGCCTTTGTTGGATATATTGCCCGATTTGTTCCTGACCATAAGCCTCTGCAAAATTCATGATCATCCTGAGTAATTCGACATTGATTTCCGCATTTTTTTGAGCCAGTTCAAAAAGGGAAGGCGGTAAAGAATAGAAATAATCCAATTCGCTGATTAATTGATCGGCGTAAGCGGTAAGTTCGGTATTTGCACGTTCTGTCATTTCCGCCTGATACATCGCATCCGCCTGATATATCGAAAAGAAATCATACGGAACTCTTGGCGCAGGGAACAGTTCGAGCGCTTGGTTCAGAACCTCTCTTGCGCGTTCCACATCGCTCTCGGCAACTAATTGTTCTGCCAACCGCGTATAAATGTGTCGCGCCCGCACAACCGAAAAAGTACGAAGATTTTGATGGTCTAACCATATTTTGGGATTGTTGACGCCTTCCCAGCGAAATGTGTTCATCAGACGGTCGTACAGGATGTCCGAATCAATACGTCCCACATTCAGGATGTCATCAGCCGGCGTTCTGACGGGTACCAAACGATACGCCATTCCTTCCAATTGCAGGTATTGATCAAGCCCCACCGTTCCTTCGTGTTTGCATGATGTCCAGTAAATGGGACGTTCCCAGTTGTTGGCAGCGATGATTTCAAGCGCCATCCAGTATCCCTTTGTGAGCGCCGACTGAGAAATGCGGAAAGGCAACGAATCAAGCGTCAGTTCGGCGTCCTTTGGATGCACAGCGCCATTGGCAAGCACTTTTTGTTTGTCCACCGGCAGGTAAAAATGACGGCTCATGATATAATCTAATTCTACTCCCGGCTCGATGACCCATTTCGTTCGCTGATCATCGCTGTTGATAAAATCAAGCGCCTGCCGTAACGGAATGGTATCCTGATACTGATCAACGATGTACACTGCATTGCGTTTTCCGCGCAGGTACTTATCTTCAGTGAGCGTTATCGGCAACGGCGGAGAATGGTACGCTGCCTGTTTCATCTGGCTGATGTACCAGTCGGCGTGAAGAAGTTGCAGATTGACCACGCGAACGTCCGTCCGCACGCCTTCCACTTCCTGCAAATACCACAACGGGTAAGTATCGTTATCGCCTACGGTAAACAGAATGGCATTGGGTGCGCATGAGTTGAGATAATTGTAAGCAATGTCGCGAGCGGTGTAACGTCCCGAACGGTCGTGGTCGTGCCAGTTCTGCTGCGCCATGATAACGGGTACAGACAGCGAAAGCGTACAAGCCGCCACAGCAGCGACTTTTGCCGGTATTTTCCGGCTAAGCATGTCGTAGATAGCCGCCACGCCCAGCCCGATCCATATCGCGAAAGCGTAAAACGATCCTGCATACGCATAATCGCGTTCGCGTGGCTGCAACGGCGTCTGATTCAGATATATGACAATGGCGACGCCTGTCATGAAGAACAGAGCCATCACCACCCAGAAATATTTGACGTCGCGCTGCAACTGCCACAGCATTCCGATCAGTCCCAATATCAGCGGAAGCATGAAGTACCGGTTGCGACCGGCGTCGTTTCTGAAATGCTCCGGCAGATTGTCCTGCGGACCGATACGCGGCGTATCCATAAACGGTATCCCGCTGATCCAGTTTCCGTTGAGAATACTGCCATCGGCCTGAACATCGTTTTGCCTTCCTGCGAAATTCCACATAAAGTAACGCCCATACATGTGGCCAAGCTGGTAAGTAAAGAAAAAACGGAGGTTCTCAAAAAAAGTCGGTTTGTAAAGGTTTGCTTCCTTTCCGTCGTTTTGCGTCACCTTCAGGGGACGTCCCCTGATATTTCCCCACGATTGATACATCTCGACGTGCGAAGGATCAGAACTGTACATTCTTGGAAAAACGGTACAAAACCGCGAATCGTAATCAATTTTCAAATGACGCTGTACGATCTCGTAACGTCCGTACAATTTGGCATAAGCGGGAACGGTTTCCATCCGCTGTTCTTCGGGCGCGTTGTAGTACTGTCCGTAGAAAAGCGGACGATCGCCGTATTGTTCGCGATTGAGGTATTCCATCAACGCGAAGACATTGTCGGGACTGTTCTCGTCCATGGGCGGATTGGCCAACGAACGGATCACAATCATGCCGTAGGATGAATAACCGATGATGATCACCGTCACTGAAAGTAAGATGGTGTTCCACAGTCTTTTTTGATGTATATATGTATATCGGATACCCGCCACCATCGCCGACATCAATAACAGGATATATACCAGAACGCCGGTATTGTAGGGCATTCCGAAGGTATTGATAAACAGCAGTTCAAAATATCCGGCGATCTTCACCACCCAGGGAATAATCCCGTAAAGGATGCCGCCAAGTATCAGCATGGAACATAGAACAGTGAGAATGACGCCCTTGCGCGTAGGTTCGTATTTGCGAAAATAATATATCAGCACCATGGCGGGTATGGCCAGCAGGTTGAGCAGGTGTACGCCGATGGACAATCCCATGAGATAAGCGATGAGAATCAGCCAGCGGTTGGCGTAAGGCTGGTCGGCCGCTTCTTCCCATTTGAGCATCGCCCAGAACACAATAGCCGTGAAAAACGACGATGCGCCATACACCTCTCCTTCTACCGCCGAAAACCAGAACGTGTCGGAAAACGTATACGCCAACGCACCGATAACTCCGCAGAACTGAATAACTGAATCATTGAATAACTGATTGGTTGAATCCTGAAATTTTTGAATTTTTGAATCAATAATCCTTCGCGTAATATGCGTGATGCTCCAGCACAGGAACAAAATAGTAAACGCGCTGAAAAGCGCCGACAGTACGTTCACCATCCAGGCGACTTTATCTGCGCCGGGGGCAATCGCGGCAAACAGACGCGCTATAAGCAGGAACAGGGGCGCTCCGGGCGGATGCCCCACTTCGAGTTTATGGGCGGCGGTAATAAACTCGCCGCAATCCCAAAAACTGGCGGTTGGTTCGGCGGTGAGCAGGTAAGTGCAGAATGCAACGGCAAAGCAGAACCACCCTGTGATGTTGTTTAAAATATGGTATTGGCGCATGAGAAATTACGACCGTTTGCCTTCCGAGAGAGCGGCAAATTCGTCCCACTGCGCGTTGAGGAATGAATTGGCCGGCGTACCGGTAAAGGCCACGATACGGTATGCCAGACGAAGCGTGTCATCTTTCGGCATCACGAATTTTTCGCCTGCGGCAAACGAATTGAACGGTTGTGGTGAAAAATTGCCATAATCGCGTGTGAACCAAACGTTTCTGTCGAAAGGAGAACGTTTGTAAGGCGGCGACATGATGGCCACGCCCTCGACCAATCCGTCATTACGACCGTAACGTTTACCGTAGGAGGCCACCCAGCGGGCGGGCTTGTCAAGCGTATTTTCCTGCGTTTGCTGTCCTTCGCTGTTGAGCAGTACGCCGCCGCCGTCTACGGACAGGTCATCTTCGGTGCGCACGCCAAAAAAACCGTGATTCGTTTTCTCGAAAACAACTTCAGTTAACGCTTTCATTTCAATATAACTGTCGAGCGTGTAGGTCTCGTCGTCAATAATATTCAACAGATAACGGCGTTTATCGGCAATGATTGGTTCGCCTTCAAACGGCGTCCAGAGACATTCGTTCAGTATCTCCACCGATTTTTCGGTACATTCGCCCAATTCAAGTTTTTTTGAAACGATACGATCCTTGTCGGGATTGTTTTGCCAGTAGTTCCGGCCATTCACCTTGTCGGCTCCGAAAAAGACGCCGCGATGGTGCGGCCATGGCTGTCCTGTTTCCGTTACTAACGACAAACCCGATTTGAGCGCCCTGAGCGGATAAAAATAAGGGTATTTCTGTAAGGCTTCGGCACGGTAACAGGTCAGAACTGCGTTCTTCCAGCGAATCCATACAGCCGAATTTTGCGAATCATAAATATATGCCGTCAGATGCTGAGCGGAAGGATCGCCATACTGAGGAATCGGTTTGTCTGCAAAAACGTACCTCCCGAATCCCAGTGCACCGACAGTCAAGAGTGAACTTTTTAAAAAATCGCGACGTTCCATAATTTGTTCTTTTTAAAGTTATACTTTGATGAAATTATGCTTTATGTTTTTTATCGTCTTTCCGTTTTTTCATGCTGATCAGGTCATACACGAGCGGCGCGGCGCTGAATATCGACGAATAAGTGCCAACGACAATACCAAAGAGCATGGCGAAAGCAAATCCGCGTAACATTTCGCCGCCGAAGATACAGATAATCAACAATACGAATGCGGTGGAGAGCGATGTATTCATGGTACGTCCCAAAGTACTGTTGATGGCCGAGTTGTACAGTTCCTTCATCGGCCGTTTGGGATACAGGCTGATCCACTCGCGGATACGGTCGAAAACGATCACCGTGTCGTTGATGGAATAACCGATGACGGTAAGAATAGCCGCAATGAAGTGCTGGTCGATTTCCATTGAGAAAGGCGCTATTTTCCACATCAACGAATACAGGCCGACCATGATGACGGTGTCGTGGAACTGCGATACTACGGCTGCCAGACCGAACTGCCAGTTGCGAAAACGCATAAAGATATACAGGAACATGACCACTAACGACAGAAATACGGCAATAACGGCGTTTCGCTTGATGTCGCTGGCGATGCTGGGACCTACTTTTTGCCGGTTCATCAGGTTGTTCTCGCGGAACTGTTCGAGGGTAGTTCCCTCAGATAACAGGTTCACATCCATGGCGCCCTGATACATACGGTTTTCTACGATACTGTCGATGTCCATCGTAAAATCAGGATTCAGTTCTTCATCCATCAGATAAGAAGTAGTGATTTTTACCTGATGATCGGAACCGAATGTTTTCACTTCGGGCATATTGTCGTCGAAGACTTTACGCAACGACGACTGCAGTTCCACCGTATTCACCGGCTGTGCAAAACGAACCGTGAAACTGCGTCCGCCCGTAAAGTCGATACCATATGTAAATCCTTGAAAAATCATGGATACCAAACCGATACCGATCACGCAGAACGAAAAGACATACATTTTTTTACGAACGCCGATAAAGTCAAATTTGGAATTGCGTAAGACGTTTTCGGTGACAGGCATCGAAAATTTAATGTTCATATTTTTATTGAGTTGCCACTCGAAAATGAGGCGCGAAACAAAGATGGCGCAGAACAGGGAGGTAAGGATACCGAGCACCAGCGTGGTGGCAAACCCCTGAATAGGGCCTGTACCGTAGAAAAACAGCACTATGCCGGTAAGTAGCGTGGTAACGTTACCGTCGATGATGGCTGAATAAGCGTTTTTGTAACCGTCGGACACGGCTAAGCGTATCCCTTTACCCGCCCGCAATTCTTCGCGTATTCGCTCGAAAATGATGATGTTCGCGTCGTTGGCCATACCGAACGTCAGTACGATACCGGCAATACCGGGCAGGGTAAGCACCGCGCCCAGCGAGGCTAAAACGCCCATCAGGAAAAACATATTGACCAGTAGCGCCATGTCGGCAACCATACCAGCGCTGCTGTAATAAAACGCAAGATAAAGCAACACCACAATCAAAGCGATCACGAATGACATCAAACCGAAGCGGATAGATTCCTTACCCAAAGTAGGCCCTACCACTTCGTTCTGAACGACGCTTGCCCTGGCGGGAAGTTTACCCGATTTGAGAACATTGGCAAGGTCGGTGGCTTCGTTGATGGTGAAATTTCCGGTGATTTGCGAATGGCCGCCGGTAATTTCAGTCTGTACCGTTGGCGACGAATATACATGGTCGTCCAATACAACGGCGATACAGCGTCCGATGTTGTCTTTGGTCATGCGCGCCCATGTTTGTGCGCCTTCCGTGTTCATCGACATCGAAACTTCTGCCGAAGAACCGCCCATCTGTCTAAAGTCGGCGCGCGCGTCGGTAATCACATCGCCGCTAAGCGGAGCGCGACCATCGCGACCGGTCACCTTGATAGCATAAAGTTGAACTATATCTGTTTCTTTCTCCGTTCTCGGATCTTTGATGGGTTTTACGCCCCACAGGAAACGCACGTCGCGGGGAAACAGTTCGCGAATCTGCGGAATCGACAGATAACGGTTTACTTTTGCGGTATCCTTCACAGATGACATACCTACCACCGAACCCGACGTCAACTGGTTTTGCGACGTTGAAGGATTTAATACCGCGAACAGAGGGTAGTCCTTCATCTGGTCGCCCTGCTGCAATGCGGCGCTGTCGGCGGCTGTGGGCGTCTCCTGCGATAAACGCTGGAGCAGTTCCGAAGTTTTTGAGGTATCCTGCGAAGCCGGCGTAACCTGTGCTGCGGTAATGGCCTTTGTGCTGTCGGACAATTCATTCCGTCCGGCGCTTTCTATTTCTCTGATCTTGTCGTTGGCCTGCACTAAATACTGATATATTTCCGGGTTTTCGTAAGTTTCCCAAAATTCAAGGTTTGCCGAACCTTGCAACAGTTTCAGCACACGTTCGGGTTCTTTGATGCCGGGAAGTTCAACCAGAATACGTCCTTTGGTTTCCAATTGCTGAATGTTGGGCTGCACCACCCCGAAACGGTCGATACGGGTGCGGATGATATTGAACGCATTGTCGATGGAACTGTTCGATTCGGTGCGCAATACACGGAGCACTTCATCGTTGGTGGCGTCGAATTTGATTTTTTCGCCTAATTCGGGCGTCCGGAAAATAGCGGCTAAACGGGCATTGGGGTCTATTTCGCGGAAAGCGCGGCCAAATGTCGTGATGTAATCGTCCTGACTGGTGATTTGCATCTGAGCGGCACGGGCAAGCGCCTGCTGAAAAGTGGGGTCAGGGTTGTAGTTGGACAACGCTTTGACGACGTCGGCAACCGACACTTCGAGAATCACGTTCATCCCGCCTTTCAGGTCGAGCCCCAGATTGATTTCCCGTTCCTTACATTCCTTATACGTATACTTACGCATTCCCAGAAAGTTGTAAACTTCCATGTTGGATATGGAATCCAAGTAGTAGTTTTCTTTTTTATAGTCGCCATCTGCATATCTTCTGGCTTCTTTCTCAACGGTCCATGTTTTCCATGTAAATAACAACTGATACAGGCACACTAAGGCCATCGCTATGGCAAACGTCCTGATAATTCCTTTATTACGCATTTTTATTTTTTATTATTTTAACGTTTTTGATTTAAAAAATCGGGCGCAAATATACAACTTTTTTTAATGTTACCGACAAGCATATAATTATTTCCTGACCAACAACCACACATCCCCATGGTCTTTATATGCCGCGCGTATACCGAAGATTTTTGCGCGGGCGGCTTTTTCATCGTCATATCCTCCCACCGAAATACGGAACAATCCGTTTTCGCTTTCGAGAATTACCGGAGTAAAACCTTCTTTTGCAAGGTTGGTGCATTCCTGTCGTGCATTTCCGATAATCTTGAACGAACCGATGATCACGTAATACCTGTACAAGGTTCTGTCGGTCTGGTCTATCGGTTTTACCTTTTCAGAAAGAACGGTAATTTCCGCTTTGGAATTTTCTTCCATCAGAGGCGGCAAATCGCTTTTCGCCGTTTTTTTCGTACCGCTGCATGAACCAATCACTAATGCACATACAACAAAAATCATGAATGACCTGATTTTCATAAAAATTATTTTAATAATGAATAGATTAAATTTTCGGCAAAGTAACTTATTTCTTTTGGAAAAGAAAAATGAAAAAAACAATAAAATAAAACTGCTATCTTTGCAGCAAAAAAAATTATGTTGTAAGTAATCATAAATGAAACCACCATAGTTCGATTTTTTTAATTTTTTAACCGTTTTTAGTATAACCATAATTTATTTTCGTATGAAACATTTTACATCGGTGCATGATGTTACCAATCTGAAACAACTTCTTGAAGCGGCTTTTACCATCAAAAACAATCCGTTTCAATACGAAACGCTGGGTAAGCGCCGCACTATGGGTTTGCTGTTTTTCAACTCAAGTCTGCGTACGCGCCTCAGCACACAGAAAGCCGCCCAAAATCTGGGAATGAATACGATGGTTCTCAACATCAACGAGGACAGTTGGAAAATTGAAACCCAGTTTGGCGTAGTGATGAACGGCGACAAAGCGGAGCACATCAAGGAAGCGGCGGCGGTGATTGGTCGTTATTGCGACATCATTGGCGTACGCTCGTTTCCGACGCTGAAAGACCGCGAAGCCGACTATTCCGAGAGCGTCATCAACCAGTTTATCCAATATGCGGGCGTTCCAGTCGTGAGTATGGAATCGGCCACACGCCACCCGTTGCAGTCGTTCGCCGACGTCATCACCATCGAGCAGTACAAAAAGACGGAGCGTCCGAAGGTGTTGCTGGCCTGGGCGCCGCATTGCCGTGCGTTGCCGCAGTCGGTTCCCAACTCGTTTGCCGAATGGGCTGTTGCCGCCGGATATGAAGTGGTTATCACTCATCCCGAAGGCTACGAACTTGACCCGATGTTCACCCAAGGCGCCGCCATCGAGTACGACCGCGAAAAAGCATACCGGAACGCCGATTTCGTGTACGTCAAGAACTGGTCGTCGTACAACGATTACGGCAAAATTCTTTGCGAAGACCTCGCATGGACATGCAACGCCAAAAACATGGCGCTGACCAGCAACGCCAAGTTCA
>Ga0082212_10009847_pt1 | contig 12290 bp, 7 predicted proteins | sample TergutNt197P3_FD_71548 | JGI IMG/M metagenome (GOLD analysis project Ga0082212, IMG submission 71548) | Neocapritermes taracua P3 segment gut microbial communities from Petit-Saut dam, French Guiana - Nt197 P3 | ecosystem: Host-associated > Arthropoda: Insects > Digestive system > Gut ... | reverse complement strand
CGGCACTAACTTCAAAATTCCTGCTTTTGCTGTTATTGTAAAAATTTACTTTTGCTTTGCCTGTTGCGTCGGGTGTTACAGACGGATTCCAGTATAAGGTGCGGCGATAGTCGAAATTATCGAGTGTAGGCGGTAATTCAGAATAGTTTGGACTGTAAAATTCATTTACCGTGCTGTATCCATCCAACCATGTTTTGCGTACTCCTTTGGCGCCTTCTGCGGGTTCTTCTCCTTCAGGATAGGTTTCAATAAAAACAACGCAACCAAATGTTGTAGCTATAAAATATAGTTTTTCTTTAATTTCGGGGGGGACTATTACATACTTAAGTAAAGTGCTCAGGTTTTCGTTAACGTAAATATCTTTTATTGCACTAAGACGGAATTGTTTATATTCAAAATAGTCATATTCCATGGAAATATCAACGGGCTTATTATTGACTACGATAAGCGCAAACTTACCGTTGTATGTTAACGTTTCTTGAATTGAACTCATAATATTAGTAGTAGGCGCATCTTGGTTAAATGAAAGAGCCATATTGGGCACACCTCTGGTAAATATTAGTCCTCCTTTCGTGGCTACCGCATAACCATCTGTTATGGAGAATTTATGATTCGTTTGCAACAGTAAATGGTGCAGATCGTCAGGTATATAATCGCCGCCGTCGTAGAGGTCGTCATATTCCGAAGCCACATCATAATAGGCTACCGATGTCGATTTGTTGTGATAGATTTCCTGTTCCTTAGAATTTCTTCTTGCTGTTACCGTTACTTCTTCCAACTGGAGTACCCTCTGTTCAATGCCCAGTCTCTTTAACGAATCCTGATAAGCAGCAAAAAATGAGGCATAATCATCTTCAATATCTTCGGGCGTATCTTCTTCTACTATTATGGTCTCAGTATATTTTTCGGAAACGTTTACCTGCAAATCTGAATATCTGTATCTTTTTGGTTTGGGGCTAAAAAGTCTGTCTAACTTAATAATATAGTTCATTTGTTTTCCATTTTCGGTTGCCACCAGCGCCGTGCTCCATTTTCCATGCACATCCAACACAAAAGAAAAGCGCCCTTGGTTATCAGTTACAAGGGGATCAATAGTATATGCTTTATCCCAATCTTCTTCTCCCGGTTTTAGCAGGAATAAGGAAACATCAATATTCGGCTGTGGAACTTGCTTACCAAAAATTTTAAAAGCAACAACCTGCCCGTTGGTTTCTATTCCCTGCTCGGCAAGATACTTTATTTCAAACTCTTCAACCCCCGCCATCTGCTCCCACGAATAACGCCGCCAGCCCTGTACCATCAACAATACATCAAGCGCTTTATGTCTTACAGCATCATCGCCGTCTTCAAAATAATATGCAGGATTGCGCACATATCCTTTTATCTCGGACATCAGCAAAAGGTCGGTCAAAATGTTATGCCTGCTCTCAACTTCGTTGGCGCCGTCTCTAACAGCTATTGAAAATGTGACGTTCACAGGATTATAATTTTTATCAGCAACAGTTATTTCCATATCAACCAGTTCGTGAGGCATGTAAAAGCGTTTGTCGGTTTGTATCGCTATATCCAACTGCGATTCTCTTTTGCCTGTAAAAATCAGTCGGTCGCAAAGAATTTTACCTGTGCTGTCAAACAAAACTATTTGCGAAACACCGGATGGCAACAGAGTTTTATCCATTTTAAAGATTTCCACATTGTTTGCAACTAACACAAAACTATAGTTTTGCAACACCCCACCGTTTAATACAGCTACGCCAAGCATCTCGGCAGGTGTATTTTCGCTTTTCTGCAAAATAATTTCAATACTGTCCGCGTATGACAGATTATCAACTGTCATCGCAACTCCCTGAGGTAAGACTGCGGGAAGGTCAAACGAATATTTTCTGCCCGAATATTCCACTTCGGCTATATCCCTTCGTCTGCCTGTAGCGCCGGTGGGTGTATATACAAACACGCCACGCCCTTCGTGTGAGGTTATGATTTGTGATAATTCTTCTCCTGATGCATTTTTAACAATGCCTGTAACATCTATCGGATTGCCAACTTCATCGGTGGCTTCAAAAGCAACACGAGAAGCTACGCCCTGAATCAGATTGCCTCCTTCGGGGAAAAAGCGAAGATTTACAGCTTTCTCTCTTTCAGGTCGTTCACGTTTCATCGGATAATTGCCTGTGCCCCATCTGCCATAGCTCATCATCTCTTTTTCCTCATAATTGCCCTCAATCTTTGGCTGACTGAAAACAGGCAACAGGCGGGAAAAAATAACATCTTCGCCAAAATTCAGCATGTATTTTGTGTAGGCTCGAACTTCATAAAAGCCCGAATAAAAAGGAAGACGATTCAGCGTAAAATCGCCGTGACACTGACCGTCTTCAATTGGCAGTATCAGCTTGTCAGTAATCTCGCCGCCCGGATTTAACAGTTCGACATACAGCGTTTTGCTCAATTCGCTCAACTGATTCTGCGCGGAAGTAACAACATAACACTTAAACCAAATGTTATCGCCCTGATAATAACTCGTATTGTCGAAATGAAGATAGACTTTCTCCTGTGGAATGTTGCTTGAAAAACTTTGAAGCGACTGAATATAAGGAGTTAACTCGCCAAGCTCGTCGTCAAAATCCAATTCCTGACCATAAGCTTGAAGGCAAAGGAAAAAAGCGAAAAATATAACGAGATTTCTCAAAGCAAATGATTAAAATATTATTAATAAATATGGTTCCAAAACAGCAGAAAAAAATAAATATAGCGGCTAAATTTACGTATATTTAATCGAATGCTGAATTTTTGTCGGAAATGTTATGAGAAACATTTCAACATTGACTTTTATTATGGTTTTATTAATTTAGCGCCTGCAATTTTACCGATATGAAATTAGAAGAGAGAGTATCAGCATTTGCAGCACTCGGGAAAAAACTCAGGGAATTAATTAATTCAGGCGACTCTAAACTGTCGGAAACTGTTAATTGTCAGCATTTAAAAAACGCATGGTTTACGCCCGAAAACGTGAGGTTTGCCATATCGTCAATAGCCGAAAGCCTTACAGAAGAATCTATTAAAAAATGGCTGTCGAAATATCCTGACTTATCAAACGTAAACCAACCTAAAACAATAGGCGTTATAATGGCAGGAAATATTCCGCTTGTGGGTTTTCACGATTTTATGTGCTCGCTAATTACAGGTAACAGAATCATTGCAAAAACAAGTTCAAAAGATTCCGACCTTATTGTTTACATCGCACAAATGCTTTGCGAAATAAATAGCGAGTTCAGTAAATTAATAGATTTTACCCAAAACTCTCTTTCGGGTTTTGACGCTGTAATAGCAACCGGAAGCAACAATACGTCAAGATATTTTGAATATTATTTCGAAAAATACCCGCACATTATCCGCAAAAACAGAAACAGTATTGCCGTCATTGACGGAGACGAGTCGGAGCAAGAACTTAAAGAACTTAGCCGCGATGTATTTTCCTACTTTGGATTAGGATGCAGAAACGTTTCAAAAATCTATATACCAACAGGATATAAGTTAAATAATTTAATCGACAATTGGAATGATTACGCTAACGTCATAAACAACAACAAGTATGCTAACAATTACGATTTTTATAAAGCCGTATTCCTTGTAAACAAAGATAAATTTATCGACGCTGGTTATTTGTTATTAAAAGAAGAAATTGCCATTTCTTCGCCGGTTTCGGTTTTGTATTATGAATATTATGACTCAAAAACAGAACTCGAAACCAACATCGAAAAACATAAAAACAATATTCAATGTATAGTTTCAAAAAACGACGTTCCGTTTGGAAAATCTCAAAATCCTCATTTATGGGACTATGCAGACGGAATTGATACAATAGATTTTCTTTTAAAAATAAAATAGCCGATTTTTGTAATAATAAAAAATATTATATTGCAACGCCTAATTTTTTAAAAACATGGTATATAAATTTGTAGTGTTATCTGATGAGGATCAATCGTTTGTAAGAGAATTTGAATTCCTCGACACACATACCCTGCTTGATTTTCATAACATGCTGCAGGATGAACTTGAATTTGATAAGTCGCAAATGGCGTCTTTTTATACAACAACCGACAACTGGGAAAAAGATGAAGAATTTACCCTTTTCGACATGGGAACCGGTTCATCAACTATGGAAGCAGCAGTTTTGGAAGATATCATTATCCGCAAAAATCAGAAAATGCTCTACATATTTGATTTCTTTAATGAAAGAGGTCTTTTTGTTGAGTACGTTGGCGAAGAAAAAGAAGACAAAAGTAAAGAATTGCCGGCTTGTACAAATTCAAAAGGAATTCCTCCTAAACAGGTGGTTTTTGGTAGCAGATCCCGCAAACTGTATGATAATTTTGTTGTATCGGACGACGATGACGACGATGATGATGTTGACATTGATATAGACGATGTTGACGACTTTTTCCTGAGTGAAGAAGACGAAGAAGATTCGGATTTTGACAACGACAGCACTAACGAAGAGGAAGAAGAATAGCCCGGCAAGGGTTATTTGCAAATGACAAATAATCTTATAATAATTCTCGGACCCACGGGAGTCGGAAAAAGCGATATAGCTGTTGAACTTGCACAATGGCTGAAGTGCGATATTATTTCTGCCGATTCAAGGCAATTTTACAAGGAAATGAAAATCGGAACGGCTGTGCCCGACAACCGGCAACTAAATGCGGTAAAACATCATTTTGTTCAGTTTCTTCCTGTCGATTCATATTACAGTTCGAGCCTGTTCGAAAGAGATGTTTTGAAACTGCTTACGCAGCTTTTTTTAACCAGCAAAACGGCAATTATGGCAGGCGGCTCAGGATTATACATAGATGCCGTATGCAATGGTATTGATGATATTCCCGATATTGATAATGCCGTAAGAGAAAAATACAACGCAATGTACGCCGAATCGGGAATTGAAAATTTGCGAGTTGCCCTCAAACTGCTCGATCCCGAACATTACGCCAAAGTTGACCTGAAAAATCATAAGCGTATAATTAGGGCATTGGAAATCTGCGAATCGACAGGTCGCCCATATTCGTCATTTCTTAATAAACGTAAAGTTCAAAGAGATTTCGGAATCATTAAAATAGGACTTTCAAGAAATCGTGAAAAACTATACGAAATAATCAATAAACGAGTCGATAAAATGATAGCAGAAGGTCTTGAAGATGAAGCAAAAAGTCTATACGGTCTGAAACATCTTAACGCAATGAACAGCGTTGGATACAAAGAATTTTTTCATTATTTCGACGGGCAGATAACAAGAGAAGAAGCAATATCATTAATAAAAAGAAACAGCAGGCGATACGCCAAAAGGCAAATGACCTGGTGGGCAAAAGACAGCGAAATCACTTGGTTTGACGCCGGAGCAAAAGAAGAAATTTTCCGGTTTGTCGGCAAAGCGCTGTCAGGTAAGGAACTTTAACCGTTGAATAACATCAGCCGGATTGCCGGAATTAAATACGGAAGCTCCGGCTACAAGCACATTTACTCCGGCTTTTATCAGTTTTGACGCATTGCAGGTATCTATGCCGCCGTCCACTTCAATCAATATTTCATAACCGCCCGAGTCAATCATCTCTCTTAATATTTCAATTTTATTATAGCTTTCCTGAATGAATTTTTGCCCGCCAAATCCGGGATTAACTGTCATAATCAGCACTAAATCTACATAAGGCAATATGTTTTTTAAAAGTGATACGGGAGTATGCGGATTAAGCGCCACTCCGGCTTTCATTCCCAGCTCTCTTATCGCTGTAACGGTGCGATGCAAATGAGCGCACGCTTCATACTGCACCGTAAGGATATGCGCTCCGGCATCTCTGAAGCGAGTTAAATACCTGTCGGGATCGACAATCATAAGATGAACGTCCATTGGTTTGACAGTAAGTTCTTTTACCCTGTCGAGAACCGGAAACCCGAAAGAGATATTCGGTACAAACACCCCATCCATAATATCAAGATGAAGCCAGTCGGCAACACTGTTGTTAACCATGCTGATTTCATCTCCAAGCTTTCCAAAATCGGCAGCAAGAAGCGACGGCGCAACAAGATGATCTGTTTGTAGTATTGTCGTATTATTATTCATCTCAGATATGATTCTAAAAATTATTTTTGTTTAAAGTTCAAATTTAAGAATTTATATTGAATTATTCATATCATTATTGTTGGTAGTGTCAAACATCTACATTCAACTTTTTTTGTAAAAATGAAAAGTTGTATATTTATGATTTCAATTTAAAGAAAATGAGAGATGAATAGACGTCGCTTTGTTACATCAGCTTCTTTGGCATCCTGTTTGCCAATGGCATCCTGTCTTTCTGCCAATCAGAAAGATGCAAGTTTTTACATTAAACCGATTATCGGCTCATGGTTCGAATTTGAACATCATAATCAAGTAGGCGCAAAACACTGGAATCAAGCATTGCCAAAGTTTACAACCGAACAATGGAAAACACTAATCTTTGAGATGCACGAAATTGGATTGGAATATCTCGTTTTGCTTTCTGTTGCATACGAAGGAAAAACCTATTATTCTTCAATATTGCAACCGAGACATGATTTTGTATGCGAAGACCCTTTGGAAGCAGTTTTATCTGCCGCAGATGAATGTGGAATAAAGTTTTTCATCAGCAATGATTATTGGTCTGACTGGCGGCAGGTAGAAAAAGCCATGAAAGAGGAAGATATTTGGCGTATTAGAGAAAATGGCATGGAAGAAACAGCCGAGAAATATTCTCATCATAAGAGTTTTTACGGATGGTATTACCCTAACGAATCCGAACTTCATCAGGTTTTTGACGACGTTACAATTAACTACATTAATCGCTGTTCGCAAATCGCACGTTCTTTAACGCCTAACGCACTTACGATGGTTGCTCCTTACGGAACCCAATATATCAAAATAAACGATCAGTATATCCGGCAGTTAGAACAATTAGACATCAATATCATAGCCTATCAGGATGAAGTAGGCGTTCAAAAAATAAAAGTCGGAGAAACCAGCAAGTATTTTGAGGATTTATATAAAATGCACGCCAAAGCCGGCAGAGCAAGATTATGGGCTGATGTGGAAATTTTTGATTTTGAAGCTGAAATTTATCGCAGCGGAGCCATAGCTGCTCCGTTTGAAAGAGTGTTGCAGCAATTAACTGACGTATCTCCTTACGTAGAACATATCTTGGTCTATCAATATCAAGGCATGTTGAATAAACCCGGCACTACTGCTTTTGCGGGGCACAAAGATTCGGAAAAACTATATACGGATTATGTGCAGTGGCTGCATAGTACACATAAATAGTTGTCTTTTAATGATATGTTGGATACATTTCATTCAACCACTTCCATAGTATTCAAAAGATAACCAGCTCCGGCAAATTTATCAATTATAAACAGTGCATATCGTATGTCGATGCTTATGTTGCGGCTTTGTTCGGGATTAAAAGCCATGTCGCTGGCTACTCCTTCCCATGCTCTGTCGAAATTAACTCCTATAAGATGTCCGTTGGCGTTAATAACAGGACTGCCCGAATTGCCTCCCGATGTATGATTATTAGCAATAAAACACACCGGTATCTCGCCGTGCTGAGCGTATCTTCCATAGTCTTTCGACTTGTACAACTCTTTCAGTTTATCGGGTACATCGTAATCATAAATTTCAGGATTATCTTTTTCCATAATCCCATTAAGAGTGGTGTAATGAGTAAAATAAACAGCGTCTTTAGAAAAATAGCCATTAACCGAGCCATACGCTACTCTTATTGTTGAGTTTGCATCGGGATAAAACAACCTGTCCGTTTCATATTTCATTTGCAATGCCATGTATCGTGAATTAAGTTTTTGCTGCTCTCTCGTCAGTTTTGCAAGCTCAGGTCTTACTTTATTATCCAAAAAATCAACAACTGCAGATGAAAGAACATACAAAGGCTCTTGATTTTTCCCAAACAATGTATCTCCATCTATATTTTGTACAAAAGCTTTAAAACGATTTTCGTCTGTAAATACAGATTTCGAAAAAATCTCGTCTGCCAACGCTTTGAAATTACCTTTACATGAGTTTTTCATCTGTGTATATTCAGGTATCAGCCATTTCGGTTCTACACGCTCGCCATACAGGTTCATTACCTCAACAAACAGCTTTTTATCTATTTCGATATTATAATTTTTAAAAAATTCATCAGAAGCATTTATTATTTGGCTTCTTTTTATTTCTATTTTCTCTGTATTTTCTTTTGTCATGGCAGAGAATGAACTATTAAAGTTTGCAATCATATCGGCAAGCGTCTTTATATCTCTGGCAAGGTTGAAAACCTCAGCGCCGTAATTAAAGAAAACCTCGTTAGTATAGTTATTTACCACCGAATACTCTTTCAGTCCGTCATAAAGCGCAGCATATTGCTGAAGAATTGTCCCATACTCTTTGCTTATTTCATTATCGGCATTAATCCATTTTGTCAGATTTTCTTCATATTGGCGTTTTTTGTCGATAGTTTCCATTTTATCAAGCCCCAGATTTTCGCCTATCCACTTTTTCCACGAATTTGCAAGATTCGATTTCTTTGCGGCATATTGAATCCGTACCAAAGGGTCATTATTCATTGCCTCTTCTATTATGTCGATTTTCTTTGTCCGTATCTCAATCATTTTGGGATTCAAATAATTTCTTATCATGTCAATATGAAAAGAAGGCACATATTCGTATGTTACGCCCGGATAACCAAACACCATTGTAAAATCATCTTCCTTAACTCCCTGCAGCGATATAGGAAAAAAATAAACCGGCTTGTAAGGCACATTATCTTTCGAATATTCGGCAGGCTTATTGTTTTTATCGGCATAAATTCTGAACAGCGAAAAATCGCCGGTATGACGGGGCCACACCCAATTATCGGTTTCGCCGCCAAACTTGCCTATCGCCGATGGAGGAGCTCCAACCAGCCTGACATCTCCAAATATCTCGTTGACAAACAGGAAGTATTGATTTCCCATATAGAACGGTCTTACCGCAGCCGTATATCTTGTGCCTCTGACAGCTTCGCGGACAATACCGTCAATATTTGCGCTTATCGTTGCATTGCGTTCGCTTTCGCTGGTTTCGTCTGCAATTCCTCTGAAAACCCTTTCGGTAACATCTTCTATTCTTTTGAGAAAAACAACAAACAGTCCGGGATTCGGCAACTCTTCATCCGCCGACATTGCCCAAAAGCCGTTGGTAAGATAGTCGTGTTCCAGTGACGAATGTTTTTGAATTTCCTCATATCCGCAATGGTGGTTGGTTATAAGCAATCCGTCCGAAGAGATTACCGCGCCAGTACACTTTCCGCCAAAATGGATAACCGCATCTTTCATACACGCCTGATTAACGCTGTAAATATCTTCGGCAGATAGCTTGAATCCTTTCTCCTGCATCAGTTTAATATTAAACTTTTCGATGAGCAAAGGTATCCACATACCCTCGTCGGCTTTTGCATTATATCCGAAACTGAGGATTAGGATTAGCGAGGCGGTTAAAAGTTTTCTCATGCTTATTTATATAATGTTAGAAACTGTTTAAAGTTCAAAGGTAACTTTTAATTGTTTTTTATTAATTGTTTTTTATTATATTTGCTATCTCATAACTCATAATTTATAACTCATAACTTATGAACTTTGTTAATAACTCTCGCCCCAATTACTTGCAAATACCATTGAGTTTTTTTTCAACGCTCTGTTAAATAATCTGTTAAAACCACACTTAATCCCAATGGGTAACGATTTAGTAACGAACTGTTTTTCTTTGTAATTCATTAATTTGCTCTCAAATAACTCTGTTTTTTGACAAAAATATGTTTTTTTGCGTTTTTTAAAAAATAAATGGTCTGAATTTTTACCCTATTTTAATAGTAGTAACAGGGTAAAAATTCGTTAATAACTGTTTATTATTATGCCGCTTTTTTGGAGTTGATTTTGTCCATGCGTTCCTGAATGACCTTCCGTTTTTTTAGATATTCTTCGTTATGTTTTCTCTCAATTTCAGCCATGTCTTCGGGAAAATGGTATTTTACCAATTCAATAAGCAAAGCCGATTTTTTGCTGACGCCCGATGTATTGGACATTGCATGAATAATAAAATCACGTTTCAGAATGTTTTTTTGGTAATCAGTCAGCGCAGTATAAAGATCAACTCTTTCTTCCTCCGTCATTTTTCGATCTTCGGGCAATCCGAACAGTTCATTATGCCTGACGTCCAGAAAAGGCAGCAGGATATAATTAATCAGCGTATCCTCAAACGGAGTTATTTCCGCCGGCGGAATGACAATATCTTTAATCAGTTTTTTTGCTTCATCAACAACCTTACAAAGAGCTTCTTCCCTGTTTTTCCTGTCCTTTTGCTCAAGTGTTGTTATCAGATCGGGCTTTTCATCCGGATTGTTGTTGTCAACGGCTGCAGTCGGACTGTTATGTGTACCGTTCAGATTATCAGGATCGGTATGACTTTTTGATGAAGAGTCTTGAGCGCTGTTTGGACTATTGGAACTGTTTGTACTTTTGCTGTCGCGGTTTTCAGTTTTGTTTTCTTCGGGTTGTGCTGCCATTACGTAACCCTGTACAACGGCAAGGTTTTCAATAATGACTACCTTTTGTGCAAGCCCTTTTTCAAGCAAACCCTGCAAAGCGTTCCACTTGGTCTGTTTGGCTTCGAACTCACTCTGCACCTGCTCATATCCGGCTTTATTGCCTGCAAAATCACTTTCATCAGGCATTACGGGATTATCAGGCATCAGATAGACTTTTCCCGATTTTACCTCGATGCCAAGCTCAAACAACCTTGCAATAATCTCTGCGTGGACGCCTTCGCCGTTGTTGAAAAAAACATCAACTCTTTCATTGCCAACAGCTGACAGCACGCCGTCGACAATGAAGTTTTCCTGTTTTTTTACAAGACAGATATGGCGGGTACAGCGCCCGATTTCCGGTGCGGGAAACAATGAATAATACTCTGAGTTGTACATACATTCCGCACATTCTGTCTTGTCGAACGAAAAACGCGACAGTAAAACCGTGTACGTTTCTTCCAACTTTTCTTTGAAATTTCTAAAAGACAGGTTTTTCCAGTTGTTGGAAGGTACCTCTGTTTCCAGATGATCCCTGAACAGTTGTTTCTGGATGGAAGACTCCAGTTTGGATATTTCCACACCCATGCCGATAGTTATTTCCTCAATGTCCAGAAACCTTTTAACTTCGGGTATCAACCGTACAAGGCTGAGTCTGTTGTGGATGAAAGTTTCTGACTTGCCGAAACGTTCTGAAATATACCTGATGTCTTTTCCCCTGTCAAGAATGGTTTTGAACATTTCGCCTTCTTCCGATGGCAGGATGTCCTGACGCTGAAGATTTTCGGAAACCATCAGGTCAAAAGCGGCTTCATCATTCAGTTCGCGGACAGTACATGGAATAGTTTCCAATCCGGCAATTTTCGCTGCACGGTAACGGCGTTCACCGAAGATGATTTCATACTTTTTACCATCATCGCGGGACACTTCCCTGACTGTTATCGGCTGCAAAACACCGTGTTCGATGATGTTCTGTGCAAGTTCTCCGAGAGTCTCTTCATCGAAGTACCTGCGCGGGTTCATCGGGTTGGGAACGATTTCATCGATCCTGACCTCAAGAGTTTTTGAGTGCGTGGACTTTGGGGATGATTGAGACGTCTGTTCCGTGTCCTGCTTTTCAACAACCGATGGTTCGGTTACGGATTGTTCTTCGACCGTTTGATCAACGGTTGTCGTTGCTTTTGCAACTTTCTTCTGATTTGTTTTTTTTGTACTCATTTTGTTTAATTATTAGATTGTTAGTTAAAGCTGAGTAACTGAATAACTGAGTAACTGATTAATTGAGAGTTGAGAGTCAAAATGATAAGTTTTTCAATTCTCCGTTATTCTATTATTCTGTTATTCTGATTGGATTCGTTTTCATTGTATCGAGATTGAGGAAAATGCCGTGATATTCAATCATGCACTCGCGGAACAGTTTCCAGAGCAAGCCGCATCCTAACTGCGCCAGAGTGGAATTGATGAACAGATCCTGTTTATGCAGAGCTTCAGCAAGCGAACAGCTCGGACCCGATTCCTTGTCGTCAAGCTGTGTATAATCGAATAACTCAGTTACCGGCGGCAGACGGCTGACAGTTTTGAACTTTTCCGATGCAGGCTGCTTTATTTCGTTTGAGCCGAGCACAACCTGTCCTGTGGTGCGCGTATTGCCGAAATCCAGCCAGTAGATGAATTTTT
>Ga0082212_10007085_pt2 | contig 12290 bp, 16 predicted proteins | sample TergutNt197P3_FD_71548 | JGI IMG/M metagenome (GOLD analysis project Ga0082212, IMG submission 71548) | Neocapritermes taracua P3 segment gut microbial communities from Petit-Saut dam, French Guiana - Nt197 P3 | ecosystem: Host-associated > Arthropoda: Insects > Digestive system > Gut ... | reverse complement strand
ACAGGACTCGAACCTGCGACCTCCGGGTTATGAGCATGCCCTGCATTGCACTACTGAAACTCATTGCGTATTATCTAGAATTATTAAAACATTCCCGAATTCATTCTTGCAAGTTATTTGGGTGATTGAAGCCTACCAAGACGTACCGAGGGTTTTATGGTTCTCCAATTCTCTGTGTCGTTTTATATGTCGTTTCTGGTATTGGCAAACTCTGAAAAGTTGCTATACTATTGAATATAGACACAAACAGCATGTGTACGAAATGGTGATTTTACTTTTAAGGGATTTGTGTTATGCTAGAGTTAGAGTTTGAATTTGAATGGGATGAGCAAAAAGAGCGGGAAAACATTAGAGAGCATGGCATCAGTTTTGAAGCAGCCGAGCGGATATTTTTTGACTATTTCCGCATGGAACGACATGACAATGATTCAGGTGACGGAGAAGAACGTTGGCAAACAATGGGCTTTTATGATGATGTACTTTTTGTGGTTTATACGGAGCGCGGAGAAACTATCCGCATAATTTCGGCTCGGATTGCCGAGCCTTTTGAACGGAGGATATATCATGGCAATAGTGAGACACACGGCTGGAAGAGAGTTAACCCCTGAAAAAGATGCCGAGCTTAGAGCAGAGATAAGGGCGGCGGCTCAACGCCCCTACAAATATGATCCCGATTGCCCTTTAATGACCGAAAAACAGTTATCTGAATTCCGCCCTGTCAACTTTGACAGCATGGAAGAACGTGCACAAGCAATGAAACAAGGGGCGGCAATTCTTGAGGCGGCATCTGTGTAAGTTGTACAGGAAAAATATAATGCCCATTACGAAAAAGAGACTGGAAGAAGTAAAGGCTTTCAAAAACACTGATTTCTCTAATTGTCCTGTTTTGACCGATGAGCAGTTGGCACAGATTAAGCCCTCCCATCTGCGGAATATGGCAAATTACAAACCTATCAAGAAAACGGTGAATGTCCGGCTTGATGCCGATGTCATCGAATGGCTACAGAGTGCTGGAAGGGGCTGCTAGACACGGATGAACTCTATTTTGCGGGAGGCGATGTTGAATTCGGTGGCATGCAAAAAACGCAATATGACTATGGACAAAAATTAAAAATAGATAATAGAGTCGTTATGTTACATGATTACTCACCAGATTCAATATTTTTTGGGGGACAAAAAAAGATGAAAAAATATGGTGACGACCAAAATATAAAGATAAAGAAAAAAATTGATAGCATAATAGCAAAAGAGTTCAATAATATTCCAGATGAACAAATTTTATACCATTACACAAGTGCCTCATCACTAATAAGCATTATTGAGAACAAAGAATTTTGGATAAGTCAAAGAGATTTTATGAATGACAAGTATGAAACAAAATATCCATCTGAACAATTCTTGGAATTATTCAAAAATAATAATAACATAAATTACGATCCAAATTATTTTATAGAAAATTTTCTTTCATCTTTACATAATCAATATATACTATCTTTTTCATTGCTTTCAGATTCCTTACATCAATGGTCTTATTATGGAAAAAATGACGGATACTGTCTTGGAATAAAGAAAGGAAAACTAATTGAGTTGCTAACTAACTTAAAAATGGAATTTAAGTATGGAAAAGTAATCTATGATAGAAGTATTTATGAACCTTTAGGTAAAAAACTATTAGACTTTTTTGAGACATTTAATCCAAATAGAAGTTTTGGATTGCAGGCTTATATAGAACATGATGAACTATATGATTATGAAGATATATTAGTTATTCTTCTTAGCTGTATAAAGCAAGAATGTAACTCATTGGAAAATGAATACAGGTTCATGATAATGAGTGACAAAAAGTATTTCAGAACAAAAAATGGGCTAATAATACCATTTACAAAATTAAAATTAGAAACAATGCCTATAGAAGAAATAATAATCGGACCAAGAGTATCAGATGAATTAGTTGAAAATGGGTTGAAACAATTGTGCGATAATAATAATATCCAAAACGTAAAAATCAAACATTCATTGTTAAAAATAAGATGATCAAGCTATAGCTTTGGGCATTTCCGAATAGATCAAACCGTTTAACAACCTTCCAGATGCTTTTTTATGTACACCACCCCATTGTTTAAAAAAGAAAGGAACTTCAGCAATGGTGCATTGTTGCTGTATTTTTTCAACCCATTCCTTTTTCATTAAACGAGCTTTTGGTCCAGATTCACCTCCAACAATTACCCAGTCTATTTTTGATAAAGGTATTCTCCCTAAGGGAGATAATAACGGTTCGCAAGACAAAAACTTCACAGCGGCATTAGTTTTGGCTAATTGATTTACTCGCCCAATGACATCTTTTGATTCGACAGTAACGCCCATCCAGATATTAGGTGTCCATATCAGATTTGTATTATATTTTTCAAGTATATCGCCTCGTTTTGTCAAAACCTGAAAAATATGATGAGGATTATCATTCATAACTTTAAATACTCTTTTAATATAGTTGAAATCTACATCTTCATGAAACAAGTCACTCATTGAATTAACAAATACCATACGTGGTTTTTTCCAAAAATATGGCTCTTCTAGGCTTTTGGGATGAAGTGCCAAAGAAAACCCTTTTTTATATTTTTTCATTTTCATTGCCTTTAATCGATTTGCCATTTTTTCTGCATAGCAATGCGCACAGCCTGATGATATTTTTGTACACCCTGTTATTGGATTCCATGTTGAATCAGTCCATTCAATTTTTGTGTTGTTCATACAATACCCCCACTCTTTCATTATCTCCATAGTTAATGTAATACGCTTTTTTCTTACGGGCTTCACCATTGACAGAACGAACTTTCAAATAGTTGCTTTTTTCAATTTCTCCTAAGATTTGGGTTGTATGTGTAGGAAGAAATCCTTCTAACAATGTAAATTTATAGATTTCTTTATTGGTTCTCTCTTCAGATAGAAATTCTTTCAAGTTTTTTTCAAAGCGATCAAGTTTTTTGGGTCTACGAAAATCTTCAAAAAGAAAAGGGGCATCGGGCCTAATATCGTCATCATCAATATCATAATTTGCTTCCCCGGTTTGACTATCAATTTTCCATGCTACATGAAGAAATTTTTCTATACCACGAAGATTGTTTGACCCAAAGATTAACCCACATATCATCCCTGTATCTTCCTTTTTAATTGAAAATGGCGCTACTAGAAACTCTGAATTCTTTGGAATTAACGATGAATAGTGGTTACAAAGTTCTCTATGATTCTTTTCACTAAATTCAAAGTCATCGCTAAAATTGAGATGTTTTTGAAAACTTTCAGTTTTTGAAAATCGTTTAGCATGAGCAGTAGCTGTAAAGAACAAAACATCAGTATGTTTAAGAGAAGATAATATATTAAAAGTTGATGCATCAACTTCTTTGACACCATACTGATCAATAAACATGAAACAATAAGGATTTGGTATTTTCTGTAACCTTTTATGTTCTTCAGGAAATATTTCTTTGAAATCTCTGTTCTCAAATCTAACAGACACTATCGAACAATTATCATTAGTAAAGTAACTACAATTCGTTTTTTTATGGCAATTAAAAAAAAGTTCATTGCATTTTATTTTAAGTTTTTCTATTTTTTCTCTGGCATTATCATTAAGAACAAGTTCTGCTGTTTTATTTTTAGCTTTTAAATTAGAACAATTGTTAATAAGATGATTTATTATGATAGTTGGGCTTCCAGGATAACCTACAGAATCTGTCCCAGAACCAGCAAAAAAGTCATAAATATAGATAGTGTGTAAAAACTCATTATTTATCATGACTTGAAACCATTCCACGAGATATTTAGTTAAAATATCAAGCTTTAGTTTAGTTCCAGCGTCATATTCTTCACTATTTATATCTTTGGGCATAGTTTTTACAATTATCGGCAATCAAGGAAATATCTTAAGTTTAGGTTTTTCAATAATTCAATGGCATAACCTGCTTTATAGTTGCATCATCTTCCCAACCTGTTCGTCTAGTTCTATGATTAAGCAACTGGAGTCAACCAACCTATACCCACGTTCCTGCTTGCGTTCTGTAGCCCGTATTCGTTCAACGCTTTTGTCCGATATAGCCCCGGATTCCCGCAACGATTGGAGTAAATCTCGGTATTCGTCTGGGAAAGAATGGCGGTACTGTTCCGCCTGTATCTCGTCCCATTTTTTGGGAGTGATGTTTTCCGATGTGTCGATATAAAACTGCCGTCCGAATTTGGGGATTGTCCGATATGCTTCTAAGAAAAGTGATTGCAGTTTTTGGTAAATTGCTGGGTTAAAAAGGTCATAGGCTGTCAAATCCCTGTGAAACTTGGCTTTTATACCTCGCCGCCGAACTATTTTGTATTCAAGCCGCAGAACATTTGAACTATCAAACCCAATCGGGATTCCTTTATGTTTCCGAACAACCTCTTTTATTTTGTCATACCCTGAAAACTGGAAAGAACCTTTGCTGTTAGAATAGGTGACTGTTTCAACTCCTCTGAGTGACGAATATTCGTGTCGGGTGAACCTCGCCCGATTTCCGAACAGTCTCAAGTATTCGGACGGCTTTTCATCAGTAGCTATGCTGATACTTCCCATCAACTCTGTTGAGTACCCCTATGACATTAAAAATTTAATTAATGGGTCAGAGCTAGAAAATCGCTAAGTATGGAATTCCAGTCTTTATGATTTCTGTCAGATTCATGGACATTTGAATAAAAATGATTTTTATCTGAAATAGTGAAAATACCAAAAACGGAAGAGAGCGGTTCTGTTGTCCCTTCATATACAGGAAGCCTCTTATCCAATTTATTTTGCTCTTTTACCGCAAGGATAAATAAATGACCGAGTTCATGAGCTAGCCGAACCCGTAATTCTTTTTCTGGCAGATTCGACTGATAGAAAATAACAAAGCGTCTTCCAGGATAAAAAGCCGCCCCACATTTAATTTTCCTTTCATCGTGTGAATAAGGGGTATATTTGATAAAGAAAAGTGGATTTTTCGTCATTTCCCGAAAGTAGTTTTCCATTACTCTAGTGATATGCGCCAGATACTGCCCTTTAATATTCGTTGTGAGTTTCTTGAATATCTCGTGAATCTCCTTAACATTATCCTTGGTAATACTGATACCCCGCTCGTTATAGGAGGATACTATTTTGTCAATTTTCTCTGCAGTGATATCGAATTCGTTGTTTGACAATTAGAGTCCCACCCGTTCATAGAGTTGATTCATTTTCCATTCACCAGTTAAAAACATGGAAAGAACAGTAGTATACCGACTTTCAGTATCAACGCCACCTTCTGAAAAAAAGAGTTCGGGGTTCCCCATCGCAATTCTGATATGCTCCGTTTTTTGAAGATAGTCAGAGAAACCAAATCGGGTAAAAGTATCTTCCACTGCTTCTATGGTATCACAATGTTGAAGTGCACCGACCAGTATCTTGTTTACTTCCATTTCCATAGCCTTGTCCCCCTTTTAGGGTATTAGCGACGATTTACCGTTAATACGGCAAATTCCCCTCCTCACATGCACTTTAGCAGGGACAGGACTCGAACCTGCGACCTCCGGGTTATGAGCCCGACGAGCTGCCAACTGCTCTACCCTGCGTTGTTATAAAAAGTATGCCGGTTTGCCAAAAAAATGTCAAGGGACCGTAGGTCCCAGGGACCGGAGGTCTCAGGGACATTTAGTTCGCGGACCATAATACCCGACTTCAGCCCACGGGTTTTAGCCCCCGGCTTCAATTCCCTGTCAACCCCGCTCGTGTATCGGGACGTAGGGCTTCGGCTTGACGACGGCCTTGTAGGCGGGGCGGATTATCTTGCCGGAATTTATCAGTTCCTCGATGCGGTGGGCGCACCAGCCGGAGACGCGGGCTACGGCAAAGATCGGGGTGAACAGTTCCTCGGGCAGGTCGAGCATGCTGTAGACAAAGCCGGAATAGAAATCGATGTTGGCGCTGACTCCTTTGTAGATTTTTCGCAGCTTGCCGATTACGTCGGGGGCAAGTTCTTCGACCTTTGAGTATAAAAGGTACTCGTCCTGGCGGTTTTTTTCGATGGCAAGCCGCTCGACAAAACGTTTGAAGATAAGCGCGCGGGGGTCGGAAAGCGAATAAACGGCGTGGCCCATGCCGTAAATCAGGCCGGCGCGGTCAAAGGCTTCCTTGTTGAGGAGTTTTTCAAGATAGGCGGTGATTTCGCCGTCGTCGTTCCAGTCGGCGATATTTTCCTTCATGTCGCGGAACATCTGCACCACCTTGACATTGGCGCCGCCGTGGCGCGGCCCCTTCAGCGAGCCAAGCGCTGCCGAGATTGCCGAGTAGGTGTCCGTATGGGAAGAAGAAACCACATGGGTGGTAAAGGTCGAATTGTTGCCGCCGCCGTGCTCCGCATGCAGCACCAGGGCGATGTCGAGGATTTGGGCTTCCAACTGGGTGTACTTGGAATCGGGGCGGAGCATGTGCAGAAGGTTTTCGGCGACCGAATAACCCTTTACCGGCGGGTGGATAACAAGGCTCTGATTGTTGTGGTAATGCGCGTAGGACTGGTAGCCGTAAATGGCAAGCAGGGGGAAGCGGGCAATCAGGTAGATGGACTGGCGGATTACGTTGGCGGCCGAAATGTCGTCGGGAAAATCGTCGTACGCATACAGGGTCAGGACGCTTTTTGCCAGCGAATTCATCATGTCCTTGCTGGGGGCGTTCATGATGGCGTCGCGCACAAATTTGTCCGGCAGGTCAGAGCATTGCTCAAGAAGGGCGTAAAATTCGTCGTATTCGCTTTTGCCGGGAAGGTGCCCGAAAAGCAGGAGAAAGCAGGTTTCTTCAAACCCAAAACGGTTTTCGTCCAAAAAGCCCTGAACTATCTGCTCGATGTTAATGCCCCGGTAGTACAGCCTTCCTTCGCAGGCGACATAATCGCCGTCTTCAATAATATACGAAACTATTTCCGAAATTTCCGTAAGGCCCACCAGCACGCCCTTTCCGCTGACATCCCGCAAGCCCCGTTTGACTTCATACTTTACGAACAGTTCATTGTTGATGATCCCCTGTTCCATCACCAGGCTGGAGTATTTTTCGACAAGTTTGGCAATTTCTGCTTTTTCCACTCATTTCTCCTTTAAGTTTTTTCTTTTTTCCTCTGCCGCTATGTGCATATTTTCCAGTTCCGCCATGATTGCGTCAACCGTGCCCTGCTTCCTGTCTTCAACTCCGGCCGCTTCCGCCGCCAAGCGCGCCTTTACCCGGAATTCCGCGCACGACTGCACCGGGCCTGCGGTTATCCGAACGATGTCTTTGCCTACCGCATCATTCACCATATCTGTCTGCTGGATGTGAAGGACTTCGCCGTTAAGCGCAACACAGCACATATAATCAAAAGATCGTATGTACGAATCGATCTCCCGTACGCCTTTTTTGGTTGAAGGATCCCACGGGCGGTAGCGGGTTCCCGAGGGAAACACCAGTATCAGTCTGCCCTGTGTTTTTGTCCTGTCAAGGGCTTTCATGGCGGCGCGGTTAATGGCGTTGCTGCGGGCAAGTTCAATCCGCTTTTTTTCCCCGTCCATTCCATGCAGCGAGCGGCTGGGATAGATGACGATGCGGGTATAGGCGCCGGCAAAAACGGCAACAATGGGGTTGTCCTCGTTAAGCTTCATGCCGGCGATGGCAATCAGCGCGTCGGCGATAGCTTCTCCGCGGCCTCCGGCCCGCCGTACCAGCAGCGAGAAAACCGTAAGGTCAAAATTGGTGTAATGTTCAAGCAGCAAGAGGCAGGATTTTCCCGATTCGGCCTTTGCCAGAAGTTCTTCAAGGTTTTCCATTCCGTCCACGCCGGATCCGGGAAGCAAAAGGGAATCGACCATCTCGTCAAAAATCTCAAGGATGTTTTTGTCCCCCTCCTGATACACGTTGTCTCCGGTAACAAATGTGGAGACTTTGGAAAGGGACGCGGCTTTTTGTATCTGATCCCGAAAAACTGTCGCAAACGTATCCATTTTATTCTCCCCACAGCCTGACAAGTTCGATGATGACCCGGCAGGCGGCGCACATCTCTCCGACCGAAACCCACTCAAGGCGGCTGTGAAAATTCCTCCCGCCGGTAAAGATGTTCGGAGTTGGGATGCCCAATTCGGTCAGGCGCGAGCCGTCGGTCCCGCCCCGTATGGGTTTGAGCCGCCACTCGATGCCGGCATTGTCCATCGCGGCCTTGAGCCGCTCCAGCACCTGCGGGCTTTCGCCGATTTTGTCCTTCATATTATAGTATTGGGCTTTTGTTTTAACAACAACCTGCCCGCCGGGAAACTGCGCCTCCACGGCTTTCGCCATTGCGTCCAGTGCCGCCAGCCGCCGCTGCATGCCCTCGTTTTCAAAGTCCCTAAGGAACAGTTCCAGCCGGGCCGTTTCCAGGTCGCCGGATATTTCCATGGGGCAGTAGTAGCCGTAGTAGCCGTCGGTGGCTTCGGGGCTTTCTGAGCGGGGCAGCATCACCGCGAAAGCGGCGGCCATGAGGGCGGCGTTTGCCAGAATGCCCCGCGCCGCGCCGACATGGATCACCCTGCCGGCAAATTCAACGTCGGCTTTCCAGGCATTGAAGCATTCCGCCTCGATCTCGCCCATCGCCCCGCCGTCCACGGTGTAGCAGGCGGCGGATTTTATTTTTTCCAGGGGAAATTCGGGCAGCCCCTTGCCGGTTTCTTCGTCGGGCGAAAAAACAATCTCCACCGGGCCGTGCGGTATTTCCGGATGCGCTGCCAGGTATTCCGCCGCCGCCATTATCTCGGCGACGCCCGCCTTGTCGTCGGCGCCCAGCAGGGTATCGCCGCCGGCATGGATTATCGCCCCGCCCTGCTGTGCCGCCAAATCCGGCTCCCGCGCCGGATCCAGCGAAAGCCCGCCGGCAAGCTCGATTTTTTTCCCGTCGTATTCCCGCACCAGATGGGGCGTTACGTCTTTGCCCGAAACGTCGCCTGCCGTGTCGATGTGGGCCAGGAAGCCGACAGACGGAGCGCCCTCCCTGCCCTTGCTGGCCGGGATGCGGGCTATCACATAACAGTGCTCCGTCAGTTCAAGGTCGCGGATGCCGAGGGCGGCAAGCTCGTCCCGCAATGCCCGCGCCAGGTCCCACTGCCCCAGGGTAGAAGGCGTAGCTTCGGCGTGCCGGTCGCTTTCCGTCCAATAGCGGACATACCGCATAAAACGGGGAACCACGAGCGGTTCAAGTTCCTGATCGGTAATAATTTTTGCCGGGCTATCCATTCCGGTATTATGGCTTGAAAACGAGGCTTTTATCAATGATGAAGTATATAAGAATCAACGAATGACGCGAATGTACACGAATGGAATGCTATTCGGGAAGATTTCACGCTAGGAAAAACCTTCGTGTGATAATCCCAACAAACTAGTTTAATAGACTAGTTGGTTAAAGCAACTAATTTTTATAACACCAGAATAACCTCTGTATTCCTCTGCGTCCGCGTACCGCTTGCGGTACGATGCGCCCTCTGCGCCTCTGCGTGAAATATTTGGGAAAAACCTCCGCGCTTTAGCGTGAGACTATTTCATATTAATCCGTATTCATTCGCGCTCATTCGCGTCATTCGTTGATCTGTAATTAATCCTCACAGCCTGCACAGTTCCACGGCGAATCGGACGACGTCGTCGTAATGCTCCGGCGTTAGGCGCAGGTGGGTGTCTGCGGGGCCGTTGAGGCAGCGCCATGTTTCTGGGATAAGGCGGCGGTCGGCGGAGCCGTTGATGATCGCGTCGGCAAAATCGGGGATGTTGCGAAGCAGCGTGGCGTAGGGGCCGGCTTCCGAAGCGGGGAGCATGGTGACGGTCTGGGCGGGGATCCCCCCCTTCAAAAAACCGGCATCGTCGGAAAAGGGGGTGGGGACGGACAGCACTTTGCTGAAACGGAGGCGGCGGGCGGCAGCGAGGGCCGTCTCCTGCAAAAGGCTGATTGTCTGGCTTGCGCGGCGAAAACCGGGATTTTTGTTTTTGCCCAGCAAATAGCCCGGCGTGGTGGAAAACACGAATGTATCGCCCGCGCCGCAGGCGTCAAAGCTGAAAATCCGTGCCTTCGCAAGGCCCCACAGCCGGAACTTTTCGGCAAGGCTGAACGAACCCTGCTCCCCAATCCCCTCGCCGTTCTGCAGCTCTTCCTTGTCGGTAAAAATGATTATCCATTGGTCAATGCGCTGGCGGTTCAGCGCGAGGGCGGCCTTTAGCAGCAGAAAAACCGCCGCGCTGTTGTCGTTCGCGCCGGGGCTGTCCGGCACGCGGTCGTAGTGGGCGGTCAGCACGATGGGGCTTTGTCCGCGAAACGGAAACGAAGCGCCCGCGCGGGGCTTCAGTGTTCTGCCCCGAGGAAACAGAAAAAAATGGCGGTTGTCCTTTATGGGAATGACCACGGCCTCAAGGCCAAGGCGCTCGGTGTGATCCGAAAGCACGCCGAAGCGGTCGGCATCCGGCGCGATAAAGTCAAAAAAACGCTCGTAGGGGCTGTGCGCGGCCCAGGCGCGGTTTTCTTTGGGGGGCATTACAGCCTGCGCGCCTCGAAAAAACGCGAGGGGGAATCCAATTCCCGCTGTGCCTGAATGATCCGCAGTTCCATGGGCGATCCCTTCTCCCCGCCGCAGGCCTGCCAGCTTGCCTCAAGGATGCCGAAGATCGAAGCGGTGCAGAGTTCCAGCGTTTTTTTGATGTCCCCCGTCTCAAGGTAGCGCGACAGAAACACCGAGGCGGTAATGTCGCCCGACCCCGCCATGCCGGCGCCGATGGGCAGTTCCGGCGTGCGTATCGAATAGATTCCGCTTTTGTCAGACGCCAGCATCCCGATCTCCCCGCCGTCGCCGCCGCAGCGGTAGCTGGTCACCAGCACAATCGACGGCCCCATCGCGTGGATCAAGCCGATGGCGCAGCGGGCGTCGTCAATGTTCCGTATGTCTATCCCGCTGAGCGCCTCAAGCTCGAACTGGTTGGGCGTAACGATGTCCGCCAGGGGGACAAGTTCGTTTCTGAAAATGTCGGGTATGTCCGGCTTGACGTAAAAGCCCCTGCCTACGTCGCCCATGACCGGATCGCAGCAGTACAATGCGTTCGGGGAGGCGGAACGCACCCGCCGCACGGCTTCGGTAATCGCCCTTCCCACGGCGGCGTCCCCCAGGTAGCCGGAAAGCACCGCCTCGCAGCGGGGAAGCGCCCCCCGCTCTTCCAGGCCGAGTACCAGTTCCTGGACCAGTTCCCCGCCAAGCACCGTACCCCGCCACGAGCCGTAGCCGGTGTGGTTTGAAAATTCGACTGTGTTGATCGCCCAGACCTCGCGGCCAAGCCGCTGCATGGGAAAAACTGCGGCGGTGTTTCCCGCATAGCCGTAAATTACATGCGACTGTATTGAAAGTATTGCCATAATTCCTCAGGCGGTTTCGATGACCATGTGGCCGAACGCGTTGACCACTTCGGTTTCCCTGTGGCGGCTGCGGCGGCGGGCCATTGGATCGTATATGTGGATGTGGCCGTGGACATGGTATCTGGGCTTGAAGGTTTCGATAAACCAGACAAACGCCTTAAAGCCCCGGTGACACCGGTCCTCTTTGTCGTGAATCCCGCTCGGCGGGGCATGGGTCAGGAGTATGTCCAGAAAGCGCCCGTGGAATATCCGGTGAAACAGCATGCGGGGGATCAGCTTGAGCGCCTCAAGGAACATCTGCGCCTCGGTAAACTGGTTTGCCCCCTGGTTGTACCGCATGGAGCCGCCCAGCCCGGCGACGATAAGGCCGTTTTTCTTTCTTACCCGTGAGCCGACATGGGTGCGCCCCGCATCCTTCCGGGCATTTTTTGCCATCCCTTCAACATGATAGTTCCCGAACACGAAAAACAGGGGCTTATTCAGGCTGGAAGCGATAAAATCCAGGTAATCCAGAGGCAGATCGCCCGCGCAAAGGATGCAATCGACGTCGTCATAGCGGTTTTGTATCGATTCAGAGTATATCAGAGGATCGATTTGATCGGAAACGCAGAGAATCTTCATTTATCTATCGCCGCACTTTGGAATTGCCGCAGATGATCCGATAATATATAAAACTATTCTTTTTCCCACAATATTATTCTATGATATTTTCGGGGAATTTGTAATAGTTTTTGGGAGGGATATGAAAAAAAACCTGAGCGCCGTCCTGCTCTGGGTAATCGTTTCTGCATGGTGTTTCGCCCAGAACAATTTTGAAAGGGGCGAGGATCTGTTCATGCGGAACAGGCCCCAGGAGGCGGTTGTCTACCTTGAAAACCG
>Ga0082212_10009846_pt1 | contig 12291 bp, 10 predicted proteins | sample TergutNt197P3_FD_71548 | JGI IMG/M metagenome (GOLD analysis project Ga0082212, IMG submission 71548) | Neocapritermes taracua P3 segment gut microbial communities from Petit-Saut dam, French Guiana - Nt197 P3 | ecosystem: Host-associated > Arthropoda: Insects > Digestive system > Gut ... | reverse complement strand
CCACCGAATTTGTCCCCAGCTGCGACAAGGGTTTTAAAGAGGCCGTTAAAAAAGGCAGCCTTATCGGGTTCCCCATCGTAAAAATCCGCTGCGTCATTAACGACGGGCAAAGCCACCCGGTAGACTCGTCGGACATTGCGTTCCAGATGGCGGCCATCGGCGCTTTCCGCGAAGCGTATAACAAGGCAAAACCCTGTATACTTGAACCGGTAATGAAAGTTACCGTAGAAGGCCCGACGGAATTCCAGGGGAATATTTTTGCTTCCATTAATCAACGGCGCGGAATTATTTCGTCATCTACCGAAGACGGTACATTTTCCCGGATAGATGCGGAAGTGCCGTTAAGCGAAATGTTCGGCTATGCCACAGCGCTTCGTTCCATAACCCAGGGCAAGGCGGAATTCACCATGGAATTTGAAAAATACAGCAAGGTGCCCTCCAGCATCAGCGACGAGCTTACGAAAAAATATGGCAGGAGTAACAAGTGATTAAAGCAGAGTTAATTCAGCGCAGCCCTGTGCGCATTTTCGAAAAATCAATTCACGGCGGGCTAAAAGCCGGGGAAATAGGGATTATTGCAGCCCCTTCGGGGATTGGAAAAACATCGGTGCTGGTGCAGATTGCTTTGGATAAACTGCTCCAGGAAAAAAAGGTAATCCATGTTTCCTTTACCCAGCATACCGACTATGTTTTGGCCTGGTACGAAGATATCTTTGACGAGTTTACCAGGAAGAAAAACCTTGACCATGCCAAAGAGGTAAAGGACGAACTTGTTAAAAACAGGGTGCTCCTTAATTTTAACCAGGATGGCGTTACCGGGGAACAGATAGTAAAAAGCCTGCGGGCATTAATTGTAGAGGGGGGCTTTGGCGCTTCCTCGATAATTGTCGACGGTTTTGATTTTAGCCGGACCCAGCGCGGGCATATGGAAGCTGTAAGGAACGCCGCACAGGAGCTGGGCATTTCCTTCTGGTATTCCTGCAATGTTAAGGAAAATCAATTCGACAAGCAGGACATACCCTTGCCGGTTAAAGATTACCTCGATCTGCTTGACGTGGTAATTGTTCTGGACCCGAAAGCAGATCATATAGAGATGACAGCTTCCAAAGACAGGGATGCGCCGGATTTGGAACACCTGGCGGTTAAACTTGACCCAAAGACATTGCTGATATTGCCGGAAGCATAAACGGGTTTTTTTAGAAAAGCTTATACATCAATTTCCGAAGCTTTCTTTTTTGCTTCCGCCTCGGCAGCCGCTGTCTGGCGTTTTTTCACTTCCTGTTTAAAAATAAGTTCCGTATCTACTTTTCCTTCTACACCGAACTGGGGACGGATACCTTCGCCGTTTTCGCTGCGGAACAGGATACCCGACCTGTCGCCGTAAGCCCAGCTGTCATCATCGTTTAATAAATGATCCAGCACGACGGTTATTGCCAGGGTAAAGAAGATTAACGAAGCGTTTGTCCTTTTTTTGGGCGCCAGAAGCTGGTCAAGGCGTTTGGATACCGGGTTGGGTACCTGGAACACATAGGGGTCCCAGGGGTTGTCTATACCGTCGCAGGGGGCCTTTGCATCGGCGCCGCCGCGTTTGTTTCCTACTTCTATACCGGCGGCAATGGCCGAAAGGTAACGCCGCAGGGAACGTACTTCCGGGTACAGGGCGTCGGCGGAATTTTTCTGGAACGGCGGCGGCATAATCGATTCAAATTTATAGTAGGGCAGGAAGTACAGCCGTTTTGCCCAGTGGAGTTCGTTTAAAAGCCGTTTGGCAAAATTACTGGTTCTGGATTCGGCGGTATTTTCCAGCAGCCCGCAATATTCTGCAAGACGCGGCAAATATTCTTTTTCGAAACTCGTTTCCAGGATACGCTGCCAGTTATTGATAATCCGTGTCATTGCATCGTCAAGGCGTTCCGGGTTTCCATCTGCCCCCATGATCATGCCGAATTCCGTATACCGCAGGCCAAAGAACAGTTCCTCCAGGACACGGGCTAAAAAATATACCTGCTGCAGGGAATCTGTTGGGGCAATTAATTCCACGCCCCTTTTAAGCGAAAACACATCGGAAAAGTAGGGGTAAAGGTCAGGGTACAGCGAGATACGTTCCCAGCCTGCTTTGGGAAAAAGCGTTTCCAGTGCGGAAAGGCCTTTTTCCAGCGCCTTGGATTTTGATTCCTGAACCTGTTTTTTTTGCTTTTCTTCTTCGGTCAGGGGTTCTTCCATATTGCTTTCGTCAAAAATTTCAGTTGTTTCCGGATGTTCTTCCGCCTGTTTTTCCTCTTCTGTTTTTTCTGCTATTGTTTCAACCTCTTCCACGGTTGCAGCATTTTCCATCTGCGGGCTGATCCGGTTTTTTTCGGTTACCTGCAGGAAAGCCCGAATCCGGTTCTTCCGCTCATGGAAAAAGATTTCGTAGGGAAGGTAGCAATTGGAAAGCAGTTTAAGGAGCATGGGGTACAGCTGGAATTTTATGTCCCGGATTATCATTCCGTACGAAGAAATTGCTATGCGTATATGTTCCTGGAATTTCCCCTTTGCTTCTGTTGGGTTTTCCAGGAAAAGGATCTTGTACAGCAGCTTAAACGATCCCTTAATATGTTTTTCCAGATCAAGCTGTTCAAGTATGTACATTGGTTTGTATATGTCCCTCAGAATTTCCGTAAAATCTACTATTTTAACGTTTCTGGGGCGGCTTTGAATTTTGGAAAGGTTTGAAGAAATTTGGTCGATGTTCCAGTAGCGGATGGTATCCAGTATGGAAAAGGCAAACGGCGAAACTTTTTTAAGTTTTTCGTTGCGTTTCATATTGTTGCGGGGCAGGAGGGTTCGGACAGAGGTTACCAGGGTCTCGATGCGTTTGTAATATTCGTTTATCCGCCTGGTTACAAACGACGGGTTAACGGCATCCGGCGGATCGCTGAGGATGGACAGCATGGAAACCAATACCTGGCCGGGGCTTTTTATCTGGAATTCTGCCTGGCCGCAGTATTTGTCTATTTTTACCCGATCCCAGTAATTTGCCCTTACAGGGGTATTTGGGTCGTCGGAAGGGTCGTCGACCTTTTTTTTCCTTTTGCGGTATTCCTTCCAGTCCATTGTTTCAAGGTCTTCATCGCCCGAAGCAATGTCGATCCGGCGGCCCCGCTTGCCACTGCTGCGCCCGCCGATATTTACTTCGACAACTTCGTTGCGGACTTTTTGTTTTTGTTTGGCGGCTTCCTGGTCGTCGGTCCTTTCATAGCCGACCTCGCCCCCCAGGAGCTTGGTCATGCGTTTGGCTTCGTCCAGATCAAGGTGTTCGATTTTTAACCTGTCCCGGGTCTTGGAAAGTTCCCCAGGGGCATATACGGCTTTATTTTTACCCATATCTATACCAATTTTCGGTATTTTTACTATATCATAAAATGTTTAGTAAATAAACCCATTTTTCCAGTGCCAGAGGGGAACCGACAAATCCGACGGAAACGGGTTGGTTTTTTCAAAATCCGGCAGCCAGTCGGTATTGCCCGGGACCAATTCCTGGCAATAGCCGTCCTCTATCCCGAATTCCGCCAGCCAGCCCAATACCGTGTCGTATTCTTTTTGGTTTATGTACCGGTCTGGGACATTGTCTACCATATTTACAGGTGTATATTGAAACATTACAGATAGAAGCGCCCGACCGGCGCATTTATCTGCAAACCAGCGCAGCACTTCGCGGGTTGCTTCCGGATAACCCGGCAGGACCAGGTGGCGGATCATAACCCCCGATACCAGGAGGGGCCCGTTAAACCGGAGCGCCCGCATGGCAAGCATTTTTTCGATTGCAGCCGCCGCAATAGCAGGGTAATCCGGGGCATAAAACCGCCCGGCAATGCCGCTGTCCAGGGTCTTCATGTCGGGCAAAAAGACATCCACGGTTTCTGCAAGCATTTCCAGTGTTTCCGGCAGTTCATAAGCCGACGAATTCCATAAAACGGGGATGCACAGGCCGGCAGCCTTTGCGGCCGTTATCCCTTCCGCAATTGCCGGAACCGCGTGGCTTCCGGTAACGATGTTGATGTTTTCCGTCCCCTTTTCCTGCAAAACAAGGCAAATGTGGGAAAATTCTGCTACATCTACAGGCCGGCCAAGAGTGGAGAACAATTCATCCCCAAATTCCTCGCACGGAGGCACTAAGGCACTAAGTTCTGAGCGCCCATCGCACATTACGCGCTTATCTTTGTGTCTTTGCGCCTTTGTGAGAGGTATTAATGGGTTAATAGAATAATTTTGGGCCCCCGATATTTGCCAGTTTTGACAGAACACACACCCCACATTACAGCCGCTTACAAAGATTGTCCCTGACCCGCCAGCTTTACTGGCAAACTCGCCGGTCCCGCTGATAGGCGGCTCTTCTCCGCGGTGAATGGAAGCGCAGGCAAGGCGCAAGGCGGCGCTTTCCCCGCAATGGCCGGTGTCGCTGTTATCCCGATTAATGCCGCAGCGGCGGGGGCAGAGCAGACAGGGTGAATAGGATAGGGCGTTTTTCATAATTCCCCGGAAATTCATGGAAAAAAGCCTTGCTTTTTTAAAACTCTATGGTAGAATACTAAAAAAATCTATTCTATTTTTTGTTTTCGATTGTACGGTTATTAATACTCAGTTATTAATAAATTGATGTCTTATCTTTTTAGGGGGTCTACTATGATTGAAGGCAGCGCCGATTCCGGTGTCAGCGGAAAACTAAAATACGGCATGGTAGGGGGCGGGCAGGGCGCCTTTATTGGGGATGTGCACCGTAAATCCATTAATTTGGACGGGATGGCGGAAATAGCGGCCGGATGTTTTTCCCGCTCGTACGACAATACCCTTGCCACAGGCAAAGGCCTTGGTATCGCCCAAGACCGGCTGTATAAAACCTTTGATGAAATGGCCGATGCGGAATCCAAACGGCCCGATAAAATCGACTTTGTTGTTATTGTTACCCCCAATGTTACCCACTATGCGGCAGCCAAAGCTTTTTTAAACAAGGGGATTAATGTTGTCTGCGACAAACCGCTTTGTTTCGAAGAAGCCGAAGCCAAAGAGCTTGCAGACCTTGCCAATAAGAACAACCTGCTTTTTTGCGTTACCTATACCTACACAGGTTTTCCGGCAGTAAAACATGCACGGGATATGATCCGGAAGGGCGATATCGGCGATATCCTTTTTGTAACAGGCGAATATCCCCAGGACTGGCTTATTACCCCCCAGGAAAAGCAGGGGAGCAAACAGGCAGAATGGCGGACCGATCCCGCCCTTGCCGGCAAATCGAACTGCGTCGGCGATATTGGCTCGCACATCGAAAATATGATCTCCTATGTAACAGGCCTAAAAATTAAATCGGTGTGTGCGCGGCTCGATAAAATTATGCCCGGAAGGGTGCTGGACGATAATGCCACCGTTTTGGTGGAATACACCAGCGGGGCAAAAGGCGTTTATTGGTCCAGTCAGATTGCTTTGGGCAACGACAACGGCCTTGAATTCCGTATTTTCGGGACCAAGGGCGGTATTGAATGGCGGATCGAAGACCCCAATTATTTAAAAGTAACGCTCCTTGGAAAATCAAAAACAATCCTTTCCCGCGGCAGGGACGAGTTATACCCGCGGGGGCAATCGCTTTCCCGTATCCCTTCGGGCCATCCGGAAGGATATTTTGAAGCAATGGCTAATATTTACAAAACATACGCAGGCGCCCTGATTAAGCAAAAGGCAGGCCAGGCGCTTACCGAAGATGATTTGGACTTCCCAAATGCCGAAAACGGGCTTGATGGCGTAAAATACATCGGCAAATGTGTAGAAAGTTCCCAAAAAGGCGCGGTTTGGGTCAATTTTTAATAAAAAATCATGAACTTCGTTTCATGTTTGATTTTACTGAGCAGCCCTTCGGCTGCACTAACCAGAAATTGTAGGAGTTAAAGATGTCAAGACCAGTAACATTATTCACCGGACAGTGGGCTGATCTGCCCTTTGAAACAATCTGTGCAAAAGCCAAATCTTTTGGCTATGACGGGCTGGAAATTGCCTGTTGGGGTGATCACCTGGATCTTAAAAAAGCGGCTACCGATCCCGCTTATGCAAAAGACAGGCTGGATATACTCGCCAAACACGGCCTGAAAACCTGGGCTATTGGTACTCATCTTGTAGGTCAGTGCGTAGGAGACCGGTGGGATCCCCGGCTGGACGGTTTTGCTCCAGCCGAATGTGCCGGTAAGCCGGATAAAATCCGCGAATGGGGTATTGAATATATGAAATATGCCCCCGCTGCGGCCAAGAACCTGGGAGTAAATGTGGCAACGGGCTTTATGGGTTCTCCTGTTTGGGCCTATTGGTATTCATTCCCTCAAACCACAGACCAGATGATCGACGATGCCTTTAAGGAAATTGTAAAGCTCTGGACGCCGATCTTCGATGAATTCGACAAGTGCGGTGTTAAATTTGCACTGGAAGTTCATCCGACAGAAATAGCATTCGACTACTATACCGCCCAGCGGTTGCTGGAAGAATTCAAGCACCGGCCTACCCTTGGGTTTAATTTTGATCCGTCTCACCTGCTTTGGCAGGGTGTAACCCCGCATATTTTCCTCCGGGACTTTGCCAAGCATGTTTACCATGTTCACATGAAAGATGCGGCGGTTACCCTGGACGGCAAGGCTGGTATCCTCGGTTCTCATATCACCTTTGGTGATACAAGGCGGGGCTGGAACTTCCGTTCTTTGGGACACGGCGGTGTGGACTTTGAAAACATAGTTCGGGAACTCAACGTTGCGAATTATCAGGGCCCCCTTTCTGTTGAATGGGAAGATTCCGGAATGGAACGGGAATATGGCGCCAGGGAAGCCTGTGAGTTTGTCCGTAAAGTGGATTTTTCACCTTCCAATATAGCCTTTGATGATGCGTTAAAATCATCGTGAGTGCGGCTGATAAAAAGCTCACTCCCCAACAAGGAGGAGTGAGCTCTTCGGGAGTAATCCTGTCGATAAAAAATATTTCCAAAAGTTTTTCCGGAGTTAAGGTACTGGATGATATCAATCTGGACATACGACGCGGGGAGATTATGGGCCTTGTCGGCGAAAACGGTGCCGGTAAATCCACTTTAATAAAGATCATCAGCGGCTTGTATCAGCCTTCTTCGGGAAGCCTCCAACTTGACGGAAAAGATGTTATCATTCCCGATTATATCGTGGGAAAATCCTTGGGTGTCGCCATTGTTCCACAGGAATTCAATCTTATTAATACACTGACAGTGTTTGAAAATGTTTTTTTGGGGAATGAAATACAGAAGAAATCCGGTCTTCTTGATAAACAGCAAATGAGGGAACTTGCCCTTAAGCAGCTTGAAGAACTTAAAATGCCTGTAAAAGTTAATCAGCTTATCGGCAATCTTAGTGTTGCGGAAAAGCAGATGGTGGAAATTTCCAAGGCATTGATGCTTCACGCACGGCTTTTGATAATGGACGAACCAACCACCACGCTTACCAGCCGGGAAGTAGAAACGCTCTTCGGTATTATGAAGGATTTAAGAGCCCAGGGAGTAACGACTGTTTTTGTTTCTCATAAACTAAATGAAGTTAAAGAAATCTGCGACAGGGTTACCGTACTTCGCGACGGAAAACTCATTAGTGTGGATGATATCAAAGATATCAATGAAGAAGAAATGGCCCGTAAAATGGTTGGCCGCTCCAGTTTCCAGCAACTCTTTCCCGAAAAACTTCCAAGGTCTTCGGATGAAGTTATACTGGAAGCAGAAAAAATCAGCATAAATGGACTTTTACATGATATTTCATTTTCCCTGCGAAAAGGAGAAATACTGGGTTTTGCCGGTCTTGTGGGTTCAGGCCGGACAGAGCTTGCCGAATCGGTAATGGGACTGCGTGCCATAAATGGAGGAGCAATTAAACTGGGAGGCAAGCCGGCGCAAATAAAAGATGCTTCCGGCGCCGTAAAGTATAAAATGGCTTACTTAAGCGAAGACCGCCAGGGCAAAGGCGTAGTTCAGGGTTTTAACCTGCCGCAAAATATCACCCTTATATCCCTGAAGAATTATATTAAAAAAGGGTTTATTAACAAGGCTGAAGAATTTTCCAAAACCGAAGAATATGTAAAATCCTTTAAAATATCCGCTGCTTCCCCAAAAATGCATCTGCGCTTTCTTTCCGGCGGCAACCAGCAAAAAGTTTATCTTTCCCGCTGGCTGGATACATCACCGGAAATTCTGATTCTCGATGAACCTACCCGCGGCATAGATGTTTCCGCCAAACAGGAAATTTATGAATTTATCAATCAATTGGCAAAAAGCGAAATTTCATGCATAGTTATTTCTTCGGAAATGGAAGAGATCATAGGGCTCTGCAGCCGGGTTTATGTTATGAGAGAAGGAAAAATAACCGGGTGTCTTGAGGGAGACCATATTAATAATGAAGAAATAATGTTTCATGCCACCGGCATTAAGGGGTCAAGCTGATGAAAATTACGCAATTATCGGGTTTCCGTCAATTTAAATGGAGCGAACATTCCACCGTAATGGGATTTATCCTGCTTTTTATTCTTGGAATTATTGTTTCCTGGGCCGGTCAGGATTGGTATGGTTTGCCGACATTTTTAAAGCCGGAAAATTTGCTTAATATTGTTAAAGGGGCTGCATATACGGGAGTAATAGGACTGGGAATGACGTTGATCATTATTTCCGGCGGAATAGACCTTTCCGTAGGGTCCATGATGGCATTTGTCGGAGGGCTGACGATCTTTTTTGTCAATTTGTTTTCCTTTGATTCCGTTGCAGGAACGCTTCTTGCAGTCCTTCTTTGTTTAGTTCTTGGCTGTATTTGCGGATTTATCAACGGTTTTATGGTTACAACAGGCCGAATGGCGCCCTTTATCGCTACACTGGGTACCATGGCAATATTCCGTTCCCTAATCGTTTATTTTTCCGGGGCGGCAAATATACTTTCCTACAGCGAAGTATATCCACTTTTCGGGACTTGGGAATTTTTATTCATTCCGTTGCCTATATGGGTGTTTTTGATCCTTACCGTGTTATTGCATCTTCTTTTGAACAATACACGATTCGGACGCTATGTCTGTGCTGTGGGGGCCAACGAACAGGTAGCCCGTTATTCGGCAATAAAAATTAATTTTATTAAATTAGTGCCATACATCATTACCGGTTTTACCGTTGCGGTTTCGGCCCTGCTTTGGTCATCTCGTATCAATTGTATCCATTCTTCCGGGGATGGTAACGGTTATGAGCTGGAAGCAATTGCATCGGTAGTTATCGGAGGAACGGCAATGAGCGGCGGTAAGGGTTCGATTCTCGGGACCCTTATGGGCGCAATAATGCTTGGGATGATCAACAACATGCTTGTTCTGGGAGGAGTTTCGTCTTTCCTGCAACAGGCAGCCAGAGGTTTGGTTATAATTGCGGCTGTATTGCTGCAGTATAAGAATACAAAGTAACGGAGGACAAAGTATGAAAAAACTCGCAGTAGTTCTTTTGATCGTTCTGATGGTTTGCGGAATGGCATTCGGTCAGAAAGCACAAAAGATCAAGATCGGTATTGCCGTACCCACTGCAGATCACGGCTGGACCGGTGGTATTGGCTGGTGGGCCGATGAGACGGTAAAAGAACTCAAGAAAACTTCCGGAAGCGTATTGGATTTCCGTGTAGTTCACTCTGCCAACGCTACTCAGCAGGTAAGAGATGTGGAAAGCCTTGCTGCCTGGGGTATGAATTTCTTGGTAATCCTTCCCCATGAATCAGCTCCTCTTACCGCTCCGGTAAAACAGTACCATGCCAGAGGCATTAAGTGTATCGTAGTAGACCGCGGTCTTACCGATACCAACTTTGGTTATGTAAACCTTGCCGGTGACAATCCTGGCCTCGGCCGGTATTCCGGACAGTGGCTTGCGAAGACCATGAAGGCAGAAGGACTTACCAGTTACGTTGCAATGGGCGGTATGCCGGTAGTTATCGACAAGGAAAGGATGGACGCTTTCTTTGCCGAAATGAACAGGGCTGGCGGGCTCACCAACCTTCTTGGCGGCAACAGGTATGAATTCGGCAACTGGTCAACCCAGGATGCTCTTCGTATTATGCAGGACTTCCTTACCCGCTATCCCAAAATTGACGCAGTATTCTGCCAGGATGACGACATGCTTCTCGGCGTACTGCAGGCCATCAGGGAAAGGAACAGGACCGACATTAAGGTCGTTCTTGGCGGCGCAGGATCCAAGGTTGTATACAAGATGATCATGGACGGACATCCTTTGGTAAGGGCAACCGCTCTGTATAACCCCACAATGATCCGCGACGGAATTAACTATGCCGCAGACGTTGCCAGAGGCTTTAAGGGTGATGGTTTCCATACTGCTGCTACTCCCACCTATGTGGTTATTCCTTCCGGCATGGTAGACAAGAACAATGTTCGGCAGTTCTATAATGCCAAAGCAGCATTCTGATTGAAGCAGCTTTAATTTTTTAAAGCAGACCTGGTTTCTGACTTGTTTGGAAGCCAGGTCATTTTTTTGTAGTATATATTGCGTTATGAGGCTCCCCGGGATTTTCGAATAAAAACTTCTACTTTTTTTCTTCAATAAGCCCTTTCATGTAATTCTTCGGACTATTCCCCATAACCTGTTTGAACAGCCTGGTAAAGTACAGCTGGTCTTCAAAACCCACCGCAAGGGCTATTTCTTTAATCGATCCCTTTCTGCCCTGCAAAAGGCGTATTGCTTCCCTGATACGGTACTCCGTCAAATACTGTTGCGGCGAAATAAAAACCTGCTGCATGAACACCTGATATAAACGGCTCCTGCTTAAATTAACGTGTTCTGCAATGTCCGCCACATTGATGGATCTTGAATAATTGCCGGCAATAAAATCCAGCGCCTTTTGAAAATGCACCGCTCCCGTCCACCCCGGCGGCATTTCTGTTTGATCCCATGAAGCGGTTTTTACCAAAGCCGACAGCAGGGCATAGATCAAAGCCGTTGATTGTACCGCGCTGAAAAGCTCCTGTCCCCTCCAGGTATATATGCCGTCCAATATTTTGTTCATCGACACGGCGGTATGGTAGTCCAGAGTCCGCACAGGCTGTTTTGGTTCAAAGCCCGCCGCATTAAGAAGCAACCGTGCGTCCACCCCGTCAAAACTCAACGCAAGAAGTTCCCATGGCTCTTCGGGTTTTTCTGCCGCACGCTGCATCACGCACCGGACCGGAACATCGGGGTACATTACAAAGATATCGTTCTCCCTAACCTGAAATTCCGAGCCGCCCAGTGTATAAACCCCGCTGCCTTCTTTTACAAGATATACCGCGTAAGCATCAGGGTGTTCCAGGGGAAGAACATAATATTCCGGACAGCTAAAATACGCTACCTCATGCAGAGAAAGCGAAGCCAAAGGACGAAATTGATTTTTGAAATAATAGTGATAAGCAGGCTCCATTGTATAGTGCTCCTTTTCCCAATGTAACACACCCCGGAAAAGGTTCAAGCTGTTTTTCCCTGAATTCAACAAAAGTCCATATTTACTCGCTTTTTCTTAATAGGTAATCGGAGAGTTCTATGGGATATTTTTTGTAGCACAAGGGGGAACCTTTAACTATGCGGAATGAACAAGGTTATTTCAATTTTTTCTTTTTGCTTTTTTTTGCTGGCCCAAGCTCAGACTTTTGCCCGGATTTGCCGGGTTTTTCCGTATTGTCTTTAAGCCTTACCTCTATAAGTTCTTCCATTGCCACAATAACAAAAGGATATTCCGTTTCGTTAATAATTGACAAAAGGTATTCAATTCTTTGCCTGTCGGGGTTGCGGAAAAACCGTGCTTCGTCTTCAACACCAGTTGCCAGCCAGCCCAGGGAAATATCAAGAGCCTTACATGCCTTAACCGCCATATCAAAATCAAGGTACTGCGAACCGTTAATGATTTTTGAAACTGCAGCCTGTGTAATGTTAAGTTCTTTGGCAAAATCCGCCTGTTTAAGGTTCTTAAGTCTTAAAGCTGCTGCCAGACGTTCACCATACGACTGCTTCATTTCCTACAGTATGGCACATACCATGCAAAAAATCATCTCGCTTGATTATTCCTGTAACTATTTCTATATTAGAAAGTATTATTCTATTATAGAAAACAAAAATCTATTGCAGGATAAAGGGGATTTCTATGAAAAATGGGTTTCTTGAACGTCATAAATCAATACTAACAGCACTAAAAGAGGCCGGGTTTCAGGTGGACAAAGTGGTGGAACAGGAAAAAAAGACCGTTATTACCATTTCCCCTGCGGCAGAAT
>Ga0082212_10009845_pt1 | contig 12291 bp, 16 predicted proteins | sample TergutNt197P3_FD_71548 | JGI IMG/M metagenome (GOLD analysis project Ga0082212, IMG submission 71548) | Neocapritermes taracua P3 segment gut microbial communities from Petit-Saut dam, French Guiana - Nt197 P3 | ecosystem: Host-associated > Arthropoda: Insects > Digestive system > Gut ... | reverse complement strand
GGGCCGGACAGTGGAGCGTCAATACACCAAATTTTAGTCCCGGCGGCTTCAATGACGGAACTGCGGTGTATGCGGTTCTGGCGTTCAATCCAAATACGGGTCTCTATCCAGATCCAATTGATAAACACTATCTGCTCCGACATGAAATGGGTCATGTTCTGGGACTTGGCCATCCGAGCTATTGGGATGCGTCCATTATGAATACGGATACCGTGAATTATTACACTGTGCAGGATCACGACAGAAGCGATCTGCAAAGTTTCTATCCAAATTAAAGGAGGACAAATATCATGACTAAAAAAGTGATCGCCATCGTTTCCCTGTTTGTTCTTTTATTGGGCGGGGCCTTTATCTTATGGCTCAACGCGGGGCGGACAGTGCCAGAGCCCAAAGCGGAAAAAGTAGTTTTATCCAAGTATAGTGGCTCCACAATGGGGTCGATCAGTCTGGAACGCTTTGTCGCAGATGCTATGATTGCCGTGCAAGGGCAAATCATCGAAACCGAGTTGATTTACAGACCCTTTCTCACGGGCACGCCAATAGATGAAAAAATTGCCAACATGTCCGATGGGAAGACGCCGGAAATCGCCTTCACAAAATACACCATTGAGGTAAAACAGCAGTTTTTGGGGGGCAAAGTGGAGGATACCATTGAGTGTATCATGCCTGGCGCGTTTGACCGAGAAATGACGAAACCCAAAGGGAACGAGGAAGTATTTCTGTTCGTGTCGCTCAATGGCGCGCGGGATTATTACATGCCGGTAGCTGCGGAACACAGCCTTTACACCGTCGACGAAAAGGGCAGACTGTATTCCTATTCGGATCGGGAACATTTCGAGAAGTATGACGGCCAGCCTGTCAGCGCGTTGGCGAAAGAAATCGACCGTTTGGAAAAGTATTTTGCGAAGTATGACGGCCAGCCGATCGAGGTCTTGATGGAAGAAGTCCGCCGCATCGAAGGAGAGCGGCAGGCAGAAGAGAGAGCGAAATGGGAAGCGGAACAAGCGCGGTTAGGTGCGAAGGCGCAATAACGATTTAGATTGAACGGGAAGGACGCCACTTTTAGAGTTGGCGTCCTTCGTGTTTTTTGAGACCCATATGCACACCTTCCCGGTCAGCGCGTGCTGCGGCGCATCCGCAAATTTTGTGAAAAAATTGCTTGACAAACCGATCCCCGCTGTGGTAAACTAACCCTTACCTGTAAGGGGTTCTTTTTTTGTGCGCCGTTTTGTGCGCCCTTTCCCCCGACGCGGCGCTTTGCCGTCAGGGAGTCTATTCTATCAAAGGAGGACGCCGTCATGCGCGTGAAGATCACCCTTGCCTGCCAGACCTGCAAGCAGCGCAACTACGACACCATGAAGAACAAAAAGAACGACCCCGAGCGCCTCGAGATGAACAAATACTGCCGGTTCTGCCGGAAGCATACGGTTCACAGGGAGACAAAGTAATGAAGAAAAGAGGCGTCATTCATGTCCGATGAAAAAAAAGCCCCCGCAAGGGCCGCCGCGAAGAAACCCAATATCTTCGCCCGCGCCGGGAGCGGCATCGCCCGCTATCTGCGCGAGATGCGCTCCGAGCTGAAAAAGGTCGTCTGGCCGGGCCGCAAGCAATTGACCAATAACACCCTCATCGTCATCGTCGCCGTGATCCTCGTCGGCATCGCCATCGCCATCCTCGACGGGCTCGCCCTCGCCGGACTGACCAGAGCCGTCGATTTCCTGCGGCAGGTGTAACGGGATGACGGATAACGCGAAGTGGTATGTGGTGCATACCTATTCCGGCTACGAAAAGAAGGTCGCGGCCACCATTCAGAAAGCGGTCGAAAACCGCAAGCTGCACGACCTGATCCTCTCGGTCAACGTACCGACCGAGGAAGTGACCGAGATCACCGCCGACAACAAAAAGAAACTGGTCGAGCGCAAGCTGTTCCCCGGCTATGTCCTGTTGCATATGGTAATGACGGACGAGTCCTGGCATGTGGTGCGCAATACGCGCGGCGTCACCGGTTTTGTCGGCCCCGGCAGCAAGCCGGTCCCGCTGACCGAGGCCGAGGTCAGCGCGCTGGGCGTGGAGAAACACGAGATCATCGTCAGCTATCAGGTCGGCGACAGCGTGAAGATCAACGACGGCCCGCTGGAGAGCTTTATCGGGACCGTCGAGGAGATCATGCTGGAGAAAAACCGCGTCCGCGTCGTCGTGTCGATGTTCGGCCGCGAGACCCCCGTCGAACTGGAACTCGACCAAGCGGAACCCATCGTCGTTTGACCGGGCGCGCCCGGCTGCGATATGGGGTTTTACGAAAAACCCCGTAATTTGAGTGGGAGAGGCGCTTCGGCTCCTCGCCAATACCACAAGGAGGATGTAAACACCCATGGCATCGAAAGTGATCGGCTATATCAAGCTCCAGATCCCCGCCGGGAAGGCGACCCCCGCGCCGCCGGTCGGCCCCGCGCTGGGCCAGCATGGCGTCAACATCATGCAGTTCACCAAAGATTTCAACGAGCGCACGAAGAACGACGCCGGGCTGATCATCCCGGTCGTCATCACCGTCTACGCGGACCGGAGTTTCTCGTTCATCACAAAAACCCCGCCCGCGCCGGTCCTGATCAAGAAGGCGTGCAAGATCGAAGCCGGCTCCGCCGTCCCGAACAAGACGAAGGTGGCCTCGATCTCCAAAGACGACCTGCGCAAGATCGCCGAACTGAAGAAGCCCGACCTGAACGCCGCGTCCACCGAGGCCGCGATGCGCATGATCGCCGGTACCGCCCGCAGCATGGGCGTTACCGTCGAAGAATAAGGGGAGGGTGAAATAACATGTTTCGTGGAAAGAAATATCAGGATTCCGTAAAGACCTATGAACGCCAGAAGCAATACGAGCCCGGCGAGGCCCTTGACCTTGTGTTGCAGACCGCCAAGGCCAAATTTGACGAGACGGTCGAAGTCCACGTCAAGCTCGGCGTCGACTCGCGCCATGCCGACCAGCAGGTGCGCGGCAGCGTCGTCCTCCCGCACGGGACCGGCAAGGTTCCCCGCGTGCTGGTGTTCGCCAAGGGCGACAAGGCCAAGGAAGCCGAAGCCGCCGGCGCGGAGTTTGTCGGCGCGGAGGAAATGGTCACAAAAATCCAGACTGAAAACTTCTTCGATTACGACGTGGTGGTCGCCACGCCCGACATGATGGGCGTTGTGGGCCGTCTGGGCAAGGTGCTTGGCCCGAAGGGCCTGATGCCCAACCCCAAGGCCGGGACCGTCACCCCCGACGTGACCCGCGCCATCAACGACATCAAGGCCGGTAAGGTGGAGTACCGTCTGGACAAGACCAACATCATCCACTGCCCGGTCGGCAAGGTGTCGTTCGGCACGGAGAAGCTGGGAGATAACCTCAGCGCGCTGCTCGGCGCGATCATCAAGGCCAAGCCCGCCGCCGCCAAGGGCCAGTATATCCGCTCCTGCGTCGTCGCGGCGACAATGGGGCCGGGCGTCAAGGTCAGCACGGCGAAGATGATGTAAATCGGCATAGTCATGCGTCAGGGCGGGGTTTTATCCCCGCCCTTTGTTTTTCAAGCCGGCTAAGACACTGAACCCGCCCGCCGCCAGTACATAGACAAACGGCCAGAGCATATACCGGTATCGGGGCTGGAACTCGATGAACCCATGGATCAGCACAAAGCCGGCCACCATCAGCCCGCACAGGGCCGGGCCGGCTTTCGCGCCATGCCGGAAAGCCGAGATAAGCCCGAAACACCCAAATAAGGTCAGCAGCAGCAACAGCAGGCGTTCGGCTTGCTGTAAGACCGGCAGGACCGAACTCAGCGGACGGCCCAGCAGCGGGACTTGCCGGTCCGTTTCGGGGAACGCCCAAAAGGTCTGCTCGTATTCCCGCCAGGAACGGCCGAGCTTTTTCAGCAGGAAGGACGCCATTTGCGGCGCGCCCTGCGAGAGGTTGTCGCGGATGACCTCGTGCTCCAGAACGGCGCGTTCGGCGGGGTCGTGGGTCTGCATCAGGTGTTCGGTCAGGTCAAAGGAAAAACGGCCCTCGGATGCGGTGTTCAGGCCGACGGCCAGCTTCCACAGCGGGTCGCGGTTTTGCAGGCCGTAGGGGTTCAGCCCGGAGAGGATGACCAGCCCCGACAGCACAAAGCCTGTCACAATGCCCATTATGACGGACAAAATAAGCCCCCCCGGCGCTGTGCCGGGGCGGAGCAAATCCCGCGGTTTCCACCGTTTGTCGCCGGACCGTTCATCCCGCGCGCAGAAGCACAGCAAAAACGCCAAAATCACCAGCGCCGGGTAGGCCAGCATCGCGTCCGGCCGCGCCGCGCAGGCCAGCGCGAGGAGGGCCCCGCCGATGACTGAACGCTTCCAGTTCCCGCGCCCCAACAGGCATAGCCCCAGCAGCAGCAGAAACAGCGAAATATGCTGGTTGGTCAGCACCGGGGCGAGGAAATACGGCGGCGGCGCGCATAGGAACAAGACCGCGGTGAAGATGGCCGCTTCCGCGCGGCAGACGCGCCGCAGCAGGCGATACAGCGTGACGTTGATCCCGGCGATCACCAGCGCGTTGACTATCAAGAGCGACACGATATGCGCGGGCAGCAGGCGCAGGATCAAGGCTTGGAACAGGACAAAGCCGCTTTGATAGGCCCAGACCAAAAAATAGTCGTCGTGGCGCAGGGCGTCCCATTGCCCGTTGCGGATGTCCAGCGCGGCCTGAAACATGCGCCCGTACTCGGCGATCGGCTCCGTTTTGGCCCAGAGGGCCACCGCTAGGGTGACAGCAAACGATACCAGCGCCAGGACAGCCATAAAAACACCGGGACGCTTCCGAAACCCCCAAGCGGCCCCGGCGGCCAGCAGAACGGCGCATAGCACATAGGCGCAGGCATAGAGCAAACGCGGTTCCGGCTCCCGCGCCAGCTGCAGGGCCGCGCAGGCCCCCATAAAGGCCAGCGTTGCCGCCGTCAGTATGATTCCCGTGCGCAGCAAAGGCTTTGCGGACAAAGGAGTATCCAGTTAAACGTCACCTCCCGGTATGTTTTGTTGAACAGCGTTCATAATAAGAATGGCGCGGCCAAAGCCGCGCCATTCAATCATTTTAATACCGGAACTTCTTTTTCTTGGCTCGGGCGGCTTCGCTTTTTTTGCGGCGCTTGACGCTTGGGCTTTCGTAGTGTTCATGCTTACGGAGGTCGGAGTGGATGCCCGCTTTGGCACAGTTTCGCTTAAAACGCTTCAGCGCGTTATCCAAGGACTCGTTATCCTTGACGCGAACTTCAGACATGTTTAATCCTCCCCCCGTTGTGGCGTAGACAGTTCTTTCAAATAAACCGCCAAGTGTATTATACGCGGTTTTTGGGGAAATGTCAAGGGGGAATTAAAGAAGGGCGCAGCCTGCGGAGCAGGGAAATAAGACCCGAAGCGGAGGGAAATCCCAAAAACACGCCGCGCACGGCGTTTTTTGGGGTTTTCCGCAGTCGGAGGGGCTTATTTCCCGTCCGCGCAGCAGTGCGGAGCTTGACATGGCCGGATATATTATGTGACTAACAAATCCTCCAAAATCTCCCGCGTATGGATAGGCGTGACGCACGCTTTGCGAAGCGTTTTGGCAATGTTTAGGATGTATGTGGCATTGGGGGTCACGCCGCGGACGAGGGCCGTGTCGTTCCCGGCGGACACCTCGATGCCGTAGATTTCCAGATCCGAATCGTCGTCCCCGGGGCCGCAGGGCGTGCTGACCTCGTCAATGACAATGGCGTAGCGCAGGAGCTGTCCGCCGTCCTGCGGCTGTGCTTCTCCGATGGGGATTTTTCGCATGGTGTAGCCCTCCATGTTGTTATTTTTCTCTCTGTTGCTGAGTATAGCGCCAGATCGGCGCAAAATTTTGTCGAAACATGGCAGGGCAGGAAAAATGATTTCATTGAGCTTTTTCGCGTGATGCGCTACACTGGAAAACAGGAATACAGGGAGGACTGATTGCGTGAAACACACAGGGATATCCCGTACATATACCCGCCTGATGGGGGAAATCCGCCGCTGGACGCCGGATACGACCCGTGTCCTGCGCGGCGGCCTGCGCGCGACGCTGATGCTGGAGGTCTGCGCGCTGGTGCTTTGGGGCGCCGCCACGCCGTTCCGCGCCGAGCTTTACGATTTATGGCGTTCCGTGCAGGCCATCCACGCGCTGATCCCCGCGACGCTGGCCATCACGCTGGCCGGAGGGGTCGCGGTGGAATACACGGCGAGAAGGGCGAAACAGTGAGGGTTTGAGCGAAAAACCGGGCGGGTTCCGTTTTTGGGGAAATGATAGGATTTTCATCACGGCAAACGGTGAAAACTCCACAAACAGACAGCAAACAAGAAAAATACCCCTTGACGGGGGCGTGTCTGTATGGTATAGTTACAGCAGTAAGGGCAATACCAAACGGTCTTTGTCCCCTAATAGTTAGTCAAATGAAGTGACCGCCTACCGGAGCTAAAGGAGGGCGGTTACTTCATTTTGTTTATAGCGCGGATCAAGGATGCCAGAGCCTGGATAAATTTCCGAAGCTCGATAAGTAGATCCATCGCATCACCTCCTTGCGGAGGAACAAAGACCGCCAACATTGCCCTACGCCCAGCGTCGCCGCCGAACGCCTGCTGCTTAGATAGGATAGCATACGGCTAGGCTCTATGTCAATCAAAAATCCTTGACACACAATTCCCTAAATCTTATAGATACCCAACGCGGCTAACTCCAATCACGCCGCGGCGGAGAAACGTAATGTTGAGTGTTTGCGCCTCGAACTGTTTTGGCTCAAAGCGAGCAGGTTCAAAGCGATTTGGTACAAATTGCAGCGGCTGAAATTTCTCATACTCGAACACGTCAACGCCGATTTCTTTCAGCACACTTTCGGGGAGCGTGTAATCCTGTTCGACTAATCCGAAGAACGTACAGCCTGTATCCACGCAGAACGATATAACGCAGCCATAAGCCGTTTTATAAACGAACGAGCCGACAACCGAACCGATAAAACTTCCGAGCATAAACGCGAACACGGGGATTTCCGGCAATAGTGCTTGCAGGATCGACCCAAATGCGAGGGCGCAAGAGGTTGTAAATAAATTTTGCGCGCACTCATTCGCAAACTCCTGTTGTGACATCTTGCCAAACGCCATAAGCGTTGCGTTTTGAATTGTATTCATTGTCAACGCAACGACCGCGCCGATAACAGACGGCTCTACGGCTTTCATCGCAAGCCCGAATTTCCCGGCTTTACACGCTATTGTTATGGCGGACGCGACACTTCCTCTGACAAACCCAAGCGAACCGCCTTTTAGGGCGGCAAAGCCCATACGCTTAAAATCATCCGCGTCAACCTCGCCGTCACGAAAAAGTTTCGACAGGGTCTTTACTATTTCCGGCGCGACTTCAAGGACGACACTGATAACGGCGGCGGAGAGCCCCGCTTGAAATGCTTGCTGCATTATGTGCTGCCACTCAATAAGTTCTTCGGTAATCAATCCCCATTGCGTCGGATCAAAACCGCCTTCTTTTGCCACGGCAGCTATTTGTTCTGCTTCAGCTTCGGTGAGAGGAATTGACGTTGCACCTTTGCCATTATCAAGTCTATCTGTGATCAACTTGAGGGTTTCCTCATATCGTGCAACCTGTTCTGGACGAATGGTCGATTCCTTGGCGATTTTTTGCTCAAGCCATTTCGTCGCTTCTTTCAGTTGATCGGACTGTACAAGCCTAACTTGTCCTGAATACAAGGGAGTATTCGGGTCGTTGTTGCTGAATTTAGCAGTGTATTCATCATACGACATCGGCTCGCCGGAAGGAGATTTTGCCAAATATGAACGATACCGCTCCCCTAGCGATATTGCTTGGTCTTTTGCGCTGTTGTCTGTATATTTTAGGCTGGCGTTCATTCCGAAACTGCTTTCAATGTCTGGTGAACCGAGATCATTACTAGCGGGCACAGATGTCCAGTCTTTACTGCCCCGAACAGCGGCTTTTATGTTGAATGTACCCGAATGCCAATACTCAGCGACATTCCCTTTAAGCTGGGCAACACCTCTACCGTTGCCCAAAAAGTTATTAAGATTTTGTGTCAACTCGTCTATGGCGTTTTCCACATTCCCGACATAACCACCGCCGCCGAGCGCACCAAAATTGACCCCCGCGTTTTCGGCAAAGGCTTTATATCCCGCTTCAAAACCCGTCATAACTATTCCTCTAAGAATTGCTGGAGGTCGTTCAGATACAACTGCAATAAGCCATAAAACAATTGCTGTTGCTTAACGATTTTCTTATCGTTATAAGCATCCTTTATGGATAATGCAATTATTGGAATTTTCGCAACGAGTGGTGCTACAGCTAATACAGAAACCTTGCCCACAGGTTTTTCATTAAGTTCATTCTTTTTCTTTAGGTCTTTTGCCTTAATGTCGGTTTCCTGTAATTTGGCTATTAACTCGTCGTATTCATCTTTTCTTAATTTAGGGTTACTAATGTAAATCGCCGCTTTATTCGCAGCCCATCCGTAGTCAACGCCGTACTGACTATACTTCATATCCAAAGACGGCATAAGCGCATCTAGTGATTTGCAATCACCGATAAAGAGTATCTTTTGGTCAGTATGTATGCCTTTCTGTTGAAGGTAAAAATCCTCGTCCCATACCGCAAATTCCACAGAACCGTCCTTTACGCCGACAACGCCGCTTTCGGTATCGTCTTTTCGATTTAGTAGTTTCTCAGCATAGCGCGCAAATACCTCGTCTTTTTTCCCATAGACAATAATCGCCTGCTTTTTCGGTTGGTCGAACATAACATGTCCTCCTTTATTACTTTCGTGGTCTTTCGAGGTTCTATGACTTATTCTAGCACGTCCATTGTAATTTTTCAATTATTTGTCTAACTATTTGTGAAATATTCTCATATTGACCAATACCGTTCCCCAGGGACAAGCGCACCCACCCTTGCGCCCCGGCTTGGTTCCGTGGTATACTAAAGCAACCCCATCCCCCGGAGGTGTTGTTACGGAACCGCTGACCCGAGAAAAACGCATACGGCTGTATGTCCGGCTGCTGTTCCGCGCGGTGTTGACCGTCGCGGCGGTTGTGTTGCTGTGGTTTGCCGGGCCGTGGCTGCTGTCGCTGCTGGCCCCGATCTTGATCGCGTTCATTGTGGCCATGCTGCTGAACCCGCTGGTCAGTTTTTTGCATAAACGGCTGAAAATGCCGCGGCGGCTGACGTCGATCCTGATCGTCCTGCTGACGCTGGCGGCGCTGTCTACCGCGATATACTGGATCGTGAGGGGGCTGGCCTCGCAGGTCATGTCGCTGGCCGGCAACGCGCAGGGCGTCTTGGAAAGCATGGATCGAAGCGTCGCCACGCTCGCGGAGCGCCTGAGCCCGCTGCTGGAATTCCTGCCCGAGACGGCGGAAAGTATGCTCAGTGAATTTACCGAGACGCTTTTGGGCTGGGTTCAAGACGCGCTCGGCTATGCGGCGGATTATGTCGTGGCCAACAGCGTCGGCATCACCACGCGCGTCGGCGGCGGGATCGTCGCCGGGCTCGTGTTTGTGGTGGGCACGTATTATATGACCGCCGACTACCCGAAGCTGCGGGCGAGGCTGAACAAAATCCTCGGACGCTCGATGCAAAACCTGGCCCGCATCTTCAAGAATGCCCTGACCACGGCGTTCGGGGGCTATATCCGGGCGCAGGTCATGCTGGCGTTTCTGGCGTTTGCGATCACCGGAACCGCGCTGGCGCTGGCGGGCCAGCGGTACGCGCTGCTGATCGGCTTCCTGCTGGGGGTCGTCGATCTGCTGCCCATTATCGGCGCAATCGCGGTGCTGGTCCCGTGGGGCATCATCTGCCTGATCGCGGGGGAGATCGGCAAGGGCGTGTTTTTGATTATTTTAGGCGTCGCGTTCTTCCTGGTGCGCCGCGTGCTGGAGCCGAAGATCGTGGGCGATCACACCGGGCTGTCGCCGTTCCTCGCGCTGGTCAGCATCTACATCGGCATGAGGCTGGCCGGACTGCTGGGCGCGATTTTCGGCCCGGCTGTTTTGATCATCCTGCTCAGCCTGTCGCGCGAGGGTTTGCTGGAAAACACAAAACGGGACCTCTCCGGCGCGTTCTGGGATGTGCGGCGGCAGTTTTGGGACGAGGACCGGAAGGACGAACCGCCGCGCTAGACATTCACTAGCCAATGTGTCGGAGCATCTTACTATTTTGGCAGAGGGGAATGAATAATGGCGAGTATCATCACACTTTATCACGGTACGACTTACGATTTCGATAAAATCGACGTGACCAAAGGAAAGGGCAACAAGGATTTCGGGCGAGGTTTTTACACGTCGCGCGATATTAGTCATGCCGAGCGGCTTGCGGTTCGTAATAAGTTTATCGAAGAAGAACGCTTCGCGCTGCGCGGAATAAATAAAGGCGTCACGCCTTTACTGTACGCATATGAGTTTGACCTTGACAATATGGCAACGCTTAACGCAAAAGAATTTGCTGCAGCCGACAGAGAATGGATGCGGTTCATAGTTCTCAACCGCGAAAGTAAAAGTAAAGTCCAAGAACACGAATATGATATTGTAATAGGCCCAACAGCCAACGATAATACCCGTGCGGCAATTCAAACTGTTGTGCCGCTGACCAAGGGGCAAATTATGTCGGACAGAGCCATCGACGCGCTGATTGCGCTTATCGAACCGGACAATTTGCCGGGGCAGTTTTTCTTCGGAACACAGCGCGCTGCCGACTTGCTCCGCTTGACCGAAAGGAGGATAATCCGATGAATGAAGTCAATGATAATGTTGTGGAAGTTTGTATAGAATCCATAGCGGCGCAGGTCGCTGATGCCTACGCCGAAAAACAAAAAATCCCTGTAACCGACGCCATGCGTCTGTTCATGGCAACCAAAACTTACGAGCTGCTGACAAACTCGAAATCATATCTTTATCTTGAGGCAGCACCTTATGTGGAAGATATGCTGGGCGCGGAATTATCCGGCGATTGGGAAAGCTGGATGGAGGTGTAGAAATGGAAACTCGAAGATTTAATGATGTCGCTTATTTTCAAGTTGGAATTGCTCGAAAATATATGCGGCGGCACAACCTGACTCCTTTGCAATTTATTGAGAGGGATAAACAGTATCATATCCTGCATTTTCTTGAAGTTGGATATGAACCGTTCCATCTCACCGGGGACGAAGGTGTTCTTGACGCGCTTGATGAAATCGTATCTGAGCAGCAAGCTTCCGTTCCCCAGAACGTAGGTTGTCAAGGGTGCAAATGATATTTAGGCAAAAAAACATGTCAGAGTGCCATACACGAGGGAACAGAGCATTGTGACGTTCAACAACATAGACAAAACATAATTCCAGCCCCAGCGGCGCACCCTACCCAGAGAGGTGACGCCGTATGGGTTCCGTTTGGACGGATACAATAGAGGCCCCGCGCTTTGAGCCGCTGCGCGGGAAGATAGAGACTGACGTTTTGATCGTTGGCGGCGGCATGGCGGGCATTCTGTGCGCCCATGCCCTGCATGAGCGGGGCGTGGACTACGCGCTGGTGGAAGCCGGGCGCGTCGGCTCCGGCGTCAGCGCGAATACCACGGCCAAAGTGACCAGCCAGCACGGCTTGATTTATGACAAGTTGACCCAGAGCGCGGGTCTGGAAAAGGCGCGGCACTATCTGCGCGCCAACGAAGCGGCCGTCGGGCGGTATCGGACGCTGGCGCGGGACGTCCCCTGCGACTGGGAGGACAAGCCCGCGTTCGTGTATTCGTGCGACGGCCGTTCCGCCGTCGAGCGCGAGGCCGAGGCGGTCCGGGCCTTGGGCGGGCAGGCCGACGTGGTGTCGGAAGCGCCGCTGCCCATAGAGATTAAAGCCGCCGTCCGCTTTGAGAACCAGGCGCAGTTCCACCCGCTGAAATTCCTCTGCGGTCTGGCGCAGGGGCTGAACATCTATGAGAACACGTTCATCCAAACGCTGGAGGGTACGACGGCGCGCGCGGCCTTGGGCAGCGTCGCGGCCCGGCGCGTGGTCGCGGCGACGCATTTCCCGTTCCTGAACCGGCACGGGAGCTATTATCTAAAGCTCTATCAGCACCGCTCCTACGTCATCGCGCTGGACAACGCCCCGGACGTCGGGGGGATGTACGTCGACGCTTGCCAGACGGGGCTGTCGTTCCGCAATTACAACGAACTGTTGTTTATCGGCGGCGGCGACCACCGCCCCGGGGGACGCGGCGGCCCTTGGGCCGAGCCGCGGGCCCTGGGGCGGGAGGGGGGC